>Ga0129308_1000308_pt1 | contig 81458 bp, 80 predicted proteins | sample L827metagenome_FD_94440 | JGI IMG/M metagenome (GOLD analysis project Ga0129308, IMG submission 94440) | Ring-tailed lemur group fecal microbial communities from Wisconsin, USA - L827 metagenome | ecosystem: Host-associated > Mammals > Digestive system > Large intestine > Fecal | place: USA...
AATATCAACTTTCTCGTTTGCGTATTCCTGTAAAAGATATGCCATGACGGCCATATGCCACGCGTGCTCCGCATCATTCTCATTTCTTCCATTTCCAGATAAATGCGTCTGGCGAAAAATATTCTTTTCCTTATCAATTTCTAAAATAAATTCAAGCTGTTTTTCTAAACGATTTTCCATTTTATTTCCTCCGCTATTGTCCTATTTGTCTCCTCACTCATTTTACGGGCAAACCATGACAGGGACAGCATTGTCCATTCTTCTTGGCATTAAGCTTTAACGGCTTTCGGTATCTAACCAGTATTGCAGCCTCACCTGTTTGTCAGGCGTCAGTGAAGAAATATCCATGTCTTGATAGGCTCCTCATTATCAGATTTAGAGTTTTGAGACCTGGCTCCCCAAACTCTAAATCTAAGTTTAACAAAAATCTCACGGATTGTCTCTACACATTCTTATTTGACGCTTACCCATGAAGAGTCAGGACAGAGTGGCGGACATCATTTTATTTTTAGAAGGCTTTTTTGTGTGAGCTGGATTAAGAAGGGTAGAGAAATTCGGGGTGCAGCTTTGTTTTATAGGTTCTTTTTTTGGGTAAATTCATTGATCACGGATAGAATCGCTGCTTTTTCAGAGTCTGTCAGCAGATTCCATTTCTGGAGAAGTTCTTCCTGTTCGTTGGTGGCGGGGCACTCTTTCGACTGGAAAAAGTCGGCTAAGGTAATTCCAAAGGTGTTACAGAGGATCTCCACTTTGTCGATTGGAGGATACAGATTTTTCTGATACCATGTTGCGATTGTTGATTGAGGTATCTTGGAAAGTTTCGATAAGCGGTATGTGGACCAGCCTCTGGCTTCCCTAAGTTCAGTGATTTTGGCTAGGACGTTGAACAAAGCAGCACCTCCTTTTACAGATATTATCTTAGATACGATAATTTTAATACGCAAATTCGATAGACAATAGGCACATAAATGCGATATAATATATCGTGAATTCGATATATTATGCGTATGGATTTGTAGGAGGAGTTGAATCTGTAGGTAGATATGTCGAGAGAAATTGTTTAATGATAAAAGGGGGAGACATATGTTTTGCAAAATGTGTGGAAAAGAGGTTAAAGCTTCAGCAAAATACTGTACTAATTGTGGGGCGAGTTTGAAGCCAAAAACTTCTGAGATTAATAGAACTGCCACGGTGACAGAGGCTGACAATAAGCAAGAGGAAGAAAGAAAGCCTTCTGTCAGGACGCTTGAAATGTTTAAGGAGGAGTTACAACAACTTTCAAAGCAGGATAAGGAGACGGCATCTACATTGTTGCTATTTGGAAATAAGATGCTGTTTCGACATATTTTTCCGATTTTAGATAATGATGAGAAAGTGATGGGGCTGCGGTCGATCCAGTCAAAGCTCCTATTGGCCCGCTATAGAAAAGAATGTATTATATTGACCGACCGGAGAGTAATCAAATTTGAATGTTTGCAGTATTTATTCAGCCTTACGCTGCCTCCGAAAATAGAAAGCATTTATTATCAACGGATTGCGGGCATAGAGGCGGATGAAGAGAGCAATGGGGTGGCAGGAACCCTTATAGGGGAAAAAATCAAAATAGAAGCTTCGGATGGGGAAATAAGCGCCAGGACGGTTGGAAAGGGAAGCGCTCAGAAACTGAGGCAGGAAATTTTGAGCCATAAAGAAAACTGCAAGATGATTGATATTCCGGGGCCGAAAAGTGTCGGAAGTATGAAAATCAAGAAAAATTCTAGCAAGAAGAGAAAAATTCTCTTCGCCGTGGCCGCGTTATTTTTGCTCTGGTGGTTTTTTTCGCCGGAATATCAGGAATGCGAAATAAAAATTTCTCATGCAACGATCACCGCTGGGAATTGGGGAAATGTCGTAACTTTAAAAGCGGATAATTTATCAGATAGCGCGATAAAAGACATAAGGATTGGATTCGCTGCCTGGAATGATGATAGGCTGCCGATTAACCTGGATGGCCCTGATATTTATGACAGTGATACCTATTTTTTTCAAGGAAATTATCTTGGTATAAATATTGTGAGTTCTGGGTCCGAAGAGCTTGCGTTTACTTTATGGAATGATGCTTATGATTTAGCATATATATTGCCGGTTATTGTGTCATACGAAAACTATGACGGCAAAATATGGGAGAATCCGGATTTAAAGGAGCTTCAGTCCATGGCTGGGAGGGAGCTTAAAGGCGATATGCTGGAAAAGGTGTTTGAGATGAACAGGTATTAATGCACGAAGTGTAGAAAATATAAGGATATCATGGTTTTTTATAGGGCGGCTTAAGCACTGTTTATGGTTTGTTAGTATTGAATTTTACTTATGAGGAGAATGAATATGTTTTGCAGAGAATGTGGGAAAGAAATTGAAAATGAGGTCAGGTTTTGTCCGTATTGCGGAGCGGATCAGCAGGAGGATGATCTGGATACAAATGTTGCCGAGGCGGCTCCGAAAGCGGTAGAGAAAACGGATTTACCCCAGAAAAAAACGAACAAAAAGCCGATTTTAATTGGAATTATAGTCATTATCGCAATAGCAGCCGGAATCCTGATATTTAAAGGAAGGGCAGGCGAAGAAGAATTGTCCGGATATCTGCCGCTTGCTAAAGATGGTGTGATGAAATTTATTCAGGCTCATAAGTGGGAGGATGAGGAGATCGAAGGAGTTTACTCTTCGGATGAGCTGATGGTAATGCTGGATGATAATGGCAATATTGAACACATAACTATTACGGCACCCTCCTATTCTTTGTATGGCATACAGGTTGGGGATAAGTTTGATCTGTCTAAGCAGGGAAAAGCATTAACAGAGCAGAATTACGGGTATCTGACGGATTACCCCACTGGTCTTAACGCCAGCGAATCAGAGATTGTGTATGGAATAATGTCAGGAAGAGATACTGCTGGAGGAGATAGAATTATTTGTATTAAAGTTGATGGTAACGATATCATCCAGGAGATTAAATATGGGAATACCGGCGCTCAGGATATGATAGAGGAGTTGGAGTCCTTAAAGGAATGGCAGAATGAATTGTCGGAGGAATCATCTGAGGAGTCTCTGGATGAAACAGAAGAAATACAGTCGGTATCTGAGCAGGAATCGGAACCAGTACAGTTTATTTTACAGGATACGGACAAGCGTGTTTTAACAGAGGAAGAGGTGGCAGCTTTAACTCCGGAGGAGGCAAGACTGGCAAAAAATGAGATCTATGCAAAGTATGGACGGAAATTTAACTCAGAAGATCTGCAGCAATATTTTGACGAACAGAGCTGGTATCATGGCATATATGCTCCGGATGAATTTAATGAAAATGTATTAAATGGATTTGAAAAAGAAAATGTAAAACTGCTTGGAAAAAGACAGGAAGAAGCAGATAATTCGAGCTACGCTCAGGAGAATCAGCTGTACGGGAGTTATAAATTGCACACAGATCTGGTGGATGTCTGGGCTGAAATTGGATTCTATAGCGATAGCGGTGAGGATTACATAAGGCTATATGGAATCGGATATGACGGAAGTGATTTAGGAGAGTTTGTTGGACAAATCGTGTCGTCGAAAGGAAATCACTATACAGCGGTGGATGAATATGACAATGTAGTGGATTTTAATTACAAAGCCGGAAGCATTGAGGTGTCTGCAACGATAGAGGCGTTTGACGGGGTATATGTAAAAACAGCAGATCTGTCCAGCAACGCGGGATAAAACAATATTTAGGAGGGCCTTTCTTATGGAAGAAAACACCGTACAGAAAGATAAAATACAGAATAACGCAGAGGAGGAAAAAAAGCTCCGGATTAAACATGTAATAAAAATGCTTGCATTTTTTTGTGTTGTAATGACGATTTGTCCATCCTTTCTTGTGTCATGTTCGGGGGAGGCCATTGGAATTAGTGTGCTGACAGCAATTCAGGGGATATCTGTTTATGGAGAAACGATTGTAGAGCCGCAGCTGATTATGATACTTTGTATCCTTATTCCGTGTCTCATATTCCGTTGGTCTAAATCCAGAAGAACATCTACTACCCACAATGCACTTTTAATATGCGTGGGTGCAGCAGTTGACTTTGTTATCTGGATGGTTTTCCGCTCAACTGTGAAGCACATCGCAGAAGAATACTATTGCGATTTTGAAACGACAGTATGGTTTTTCTTAAATATAGTTTCCATTTTGCTGATTCTCTTGCTGACCGGATTCATTCTTATGAAAAAGATGGAAATGGAAACAGATTTTCTTGCCTTGTTTAAAGACACTGCTGCAAATGTAGAAAAAAAGGCGAGAAAAGGAGAGACCATTGGCTTTTGTACGAAATGCGGCAGCGCGATATCTTATGGAAGCAGATTTTGCATTTCCTGTGGCACACCTGTCTCAGAAAGTATCATGGCAGAATCTGAGGCTGCGAAAAAAACAGCTGAAGAGGAGAAAAATCGGATTCAGAAAGAAAAAGAGGAGGAAAAGTTAAGAGCAGACTGTGCTGCGGTTGCTCTGGAAGCCTCGGATACGAAGGAGCCAGAAGTCAGGTTCTGTCAGAACTGTGGGGCAAAATTGGGAACGGAATCTCGTTTTTGTAATAAATGCGGAGTCAAAGTCGAGTAGTAAATAAGCTCTTAAAGGGTATCAAAAAATTTAGTGGAAGCACTATACTAAAGCATATTTTAAGCAACTATAATTTCTAGTTTATAAAACCCATTAACAACTAAATAACCGCTACACTCACAGTAGCATCACCGAGCAGGAAATCCCGAAACGGACTTCCTGCTTTTCTTTTGTCCGAGATCAGAAAGGAGAGTTTAACCATGACAGACATTAAAGAAAAGATTGCAAAAGCCGAGGACGAAATCCGGCAGTTGTAGAACAAGAAGCGGAAACTTCTCAACCAGAAAAAGGACGCAGAACGCAAGGCGAGAACACATCGCCTTATTGAGCGATGGGCATATCTGGAAAGCCTGTTGGAGAAGCCGCCGCACTGCAGAGCCGGTACGAGAAAATCCAAGGCTTGAAGCTGTACGCAAAGGCATTTAATTTCTTGCAGGATAAGAACATCACTACCCTTTTGCAGTTGCAGGAGGTTGTGTCGGAAATGAAAAAACGGTACAGGAATACCGCCTCACCTACAAAGCCTATATGCAGACCAAGCCCAAGAAGCAGGACGCATTTTTTGAGAGCAACAGAGCTGCATTGACTTTGTATCAGACCGCCGAGCGTTATCTGAAAGAGCATTTAGGGAAAGACAATGTGCTGAAGCTGAAAGCATGGAAAGCCGAGGTTGCCGACCTGTCCGAAAAGAAACGTCGCTTGTATGGCGATTTGCAGACTTTAAGAGCCGAGGTACAGGAAGACGAAGCTGTCAAGAAGTGCGTGGAACAGGCGATACAGCCGGAGCAGACCAGAGAAAAGGCGCAGAGCAAACGGCGGGATGTGGAATTGTGATTGTGCCGGATAAGTGGTATAATCATGTCGTTGAAAGGCAGAGGAAAATCGGGATTTGTACTGCGAAAAATTGGAGGAACGGAATGAAAAAATACCTTTTGCCGATTATGATGTTGGCAATATTTGAAACGATAGCAGTTACCCTTTGGCTTGCGATGGATAACCTGTTTTATCTATTTAATTTCAGCTATATTGGCTTTTCTATTGCTTTGGGTATTTTCTTGTTTATAAAAAAATATAAAAACGCAAGGCGAGTGACACAGCTTTTAGTTGGGCTGTATATGTTGGTTTATTTAGGACTGATTTGTAATGAAAATATGCAGCTTGAAGGGTTTTGGTACTATCTGTTTATAGGTGTATTTGAAGCAGCAACAATTCATTATGCGGTTGCCAAAATTTTTGGACCATTGCTCTTTGGTAGAGGCTGGTGCGGATATGCCTGCTGGACAGCAATGATTCTTGACTTTTTGCCTTATAAAACACCCCGCCAGCCAAGAAAGAAAATCGGCTGGATTCGCTATGTTACATTCGCTATTTCACTCATATTTGTTGCTGTGCTGTTTCTTGCCCATGTGGGTAATATAGAAAAGATAATGTTTTGGGCATTTATTATAGGAAATCTGCTATATTATGCAGTTGGTGTTGGATTGGCGTTTCTTTTCAAGGATAATAGAGCTTTTTGTAAATATATATGTCCGATTACTGTATTTCTAAAACCAATGAGTTACTTTTCTTTACTTAGAGTAAAGTGTGATACAGACAAATGTATATCTTGCGGTAAATGTAAACAGGTATGCCCAATGAATGTGGATGTGACCGATAATTCAAGAAAACGGGAGAACGGAACCGAGTGTATTCTCTGTTTTGAATGTGTAAAGAGTTGTCCCAAAAACGCTTTGTAACCGATAACTTCCAGATTATATCAATCAATTAATAAAACAATTATCCGAGGATAAGGCTTTGCAGCTGACTTTCAGTTTTGACAGAGAAACAGGAATAGGGACGCAGTATGTGAAGGAACTTCTGGCAAGGTATTTGGAGGGAAAATAACGAGAATGAAAATAGCAGTCTTAAAAATAAAACTATATGCTCCATGGGTTCATTCCCTGAAAGAGAAGAGGATGATAATAAAGAGCCTTCTGGCAAGGATACGAAATAAATTTCAGGTATCAGCAGCGGAAGTGGAAGATCAGGATATCCATCAGTCCATCGTCATCGGCGTGGCAGCCATCGTGTCCCACAGCGCCCAGGCGGATAGTTTGATGGATAAGATTGTGGGTTTTGTGGAGGAGAGCACAGAGGCGGAGATTGTGGCAGAGGAACGGGAGATAAGATAAAATTGATAGGGAAAGCGCTTAAGGAGAAGAAATTCATGATCCATTATGGAATATAAAAATGGATACAGGAGCAATTTTGCCGGCTTTTTCATTTATTGTGCTTTCCACACCAGAGACATCGCCTCTTTGCATTATCGAGGATATTCAGTATGCGGACAGGGGAAATATTAATTGCGTTTGTGAGAAGTCTGAAGAAAAAAGGATGGCAGAGCGAGAAGCGGCCATCCTTTTTTATGCCCTGAAATAGGAAGGAGGAATGAGAGATGGACAAAAACAGTAAAGAATTTTATGTGAACGCTTAGATATCGGTGACGGAGAAGATGAGGATGTGAAAGATATCATAAACGATCCTTTTGATATCCAGCGGCATATATATGAAAATGTATGAATATGGGTGGTTATTTGCTAAAATGGAGAAGGAAAATATATAAGTATAAATGAAAGAACTATAAGGTGAAAAATATGTGCTAAAAAATTCAAAAATATATTGACAATTCTCTATGTATGGCATATAATATAGACACATTGAAAAATATAAATGTGAGGTGAGAGAAATGGCGGCACAATATAGCGAAACGATACGAGTGTTTAAAGCCTTTTGTGACGAGAATCGTTTATCAATATTAGGCTTGCTTCGTAGCGGAGAGAAATGTGCGTGCGATCTGTTAGAAGATCTGCGTATTACTCAGCCTACACTTTCCCATCATATGAAGATATTATGTGATGCTGGTATTGTCCAGGGACGCAAGGAAGGAAAATGGGTTTATTATTCGATAGACCCGGTAGGTGCAGAGAAAGTAAAAGTGATACTGGAACAGCAACTTACAGTTTCCGGCAGTAATAATGGAGTAAACGGATGAAATGATTATTTTGGCCATCTGCTATGGATGGCTTCCCTTTAAGATTTTAAATAGATACTTTTCAATGCATCGATTTGTTTTGCATATATTAGGAGGAAGGATTATGTGTGCATGTGGCCGTCGGCTTCAGTGCCGTTCTGAATAAAAACATTTCTGTTTGTGAACTAATGGAAAAATCTTCCAGAGGCAGATTTCCAGTGTGTTATGGAGAATCGAAGTTTTAAGTAAGAAAGAAGGTAATTTATATGTTTACAACGGAAACCTTTATTCATGCAGGACGGACATTCCTGATGCTGTTTGGTGAATTGTTTGGCCTGTTCATTGGCATCAGTTTTGTGGTTGCTTTATTACAGATTTATATTTCACAGGAGCGTATTAAACGTATCCTGACAACTCCGAAAAAGGGACTGAATAGCGTCCTGGGGGCTGCGCTGGGAGCGGTGACACCGTTCTGCTCCTGTTCTACAATTCCGGTGTTGGTGGGATTGTTTAAAAGCGGAGCACCATTTTGTGGAGCTATTTCATTCCTACTGACATCTCCAATCCTGAATCCGGCAATATTGACATTGCTGGTTGCATTCTTCGGTCTTAAGGCTACAGTTGTTTATAGCGCATTTACTTTTATTTTTGCAGTTATAATGGGACTTATTCTTGATAAAACCGGCTTTGAAAAAGAAGTGAAAAATGTTACGGTCAAGGGTGGGCATCAGGATGGCATATCTTGGGAGAATCTGCAGGGAACTTTCTGGCAGAAGCAGTGGCAGGTGCTCACAATTGCTCTCAAAGACTCCTTTGGCTTATTTAAGGGTGTCGTATTATACCTGCTATTAGGCGCTGGTATTGGTGCATTTATTTATGAATTTATTCCTACTGATTTATTAGCAAACTTTGCTGGTGCAAGTAATCTGTGGGCGGTTCCATTGGCAGCGATTATGGGCATTCCTATGTATATCCGCACTGAGACCATGATTCCGATTGCAAGTATCCTGATTTCTAAGGGTGTGGCCCCTGGCGTTATGATTGCTCTGATTTTGGGCGGTGCCGGTGCCAGCATTCCGGAAGTGTCTCTGCTGAATTCCATTTTTAAGAGGAAAATGGTGGCAGCGTTTGTACTCTGTATCTTTGCTGTGGCAACAATTACAGGTTATGTGTTTAATTTTGTATTGTAATCTGAAAGGAGAATTTTATTATGGCTGAGAAAAAAGGTTTATGGGCAACATTGTTTGGTGGCAGTGGATGCAATTGTGGAATGTCTTTGGAAGAAGACCCTGCCCCGAAAAAGAAAGCTAAGAAAGGCGGATGTTGTGATATGCAGATCATAGAAGAAGAGGATGATAAGGAAAATTTTGAATATAAAAAGGGAAAATAAACTGCCGGACAGATCGGAGTATGGATTTAATTATAGAAAATGTTCAATATGATATTGCTGCTCCTGCAGGTATGATCGGAACATCTAATTTCTTTGAACTGGCTGTAGCTGTATCGGTTGCACTGTTTAGAATGACAAGTCCTGCGGTGCTCGAATTTTTGCATGCCGCTTGTCCTGTTGGGCAGGCGGTTTTTTATGTGCAAAAAGGAGGAAGAAGACGATGCTGACCATCAATATAACAGCCTATGCCGGTAAACAATTTTATTGGTTCAAGATTTTTGCAGGAAAATTTATATTGATTCCGAAAGATTTTGATTTAAGTATACATCCGCTGGAAGCGAAGGACAGGACATATTGACAAGTGGTTTAGAGCATATTTTGAGTAAGGAGCATATTGATAAGACCTGGGAAATGATTTGGAAAAGGATGTTATTTTGAAGAAATACGCGATCAAAAATGATTATATTGGAAAAGGCCGGGTATTATCTATTTTAAACTTTGATGAAAGAAAAAAGGTGTTTACAGTTGATATTCCGGGAGATGTATCAACAAAGGAAGTGCCATATATTATGGCTTCTTTTTTGTGCAGGGGGAACCTGAACCCCCTTGATTTATAAGGATTTAAAGACATTGTCAAGGTGAGAAATACTATTCTCGGCAGCGATCATTTCATGAGTAAAATGCTCGTATTTTTTAGTCGTTTCGATACTCTCATGGCCCATTAAAATGGACAAATCGTAGACACAAGTTTGACCCTTTTCCCGCATGTCCGGAAAGCCTGTGCCCACGTCTGTCTAAAAGCATTATCCATGATATACTAAGAAATTAGTGCGACAGCTTCATTAAGAAATATATTTTGTTTTAAAAGGGGAATGTGATATAATGAGGAGGTTGTATCTCTCATGAGTGCTTATGCCTGCTCTGCTTAGGATGTTTTGAAATGGAGACGGGGAAGCACAGCAAAAACGCAGGTAATAGAGCGGTTTCATGATCAGTTTGAGCGGGCGAGCGATAGGAGAAAACAGATGAAATCTTACAGGCGGAAGAAGGAATGGATTTCGCCGGTGTCAGACTTTTTTATCTGAAGGAAAAGTACCGGGTTTTAATAGCCCGGGGAAAATAAAAAAGAAAGGGGTATGGTGCTTTCCATAAACATCATGCAGGTTAAGAAATGACAGATTTCATGAAACAATTCAGTTTAAAAGGAAAGAAAGCCATTGTCACAGGAGGCTCCCGTGGCTTGGGTTACGGCATGGCCAAGGGGCTTTGTCTGGCCGGGGCGCAGACGGTGGTAGTGGGAAGCAGCGAGGCAGTATTTGAGAGTGCGAAAGCGTTGGAAAAAGAGACAGGGAGCCGGGTTTACGGCGTGAGGGGCGATTTGGGAGAAGAACAGACAGTTCCTGTCCTCTATCAGGAAGCCTTGGAGAAGCTGGGAGGAGGCGTGGACATCCTGGTAAACTGCGCCGGTGTTCAGTACCGCTGTCCGGCGGAGGATTTTCCCATGGAGGAGTGGAACAGGATTATCCGTATCAATTTGAGTGCTGCTTTCCAGATGTCTCAGCTGGCGGCAAAAACCATGCTGGCGGCGGAGTATGGGCGGATCATCAATGTGGCCTCCATGACCTCTTTCTTTGGAAGTGTGATGATACCTGCCTATTCTGCCAGCAAGGGCGGTATTGCACAGCTGACAAAGGCATGCTCCAATGAGTGGGCTGCCCGGGGCATTACCGTTAATGCCATTGCTCCCGGCTATATGGCGACGAAACTGACCTCTGATATGAAGGAGAAAAATCCTGCCCAATACGCGGAGGTAACAGGCAGAATCCCGATGCATCGCTGGGGAACCGCCGATGATCTGCAGGGGATTACGGTATTCCTTGCCAGCGATGCATCGGCTTATATCACAGGGGCTGTGATTCCGGTGGATGGAGGCTATCTGGCCAAGTAGAAATGCCTGCGGAGAGCTGGCCGCTCGCGCAGGCTTGGAGCAGAATGTATCCTCGGAAAAATTTCTATGATGCTCTCCGAAAAAAACTGGAATTAGGTCTAAGAGTGGGATATAATTAAAAGAAAAAACAAGCAAGCAAAATAATTCATGGGGAGAGAGGAATATTATTATGAAGCTTGGATTTATTGGAACCGGAATTATCACCACAGCGGTAGCTACGGGCTTTTGTGAAAGCGGGATTGAGGACTTAAGTATCGTAGTTTCACCCAGAAATAAGGAAAGGGCTGAGGCCCTGCATGCAAAATATCCGGATATGATATCCATTGCAGCGGATAATCAGGAGGTAGTGGATCGCTCAGACTGGGTATTTGCGGCGCTGCTTCCAAAGGCTGCGGAAGAGGTTATCGGTGCGCTTACCTTTCCGCCGGAGAAGCATTTTATCAATTTGGTGGCAACTTTGAGCTTAAAGCGGGCGGAAGAGCTGATCGGAAAGCGGAAGATCATTGCCGATGTGGTGCCGCTTACATTTGCGGCAAACAGATTCGGGCCGGTGGTAATCTATCCGCCGATTCCGGAGGTGGGGGAGCTGATGTCCCATGTGGGAACGCCGGTCATAGTAGATACTCCGCAGCAGATTGCGGTTCTGCGTTCTGTAACGGGACTGATGAGCGCTTACTATATGCTTTTGACGCGTCTGATCGACTGGTGCGAAGAAAACGGACTGGACGAGCCTACGGCCAGAAAGTATATCACAGCATTTACGTCTGCCCTGTCAACAAAGGCGGCCTCCTGGGAAGGCCCGCTGGAGAATCTGGCCAGAGAGATGACGCCGGGTGGATTAAACTGGATGGGGCTTACGCATTTGGAAGAAAAGGATGCATTTACTCCGTGGACGGAGATTCTGGACCCAATACTGGAAAAGGTGATAAAGGAATGATAAGAGGGGATATGGTGAATCTGCCAGCCGTAGAGTGGAGAATAACCCATTATTTTATGAAAATGAGTTCAGAATAATGAAAAATCATTGACAAATGGTGAAGAAACATGTAACATAATAATGATAGATGTGATACTCAATAAATAGAAGAGCAAATCTGTTTTTCGAGTCGAAGCTGCTGCCTGACAGAGGGCTTGCTGTCAAATGCAGTCAGACCAATGGGTGATACTGGAAACGGGATCGCCTTCCATGTTTGAAAAGGAAAGCAAAAAAGTGTTCTGCTTATAGGGCAAGAAATGGGAGAAGACAATTCCGGAATCCGGAGCGTTTTAGATCCTGTTTTTATAGTACGATCGGATCTGACATTCAGGGTAAAATTGAATCATCAGATCTTCGGGAATGCAAAAAGCAGCTGCGATCCTTTTTGGACGCAGCTGCTTTTTGCATTTTCTGCATCATTTTCGCAGATACTTTTAAGCTTGTGTTTTTCTTAAAAAGGCACAGGAAAGGGGCACAGGACCCGTCGGGGAAGCGGAGGAGGATTCACGATGGAAGCGGATATTTTAAAATTAAACCGGATGCTGCAGGCAGGAAAATGCTGTTCGCAGGTTCTGGTTTCCATGGGATTAGAGCTAAAGGGGGAGAAAAACCCGCAGCTGGAACAGGCGGCAGCTGCTCTGTGCCTGGGCGTACGAAGCGGACTGACCTGCGGTGCACTGACTGGTGCAGCCATGATGCTCTGTTTGTTTGATCGAGAGATGGCTCTTGGCGAGATGATTCCGGATCTTACGGAGTGGTTTGAGGAAACCTACGGGGAGATATACGGCGGCAGCACCTGTGATGCGATCCTGGAAAAAAATATGGTGAATAAAACCATGCGATGTCCGGCCCTGATTGAAAATACATACCGCAAAGTCAGGGAAATTTTAGAGGATGCCGGCTTTGATCTGGATGAGATGATTGAAAATCTGGAAGAGGAGTAGACGGCAGAATGAAAATGTATGCCCGAATGGGTATCATTTTTGATACAGAATCTATTTTTATGAATGTTAAGCAGTCCGAGGGTCTGTTTGATATTAAATATCCTAATAAGGAGGAATATGCCATGAAATTGAGAAAAATGGTGTTGAACATCAACGATGTGGATCGTATTTTTATGTGTGATCCGGAAAAAGATCGTTTATCTGATGTTCTGCGTCGGTTAGGGCTGACCGGCGTAAAGGTAGGTTGTGGAACCGGTGTCTGCGGATCCTGTTCCGTTATTCTGAACGGCCAGGTAATTCGTTCCTGTACCAAGAAGATTACTCAGATCGAAGAGTATTCCAAGATTCGTACCATCGAGGGTATCGGTACCCCGCAGCATCCGCATCCGCTGCAGGTTGCATGGATGAACTTCGGTGCCGTACAGTGTGGTTTCTGTGTTCCGGGCTTTATCGTTTCCGCTTATCAGCTTCTGGAGGAGAATCCGAATCCGACCAGAGAAGAGGTGCGTGACTGGTTCCAGAAGACAAGAAACGTATGCCGCTGTACCGGTTACAAGCAGATCGTGGATGCCGTTATGGCAGCAGCAAAAGTAATGCGCGGCGAGTGCTCCATCGAGGACATTAAGTTCAAGAATCCGGAGGACGGCGAGTATTACGGAAAGCCGGTTGTACGTCCTGATGCCCTTGCAAAGGTAACAGGTCTTGCAGATTACGGCGATGATCAGGCATTAAAGATGCCGAGAGGAACTCTCTATGCAGCTGTTGTTCAGCCGAGAGTAACCCATCATGCAAAGCTTCTTGCTGTACATACAGAGGAAGCAGAGAAGATGCCGGGCGTAGTAAAGGTTATTACTGCAAAAGATATTATTGCAGCAGGCGGAACCAACATCATGGCTGAGGGTCAGTTCCATGAGAGAAGTACCGTTATGACTCCTTCCCGTAAGATTTTACAGGATGAGAAGATTTTCCGTTACGGTGATGTAGTTGCAATTGTTGTAGCTGATACCCATGAGCGGGCCCGCGCAGCAGCTGCTAAGGTTACCGTTGATATCGAGCAGCTTCCGGAGTACTTAACCTACTTAGACGCTGTTATGCCGGATGCTATCCGTATTCATGAGGATACTCCGAATATCTTCTGTGAGCAGCCTGTATTAAAGGGTGTTGGTCTGGAAGATGCCGAGAATGTAAAAGATATGATTGATGAAGCTCCGCACGTAGTAGAGGGAAGCTTCTTCTCCAGCCGTGAGCCGCATCTTTCCATCGAGGGCTGTGTGCTTCAGGCTTACTGGGGCGATGACGGAATGCTGACCATTCAGTGTAAGTCTCAGTGTACCTACTCTTCCATCGGACGTCTCGGTAACTGTGTAGGTGTTCCGAAGGATAAATACCGTATCATCATGAACCCGACAGGCGCAAGCTTTGGATGGTCCACCAACGCAGGCGATATCGCTCTCGTTGCAGCAGCAACGGTTGTTACAGGCGAGCCTGTATCTCTGTCCATGTCCTATGAGGAGCATCAGCACTTCAGCGGAAAACGCTGCCCGGCTTACTCCAACGGACGTCTGGCCTGCGATGATGAAGGTAAGATTATTGCAGCAGAGTTTGATTTCGGTATGGATCACGGCGCTTACTCCTGGGGCGGCGATGATGTTATGACAAAACCGCCGAGATTTGCATTCTTCCCGTACAACGTTCCGAACGTAGCCGGTCTTTGCCGTGTGGCAAATACGAACCATGCATTCGGTACCGCATACAGAAGCTACGGTTCTCCGCAGGCCTTCACTTTAAGTGAGCCGTTAATGGATATGATGGCAGAAGAGATCGGCATGGATCCGTTCGAGTTCCGTTATAAGAATATCTGCCGTGAGGGAGACTTAAATATCAACAGCTACAAGTATCCGCAGTATCCGATGGAGAAGATGATGGATACGATGCGCCCAATCTATGAGAAGGCTGTAGCAGATGCCAAGGCAGCTGACACACCGGAGAAGAGAAGGGGCGTTGGCCTTGCCTGGGGCGGCTTCAACGTAACTGAAGGTGTAACCGACAGTGCCGAGGTTGCTTTAGAGCTTGCCAAGGGTAATAAGATTAAGAAATACGATACATGGCATGCAATGGGACAGGGCGGTACCGTTGGTTCCGTTATGGTAACTCTGGAGGCATTAAAGGAGCTTAAGATTACTCCTGAGGATATTCAGTTAATCCAGAATGATACCAAGCTCTGCCCGGATACCGGTATGGCCGGTGCAAGCCGTTCCTTATACATGGATGGAAATGCAACTAAGATTGCAGCTGAGAAGCTGTTAAATGCAATGAGAAAAGAGGACGGAACCTTCCGTACCTACGACGAGATGGTTGCTGAGGGCATTGAGACCAAGTACATCGGCCGTTATGAGACCACTGCTACTCCTGGTCTGTGCCGTCTGGATCCGAACACCGGTATCGGTGATCCGACTCCGGCATTCACCTACTGCTTAAACTTAGCAGAGGTTGAGGTTGATACCAAGACCGGTAAGACTACAGTGATTAAGTTTACCTGTGTAGACTTCGTAGGACGTATTGGTAATATTGACGCTGTAAATGGACAGGCATACGGCGGTATCTCTCACAGCATCGGTTTCGCATTAAGCGAGAATTACCATGATGTGAAGAAGCACGCCAACATGTTCGGAGCAGGTGTTCCGTACATCAAGGATATTCCGGATGACATCAATGTAATCCACATCGACGGCGAAGTTTCCGACGGCCCGTTCGGCTCCACCGGCGCATCCGAGGCCTTCCAGGCATCCGGTCACTGTGCAGTAACCAACGCAATTTACAATGCCTGCGGCGTAAGAATCCATGAGCTTCCTGCTCTTCCGGCAAAAGTAAAAGCCGGCATTGATGCTATTGCAAATGGTGAGAAACCGGAAGCTCCGAAGAAATACTTCCTTGGATCTGACCTGTATGAGGAGCTGGAGAATATCAAAGAGAACCCGGTAGCACCTGGCCCGGATGGACTCTATATATCTCTGGATGATCCGACAGCAGAGCGTCCGTTCTAATCGGCACGGGCAGAGAACCGGAGTCCTGTTTCGGACCTGGCGGCTGTTAAAAAACCTGCAAAACCCGCAGAGCGTGTTTTGTCCGGTTTGAGAGAATGAAATACCTGTTCTGATTCAGAGCAGAGAGATAGAAATGATATCCGCGGGCAGGAAAATTGTCCGCGGATATTGTGCTATCATTAAGAGGGAACATACAGGCCGCTGATTTGGAAGAAAGGCGGCAGGTGAGAGGATAAGAGATAGCGGGAGGTTGCAAAATGGGCTTTTTACAGGATTTTGAACGGACGCTGGCAGAGCGGTGCCATCAAAATGAACCCCCATTCTGTCAGGCGGTATGTCCATTCCGGCTGGATATTAAAGGATTAGAGGAAAAATGGAAGAAAGGGCGCTTTAATGCGGCGTACCGTACCTTCCAGAACACAGTAGGATTTCCGCAGATCGTGGCGGAAATATGTGATCGGCCCTGCGAGAAGGCGTGTATCCGGGCAGAAGTGGACCGGGCGGTCTCTCTGGGACTGATGGAAAAGGCAACGGTGGACTTTGCAAAGCGGAAGGCCCCCAATGCCTACAATATGCCATCCAAGGGCAGAAAAATTGCGGTGATCGGAGCCGGCCTAAGCGGTCTTGGCTGTGCCCTGCGCCTTTGCAATAAAAAATACGAAGTAACTGTTTTTGAAAAGGAAGATTATCTGGGAGGCCATGCCAGAGCGCTGATGGATACAGAGCTGTTCGATGCCGAGATTCAGAACCAGTTCCAGTTTGAGAGCTGGGAACGGCGCATGGGAGAGGAAGTGACCTCCTTAGATCAGATAAAAGAGGAATTTGAGGCCATCTACGTAGCTACCGGAGAGGGCGGAGCACGTTTTGGCTTAGAGCCGGATGAGGGCGGTGCCTTTGCCACCAAGATACCGGGAATCTTTATGGGAGGCGGTGTAACCGGCTCCGGAACTATGCAGGCCCTGGCAGACGGTCTGGACGCCTCTCTGGCAGTGGAACGTTACTTAAAAACGGGAATGATGAATGAGCCGTTCCGGAAAGAGGGAACGCTGATTCAGGTAAATAAAGACAGGATTGAGCGAATGGAAGGAATCCTGCCGGAGAATGGCTCCCGCTATACACAGGATGAAGCCAGGGCTGAGATGGAACGGTGTGTGAAGTGTTCCTGTGATGCCTGCATGAAGTCCTGCGATTTGATGAGGCTGAACGAGAGAACGCCGAGAAGAATTTACGAAGAGGTTTACATAACGATTCATCCCGGCACCCTGTCCAGGGACGGTACCTGGGCGACGAGACTGATTACGACCTGCGATCAGTGCGGACTGTGCAAGCAGGTATGTCCGCAGCATATTGATTTCGGGGCCTTTTTCCTGGAAGCCCATCGGGCGATGCACAAAAAGGGTGCCATGCCGTGGCCGTTCCATGATTTCTGGCTGCGCGATATGGAATTCTCCACCGGAAAGGCCGAGGTATGCCGGAAACCGGAGGGAGTAAAGAAGAGTACCTATGCCTTTTTCCCGGGCTGTCAGCTGGCCTCCTCTGATGCCAGATATGTGACAAGGACCTATGAATGGCTGGTGGAAAAACAGCCGGATACGGCCATATGGATGACCTGCTGCGGCGCTCCGGCAGAGTGGGCCGGGGATGAGGAGCTGCACAGGGGATATCTTAAGAAGCTTAAGGCGGAGTGGGAAGAACTCGGACAGCCGACGGTTATTTTTGCCTGCCCCAACTGCCGGAAGCTCTTTGAAACGTATCTGCCGGAGATTCCGGGAGTATTTTTATCAGAGGTGATGAATGAGTGGGGAACAGAGGCTGCAAACAGCAGACAGACGGCGGATGGAGAGGCGTCGGAATCCAAATTTGCCGTCTTCGACCCCTGCGCCAGCCGCGGATATCCCAAGCTTCAGGAAAGCATCCGGACTCTGGCAGATTCCATGGGCATTGAGAGGGAAAATCTGCCGTACGAGGGCGAGAATGCCCGCTGCTGCGGTTACGGCGGCCACATCAATATCGCATCTCCCAACTTTGTAAAGCAGGTGGTGAAGGATCGGATTAAGGATGCAGAAGCGCCGTATCTGACATACTGCGTCAATTGCCGCGAATCCTTTGTGAGTCAGGGAAAGAAAGCAGTTCACTTCCTGGATCTGGTATTCGGCTTAAATGATGAGAGACGGCCTCCGGCTACGGTAACAGAGCGGAGAGAAGAGAGACTGAAGGCCAAAAAGGAGCTTCTGGAAAAATACTGGAATGAGAAAGTGGAGGAGGAGCCGCGGATGAATCTGATAGTGGAAAAGGATTTGGAGAGAAAGCTGTCTGCTTCTCAGATCCTGATTCAGGATATGGAACAGGTGGTGGCATACTGTGAACAGGAAAAACGTGGTGTTGTAAACCCTGAAACAGGGCGGATCACAGGCCATTTGAAAATCCAGAATATGACCTACTGGGCGGAATACGAGGTTTTAGAGGACGGCGGATATAAGCTGTGGAACGGCTACTGCCACCGCATGAACCTGGAAGGAGAGTAAGTATGGCAGACGAAGGAAAGAAAAACGGAGCAGATGAGTATATTCACGGAGGAAGAAACCAGTCTCTTTTAAAGAATACGGATCAGAAGATCCTTTGCCGCCGCTGCAATCTGGAAATGAAGCCGGAAAAGACCTTTTTCGATTATATCGGCCATAACTTCCACACGGATCTTCTGCGCTGTTCGCAGTGCGGGGAGGTATATATTCCGGAATACCTGGTAAACGGCCGTATGTCGGAGGTAGAACGGGAACTGGAGGATAAGTAGAAAAGCGGTACCTGACAGACAGGTCCGGCTTCGCGTTTTTTCATTGGAAAACGGGGATCCGGCCTGTCTGAACGGCTGCCAAAACGATGAGAAGAAACAGGGAGGTTAGGGAAATATGGCACAGCTGCCTGAAAGGATGAGGAAGACCTATAGCGTATGCCCCGTCTGTTTAAAACGGATTCCGGCGATCCGGGAGGAGAAAAACGGAGAGCTGGTTCTGACGAAGAGATGTCCGGAACACGGAAGCTTTTCCATTGTAATATGGAGAAATAAGATCGATTTTGCCGGCTGGCGGGGGGAACGTCCGGCAGTGGGAGAAAACGAGAATTTAAACTGTCCCACAGGCTGCGGGCTGTGTCCGGATCATCTGAGGGGAACCTGCTGTACGCTTCTGGAGATTACAGAGCGGTGTAATATGAACTGTACCTTCTGCTTTGCAGAGCCGGACGGGACGAAGGATCCGGATATAGAAGAAGTAAGACGCTGGATCGATGATCTGACGGATCCGGGGAAGACGCTCCTGCAGCTTTCCGGCGGGGAACCCACGGTTCGGGATGATTTGCCGGAGATTGTAGCTTATGCAAAAAAGGCCGGCTGTAAATATGTGCAGTTAAACAGCAACGGACTCCGCCTGGCAGAGGAAGAGAGTTTTGTAAAGAAACTGGCCGATGCAGGGCTTTCCTTTGTCTTTATGCAGTTTGACGGTGTGGAAGATTCGGTTTATGAGAAGCTTCGCCGCAGGCCGATGATAGAAATAAAGAAAAAGGCGATTGAAAACTGCGGAAGGCACGGAATCGGCGTTACCCTGGTGCCTGTCATTGTGCCGGGAGTCAATGTGGATCAGATTGGAGATATCATCCGGTTTGCAGCGGAGCGCTCCCCCTATGTGCGCGGAGTCCATTTTCAGCCGATCAGCTATTTTGGCCGGATTCCGCAGCTTCCGAAGGATTCGGATCGGTTTACGCTGGATGAGCTGATGGATGAGGTGGTAAAGCAGAGTAATGGACTTCTGGAGATGAGTGCGCTGGCACCATCATGCTGCGATCATCCTATGTGCGGATTCCATGGAGACTTTATTGTAATGCCGGATCGGACGCTGTATGCATTGTCAAAAAATATGGGATCAGATGTGGGAAATGAATGCTGCGGCGGCACGGATCCGGCGGAGAAAAACCGCGAATTTGTGGGACGGCGCTGGGAGCGGCGGGATGCAGAGGAGGTTTGTGGGCTGCCGGAAGCGGAAAGCGGCTGTTGCTGCTGTGGCGGTGCGGAAGAGGCGCATGAGCAGCCGGAAGGAGAAAACAGTTGCTGCTGCTGTGAAAGCAGTGCAGAGCCCCATGAGATGTCCAAGGAAGAAAGCGGTTGTTGCTGTTGTGAGAACAGTGCGGAGATACATGAGATGTCCGGGGAGGAAAGCGGCTGCTGCTGTGAGAGCAGTGCAGAGCCCCATGAGATGTCCAAAGAGGAAAGCGGTTGTTGCTGTTGTGAGAACAGTGCGGAGATACATGAGATGCCCAAGGAAGAAAGCGGCTGCTGCTGTCAGACAGAGGTGTTGGATATGTCAGATATGGAGGTTTTCTTAAAAAGGGCCAGAAGTCACGGCTTTACGATCACTTCCATGGCATTCCAGGATGCGGGCAATCTGGATATGGAGCGGCTGCGCCAGTGCAGCCTGCATGTATATAAGGATGGAAAGCACATTCCGTTCTGTGCCTATTATCTGTCGCCGATGGGATGCAGAGAAACCGCAAAATGATTCCGTACGGATAAACGGCCGAAAGCGGAAGAGGCGGAAATACAGTATCGGAAAAAAACAGGAGGAAGCGCATGATTTCGGAACATTTGATCTGCCGTCCCGGCGGCCTGAGGATGACGAAAGAGCTGTTTGAAATGGCCGGCCTTTCCGGAGGTGAAGAGTCCGGGAAAGGAAAGAATCAGAAGAAGGAAGCTGCTGCAGAGAGCGAAAGGCCGCTTCAAATCGTGGATATCGGCTGCGGTGCGGGTGTTTCCATTGACTATCTGAAGGAATGTCATCCGTCCTGGGATATCTGCGGGATTGATCCCAATCCGCAGGTGCAGAAAGAAGGTACAATCAGGATTGGGGAAGCAGAACAGCTTCCCTTTGCCGATTCCAGTCTGGATGTGGTTCTGATGGAATGCAGTTTTTCAAAAACCGGAGATCCGAAACAGGCGCTTTCTGAAGTATTCCGGGTGCTCAAGACGGATGGATGGCTCCTGATGAGCGATATGTATGCAAAGAAACAGGAAATTTTTGCGGGAGTTCCGGATGGCTCCGGAGAAACAGGCGTTTTGTGCTGTAAAGGCAGCCGGACGGTGCTGGGCCGTCTGGAGTTTCACCAAACGATAATTTCTCGCCTGCAGGATGCCGGATTTTCTGTTTTGGAGATGCAGGATCGCTCCGGGGAATTAGCGCAGTGGATTGGGCAGAAGATTTTTGACGGGGAGGCAGAGGCTCTTTATGAAAACCTGGGTATGGCTCGCAGCGCCTTAAAGGCAGCCGGCTGCGGCTACTTTCTCTGCGCGGCAAAGCCTTCCGATCTCTGGGAGACACTGCGTTACGCTGGGGAGAAAAGTCCCTTTTACCGGACCCATATGGAAATGATTCCGAAGGCCGGAGACTGGGATGGCTTTCGCAGCCTGCCGTTTACCACCCCGGAGGATGTACGGGAAAATCCGGATCGGCTTTTGTGTGTAAATCCCAAAGAAATTGCGAGGATTATCACCCTTTATACTTCCGGCAGCAAAGGAAATCCCAAACGCCTCTTCTTTACAGAGGCCGATCTGCTTTGGACTGCTGATTTTTTTGAAAAAGGAATGCAGTATATGGTAAAGCCGGGGGATCGGGTAACTGTTTACATGGAAGGGCCGGGGCGTTTTTCCATCGGAGGTCTCTTAAAGGAGGGTCTGAACCGAATCCGGGTGGATGTTACGGTTCATGGCCTGATTCGTGATATGGAGGCAGCTGCGGCAGACGGAGAAGGCAGGAACTGTTTTGTGGGTGTTCCCAGCCAGATGTACGGACTGGCGGCGAAGGCACCGCACCTTCGGCCCGGGACAGTGCTTTTAAGTGCGGACTATGTACCGGAGAGTGTAAAGGAATTTCTGGAAAAAACATGGCAGTGCCGGGTTTTCACCCATTGGGGCATGACAGAGACAGGGTATGGCGGAGGCGTACAGTGCCGGAGCCGGGAAGGCTATCATCTGCGGGATGGGGATTTGCTGCTGGAGATTATAGATCCTGATACGGGGATGTTGGTACCTGATGGGGAATATGGGGAATTGGTCCTGACCACCCTTCATCGGAGAGGAATGCCTTTGATTCGCTACCGTACCGGAGATCTGGGCCGTTTTCTTACAGAACCCTGCGGATGCGGCTGTCTGAAGCCCAGGTTAGATAAGATAAAGGGACGCCTGGATGACAGTGTACGTCTGGAAGACGGGCAGTTCTTATCTATGCACATTCTGGATGAGCTGCTGTTTTCAGTAGACGGAGTGCAGGATTTTGAGGCTTCTTTTGATCCAGAAGAAGGAGCGCTGACTATTTTTGTGATGAAAAGAGATGGGCAGAACGGAGTCCCTCTGGCGGTGAAGGAGTGCCTGGAAACGCATTTTGGGAATGTGATTCGGATAGAAGCGGAGGAGAAGGAAATCTCGCCTTATATTGGTTCAGGGAAGAGGAAGATGATTCTGACCAGGAATATCATGTAAGAAGATTTATTCTGCAAAACCCTGTATAAAACAGCGAAAGGGCATCCGGGTTAAAATGTGCCGTTTGTTTTTACAGGGTTTTTATTTATGCGGGAAAGCAACAATTCATTTATGTGAAAAATTATATACCAGACATGAAAAACTTGACTCTGCATGCAAATCGCGCTATCATGATACTATGCATTATTTTCTCTAATCAATAACGAATAGAGGGCAGAGAAAAGAGAGAAAGGCCGCACCCCGGCAGAATGGGGGAAAATATAGAGAAAGACAGGAGAAACAGAGGATGAAAATTGCCATTACAGCGGATACGGAAGAGATCGACGGACTGGTTCCGGCGAATTTCAAGGAAAGCCCTTTTCTGATGATTATTGACGCGGACAAAAATGAAATTTTTCATATTTATGGAAAACAGGATCCGGAGAATCTGGTATTTGCAAAGAAGATTGTAGAGCATGACTGTGAGGCTGTGATCTGCGGCCCCATGGAAAAGGAGACATTCGAGATTGTGGCGGGAGCCGGAGTAACCAGGTATCTGGGCTGCGGCCATACGGTTCAGAAGGCATATCATTATATGAACCTTTATAAGCTGGATCTGATCCGGGATTATATCGGAGGACCGGGCGCTTTTGGTCACAGTCACAGCGGAAACTGTGAGTGCGGCGAGGAAGAAGACGAGTAAGGCGGTATAAAGTCAGAGCAGAGAAGCCGGTCTTGAACAGGCAGAATGGAAGGGTATGAGAAACATTTATCTGGTGCGCCACGGGAAACCGGAATTTCCCGAGGGCAGAAAATGCTGTATCGGCTGGACGGATCTTCCTCTTTCGGAGGAGGGCCGCAGCCAGATAGAGAGTCTGAAGGAGGAGCTTATCCGGGACGGTGGAGAAGAAATCGAAGCAATTTATACCAGTCCTTTAAAGCGCTGTGTGGAATCAGCAGAGATTTTGAGCGGAGGAAGAATTCCAATCCGAATTGCAGAGGATATGAAGGAGATCGGGATGGGAGAATGGGAGGGACTCCCCTTTTCTGTCATCCGCGAGAGATATCCGGAGGAATATGAACGGCGCGGGCGTGATATTGCGGGATTTGCACCGCCCGGCGGGGAAAGCTTTCTTGCATGTCAGAAGCGGGCAAAAAAGGCATGGGAAAGGATTCGGCGGGAGAGCCGGGGAAATGTGATTCTGGTCGCCCATGCGGGCTTTAACCGGACACTGATTTCGGATCTGGAAGGACGGGAACTAAAAAATCTCCTGGAAATTCCGCAGGAATACGGGACGGCCTATGCTTATCGGGATTTCATTTTTGACGGGCTGATCGTGGCAGCAGGATTGTCCTCCCGGATGGGAGATTTTAAGGCGTTAATGGATCTGGGCGGAAAACGGGTAATTGACCGGGAGCTGGATACGCTTCGGGCCGGAGGCGCCAGGGAGATTGCTGTGGTAACGGGGCACCGTGCCGGGGAGATAGAAAAGGCCGTGCGGGAACATGTATTTACAGAGCCGGGGACGGTGACCTGCCTTCACAATGCGGCCTATGCTGAGACGAAGATGTTTGATTCTGTCTGCATCGGTCTGCGCCATTTTCTGGAGAAGGGCAGGACAAAGGAAGGAAAGAGTCTGGACGGAATTTTCTTCCTTCCGGTGGATGTGCCGCTTTTTACCCGTTTTACGATGGAGAGGGAGAAAAAAGAGTTTGCCCGGGGGAAGGGCGATGTGTACTGTCCTTATTCCGGCGGTCAGCCGGGGCATCCTCTTTTAATCCGCGCGGAAGTGTTCGAAAAGCTTTTGGCCCATAACGGCGAGCAGGGCTTAAAGGGGGCTTACGAGCGGCTGGGAGATCGTGTGATTCCCATTTTTATGATGGATCAGGGGGCTGTTATGGATGCAGATACGAGGGAAGATTTTTCAAAACTTCAGGGGTATGAAAAAGCCCGGGCTATTCCGGGCGAAGCCATGTGCCGGGAACTGCTTTCGTGGTTTCAGGTAAAAGAAGAGACCAGAAAGCATTGTGAGGCTGTGGCAGAGCTGGCGGTAAGGCTGGGAGAGAACACGGGCCTGAATATTGATTTAATCCGTGCCGGCGCGCTGCTTCACGATATTGCCAAAGGAAGAGCGGATCATGCAGCAAAAGGGGCCGGATGGCTTTCCATGATGGGGCATGAAGCAGTGGCCTGCGTGGTGGCGGATCATATGGATCTGCCGGAGGAAAAACTGGCAGCGTTAAATGAGAGCCTGATCGTGTACCTGGCGGATAAAATGACGCAGGGAGATCGGCATGTCACGATAGAGGAACGATTTGCTCCCAAACGGGAGCGGTTTAAGGATAATCCGGAGGCCCTGGCAGCGCTGGAACGCCGCTATGAAAGGGCAAAACGGGCCGAAGAGGTTTGGAAGGCAGCGGATCGCTGGGAAACAGAAAGGGGAATATAGAATGAAATTAATTCGTACAACAGAGGCAGTAGGCCATGTGCTCTGCCATGATATGACACAAATAATTCCGGGAGTAACCAAGGATGCGGTTTTCCGCAAAGGGCATGTAGTGCGGGAAGAAGATATCCCGGTTCTTCTTTCCATCGGGAAAGACCGTCTTTATGTATGGGAAAAGGACGACACAAAATATCATGAGAATGAGGCTGCTGATATTCTGCGCAGTCTCTGCCAGAATGAGTACATGAAGGCAACAGAGCCCAAGGAAGGCAAGGTGGAGCTGATTGCGGAGACGGACGGTCTATTTCTGGTGGATGAGGAACGCCTGATAAAATTAAACAGCCTGGGAGAAATGATGATTGCCACCCGCCACGGTAATTTCCCTGTGAAAAAGGGAGATAAGCTGGCCGGAACCCGCATTATCCCTCTGGTAATCGAAAAGAAAAAGATGGAGGCAGCCAAAGAGACAGTGGGAGAAGAGCCGCTCCTTACCCTGCTTCCCTATAAAAAGAAAAAAGCCGGCATTGTAACAACGGGAAATGAGGTATTTTACGGCAGAATTCAGGATAAATTCGGACCGGTGATCCGGGAAAAGCTGGAAGAGTTTGATGTGGAGGTCCTGGGCCAGACCATTATGAATGACGATCCGGATAAGATCACAGCTGCCATCAATGACTGGATGGCTCAGGGCGCGGATTTTGTTGTCTGTACAGGAGGCATGAGCGTGGATCCGGATGATACGACACCGACCGCCATTAAGAATACAGGAGCCGAGATTGTTTCCTACGGCGCGCCGGTTCTTCCCGGGGCAATGTTTCTGCTGGCCTACACAAAGGATGGAAAGCCGATCATGGGTCTTCCGGGATGTGTGATGTATGCAAAACGGACGATTTTCGATCTGGTGCTCCCGAAGATTATGGCAGACGTAGAAGTGACGAAAGAGGATTTGGCGAAATTTGGCATGGGCGGCTTGTGTCTGGGCTGTCCGACCTGTATTTTCCCCAACTGCGGATTCGGAAAATAGGAGCGGAGGTGCAGCATGAACGAATATAAGGAGATTATAGAGAAGCTGGAAGAAATCCCCTGTCTGGCCCTGTGCCGGAGCTGGGACGGAACAGAGGGCAGTTTAAAGCAGATGAAGCGGCAGCTGATTACCCGGGATGATGCAGCAAAGGAAACGGCAAAAGAGGCCCTGGAAACAGGTATGCCGGCCTGCAAAAGAGAAGGAGATGCCTGGGAGATGGCAGAGCCGTTTTTTCCCAAGGAGCGTCTGATTATCCTGGGAGGCGGCCATGTGGCCCTCCCTGTGGCAGAATTTGCGGCCAGGACAGGTTTTCTGGTTACCGTGGTGGACGATCGCCTTTCCTTTGCAAATCCGGGGCGTTTCCCCATGGCCGAGCAGGTGATCTGTGATGAGTTTGCCCATGCCATTGAGACATTGGAAATTCAGGAGACCGATTATGTGGTAATTGTGACAAGGGGCCACCGCCACGATGGACTCTGTCTGCGGGCCATTGGCCGCGGCAAGGAGCCGGCTTATCTGGGAATGATCGGATCCAGACGCCGGGTGGGCTTTGTGAAAGAGGAGCTTTTGGCAGAGGGCTACGATGCCGGGCGTCTTTCCCGACTGAAGAGTCCCATCGGTTTAAAGATCGGTGCGGTGACGCCGGAGGAGATTGCGATTTCCATTCTAGCCGAGGTGATAGAGGTAAAGCGGCTTTCGAGAGAAGATAAGCGGGTGAAAAACTGCTCGGATCTGGATTTCGATGTGCTGAGAACTTTGGCCGGAGAGACAGAGGTTCCTAAAGCAGTGGTAACCGTGATTTCTTCCCATGGTTCCTCCCCCAGAGGCGCCGGTGCGAAGATGATTGTGTACCGGGATGGCCGAATCGCAGGAAGCATAGGCGGAGGCTGCAGCGAGGCTGCTGTCCTGAGCGAAGCAAGGCTGATGATCGGAACCGGCCGGTTTAAAGTGGTGCATATTGATATGACGGCGGAGGCTGCGGAAGAGGAAGGCATGGTCTGCGGCGGCGTGATGGATGCGTTGATCGAGGATTATGAAATATAGAATCCGCCAAAAGGATGATACAGGGGTATTCTGCGTTGAAAATAAACATGCAGAATGCCCCTTTTTTTGTGCAGAAAGGTGACGGAATGGGGGAAAAGTTGCTGTTTATAAGAAAAAAACGGACATAAATCAAATGATAATTCATATCTATGAAAATGAATTACTATTTTTCGAAAAAATAAATTGACAAAACAGGAACACTGCGGTATGATCTAATCGTTATATAAATAGAAAAATAACGAGATGTTTATGAAAAAGGAGAAGTACGTATTATGAGAAAGACATGGGGACTTTTACTGGCAGGAGTAATGGCTGTATCTATGACGGCCTGTTCATCCGCAAAGACTGAGACAGTAGCTCAGACACCGGAAGCAGAAACACAGACAGAAGAGACAAGCGCCGAGGCAGAAGAGACTGAGGCAGCCGAAGCGGAGGAATCAGCTTCCGGCGAGCAGACAGAAATCCTGGTGGCAGCGGCAGCCAGCCTTCAGTATGTAATGGAAGACGAGATTCGCCCGGCATTTGAAAATGAAAATCCGGATATAAAGGTTACTTTTACATTTGACAGCTCAGGAAAGCTTCAGACTCAGATTGAAGAAGGCGCAGATGCCGATGTATTCTTCTCCGCAGCCTTAAAACAGATGAATGCATTAATTGACGAAGAGATGATTGATACAGATTCCGTAGTGGAGCTTCTGGAAAATAAGATTACTCTGATTGTACCGAAGGGCTCGGAGCTTGGCATTACCGGCTTTGAGGATATCACAAAGGCTGAGAAGATTGCCATCGGCGATCCGGAGAGCGTTCCGGTAGGCCAGTATTCCAAGGAAGCATTCGAGAATCTCGGCATGTGGGATGAGGTTGAGGCAAAGGCCAGCTTCGGAACCAATGTAACAGAGGTTTTAAGCTGGGTAGCAGCAGGCAGTGCGGATGCCGGTATTGTATATTTAACAGACGCAACCACCAGCGACCAGTTTGATCAGGTTGAGGTAATCGGCTATGCACCGGAAGGAAGCGTATCCAAGGTTATCTATCCGGTCGGTGTGGTAAGCGGCAGCACAAAGAAGGAAGCTGCTCAGAAATTTGTGGATTATTTAGGAACGGATGCAGCGCTGGAAGCATTTGCAAAATACGGATTCTCCGCAAACGGACAGTAACAGATGGATTGGTCGCCAATCTTTATATCAATGAAAACAGCCACAGTCTCCATTGTCCTTACCTTCTTTTTGGGGGTATGGGCAGCGAGGCTGGTGGTGATGGCAAAATCTCCGAAGTTTAAAGTGATTGTGGATGGGATCCTGACGCTTCCCATGGTGCTCCCTCCCACCGTAGCAGGTTTTTTTCTCCTGTTGATCTTTGGAGTGAAGCGGCCGCTGGGGCGGCTGTTTCTGGAGGTATTCGGTGTTAAAATTGTTTTTTCCTGGGCAGCGACAGTAATCACTGCCACGGTAATTGCATTTCCGCTTATGTACCGGGCCGCCAGAGGCGCCTTTGAGCAGGTGGATGTGACTCTGATTTATGCAGCACGGACCCTGGGATTTTCTGAGAGAAAGATTTTCTGGAAGATCATCATGCCGGCAGCGATGCCGGGAGTCCTTAGCGGAGCGATACTGGCTTTTGCCAGAGGACTGGGAGAGTTCGGAGCTACCGCGATGCTGGCAGGAAATATTGCCGGGGAGACGAGGACGCTTCCTCTGGCGATTTACTCCGAAGTGGCGGCCGGGAAGATGTCGGCTGCTTACAAATATGTATGGATTATTGTTGCTATTTCCTTTATTGTGGTAGTGCTGATGAATGTTCTGGCGGCCCGGGAAAGGCGGGGCGGTCGGAGCAGAAGATTCAAATCCGGACAGGATAAAAAGACAGAAAACCGTTGATAAAGGGAAAACCAAGTTTAGAGAAAAAGGAGAGAAGGCCTATGAGCCTTCAGGCAGAGATAAAAAAACATTTTTCAGGCTTTGACCTGGAAGTGTCCTTACATACCGATCAGGGGATCTTAGGGATTCTCGGGGCATCCGGAAGCGGCAAAAGTATGACTTTGAAATGCATTGCCGGGATTGAAACGCCGGATGAAGGCCGGATTGTATTAAACGGCCGTGTCCTTTTTGATTCGGAAAAACGGATTAACCTGCCGCCGCAGAAGCGGAAGGTTGGCTATCTGTTTCAGAACTATGCCCTGTTTCCGAATATGACGGTGGAAGAGAATATTGCCGCCGGACTGACCGGAAGCCGGAAGGAAAAGCAGGAAGTGACAGAGCGGATGCTCCGGCTTTTTAAGCTGGAAAATCTGGAAAAGCGTTATCCGTCCCAGCTGTCGGGCGGACAGATGCAGCGGGTGGCCCTGGCCCGTATTCTGGCCTATGAGCCGGATGTGATTATGCTGGATGAACCGTTTTCGGCTTTGGATTATTATTTAAAGGAACAGCTTCAGCTTCAGGTGAAAGCAGTTCTGGATGCTTATAAGGGAGACGTTCTTCTGGTAACCCACAGTCGGGATGAGGTATATCGTTTCTGTGAAAAAAGTATGATTCTGGAGCGCGGCCGGGTGGTTTCATTCGGCAGCACAAAGGGGATCTTTAAGAGGCCGGATCATGTGACAGCGGCCCGCCTGACCGGGTGCAAGAATTTATCGAGAATCAGGAGACTGGGGCCTCATCAGGTGATGGCGCTGGACTGGGGGATTTCCCTGACTACGAAGGACGCTGTGGGTGATGAGATCGAGTATATCGGTATCCGGGCCCATGATTTCTACCTGGCGGACAGAGCGCCGGATGAAAGAGGAAAGGGCAGTGCGGCTCAGTCCGCCTCCCTGCGGGAGCCGGAACCGGAAAACCGGTTTGCCTGCCGTTTGACAGAAGAGCTGGAACAGCCTTTTGAAAAGGATATTCTGCTGATGCCTTGTTCGGATCAGGAAAAGGAGAGGATCTGGTGGAAAATGAACCCGGATCGGTATTGTCAGCTGGATGGCTTTTCTGTCGGCGATATCCTGCAGGTGGGGGTAAGGCCGGAGGATATCCTTCTTTTGAAGGCATAGGCCTGTTATGATGTTTTCTCAATTTCATATTCTATCATATAAAGATCAGCCGCTTCCACAGCCCGGAAGCGGCTGATTGTTCTTTTCTATTTTGCCTTTTTATTGCAGTATTGTCATTTTTCCCTCATCTGTGGTAAACTAAAAGGCGAAAAACGTGAAAAAGGGGAGGCTGTTTGTGGGAGAGAAGGGAACAGGCGCCATTATTCTGGCAGCCGGAAAATCAAATCATATCGATGACTTAAGACCCATGATGAAGGTGGGCCAGACGACCATGATACAAAGGGAGATCGATACGCTGCGCCAGGCGGATATCAGCCCCATTGTGGTAGTGACCGGTTATCAGGCAGAGGTGCTGGAAAAACATATTTCCCACCGGGGAGCTGTGGTGATACGAAATAAGCGCTATCGTACCTCTCAGATGTTTGATTCCATCTGTCAGGGGCTGCGCTATATTCAGAAAAAGGTGGACCGGGTGCTTTTGTTTCCCTCGGATATTCCCATGGTATCAGTGGAAACCGTTCTGAAAATGAAGGAGACGGAGGCCGAGGTTGCTATTCCTGTTTTTGAAGGACAGACGGGCCATCCGGTGATGCTGGATCGGAGTGTGATCCCTGCCATTCTGGAATATAAGGGAGAACGCGGACTGCGGGGAGCCATGGAGGCCTGCGGAAAAGAGGTGGTTTTGGTGGAAATCACCGATCGCGGGGTGGTGATGGACACCAACACGGCAGAGGATTATGAGGATTTGTTAGAATATGCCCAGGCTCATCAGAGAAAGACGGAGCTGTCCTGCTGGATTTCGGTGGTGTTAAAAAAGGAAGCGGACTGTTTTGGACAGGATACGGCAGGCTTTTTAGAGGCGATTCGGGAAAGGGGTTCCATGCTGAGCGCCTGTCAGAGCAGCGGGATATCCTACAGCAAGGGATGGAAGATGATCAAACAGGCAGAGGATCAGCTGGGAATTCGGTTCATCACGAGACAGACCGGAGGAAAACGGGGCGGTTCCTCTACTCTGACAGAGGAAGGAGAGGCATTTTTAGAGCAGTTCCGCCTTCTGGAGGAACAGATCTGCCGGTATGCAAAGGAAGCCTTTGCACAGACCTTTAGAAGCTTTATGAAGGAGACGGCTTCAGAGGGGAGCCGGGAGATTGATTCGGAAGAGCCGGCGCCGGAGAAGGAGGAAGGCCTGACAGAGTAAAGCAGGCTGAAGTGAATGATGCCGCTGCATAGGGAGCGGCAGGATGAAAACCAAAGGAACAGGGATAGATTATAATATGACAGAGAAGAAAAGAACATGGATGGGAGCCGGCTGTCTGGCTTTCGGGGCGGTACTAATTCTGATGGGAATTGCACGCACCGAGCCGGCAACGGTTCTTATGAAGGCAATTACCATCTGTATGGAGTGTATCGGAATTGGATAATCAGGAAAAGCTTATAAGAAAAACAGATTCCGGAAGAGGCCGTGAGACTGGCGTCCGGGAAAAAGCAGAAAACAGGAAGAAAGCCGCAGGAAAAAGAAGCGTTCAGACACTCCGTCTGTGGGTTCAGGCCCTGTGGACAGCCCTTACCAACGGCTATGCCTACGGTTTTTTAAAAGGGCGTATTTATACGGGAAAATCAAAAACATTGTGCGTGCCGGGGCTGAATTGCTATTCCTGCCCGGGGGCACTGTTTTCCTGTCCCATCGGCTCTTTGCAGGCCGTGCTGGACAGCCGGAAATTTGCCTTTTCCTGCTATCTGTTCGGAATGCTGATGGTATTTGGCTCCATATTCGGCCGACTGATCTGCGGGTGGCTCTGCCCCTTTGGATTGGTGCAGGATCTGCTTTACCGGATTCCGCTGTTTCGAAAGGTAAAACGGATTCCCGGAGATGCCTGGCTTCGGTGGATGAAGTATGTCATACTGGCAGTGTTTGTGATTCTTCTTCCCTCTGTTGTGGTCAATGTGGCCGGTTTTGGTTCTCCGTGGTTCTGCGAATACATCTGCCCAAGCGGAACGCTGATGGGCGGCCTGCCGCTTCTTCTTACCAATCCGGGCCTGCGGGCGGCAGCAGGAGTGCTGTTTAGCTGGAAAGCATTCCTTCTGGCAGCGGTGGTGCTTGTCTCCATCAAGATGCCGCGGCCGTTCTGCCGGTATATCTGCCCTCTGGGGGCCATTTACGGTCTCTTTAATCCAGTGGCCTTTTACCGGCTCCGGGTGGATGAGAAAAAATGCATTTCCTGCGGAAAATGCCGTACGGTCTGTCCCATGGATATCAAAGTCTGGAAGCATCCGAACAGTCTGGAATGTATCCGCTGCGGGGCCTGTAAGGAGAGCTGCCCGACCGGTGCCATTGAGAGTACAGCGGCCGGTTTTCTGACGGGAAAACACCGGGCAGGAACGCATAAGGAACAGACAGAAATCAGGAGATAACGCAAGTATGACACAACAGGCAGCAAAAAGACAAAAATATAATATGCTGACGGATCATCCGGGCAAATCCATTCTGTTTTTTGCCCTTCCGATGATTCTGGGAAATCTATTTCAGCAGTTTTATAATATCGTGGATTCTGTGGTGGTGGGAAAGTTTGTAAGTGAAGAGGCGCTGGCCTCGGTGGGTGCCTCCTATGCCATCACCAACGTGTTTATCGCCGTAGCCATCGGCGGCGGCGTGGGGAGTGCCGTGCTCATCTCCCAGTTCCTGGGGGCGGGGCGGATGGGGAAAATGAAGACAGCCGTATCCACGACACTTCTCAATTTTCTCTGCATCAGCCTTTTTCTGGGGATTCTGGGGCTGGCGGCCAATGACTGGATTCTGCGGGTTTTGAAGGTTCCGGAGAATGTATTCGCAGACGCGGCGGCATATCTTCGGATCTATTTTTATGGGCTTCCTTTCCTCTTTATGTATAATGTGCAGGCCTCGGTCTTTAATTCACTGGGGGATTCGAAGACTCCCCTGTATCTTCTGATCTTTTCGTCCCTTTTAAATATTGCTCTGGATCTTCTCTTTGTGATCCGGTTCGGAATGGGCGTGGAAGGTGTGGCCTATGCAACACTGGCTGCCCAGGGAATCTCAGCGGTGATTTCCTTCCTTCTGCTGATGCAAAAGCTGAAGGGATATGCGCACGAGGGGGCGGATTTTAGTTTCTATGACAGAGGCATGCTTCTTTCCATGACGCGGGTGGCGATTCCGTCCATTCTTCAGCAGTCCATTGTCCACATGGGAATCTTGCTGGTGCAGTCCGTGGTAAATACTTTCGGATCGTCTGTTATGGCGGGATATTCGGCGGGAACCAGAATCGAGTCCCTGTCCATTGTCCCCATGATTGCAGTAGGAAATGCCATGTCCACCTTTACGGCCCAGAATATGGGAGCCGGGAATGTAAAACGAGTGAAGCAGGGATACCGCGCCTGCTACCTGATCCTGGCCTGCTTTGCCGTGCTGCTATGCGGGTCTATCCAGCTGTTCGGCGAGGGCTTTATTTCGGCCTTTCTCGACGCAGATGCCAGCGCAGCGGCTTTTGAAACAGGCATGGCCTACACGGATTTTATTTCCTATTTCTTTATCTTTATCGGGATTAAGATGACTACGGACGGGCTTTTGCGGGGAGCTGGAGATGTGACGGCCTTTACGGTTGCTAACCTGGCGAATTTAAGCTTCCGGGTATTTGTGGCCAATTATTTTGCACCGCGATACGGCGTTCAGTTCGTATGGTATGCGGTGCCGATCGGCTGGTTTGTCAATTATATCATTTCCTTTGCCTGGTACTTAACGGGGCACTGGACGAAAATCAGGCTGGTAAAAAAGCAGGCATAAGAGGGCAGAGGCGAAAGAAGACAGCAGGAAAAGGAAGCGAGGGATGATTTGCGGCGGGCAGAACAGAATGGGATCGGAAAGTGTAAAAATAAGTGTTGCATTTTATAGAAGGAAATGGTAATATAGGGAGGACGCTTTAACGTGCTACTACGATAGCAAAAGAAAGCAAAAAGCAAGAAACGTGGGGCAAACCAAAGAAATAAAAAGAACGTTTCCGCCGGCGTATTTCCGGCAGAACGTTTCTGATAAAAAGAGAATGCAGCTGAAAGGAATGACAACCATGGATTTTGAGATAAAGGGTTTAAAACGGGCAGAAGCGGCGACACTCCGCCTTCGAAGCCTCTATGAATCTTACGGATACCGCAAGTACCGGATGGGCCGGTTTGAGGAATACAGCCTGTATGCGGCCAATATGAGTTTTTTGATCAGCGACCATGTGCTGACCTTTACGGATCTGGATGGCCGTCTGATGGCCTTAAAGCCGGATATTACCCTGGGAATCGCGAAGAATACGAAAGCGGGAAAGGGATCCTGCGAGAAGGTTTACTATATTGAGAGTGTGTATCGGGAGAGTAAGGAGAGTCATACCTATAAGGAAATCAGCCAGATGGGCTTAGAGTGCATGGGAGCCGTGGATGATTTCGTTATCACCGAAGTGCTGACCCTGGCAGTGCGGTCGCTGGCCGCCTTTGGCGTGGATTATGTCTTAAAGATTTCCAATATGGATTTTGTTGTGGGAATGCTGGATGCTCTGGATGTGGGCCGGCGTGTAAAAGAGAAGCTCTTATCCGTCCTTCGGACCAAGAATAAGAGCGGCCTGGAGGCCCTTTGCCGGGAATCCGGTCTGTCCGAGTGGGATTCGGAACGTCTTTTAAAGCTTTTGACCCTCTATGGAAGCTTTGAGGAGGTGCTTTCTGAGGCAGCTCCTCTGGCAGACTCCCGGGCCATGAAGCAGGCTCTTCTGAAACTGGAGCTGATCTATGATGTGCTGAAGGCCGCAGGGCTGGAGAAGAAGGTCCGACTGGACTTTTCCATGATCAATGATATCGAGTATTACAACGGCATTATTTTCCAGGGATATCTGGACGGGCTGGCCAGACATGTGCTTTCAGGCGGACAGTATGATGGAATGATGGCGAAGTTAAAGAAGCCGGAAAATGCCATCGGTTTTGCGCTCTACTTAAATGAACTGGACTGGCTGCCGGAGAAGAAAGCGGCATTTGACACAGAGGCGCTGGTGCTGTATGATAAAGCATCGGATTTACGGCTTTTGAATGAAGCGGTTGAGAAGCTTCGGAGCGAGGGCCTGCAGGTGAGAGTGGAACAGAGTATCCCCAAGGATCTGCGGTTTGGAAAGCTTTATTGCTTTGACAGGGAGCTGACGGAAATAGAAGATAAAACGAAATGCAGCGGGCAGGAAAAGGACCTGCAGGATGCAGAAAAGACAGCAGTGAAGGAGGAGAGCGTATGCTGAACATAGCCCTGCCGAAGGGAAGGCTGGGAGATCAGGTTTATGAACTCCTGGCTTCCGTAGGATATGACTGTAAGAGTATTTATGAAGAGAACCGGAAGTTGGTATTTGAAAATAAGGAGAATGGGGTCCGCTACCTTCTGGTGAAGCCGAGCGATGTGGCGATTTATGTGGAGCATCATGCGGCTGATGTGGGAATTGTGGGAAAGGATATCCTGATGGAGAGCAGCCCGGATGTGTATGAGCTTCTGGATCTGGGGCTGGGACGCTGCCGGATGTGCGTGGCGGCCAAGGAGGATTACGTGGAGGACACGGACCGGCCGGTGCGGGTGGCAACAAAATTTACGAATATTGCCAAGGAACATTACACAAAGCTGAGCCGCGATATTGATATTATCAAGCTGAACGGAAGCATCGAGCTGGCACCGATTCTGGGCCTTTCCGATGTGATTGTGGATATCGTAGAGTCAGGCAATACGATTCGGGAGAATCATTTAAAGATTTTAGAGGAATTCCTTCCTATCAGCGCCCGTTTTATTGCCAATAAGAGCAGCTATGAGTTTAAAAATGAGCAGATTAACACCATGGTGGAGCGGCTGGGTGAGGCTGTATTGAAGCGGCAGTAGGCTGTGCCGCGAATTCATGCCACGAATCCATGCCTGAAAAGAGAGGAGAATACGGATGAGCCGTTTTTTAAGCAAGACAAGTAAAGCACTTCTTCCTTACACACCGGGGGAGCAGCCCCAGGGAGTGAAGCTTATTAAGTTAAATACCAATGAGAGCCCCTATCCGCCCAGTCCCAATGTGGCAAGAGCGCTTCTTCAGGGCTTTAAAGGCTGCGAGTGGGACGCTGCAGCAGCAAAAAACGCAGATGCGGCAGGCGGAGATGAGGCCCTTTCTCTCATGCCTCCGGAGATTGCCAACCTGCGCCTTTACTCCGATCCGGAAGAGAAGCCTCTTATGAAGGCCATTGCCGATTATTACGGCGTGGATTCGGATCAGGTAATCGGAGGCAACGGATCGGATGAGATCCTGGCATTCGCTTTTAAGGCCTTCTGTGATGAAGAGGCCCCGCTTCTGTCTGCGGATATTACATATGGTTTTTATCCGGCGCTCTGCCAGCTGTTTGGAATCCCATACCGCACGGCAGCGCTTCGGGAGGACTTTTCCATTGATATCGAGGATTATAAAAACTGCGGCTGCAATGTGATTATTGCCAATCCCAATGCCCCGACGGGCATGGCTATGCCGCTTTCTGCCATTGAAGAGGTGTTATCCTCCAACCCGGATCGGGTGGTAATGGTGGATGAGGCGTATGTGGATTTCGGCTGCGAAAGCGCCGTCACCCTGCTGGACCGCTATGAAAACCTGGTGGTGATTCAGACCTTCTCCAAATCGAGAAGCTTAGCCGGCGGCCGTGTGGGCTTTGCCGTTGCCAGCAAGGAGCTGATTGCTGACATGAACCGGGCAAAATACAGCTTTAACCCCTATAATGTAAACCGTCTTTCCATGCTGGCTGCCGCAGAGGCCATGAAGGATAAGGAATATACAAAGCTCTGCACCGGAAAGATTCAGAAAACAAGAGAGAGAACCGCACAGGCGCTGACACAGCTGGGCTTTACCGTGCTTCCATCCAAGACCAATTTCATCTTTGCGAAATGCAATGCCATGAGCGGCAAGGAGTATTTTGACGGCCTGCGGAGAAACAACATTCTGGTGCGCCGCTGGGATACAGAGAAAATCAGGGAATATCTGCGTATTTCCATCGGCACGGACGAGGAGATGGATATCTTCCTTGAGGTAACAAAGAAGCTTCTTTCCGAGAAGGAGGCTGAATAAATGAGTGAAATGAAGAATATCGAAGGTTCGGGCCTGTCTGCCGGTTCGGCTCCGGAATGCCGGGAGAGCGTTCGGAGCGGTCGTACGGCCTCTTTGGAGCGGAATACCGCGGAGACCAAAATCAGTCTTACCTTAAATTTAGACGGAAGCGGGATTTATGATATCGAAACCGGGTGCGGGTTCTTAAATCATATGCTGGAGCTGATGACGCGCCACGGACGGTTTGATCTGACTCTGCGGTGTGACGGCGATACCCATGTGGATTATCACCATACGACCGAGGATATCGGAATTGCACTGGGACAGGCCTTTCTGGAGGCTCTGGGGGACAAACGCGGCATCCGTCGTTACGGAAGCTTTCTGCTTCCCATGGATGAGACCCTGATGCTGACGGCCCTGGATATCAGCGGCCGGGCTTACCTGGTAATGGATGCGCCGATTCCGGCCCAGAAGGTAGGCGATTTTGATACGGAGCTGGTGAAGGAGTTCATGACTGCCTTTGCCTGCAATGCAAAGCTGACCCTGCATTTGAAAGAGCTGCACGGAGAGAACAGCCATCATATCATCGAGGCGATGTTTAAAGGGTTGGGACGGGCGCTTTGTGAGGCAGTGTCTATTGAAGAAAAATATAAGGATGAAATTCCTTCTACCAAGGGAATTCTGTAAAATCCGGCGTATGGATGCAGAGAGAAAATTCCATGAAGGATAAGGGAGGCCGATTATGATTACAATTATTGATTACGGAGTAGGCAATTTATTTTCCTTAAGCAGCTCCTTAAACTATCTGGGACTGGAAAACCGGATCAGCGGAAAAAAGGAGGACTTGGAGAGTGCGGACCGGATCATTCTGCCGGGAGTAGGCGCATTCGGAGATGCCATTGGAAAGCTTCACCAGTCCGGTCTGGTGGATACCATAAAAAAAGAGGCAGCCAAAGGAAAGCCGGTTATGGGAATCTGTTTAGGCATGCAGCTTTTATTTGACAAAAGCTATGAATACGGCGAATATGAGGGACTGGGACTGATTCCCGGCGTCATGGCGCCTTTAAAGGATGAGTTAAAGTCAGATCTGAAGGTTCCTCACATGGGATGGAACAGCCTGCAGATGACGGAAAAAGGAAAGAAGCATCCGCTTCTCAAGTATTCAAAGGAAGGCGATTATGTGTACTATGTACACAGCTATTACGGAAAGGACTGCGACGAAAGCCTTTTGGCGGTTTCTGAGTATGAGATTCCGGTGACAGCAGCTGCGGCCAACGGAAATGTCATGGGAACCCAGTTCCATCCGGAAAAGAGCGGCAAGGCGGGCCTTAAGATTTTGAAGGCATTTTCAGAGATTTAAAGAGCAGGGGAGAGAACGAGATGGAATTATTTCCGGCGATTGATTTAAGAAATGGAAATGCTGTGCGTCTGGTGCAGGGAGACTACGATCAGATGACCGTATTCAGCCCGGATCCGGCGGCGGTGGCCCTGGAATTTAAAAAGCAGGGAGCGAAGAACCTTCATGTAGTGGATTTAGACGGGGCTAAGGATGCGGCGCTGGCTAATTTTTCCACGATCCGGCGTCTGATTGAGGAGACGGATCTCTTTGTGGAGGTGGGCGGCGGCATCCGCAGTGAGAAAGCCATTGATACTTACTTATCTCTTGGGGCCGGACGCGTGATTCTGGGAACCGTGGCGGTGACCAATTATCCGTTCCTGGAGGAAATGGTGAAAAAGTACGGTGACAAAATTGCCGTTGGCGTGGATGCCAAGGACGGCTATGTGGCAACCCACGGCTGGCTGGAAACCAGCACCTTAAAGGGAGTGGATTTCTGCAGGCAGTTAAAGGAAAGCGGCGTGAAGACGGTGATTTATACGGATATTTCCCGGGACGGCAGGATGCAGGGAACGAACCTTGCGCTGTATGACGAGCTTTCTGAAATAAAAGGACTGAATATTGTGGCTTCCGGCGGAATCAGTTCGCTGGAGGAGATTGTGAAGCTGAAAAATAAAGTATACGGCGCTATCTTAGGAAAGGCGCTTTATCTGGGGGCTATTGATCTGGCCGAGGCATTGAAGGCAGCAGGACAGGCGTAGGACGAAAGGCAGGAGGCAGTTATGATAACGAAACGCATTATTCCATGTCTGGATGTAAAGAACGGACGTGTGGTAAAGGGTGTGAACTTCGAGGGGATCCAGGATGTGGCGGATCCGGTGGAGATGGCCCAGTTTTATAATGAGAGCGGCGCGGATGAGCTGGTGTTTTATGATATTACGGCCAGCGTGGAGGGAAGAAAGATTTTTACCGATATTCTGACAGAGACAGCAAAGCGCGTATTTATTCCGCTTACGGTGGGCGGCGGTATCAGCACCGTAGAGGATTTTGACCGGGTATTAAAATGCGGGGCGGATAAGGTCAGCGTCAACAGCGGTGCCATCCGCAACCCTGATTTAATTAACGAGGCGGCCAGGAAATACGGAAATCAGTGTGTGGTGCTTTCCATGGATGTAAAGCGGGTGGACGGTAAGTTTATGGTCTTTAAAAACGGCGGCCGTGAAAATACCGGTATAGATGCCCTGCAGTGGGCAGAAGACGGCGTGAAGCGCGGAGCCGGCGAGCTGGTAGTCAACAGCATTGACACCGACGGTGTGAAGCAGGGCTTTGATATCGAGATGCTTCTGGCCATCGCCGAGCGGGTGGATGTGCCGATCATCGCATCAGGCGGCGCAGGCTGCAGGGAAGACTTCTTAAAGCTGTTTGCTTATCCGCAGATTGATGCAGGGCTGGCAGCCAGCATTTTCCACCGCCGGGAAGTGGATATCGCAGATTTAAAGAAATATTTAAGTGAGAACGGCGTGGAGATGAGACGGTAGGATTCAGGCTGTGGTTTCCGGAAAAATGGGAATGCAGGACAGCAGGCCGCGAAAGGGCCTGGAAAATACAGAACGAAAGCGCAGAGTGAGGACAGAACATGAGCGAGTTTAATTTTAAAATAGAGGAACTGAAATTCAATGATCAGGGACTGATTCCGGCCATTGTGCAGGATTATTACAGCAAAAAGGTGCTGATGATGGCATGGATGAACAGGGAGAGCCTGGAGATCAGCATGAAGGAGAAGATGACCTGCTTTTACAGCCGCAGCCGGAAGGAGCTGTGGAGAAAAGGCGAGACCAGCGGAAACCGCCAGCACATTTCAAGTATTTATGCGGACTGTGATCAGGATACACTGGTTGTGGAGGTAATCAAGGACGGCCCGGCCTGCCATACAGGCGCTGAGAGCTGCTTTTTCCGTCCGGTTTATCAGAATGAGGAGATTACTCCATTCTCCTATGAAGGTCTCTATGAGATGATCGAGGGAAGAAAGACAGAACCGAAGGAAGGCAGCTATACGACCTATCTTTTTGAAAAGGGTCTGGATAAGATCTTAAAGAAGGTAGGAGAGGAATGCACGGAGGTTATCATTGCAGGAGCAAAGAAGGATAAGGCAGAAACCATCTATGAGATCGCGGATCTCTGTTATCATGTGATGGTGCTGATGGCAGAATCCGGTATTTCTGTGGAAGATGTGACAAAGGAGCTGGCAAAGCGCCATGTGGTAGATCATAAGGTGAAGCAGGAGTATATGAAATAGGGCTTTTTTGCATCATGCGGCTTTGGCATCGATTTGCGGCAGAAATATAAAACAGAGGCTGTATTTGCATCCTGATGTGCCTCCTCAAAGTTAGATTTCAGGTCTGACTTTGGGGGGCATCAAGATGCAGACACAGTCTCTGTTTTATATTTTCTGTTTTTAAATTCGTGGATCCCGGCAGCCGTGCAGTGCCGTATTCATGTTACTCGGTCTTCCGGATTTGGGGAATCTCCACGCCCAGCTGCTTTGCCATGGCATCTGCAATGACCTGGTGATCATCCCAGTGCTCCATACCGGAAACCATGACGTAGGCAAAGGGGCGGGCTCCGTTTTTCATAAAGACCGGAATGCATCCGCCGCAGACGAAGAAGTTTTCTTCTCGCACCTTCCATTCTGCCGCGATTTCTCCGGCCCGGGAGGCAGTCAGGGCTCTTAAGGAGCTCATGCCTGTGAGGCGGGAGGCGGCCAGCTTATTGGTCATCCACCAGTCTGCTTCCAGCGTGGCTCCCTCCATCTTGTAAGCAAAGATATCCGTTTCATCCTCTACGATGCGGACTGCTATTGCGCCTTTGTATTTTTCCTCTGTCATCTCTGCAATCAGAAGGCCCAGCTCAAGGGCCTGTTTTCTGGTGAAAGTGTCATAGCGCAGTATTTCTTCCTGCTCCTTTAAAACTGCGTTCCAAGTGTCTTCTGAGTAAAAGTTTTTCATGCCGTTCTCCTTTTCGTCGGTTTCGTTTCATTATAAAAATTCATAGATATAGTATAGCATATTTTTCAGAAGCTGCCATATTTTAAGGCGGTTCATGGGGGATATTTTAAAGTGAAATTCTGCTGGTCGGGAGAAGAAAATACGAAGGCAGGATAAAAGTTGACACATCAACTAATTTTTTGTATGATAATAAGGAGGTGAGAAGATGGGAAAAAATATTGCCAGAATTATGACTCGGCTTGGCAGAAAAAGTCAGAGCTGGATTGGAACAGCATTGGAGAAATATAACCTGACGGCGGCAGAGCAGCCGTTTTTTATGGCATTACAGCGCCGGGAGGGCATGACCCAGGAGGATCTTACAGCCATGGTGGGGGTGGATAAGGCGGCGACTGCCAGAGCAGTCAAATCCCTGGAGGAAAAGGGATATCTGATCCGAAAACAGGATGAGACGGATCGCCGGCAGAATCGGATTTATCCCACAGAGCGGGCCAAAAACATGGCTCCTGAGGTAAGAGAGACTCTTTTTGGCTTTAACCGGCGATTAACGGCCGGACTTGACGCAGAATGCTTGGAACAGGTTTATGAAGCGCTTCTTCGGATGGAGGAAAATCTGAAGGGATGAGAAGATTTGAAAATTCGGGAGAGGGTATTTGGAATGTTGGACCGAAAAAGGAGAAATGGAAAAGAGGAAGGTGAGGTTATGGAACAAAAAAGGACAGAAGGAAAGCCGGCAGCTCAGGAAAGGGCAGCAGCCGGAAATCCTCTGGGCTATGCGCCGATTCCCGGCCTCCTCCGGAAGTTTGCGGTTCCGTCTATCATCAGCCTTCTGGTGACGGCGGCCTATAATATTACGGATCAGATTTTTATCGGTCATGTAGTGGGAATGCTGGGAAATGCGGCCACGAATGTGGCGTTTCCGGTGGTTACATTTACCACTGCCTTTTCGCAGCTGGCGGGGATTGGAACAGCCGCCAATTTTAATTTAAGCCTCGGCGCCAAACAGGAGGAGGAAGCCAAACGCTTTATCGGAACCGGGCTGACTATGATGGTTGTGCTGGGATTTCTGATTTTGTGTCTGGTGCTGGGATTTAAAGAGCAAATTCTGCTTCTGTGCGGTGCTACGGAGACGGTATTTCCCTATGCGTCCCTATATCTGGGAATTACGGCATTCGGGCTGCCGTTCCTTTTGTTTACCAATGCGGGAAGCCATCTGATCCGGGCGGACGGAAGCCCTTCCTATTCGATGGCCTGTACTGTGACGGGGGCAATCCTGAATGTGTTTTTAGATTGGCTTTTCATGTTTGTCTTCCGCTGGGGAATCCGGGGAGCCGCGACAGCCACAATTATCGGGCAGATGATCTCCTTCCTGCTCTGTCTTTGCTACTTTACGCGGTTTAGGACCTTTCGGATCCGGCTGAATATGCTGGGGCTGTCTGTCCGGTATGTGACCTTGATTGCGAAGCTGGGAGTTTCGAATTTTATTAATCACACGATTATGATGCTGGTAAATATTGTAATGAATAATACATTGACCCATTACGGAGCAATGTCCATCTATGGAAGTGATATTCCCCTGGCAGTATCCGGTGTCATTGCGAAGCTGAACAGCATCCTGTCTTCCTTTTCAGTGGGACTGGCGCAGGGATGCCAGCCGATTCTGGGCTTTAATATGGGGGCAAAGAATTTTGAACGGGTGAAAAAGACATATAAAACCGCATTGAAAGCAGCTCTTTGCATCAGCGTCATGGCATTTTTTCTGTTCCAGACCTTTCCCCGGGAGATTGTCAGCGTGTTCGGAAGCGGAGACAGCCTGTATTTCGAATTTGCGGAGCGTTATATGCGGATTTTTATGATGATGGTGTGCGTTTTTGGCGTGCAGCCTCTTTCTGTGAATTATTTTACCGGAATCGGGAATGTGCGTCAGGGAATTCTGATTTCTGTATCGCGTCAGGGACTGTTTCTGATTCCTCTGCTGCTGCTTCTGCCGCTTGCATTTGGGATCGACGGCGTGCTGTATGCGGGGCCGATTGCGGACTCTATGGCATGTGCGTTGTCGCTGGGGCTGGTTTTGAGGAATTTCAGGCAGCTTTCCAGCCGGTAGGAGGATGGCAGGAAAAGACACGGCTCAGGAGTCCAATACTTTTTACGGTAATAAATGGAATTTATAGAACATGCTTTGGCTGCTTATGAGAGAGAGCGGAATTAGCAGCAGACAAATGATAGAACTACATACAAATTTACCTTTCGGGTAAATTTGTATTGCAAATCATCATTGAAACTGCTACAATAAATTTACCTGAAAGGTAAATTTAAAAACAGGGTGATGAGGTGCGGATTGAATACAGGAATAATCAGATCAGACGGATATGTACCGATGCATATGAGGCTGAGAAAAGACACGGGAAAGCAATGGCGGAGCGTATTCATATGCGTGTGGATCAGATTGCAGCAGCATCATCTGTGGAAATGATGATAGAATATCGAATTGGACGGTGCCACTGCCTGAAGGGAAAAAGAAGGGAACAGTATGCAGTGGATCTGATACATCCTTATCGTCTGGTATTTGAAAAAAAGGGAAATGAAGTACAGATAGCCAGGATTATGGAGATTGTCGATTACCATTAGAGGATATCATCAGATATTTAGGAGGACAGAATGGTGAGAAGCCGAAGTATTATTGCAACGCCTCCGGGGGCTACGATTAAGGAGCAGCTGGCAGACAGGGGGATGAGCCAGAAAGAATTTGCGGTTCGGATTGAGATGTCGGAAAAGCATATCAGCAGACTGATTCACGGTGAAGTGCAGCTGACACCTGAAGTGGCACTGCGTTTGGAAATGGTATTGGGAACACCTGCATATTTCTGGAATAATTTAGAGGCGATTTATCGGGAAAAGCTGCTCCGGGCAGCAGCTGAAAATGAAATGGATGAAGAGATTGCATTATCTGAAAAAGTACCGTATCAGGAAATGGCAGAATGCGGTTGGATACCGGAAGCACAGAGGGTTCAGGAAAGAGTCGTATATCTTCGAAAATACTTTGAAGTGGTTCGCCTGGGCCTTTTGAAGGAGGAATTGTTTCCTCTGCCGGACGCTGAAAAAAGAGAGGGAAAAGAGCAATTAGATTATACCTGGCTTGCCTGGGTTCAAAAGGCAAGGCTGGAAGCAAGGAGAATCTCAACCGTCAGTTTTAATGCAGAGAGTCTAAAAGGAATACTTTCGGAGATACGTGCCATGACCGTGATGGACCCGGACACATTTTGCCCCATACTGACAGAACGGCTGGCGGGATGCGGCGTTGCGGCTGTATTTTTGCCGCATCTGAGAGAATCATCGTTTTACGAAGCAGCATTTCTGGAAGGCGGAAGAGTTATCATGGGACTGACGGTTGCCGGCCGTAGGATTGCGGAGTTTTGGTTTGGATTGGCACAGCAGATATCCTGTATCCTGGAGGGAAAGACAAGCCGTTTGAAGGGCCTGCCGGAAAAGAAGGAAGGGGATAGAGGGAAGAAGGGAAGAATGATTCTGCTCCCGGAAGATCATTATTTTGAATTTGTCGGGAAGGGAGATTTTTCCGGTGAGTCGTTGACCCGCTTCGCAAAAGAAATTGGAATCCATACGGGAATTGTGGCAGAGAGCCTTCAGGAGGACGGATATATCGAAAAAGGCCTGTACAGTGATTTAAACCCAAGATATTCACACGGTTTATGAACAGAGAGGAGAGTCTGAAACAGACAGATATAAATACAGAACAAAAATGCTGCCTCCGGATAACGGCTCATGTGCCGTCATTCGGAGGCAGCTTATAAAATGCAGAATATCAATGCAATGGCATTCTGTAACGATGTCTTAAACGGGCCCCTGTTTTCGTTTTTCCTCATATTCCTTCAGGGAGCGGACTGCCTGTCCGGACATGGGAATCAGGGCGATCATGTTGAAAATCGTCATCAGGGCGATACCGATATCTCCCAGATCCCATACGAAGGTATAGGCCTGCAGACCTCCGATGAACAACATCACCAGTGCCAGCATCTTATAGAGCGTCTGGGAGGTCCAGTTATCTCCGAATATGTAAGCCACATTGGGGCGGGCATAAAAAAGGATGCCGATGAAGGTGGAAAAGCTGAAAAGCCACAGGATCACAGCGATGAAAATAACGCCGAAGGATCCCAGGTGGTAATGCATGGCAGCCTGTAAAAGATCCATTCCGCTCTGTCCCGCTGTCAGGCTGGCCGGAGTTAAAAGCATGATCATAGCGGAGCAGCTGCAGATTACGATGGTATCAATAAAGACGCCGAATGCCTGCAGAAGCCCTTCCTTGGCCGGATGGCTGATATCTGCGGCAGCAGCGGCACAGGGGGCCGAACCGGAGCCGGCCTCATTGGAAAAGAGTCCGCGCTTTGCTCCATTCATCAAAACAGCGCCGAATCCGCCGGCGGCAGCCTGGCGAAGCCCAAAGGCTTCCTCAAAAATCTGCCGAAAAACACTGGGAAGAAGACCGGCATTTTTGATAATAATAAAAATAGTAAAGGCAAAGTAAAGGCCTGCCATGACAGGAACGACTAAATCCAATACTTTAACCGTTGCATTCTTCCGGAGAACGATGACAGCCGCAATCAGAACGAGAACGGCTGTAGTCCAGATGGGAGGAATCTGGAATGCATTAGCAAAAGCTGAGGATACGGAATTTCCGATTACCTGGCTGATTCCGCACCAGCAGAGCAGTCCGGAAAGGGCAAACAGGACAGCAATAACAGAGCGTTTTCGTCCGCTGTCCTGTTTAACAAAAAGGCGGTGAATGTAATAGGCAGGGCCGCCCCGGAAACCTCCGTAGAGGGGATCCGGTTCTTTATAAAGCTGAGCCAGGGTAGCCTCGGCAAAAGCTGTGGAAGAACCTAAAAGAGCGGTGATCCACATCCAAAACACGGCGCCCGGTCCGCCGGCAGAGATAGCTGCCACAACTCCCACGAGATTTCCCATGCCGACTCTGGTGGCTGTGGAGATAATCAGCGCCTGGAGGCCGGAGATGGCATCCTTCTGAGTGGAGGTTTTCTTTTCAACAGCGATCCGAAGCATTTCCGGAAACAGGCGGAACGGAAGAAATTTCGTCCGCAGTGTAAAAAAGATACCGGATGGGATCAGAATCAGCACCAGCAGGGACAGGCCCAAAGGGCTTCCTCCCGGCAGGGTGATGGTAAAAAGATCCCCCCAGAATAGTTGATAGATGGATTGAATCAGTGCCATTACGTTAGTTCCTCTTCTTTCTGAGATAGTATAAAAGCTTTTCTATAACAAAGGGAAAAAACCATTTGTATTTCCCTTCTGTTTAGTATATAGTAGAAAGTAGTATCTGTAAAATTGATAATAATGATACATAGAATCGAAAAAATAGATGGAAGAAATACAGGAGGAACTGAATGGATCTGAAAAATCTGACGACATTCATTCATGTAGCGGAGCTGTCCAGCTTTACCAAAACAGCGGAGCTTTTGGGATATTCCCAGTCTACGGTGTCCTTTCAGATCAAGCAGCTGGAGGCAGAGCTGAATGCACAGCTGTTTGAGCGGATTAACCATACTGTTATGCTGACCCAGCGCGGGAGGGAAGTGCTAAATTACGCCCTTCAGATCCATAAACTGACACAGGAGCTGGCAGAGTCCATGGCGCCGGAAAAGACCGTAGGGGGCCATGTCCGCCTGGCCATGGCAGATTCGCTGTGTGATTCGCTTTTGGGAGAACGTTTTATGGAATTTCGGAACCGCTATCCGGGAATCAGTCTGAAAATCACAGCGGCCGGGACAGAGGAAATGTTCCGCCTTTTGAATCACAATGAGGCAGATGCCATCCTTACTTTGGATAATCATATTTATAATACAGAGTATGTGATCGTCAGGGAGGAAAGAGTGGGGGTTCACTTTGTAGCTTCTCCCGACAATCCGCTGTGTGACCGCCGCGGAATAAGGATACGGGAGCTGGCAGATCAGCCTTTTATCCTGACAGAGAAAGGCATGAGCTATCGCCGCATCATGGATGAGAGACTGGCAGCCATGTCTCTGGAAATCCAGCCGATCCTGGAGCTTGGAAGCACCGGCCGGATCTGTTCCCTGGTAGAACAGGGAGCCGGCATCTCCCTCCTCCCCGACTACGTCACCGCCCGCGAAATAAAAGCCGGCCGCCTCCGCTGCCTAGAGGTAAAAGACTTAGAAATCGAAGTATGGAAACAACTCCTCTACCACCGAAACAAATGGATATCCCCCCAACTATCCTCCGTCCTAACCTACTGCAGAGAGAGAGAATTTTCCCCACCCCTGAGCAGTGCGAAAAAGTAATCCGAAAAAGCCGCGTTGTGCTTGCACAAAAGCGACTTTTCCGGATTGCTTTTTCATAGTGCGAAGCACGAAAGCGAGATGGAGCGAAGCGGAATCGAGCTGCACTGCGGATTAGTGGGAAGCGCCCCCTAAAACCCGCCATCGCCTTCCCCACAATCCCTCCCCCCCAAAGTGCGCAGCACTACAGATTAATGGCCCAATCCCCCCATCCCATTACCACAGAAGCGAAAGAAAGGAGTCCCTAAAATCTCATGAAAGAAAAATCCTACATGCTGGCCATCTCCCAGCGCACAGAATCCCTAAAAGATCCCATGCAAATCCTCCAGCGTCTCCGCAGCGCTCCCGACTTCCTTGTCACCTCCTACCAAAATGAGGACGGCATCCTGTCCGCGGATATTACCTACCAAACAGAAAACTATCACGCCGAAATCTATCCGATGGAATTTCAGCTGCCGGATTTCTACCGCTGCCAGCATCTCTTCCCGGATATCGATATTCAGGCCATGGAAGCAGCCAGTGCCGGTCTGGAGGTAGAGATGGCATTTGGCAAAGATCCTCTGTCTTCCTACCACCTGCAGCTAAAACTGATTCACGCCATGCTCCCTGATGCCATAGCAGTTCTGGATGAAAGCTCAGAAAAGATTTTATCCGGCCATTGGGCAGCGCTGGCTGCCGTATCCGATGTGCCTCCGGCTCCCAGATATCTCTTTACAGCCCAAGCTGTATCCGGGGAGGATACCTGTGTCTGGCTGCATACCCATGGATTAAACCGATGCGGTCTGACAGAGCTGGAGGTATTAAATTCCACCAGAGAGACTTACAACAACCATTATAATGTGTTGGAAACCCTGGCAAAACGCCTGTTGGAGATGGAAGAGCCCTTGGAGCCGAAGGAGCCGCTTTATCTGGCCAGACTGACAGAAGATGTGGCTGTCATAGTGACTTTGATCCCCTGGAAGGAAGCAATTTCTCTGTATGATGAGGACATGCTGGGCGGAAGCGGAGATCGGACAGAAGGCCATAACGGCAATACCCATGCCATTTTTGTGTATCCCTCAAAAAAGGCATATGACGAAGGGAAATATGAACCGCTATCCATTTATGACAATATCATAAGCGAAAATCCCATCTATTTAATTTCCACAGCTGAGACGAACCGGATGAAGGCCCTTGCCGCGGAACGAATTTCCTATCTGTATCAAGCACTGGAAAATAAGGAGAATCATGTATTGGCAAAGATCGGAATCACAATGGATGAGGAATATCAGAGCGAGGATAATACGCTGGAACACATCTGGTTTGAGATTTTGGAGGCAAAGGGCGGAGAACTGACGGCAAAGCTGACTCAGGAACCGTATTATAAGAAAGGCGTTCACGCAGGGATGATTGGGACATACCGGCCGGAAGAGATAACGGACTGGATGATTTATACCCCGGAAAGAGCGGTCACGCCGGATGATGTATATTTGATGGAGATTTAGAACATTTCAGACAATTAAGATATTTCGGGCAATTAGGACACTGCAGAAGCCGCCGTAAGAGCGGCTTTTCTGCACGGATTGGCCGGTTTTCCGATTTTAATTCCGGTTAATTTTCCGGCTGCAATCCCGGCCGGTTTTCCCGTTCTTTCCCCGGCCTTCTTTCCAGCGCTTTTGTCAGATCCTGTACATAGAGATCCTGCTGCTTTTTCAAATACGCTTTGACAAAAGGCTTCATCCATATCTTCTTTGCAGTAACATTTTCTGTAAAGTCAATTTCTGTCTGTCCGTCTTTCTGTCTGAAGCGGCCTGTCCAATGCCCCTTCATATTACTGTTTTCCATATCAAAGGCCCAATATTTACAGGGTTCCTGCTCTGTGATTGTAAAGGTGGTGGCATAGCCTTCCTTTGTGTACTCTATAAATCGGTGTTCGTCCACGATCTCAATTTTGCTCAAATCACTGCGCCACGCATACTCTTTAAGAGACGTTGCAACCGCCCATACCGTTTGAATGTCACTTTGAAAAACAGCCTTTATCCTTGAAACAGCCATACTCCTTCCTCCTGTATGAAAACGTGCTGCCCGGCTCTTGAACAGCCATGACAGCCCTTTTACTCCTCCCCCAGGATTTTTCCCAAATCCCAGAGTACGCGTCCCAGCTCGCGCTCCACCACTTCATAAACCAGAATATCCGGCCTGTTTTCCGAAAGAAGAGAGGCATCAAACGCCTGCCAGTGGTAAAAGTCTGTCTGCCGGAAATATCTTGACAGAGCCGGCGCCAGAGCTGTTCCGAAGGAATCCCGGTACACGGAAATCCGTCTTGCATCCGGAGATTGGGGAGAAGTGTAATGCACTCTGTTTCCGTCGCTCAGCTCGTCTGAGACCTCCAGAGGAAGCTCGTCATAATACCCGTGTATCTCTGCCTTTGCATCATCGAAAAAGGAATCCGGCATATGAAACAGGTTTGCCAGATCGCCCTTCTCCCCGTCGGTATAGACCACCTGAATATCCTCAATGGAAGCGGCGTCTCCGCCCGCCGCCTCAATCAGCATCTGGGATGCAATAAATCCCGCCGCATCATTCCAGTGAGTGTCCGTCTTAAAATACCACTGATATTCCCTGTTGGAAAGAAAGTATCCGGCCGGATCGGCCACAGGGATGGTGGTTTCCCTCCTCAGGTTCTCGATCAAAGCCTCCCGGCGGGTGGGAGAATGGGCCGGTGCAAAGCCGTCCGGCAGATATTCCGAATAAATCCCCTCCTTATTGGGCGGGAAAAGGAGAATCAGCTCCGTACCCTGTTCCCGCAGCTTTTCCTGCACGGTCTGGAATTTTTCCGTGATAGAGGAAAGCTGTTCCGGGGAAAAACCATTGATTCCTAAATAATCCTCCACGGAGGTTCCGGCGGCATAAAAATACCACCCATCCTTTCCCTTGATTACATCCAGAGAATCCGCATAGCCGAACAGCTTTAAATTGAGAAAGGAATTTAGGTTAAGAAACCGGTTCCGAAAAGCAGCGTGATCATTGATGAAAAGCTCTGTATCGGATGGAAAGGACTCCAGCGTGTCCGGTGTGAGAGAAGGAAACTCTGCCAGAGTCCGGTTTTCCTTGGTACCGGTATCGGCTTCCGTTTTCAGAATCGGAAACAGCAGATTCGGGGCCAGAAGCACGGCCCCGAATGCAGCTACCATGAAATGCTTCATCTGCATCATATCATACAGCTCCTGTCTGCGGATTGGATTTAACGGGGAAGGTCAGCTGCGCCTTAAACAGATCCCCGTCGATGATCAGATCAAAACGGCCGTTTTGCAGCTCCGTCAGATCTTTTGCAATAGAAAGCCCTAATCCGCTTCCTTCTGTGGTCCGCGCCACGTCGCCGCGGACAAATCGTTCTGTCAGCTCGTCCGGCCGGATGTTCAGCGGATTGGCGGAAATATTCTTCATGGTAAACATCACCTGTTCCGGTATTGCAGTATCCTCAGAGAGGACACCTCCGAATTTTACAATGTCCACGTATACGCGGCTGTGTTCCATTGCATATTTAAAGGCATTATTGTAGAGGTTTTCCAGGACGCGCCAGAGCCGCCGGCCGTCTGCCTCGATGAGAATCGTCTCCTCCGGTGCGTTTGTAATAAGCTCCAGATGGCGGGTAGCAAATTTCTCTTCGAATTCCCCGTTGGTCTGATATACCAGTTCGATAAAATCAATGTCGGAAATTTCCAGCTTGATATTGCCGGAGCTGGCCTTGGAGGCCTCCACCAGATCCTCTGTTAAGGTCTTAAGGCGCTGGGATTTCTGTTCCAGAACCTCTAAATAGCCAAGGATCTTTTCGTCCTGAATATCTTCGCGTTTAATTAAATTCACATAATTAATAATGGAGGTCAAGGGCGTCTTGATGTCGTGGGATACATTGGTAATCAGATCCGCCTTTAGGCGTTCGCTTTTTACCTTTTCCTGAAGGGCCGTTTCGAGACCTGCGCTTAAATTATTGATGCCTTCCGCCAATTCAAGCTCCTGTCCCTCAAAGCCGTTTAAATCCAGTTGGTAGCTGGTTTCGCCGCCGGCCAGCCGGTCAACCGCGCTGCGTATCATATCAAATTCGGCCGAACGCTTATAGAGCAGGTAATAAACCCACAGGTTAAAAAAGGCGCAGGCCAGGATAACGACAGCAGAAAGAATATGAACCGTCATCCGGCTTAAATACATACGATCCCACAAAAACCACGTAAGGCTTACCAGCGCCGTATTCACAGTCAGATATCCCAGAAAGCTGGCAATAAGGCGGCCGGTAAAGCTCTGACCTGTCAGAAGAATGGACAGGCGGTTTTTCCAGTAATACAGAAGACTTCCGTTCCAGAGCGTACCGGCCTTATAGCGGCGCAGGAGGCTGAAGAACAGAAGCAGGGCTCCGAGATAAATCACTGCCACATAGAGAACCCGTTCGGAAAAATCCCAGAAATCCTCCGGAAGCATCAGGTGAGCGATCCGAACCAGCGCCGCCCGGCATATCCAGAGAGAGACAGCGGTCAGCAGCGTAAAAAGCACGATCCCTATCTCGGTACTCGTCTGGTCAAAGCCGTGCAGAGTAATGGTACGGTCTCCGTTCTCTCTATGTCCGGAAACCCGCAGGAGAAACAGAAGCGTTATCAGGGCAATGATGCCTCCTGCCACCAGAAGAACAAATCCGGTGATATAGCGGTTCTGCATCAGAATATAGGCAGTCCGCGCCTCTGCATAAACGTCATTGACAGGATAGGCGGTATCGACTCCGGCCAGCAGATAAAAATCATTGCTGTCAAACGGATTGTTGGCCGACAGAGAAGAAACCGTGGTGAGGGCAATAGAATTAAAATTTGTATCATAGAATACGGAATTTCCCGGCAGATAGGCATATTTTCCGAAAGACTTCACGGAATCTGCCGTCAGATCCGGATCATTGGTATAAACAACGGAATCATCTTCCTCCGGATTTAAGTATTCGATTTTAAAATGAAGGTTGCTGCTTCCCGTGATCAGACGGTTATAGGTCGTATAATACTGGTGGAGAACCTCCATGATCTCCAACGCGCTCTCCTCCAGCGTAGTCCGCCGCATCCCGGGCACGATATAGGTATAGCGCTTTTCCGGCTCACTGGCGGACCAGTCGATATAGCCCTCCCGGGTGCCGGTGCCTGCAGTAGGTTCCGATACTTTGGTGCAGTAGAAGTCCTCATTCAGCTGATATCCCTGAGACTGCAGATAGGAAATCAGATCGGATAAGCTGAAATTCACGGTTTCATTCGGTCCGAAGGTCATCTGGAGCAGGATTTTAGAGGCGTCAATGGAACCGTCGCTTCCGAACACTTCCAGATACTCAATATAATGAAAAAGATTATCCAGATCCTCATTAACCTGCGAGGTGAATTCCTCCGTATCCTCATAAGGAACATTTTTAACCCGGGTAATGCCGACTCCGAAGTTATCATTCAGATACATAATCCCGATGCCGGCAAACATCACAATGAGAAACAGAAGATGCAGCGCACTGGCAGCAAACTTCTTGGTCTGCATGGATAATTGTGTCAACTTCATGCTGGTATACCTTTCCGAACTGTCCTACTGTTTTTCGATCTTATAGCCAACGCCCCAAACTACCTTCAGATACCGCGGCTCTCTCGGGTTAATTTCGATTTTCTCGCGGATATGGCGGATATGTACAGCGACCGTATTATCTGCGCCGATGGCTTCCTCATTCCAGATCTCCTCATAGATCTGATCAATGGAGAAGACCTTGCCGGCATTCTTTACCAGGAGCAGAAGAATATTGTACTCAATGGGGGTCAGCTTGATAAGCTCGCCGTCCACGGTTACTTCCTTGTTCTCATCATTGATCTGAAGGCCGCCGCATTTGAACACATGGGTGTTGACCTGGGTATTCATATTGCCGAGCTGGGTATAGCGGCGCAGCTGGGATTTTACCCTGGCCACCAGCTCTAAGGGATTAAAGGGCTTGGAGATATAATCATCTGCACCGATATTTAATCCCAGAATTTTATCCGTGTCCTCTGACTTGGCAGAAAGAATAATAATCGGGATGCTGCTGGTCTCCCGCACCTTTAATGTGGTGCGGATACCATCTAGGCCAGGCATCATGACATCAATGATCATTAAGTTTACATTATGAGTCTGGAGAAGCTCCAGTGCCTCAAAGCCGTCATATGCCTTGATTACCTCAAATCCTTCTCCGGTTAAATAGATATCAATAGCTTCCACAATCTGTTTATCATCATCACATACGAGAATACTCTGCATCGGAATTCCTCCTTTATTAAATTGGCACATTTTCTTCATTATACACCGAACAGAGAGGAAAAGGATATTACTTTATTATTAACTTTTTTACAAAGAAAATGATATCGACAAAGCAGGGGGATTCTTATATAATAGAGGCAGCGAATGACTGTCTGCGGACAGGATTTGGCAAAAGGTGCTGCCAATTGCATTTAGGCGGCAGTGAAACCGCAGCCGGGGAAAGAGATACGGCTGCAAAAAAAGGAGGAAAGGGATATGAAAGGAATGAAGAAACTTGCAGGCCTGCTGCTTACGGTCATGATGCTCTGCAGCATGGTCCTGACCGGCTGCTCCCAGAAGATGGAGCCGGCGGACCAGGTGATCGGCGCTCTGTATGAGCTTGCTCTGAGAGATGATGCGGCTCCGTTAAAGGACCTGCTCGGCTTTGCCAGTGAAGAGGATGTACGGGCCTCCATTATGGAAGACGGCGGAGAGAACAGCCTCTTAGAAGGGGTAAAGGCTGAGTTTGATGCCTTCGGTGTGGAGGTAACAGACGAAGAGCTTCAGGAGATGATTGACTCGGTTCAGAAAATGCTTGCCAAGCTGACCTATACAGCGGAAATCACAGAAGAGAGCAGTGATAAGACAACGGTAGTTCTTAAGGTAACCGGATTTTCCATGGACGAGATTCAGCAGGTTATGATGGATACCCAGGAAGAGACAATTTCCCAGCTGAGCGAGGAAGAGCAGATGGCAGTGGGAAGCGGAAGTCCGGATGCGCTTCGGGATTTTGCGGTACAGTTTATGAAGGATTATATGGCAAACGTAGCGGAATTAGAGCCTACAGAAGAGACACAGGATATCACAGTGGAGTGTGAGAAGATGAAGCTGGATGTCAGCGGCAAGGAAAAAGTGGTCTGGCTGCCGACCGATGTGGATAAGTTTGCAGAGGATGTAGAGAACACTGTATTCAGATAAGAAGAGAGAAAATGCCTGCCGGGAGAACACCGGACAGGATGTAAAATACCGTATCGGAACCGAAATGGGGAAGATACGGTATTTTATTATATAGAAAAAACAAGTTATTCTTGACAAATACAGGAAGATTCGCTATGCTGTGAATAGTTTGAAATTCAAAACATTTGAAAATAAAACTAATTCGACAAAATCCGGGAAAATCCGGCAGGAACAGGCCCGGAGACGAAAATGGGAACCACGAAATTAAAGAAGCAAAAAAAGAAAACGAAGCGAAACGAAGAAAAAAGAAGCAGGAAAGCTGCTGGCCGCAGGGACGGAACAGCAGCGCGGGAAAGACTATGACAGCTAGAATCATTGGGATCGGGTCTTATGTGCCGGATCATATTGTAACAAACAGAGATTTGATGGAGTTTCTGGATACGGATGACGCCTGGATCCGGGAACGGACCGGAATTTGTGAACGGCGGATATCCACAGAGGAAGGCACCTCGGATTTGGCCATTCATGCGGCCGGGAGGGCCATCGCAGATGCCGGGATCGCGCCGGAGGAGATTGAGATTATCATTGTGGCCACCTCCTCGCCGGATCGAAGCTTCCCCAGCGCGGCCACAGATGTGCAGGGAGCTATCGGAGCCGTCCATGCAGTTGCCTTTGATATCACGGCGGCCTGCTCCGGCTTTATTTACGGGCTGCATATTCTGCAGGGCTTTATCCGGTCCGGTATTTATAAGACAGGACTCGTCATCGGAGCTGAGACCTTAAGCAAGGTTTTAGACTGGACAGATCGGGGGTCCTGCATCCTGTTCGGCGACGGGGCCGGCGCTGCAGTGGTCCGGGCCGATGAGACGGGCGTGATAAGAACCTTAGCCGGAAGCGATGGCCGAAAAGGTCATGTGCTGGAGTGCCAGGCCAGAAGTCTGGGGAACTGTTTAACCGGATTCAAACCGGAATTGGGCTTTATGAAAATGGACGGCCAGGAGGTTTTCAAGTTTGCCGTGAAAAAGGTTCCGGAGATTGTGAACCAGATTTTGGAGGAGAGCGGCCTGGACCGGGAGGCAGTGGATCATTATGTGCTCCATCAGGCCAATATGCGGATTCTGGAATCCGCGTCCAGACGCCTTAAGATTCCCATGGAAAAAATCCCGGTAAATATCGGCCGGTATGGAAATACCTCCGCAGCCTCCATCCCGATGCTTTTGGATGAAATGAAGCGGGACGGCCGATTAAAACGCGGAGACAAGGTGATTATGGCCGGTTTCGGCGCAGGACTCACCTGGGGGGCAGCCCTTCTGGAGTGGTAGAAAGAGAGCCGCAGACTTTTGCGGACCGGCGGAGGAGGAAGCTCTGCCGGAAAATAAAGCAGACAGCGGCGGCAATTGCGGAAGCGGGCGGCAGTCCAACAAGGAACCCTAGAGGGGGAAACCCGGGAACCGGGCTGCGGCTTCAAAATAAAAACAACAAATTATAAAAAAGAAATGGCAAAAGGAGAATGAAACAATGTTAGAGAAAATGAAAGAAATGATCGCAGAGCAGTTAAGTGTAGATGCAGAGACCGTAACCGAGGCTTCCTCTTTTAAAGATGATTTAGGCGCAGATTCTCTGGACTTATTTGAGCTTGTTATGGCATTAGAGGACGAGTACGGCGTAGAGATTCCGGCAGAGGATTTACAGAATCTGTTAACCGTAGGCGACGTTATGAATTATCTGAAGGATAAGGGTGTTGAGGCATAATGAAAACACGGGTTACAGAACTTTTAGGGATTGAGTATCCGATTATCCAGGGCGGCATGGCCTGGGTAGCGGAGCACAATCTGGCCGCTGCCGTATCAGAGGCAGGCGGTTTAGGCCTGATTGGCGGAGCGAATGCTCCGGGCGAAGCGGTCCGGGAGGAGATCCGCAAGGCCAGAGAGCTGACAAAAAAGCCTTTTGGCGTCAATGTAATGCTGATGAGTCCCTATGCGGATGATGTGGCAAAGGTGGTAGTGGAAGAAGGCATTAAGGTAGTTACCACGGGAGCCGGAATTCCCGGCAAATACATGGGAATGTGGAAGGAAGCAGGTATCAAGGTCATCCCGGTGGTAGCTTCTGTGGCACAGGCCAGAATGATGGAAAAAGGCGGAGCCGACGCAGTGGTAGCAGAGGGCATGGAGTCCGGCGGCCATATCGGCGAGGCTACGACCATGACACTGGTTCCGCAGATAGTGGATGCCTTATCCATTCCGGTTATTGCAGCCGGCGGTATCGCAGACGGCAGAGGCATTGCGGCTGCTTTCATGCTGGGAGCAGAGGCTGTGCAGATGGGAACTCGCTTTGTTGTTTCCAAAGAGTCCATTGTACATCAGAACTACAAGGACAGACTGATCAAGGCCAAGGATATTGATTCTACCGTAACCGGTACCAGCCACGGCCATCCCATCCGCTGTCTGAGAAACAAGATGACCCGGGAGTACATAAAGCTGGAGAAAGAGGGAAAATCCTTCGAAGAGCTGGAATATTTAACACTGGGAGCTTTAAGGAAGGCAGTGGTAGACGGTGATGTGGATAACGGAACCGTTATGGCAGGCCAGATTGCAGGTATGGTCCGGAAGGAGCAGACCTGTAAGGAAATGATTGATGAAATGATGACCCAGGCAGAGGCACTGCTGGGAAGAAAATAGAAGATGAGACAGAGATAAATCGAGAGGTAACGCTATGAGCAAAATTGCATTTATTTTTCCGGGCCAGGGAGCGCAGGCCTGCGGAATGGGACAGGATTTTTACGAGCAGACAGAGACGGGAAAAGAGATCTTTGACAAGGCATCCGAGATCCTGGGATTTTCCATGCCCGAGCTGTGCTTTGAAAAGAACGACAGACTGGATATTACGGAATACACACAGCCGGCCATGGTGACAGCCAGCATTGCAATGATGAAGGTTTTCATGGAACGCACGAATGTTACACCCTGTGCGGCAGCCGGTTTAAGCCTGGGAGAATATCCTGCAATGGTGGCTGCTGGCGTTATGTCGCCGGAGGACGCCATCCGGACTGTAAGACAGAGAGGAATTCTCATGCAGGAGGCGGTTCCGGCCGGCCTGGGCGCTATGGCAGCAGTGCTTGCCATGGATGCGTCCAAAATCGAAGAGGTGATTGCTCCCATTGAGGGGGTTCAGATTGCCAACTATAACTGTCCGGGACAGATTGTAATTTCCGGTAAAAAAGAGGCAGTGGCAGAGGCATCGGAGCGCTTAAAGGAGGCAGGCGCAAAACGTGTGCTTCCGTTAAATGTCAGCGGCCCCTTCCATTCTGCCATGCTGACAGAGGCAGGCGAGAAGCTGGGGAAGGTTCTGGAGAATGTGGAAATTCACACTCCGGCCATCCCCTACGCTGCCAATGTGACAGCAGATTACGTGACAAAGGCAGAGGACGTAAAGCCGCTTCTGACCCGTCAGGTTTCCTCCTCCGTGCGCTGGGAGCAGAGCATTCGGAAAATGCTGGAGGATGGGATCGACACATTTATTGAGATCGGACCGGGAAAAACCTTAACCGGTTTCATGAAGAAAATCGACAGAAACGCAAAGGCGATGAATATAGAAAAGCTGGAAGATATTGAGAAGGTGAAGGAGGCATTGGGATGTTAAAGGGAAAGGTTGCGGTTGTGACAGGCGCCAGCCGCGGAATCGGACGCCAGGTTGCCTTAACCATGGCAAGAGAGGGCGCTGTTGTGATCGTAAATTATAACGGGTCTGCCTCAAAAGCTGAGGAGGTTGTAAAGGAAATCTGCGAGGCCGGCGGACAGGCTGAGGCCGTACAGTGCAATGTGGCAGATTATGCAGCTTCTGAGGAGATGATGAAATACATCATCGGAAAATATAAAAGAATCGATATTCTCGTAAACAATGCGGGAATTACCAGAGACAACCTGCTGATGAAGATGGGCGAAGAGGACTTTGACGCTGTCATCGGCATTAACTTAAAGGGTGCATTTAACTGCACCAGACACGTATCACGCCAGATGTTAAAGCAGAGAGGCGGCCGGATCATCAATATTTCCTCCGTGTCCGGCGTGATGGGAAATGCGGGACAGGCCAATTACTGTGCCTCCAAAGCAGGGGTAATCGGTCTGACAAAGTCCGTTGCCAGAGAGCTGGGAAGCAGAGGCATTACGGTAAATGCCATCGCCCCGGGATTTATTGACACGGAGATGACCGCCGTTCTCTCTGAGGATGTAAAAAAGGCCATGGGCGATCAGATCCCGTTAAAGCGGTTCGGAAGCACAGCAGACGTGGCAGAGACAGCCGTATTTCTGGCATCTGACAGGGCTGCCTATATTACCGGTCAGGTAATCTGTGTGGACGGCGGCATGGCGATGTAAATATGGGAAACGAGTAACGGCAGACCGAAAAAGGAATGAATAAAGAGGAATAAATATGGAAAAGAAAACACGCGTAGTGGTAACAGGAATGGGCGCCATCACCCCAATCGGAAATGATGTAGAGACATTCTGGCAGGGACTGAAGGACAAAAGGCTGGGCTTTGGGCCGATTACGTACTTTGATACAGCAGATTACAAGGCAACCGTAGCTGCTCAGGTAAAGGATTTCAACGCAAAGGATTATATGGATCCCAAAGCAGCCAGAAGAATGGAAGCTTTTTCCCAGTATGCGGTGGCAGCAGCCTCCCAGGCAATCGCACAGGCCGGCCTTGATATGGAAAAAGAGGATCCGTGGCGCATCGGAACCAGCATCGGTTCCGGAATCGGAAGCCTGCAGGCTATTGAAAGAGAGTATAAGAAGCTTCTGGACAAGGGACCGGGCCGTGTAAATCCCCTTCTGGTTCCGCTTATGATCAGCAACATGGCAGTGGGCAATGTGGCAATTCAGTTTGGCTTAAAGGGCAAATCCATCAACGTGGTAACTGCCTGCGCGACCGGAACCAATTCCATCGGCGAGGCCTTCCGTGCCATCCAGTATGGTGAGGCAGATGTCATGGTGGCAGGCGGTTCTGAGGCAAGCATTACCCCGTTGGGGCTGGCCGGCTTTACCGCTCTGACTGCTCTTTCAAACAATCCGGATCCGGAGACTGCATCCCGCCCGTTTGATAAGGATCGGGACGGCTTTGTCATGGGTGAGGGAGCCGGAATTGTGGTATTAGAGTCCTTAGAGCATGCAAAGGCAAGAGGCGCTGAGATTCTGGCAGAGGTAGTCGGTTACGGCGGAAGCAATGATGCCTTTCATATCACCTCCCCGGCTGAGGACGGAAGCGGCGCCGCCATGGCTATGAAGGCAGCGATAGAGGATGCCGGAATCTCACCGGAGGAGATTGACTATGTCAATGCCCACGGCACCAGCACCCATCACAACGACTTATTTGAGACCATGGCTATCAAGAAAGCCCTGGGCGATCATGCATACAAAATCAAGGTGAATTCCACCAAGTCCATGATCGGCCATCTGTTAGGTGCAGCCGGCGGCGTGGAATTTATCACCTGTGTCAAATCCATTGAGGATGACTTTGTACATGCAACCGCAGGCTTAAAGGAGCCGGGTGAAGGCTGTGATTTGGATTACGTCATGGGCGAGGGAGTTTCCATGCATGTAAATTATGCCATGTCCAACTCCCTGGGCTTCGGCGGAGTAAATGCCAGCCTGATAGTAAAGAAGTTTGAAGAATAAAGAAAAGCGTTTGGGAACAGTGATGAAAATGTTTTCGAGAGAGGGAAAGATATGTTAGGAATCAAGGAAATTCAGGAGATCATTCCCCACCGCCACCCGTTTCTGCTCATTGACTGTATTGAGGAGATAACACCGGGCGAGGGAGCGGTCGGATATAAGGCAGTGACATACAATGAGCCGTGGTTTGCCGGTCATTTTCCGCAGGAACCGGTAATGCCGGGAGTCCTCATCGTGGAGGCACTGGCTCAGGTAGGAGCAGTGGCAATCTTAAGCGAAGAGGAGAACAAGGGAAAGGTTGCCTATTTCGGGGCTATCAACAATGCCAAATTTAAGAAAAAGGTGGTTCCCGGCGACAAATTAAAGCTGGAATGCCATATTATCAAGCGAAAGGGACCCGTAGGAATCGGAAGCGCTACAGCCACCGTGGACGGGAAGCTGGCTGTTTCGGCGGAATTGACCTTTATGATTGGATAGTGGAGGAAGTATATGTTTAAAAATATTTTTAAAAAGACCTATACCACAATCAATACGAAAAACAGTTCGGAACATGCTGCAGAGATTTCGGGCGAACAGGGCGGCAGCAGTGCCGGAGCAGTAAATCAGGATGCGGCAGCTGCTTCAGATGACAGAACTGTCGGAACTGGCGCAGCGGCCATGACAGGGACGGGGTCTGATGCAGAAGGCCAGACTGCCAGAATGCAGCCTCCGACCGCGCATGCACCGCAGGAGGTCAAGGATCTGTGGCGCCGCTGCAATAAGTGCGGCCGTCCGATTTTAGTTCAGGCTGTAAAGGATAATGCATACGTATGCCCGGAATGCGGCGGATATTTTCGTGTACATGCCTACCGCCGGATTGAAATGTTGATCGATGAGGGCACCTTTGAAGAGTGGGATAAGGAGATGGAGACAGTCAATCCATTGAACTTCCCGGGCTATGAGAAAAAGGTGGAGGCTGCCAGAGAGAAGACCAACTTAAACGAGGCAGTTGTAGCCGGAAAGGGCCGGATTTTTGGTCAGGAGACCGTGATTGCAGTCTGCGACTGCCGGTTTTTAATGAGCAGTATGGGACATAATGTGGGAGAGAAGATTACCCGCGCTGTAGAGCGTGCTACCAGAGAAAAGCTTCCCGTTATTATTTTCGCCGCATCCGGCGGCGCCAGAATGCAGGAAGGCATGATTTCCCTGATGCAGATGGCCAAGACCTCAGCAGCCTTAAAGCGCCATTCAGAGGCCGGACTCCTCTATATCAGCGTGCTGACCGAACCGACCACCGGAGGCGTAACCGCCAGCTTTGCAATGCTGGGCGATATCATTCTCGCCGAGCCGGGGGCATTGATTGGTTTTGCGGGGCCGCGTGTCATTGAGCAGACCATCCATCAGAAGCTGCCGGAGGGCTTCCAGCGGGCAGAATTTCAGCTGGAGCACGGTTTTGTAGACCGTATTGTGGAACGTCGTGAACAGAAAAAGCTTTTAGGCCAGATTTTAAAGCTTCACAGCAGCGAGCACGGCTGGGAGAAGTGGTCTGATGAGAATAATTCCGTACGGCCGTCTATGACAGAGCTTCTGGCTGATACCGCCTCTAAAATCACGGTCGGAACCGAAGTAAAGCCGGCCAAGAGCCGCAGGGCGCCGTTTTCCGGCATCATGCGCCAGAAAACGCTGGATAAGATCAAGAGCCGTCAGAGAGAGGCCTGGGATACGGTGCGCCAGTCCCGCAGCGCCGGCCGTCTGACTGCCAGCGACTATATTCGTATTCTCTTTGATAACTTTACGGAAATGCACGGAGACCGCTATTTCGGAGATGACGGCGCTGTGATCGGCGGAGTGGCAAGCTTTTACGGCATGCCGGTAACGGTAATCGGACAGGAGAGGGGCCATTCTCCCAAGGACAGCATGAAGCGCAATTTCGGCATGCCGTCTCCGGAGGGCTATCGGAAGGCCCTGCGTCTGATGAAGCAGGCAGAGAAATTCAACCGACCCATCATCTGCTTCGTGGATACACCGGGTGCATTCCCGGGCATGGAGGCCGAGGAGAGAGGACAGGGCGAGGCTATTGCAAGAAACCTCTTTGAAATGTCGGATTTGAGAGTGCCGATTCTGACGGTGATTACCGGACAGGGAGGAAGCGGCGGCGCACTGGCGCTGGCTGTGTCCAATGAGGTGTGGATGCTGGAAAATTCCACTTACTCCATTCTGTCTCCGGAGGGCTTTGCCTCCATCCTGTGGAAGGATGCCAAGAAGGCGGATGAGGCAGCAAAGGTAATGAAGATTACCGCAGAGGATCTCTATGATTTGGGCATGATTGAGCGGATTATTTCCGAGGATCAGCCGGCTACTGCTGACAATATCGAGCTGATTGGCCAGATTATTGATAAGCATATGAGAGAATTCTTCAAATCCTGTGCCCAGAGAACAGTGGATGAGATTGTAAGCCAGAGATACGAACGATTCAGAAAGATATAAATAAAAATCGGCTGCGAAAACCGGCACGGCCTGCGTGCAGTGAAACTGGAAAAGGGCCGGTGCAGGCGGACAGGAGACAGGTATGAAAAAATTAAAACCATTGAAAATAGGAACACTGACAGCCAGACTTCCGATTATCCAGGGGGGAATGGGGGTAGGCATAAGCTTATCCTCCCTGGCCGGGGCAGTGGCAAAGGAAGGCGGGATCGGGCTTATTTCTACTGCTCAGATCGGCTTTCGCGAGCCGGATTTTGCCGAGGATTCTCAGGCTGCCAATCTGCGGGCCATTGGGAGTGAGTTAAAAAAGGCCAGAGAGATTGCGCCGGATGGAATCATCGGCTTTAATATTATGGTAGCGACACGAGGTTATGCAGAGTATGTAAAAGCTGCCGCCAAAGCAGGAGCCGACATCATCGTTTCCGGAGCCGGACTGCCGGTGGATTTGCCGGAATATGTAAAGGGCATGAAGACCAAGATCGCGCCCATCGTATCGTCCGTAAAATCCGCCTCTGTGATCTGCAAGCTGTGGGACAGAAAATATAAGACCGCTCCGGATCTGGTGGTAGTGGAGGGCCCCTTAGCCGGCGGTCATCTGGGGTTTTCCAGAGACACATTAACTGAGCTGGGCGCTGATACGGCCTGTCCTTCCAAGACCTTTAAAAAGGCGGAATACGAGGAAGAAATCCGGGGAATTATCGGGGTTGTGAAGACATATGCCGAGAAATACAGCAAAGAGATCCCGGTTGTGACAGCCGGAGGCATCTACACCCATGAGGATGTGATGCGCCAGCTTGAGCTGGGCGCTGACGGCGTGCAGGTTGCCACCCGCTTCGTGACGACAGAGGAATGCGATGCCCCGGAGGCTTATAAACAGGCCTATATCGACTCAAAGGAAGAGGATATTGTGATTGTGAAAAGCCCGGTGGGGATGCCGGGAAGAGCCATCCGCAACCATTTCCTGAAAGAAGTGGAGAAGGGGAAAATGGCGATTGCTCACTGCTACCGCTGCCTGGAGCACTGCGATCAGGCAAAGATTCCGTACTGCATTACCCAGGCTCTGGTAAATGCGGCCAGAGGGGACGAGGAACATGCGCTGCTGTTCTGCGGAAGCAATGCATGGAGAGCCGATAAAATCGAGACTGTGCACGCGGTGATGCAGGAACTGTGTCCCGGGGTTTAGACAGAAACGTTAAAAAATGGGGGCTGTGAAATAACGTGAATTCGTTACTTCACAGCCCTCATTTTTTAGAAAAAGAGTTTATTTTTAGCTGGCAGAAACCATATTTTAGTAGATGTAGACCGAGAGTACCACGAAAAAAATCTGCAGCACAATCATGATGGCAAACAGCGGGGCAACGAAGCGGTACCACTTATGGAGTGATACGCCCATCAATCCGCATTCCAGGGTACAGGCGGTGGGCCAGAACATGTCGGAAAAACCGTCACCGAAGCAATAACACAATACGGCAGTCTGTCGGCTGAGCCCTACCAGGTCAGCCACCGGGGCCATGATGGGCATGGTGATGGTAGCCTGACTGGAGGAGCCGGTAATAAAGAAGTTAATGATATTTTGAAGCAGCAGCATTCCGACTGCGGAGATTGCCTTACTGGAATGGTTCAGCAGGCGGGCCAGCTCGTGCACAATAGTGTCGGAAATCATAGCGTTTTGCATCGTCAGGAGGATTCCGCGGGTGAAGCCGATAACCAGGATGGAGGGTACTACACTTTTTGTGGCGGCAATGAAGGTCTGGCAGATCTGTGTAGCGGAGTATCCGGCTACGATTCCGGTTGCGACCATCATCATGAGAAACACGGCGGAGATTTCATCAATGTACCATTCCAGCCGGGTTGTTCCATAGAGCAGGACTCCGATGGTGACAAAAAATAACAGCAGACACAGTGCCTGACGCCAGGTAAATTTTGCGTTTTCCTCTTTGGGAGAGGGGATTTCTAATTCGTAGGGTTCGCCGTATAGAATAGATGTGGCGGGATCTGCTTTGATCCGCCGGGCATAGCTCATGACATACCATATGGAAACGCTCTGGAAAACGAGAAAGACTATCAATCGGTATAGTAGCCCGGAATTAAGAGGTACCTCGGCGATGGTCTGGGCGATCCCAATAGAAAATGGATTTGTCAGTGCTGCGGCGAAGCCTGTGGCAACTCCGATATAGACCACAGAGCCGCCCACCAGCGGATCGTAGCCCAGTGCCATCATGATTCCAATGAAGACCGGGATCAGGCCGTATGTTTCTTCAAAGATGCCAAGTGTGGCTCCCAGCAGGCCGAACAGTAACATGCACATGGGGATTAGAAGCTGTGTTCGCTTCCCTGTTTTGCGTACCAGTACCCGAATGGCGTTGTTTAGCGTGCCGCTTTCTGTCAGCAGGTAGACATAGGAGTAGGCAAATACGATTAAAAACAGGATATTTGCTGCGCTGACATAGCCCTGTTCGATTGCTTTGAAGACATCAAACAGTCCGGGACGATTTCCTTCTATGAAATGAAATGATTCAGGCATCACGATCATCCTGCCGGTAGCTTCATCCAGACACCGATCGTAGGAGCCGGCAGGAATGATCCAGGCCATTGCTGCTACGATCAGCAGAATGATCGTTAGCAGAACATAGGTATGCGGCATTTTGATATGTTTTGGCTTTTTCAAAGTAGTTACACTCCTTTAGTGGGATGCCCTCCCAATTTTACAGTTTTTTTACGCCCTCTAAAAATACCTGCACCGGTTTGGCCTGGCAGGCAAAGGGATGCTCTGACCAGATGACAATGTCTGCGTCCAGCCCGGCCTTTAACTGGCCTTTTTTGTCATCAATACCCAGAATCTGGGCGGGATTTATGGTGACGGCTTTTAAACCCTCCAGCTCATCTAAGCCGTAGCGGACTGCTAAGCCTGCATAGACTGACAGGAAATATAAAGGCGTTACATCGTGATCTGCAGTAATACATACCTTTACGCCTGCTTTGTGCAGTATAGCGGCAGTTTCATATGTTTTATTCCAGGTTTCGTGCTTGGAGCGCGGTGTCATGCCTGGTCCTACGATGACTGGGTATGGGAATTTTGCGATATAATCAGCTACAGGAATAGCGTCCGTTCCGTGGACCAGTACCAGATTCACATCGTATTCCTGCGCTAGCCGTATCGCCGTACAGATGTCGTCAGAACGGTGCGCATGGACGTGGATAGGCATTTTCTTATCTAATACCAGCAGCATGTGCTCCATGCCGCGATCTTTCTTGAAATAGCTGCCGGAAGCCAGTGCTTCTTCCTTATTGTGGCGGTAGTCCAGAGCGTCTTCCATACATTTGCGGAATTGCCATGCTACGCCCATTCGGGAGGAAAAGCCGTGCTTTGCAGTTTTGGGGTTTTCCCCCAGGCTGCATTTCATGGCGGCGTAGCGGCGCACCAGCATCTCGTCAGCGATGGATCCGCTTAAACGAATAACTGAGGATACACCTCCGATTACACCATCGCTGCCCGGGCAGATACAGGCGCAGGTGACGCCGGAGCGCACCGAGGCTTCCACAGCACGGTCAAAAGGATAAAGGCCGTCCAGAACCTCCAGTTCCGGTGTCAGGGCACCGGAATAGTCACAGCAGTCATCCCCAATATCGCCCATCCCCTCTTCGCTGATGCAGATGTGGCTATGGGCATCAATTAAGCCTGGGGTTACATAACGTCCTGAGGCATCATAGCAGGGCTCGTCCTCCTGCGGAGAGAGTGCGGGGGCGATCTCACAGATGGCACTGCCCTCTATTCGGATATCCCGGGTTACAAAACCGCCTTCTTCAAAGAGAAGGACTTTTCCATTTTGGATCAGCATAATAAATTCCTTTCTTGCTTATAATAGCACTGACAGGGCGGGCCGCAGGCCCGCCCCTGATATTTATATAGTATAAATCCCATTAGCAGTAGCCTATAGCCACAGCAAGGGTAATAAATGCAAATTCCAGAACCACAAAGATCAAGAACAGTTTGGTAGCAAATTTGTACCATTTGTTAATCGGCACGCCCATAAGACCGCAGCACAATGCGCAGCCGGTAGGCCAGAAGAAGTCGGCGAAACCGTTGCCAAACTGGTAGGCCATAACGGCGATTTGTTTGCTCAAACCAACCAGTTCGGCGGTGGGAGCCATGATAGGCATGGTAATCGTGGCCTGACTGGTGGAACCATTGATGAAAAATTTGATGATGTTTTGGATAATAAGCATACCATAAGCGGCAACGTATTTGCTGCAGTCTTCCAGCATGCTGACCAGACCATACACAATCGTATCTGTGATACAGCCCTGTTTCATAAGGATTGTAATACCGCGGGTGAAACCAACTACCAGCATGGAGGAAACCATGGTTTTTGTGGATTCAATAAAGGTTTTACAGATCTCAGTGGCGGAGTATCCGCTCAGGATGCCGGCAGCCACCATAGCCATCAGAAACAGTGTGGAAATTTCATCCACATACCAACCCAGATTCAGTACAGCGTACAGCAGGAACGCGATTACACCGAAGAACAGAACCAGGCACAGCTTCTGGCGTGTGGTCATTTTCACGTCATTGAGATCATCCAGGCTTTTGTGTTCCACCTGCTCGAGCTCAATACCGTAAAGGACAGATTTGGCGGGATTGGTCTTGACCATCCGGGCATAGTGCATTACATAAAGGATGGAAACTGCCTCAAATACAAAGAATACCAGCCAGCGCATCCACATGCCGGAGTACAGCCCTACGCCGGCAATATCCTGTGCCACAGCTACATTATAGGGGTTGGTAGTACCGGCGGCATAGCCGATGGACACGCCCAGGAAAATAGTTGCGCCGCCGACGAGAGCATCATAGCCCAGGGCAATGAAGATTCCCACAAAGATGGGGAAAAGTCCATAGACCTCCTCGTAGATTCCCATGGTAGACGACAGGAAGCCCAGGATCAGCATGGTGATAGGAATCAGCAGCTGTACCCGGTTTCCTACTTTTTTTACCATGGTGCCCAGCGCAGCGTCCATGGTACCGTTTTTCGTCAGCATATACACGAAGCCGTAGGCAAATATGATCAGGAACATGATGTCAGCAGCAGCTACGTAGCCTTGTTCCAGGGATAAGAATAGATCAAAGATGCCGGGAGCCTCCACATCAATTTGCTGATAAGAGCCGGGGACGACAACCATTTTTCCGGAGATTGGATCCTCCACGCGCTGATATTCACCGGCCGGAATGATATGGGTCAAGATGAGCATCAGTACCATAATGGAGATTAGGATGACATAGTTGTGCGGCATCTTAAATTTAAATTTCTTTTTTTCTGTTGTTTCCATTTTGATACCTCTCTTTTGAACAATTTATGAATTATTTCAGGATGTTTCTTTATTCAATATACACGTTCAAGTAACTTGAATGTCAATAGTCAATCTGTTATAATAGACAAAATATTTACTGGGGAGGTTCCCATGGAAGATACTTTTTTAATTGGTGAGATCTCAAAGCTGTTGGATATTCCCACCGCCACACTTCGTTTTTGGGAGGAAAAAGGCCTGTTTCACGTGGAGAAAAGTGAGAATCGCTATCGCCGTTATTCGGTTCGGAGCCTAGTAGAGATTGCGGACGTGGTTTTTTTGCGTAATCTTGGTATTCCGGTGTCTCGTGTGAGTGCGATGGGATCCTGCGCGCTGGACGAGTACGCCAGTCAGCTGCAAAGTATTCAGGGTCAGTTAGAGCAGAAATTACGTGTTTATGAGCGGACGTATCGAAAAACGCAGGCTCAGCTGCAGCATATTCGGGAGGTACGTACATTGATGGAGGAAGGCTTTGCCATAGAGGAGATTCCCTTCGAGGCGGTGTATCCCTTTGATTTTCAAGAGAGAGACAAGCTGCTTCGTTATGTAGAGGATCCGGCCGGCTATGTCCGTTACTTTGATACCAGAAATATGCTTTCTGAGCAGCGTGGGATTATTCTGCCGCCGAAGGAAAGTGTGGGGAAGCCTCTATGGCAGAAGAAGCAGGGGGCGACCTTTCTTACTTTTCTCATTCGTGAGAAGGCGGAGCAGGATTATGCCAGTGATGTACTTCAGAGCCTGTCTCGGATTCGCCCCTTTTATAATACAGGGGAGCTGCTGGCTCGTTATTTACTTTCTGCAGAGGAAGATGGGGAGCGTATTGATTATTTGAAAGCATATCTAGAGGTTTGGCCTTGGGAGGATTAACAGCAGCAGATAGCTGCTGAGAAATAAAGTTTCCTATATTTATTAAAGAAGGGGCTGTCGCACCCAGATGTGAATCGCCCCCTGTCAAGTAGACAGGGAGCAGTTCACGATTCAATTTGGTGCAACAAGCCCATTTTTTCCGTTTTTACGCTGCCATCGATTTTCACGCCATCTCCGTTTTTCGGTTTCCTGGATCGTATATCTGCCTGCTTCCCTAAGCTATCCCCGGAACCTGTTTAAGCAGGCATAAATTTCCTGCACTCTGGGAAGACACAGCCCCATAGCCTGATAAGAAGCGTCCGTGAAGGCGCATAATCCGTTCTTTTCATATTCTTTCATCAGAAGCGCTACCGTTTCGGAGAGCGGGAAACGTTCCAGAAGCTTTTTCTCCAGACAATAGCGGACCATCTGGGCCAGTGCCTGGGTCTGCTCACTGTCTGCCAGCTGTTCCACAAAACGCAGATCCACAGGTTCCTTTGCCACCTGAAACGCGTCTTTTCCGCGCACCTTTACTTTGATTCGTTCGCTGCGGCTGCCGCGTTCGCCCTGGCCGTTACGTTCGCCATGACCGCCGCGATTGCCATAGCCGCCGCGGCCGCGCCGTTCGTCTGTTTGGCCGGCCATGTCTGTATCTTGTGCGGATTCCATTCCCGTATCGGACGCTTTTTCATCCCACAGATCTCCCAAGCCGCGGTTTCGCCTCTGACCTTCCACTCTCCCGGCCAGCTTTCTGCCGCTGCCCGGGAGCGAAAAACCGGGGGCGGAAATCTCCGGTTTGGATTTGGCCGCCGCGCAGGTCTTGGCTACCCGCTCTGTGATATCGTAAGGGCGGTAGCTGTCCATCTGAATCACAGTGTCTGCAATGAAAAAGTAGGCGCCGGAGCTTCCTGCCACGAGCACAGTGGAAATGCCGGCCTTCTCATATAAATCCCTGGCCCGTTCCAGAAACGGGGTGATAGGCTCTTTCTCGCGGCTTACAATCCGCTGCATCAGCTCATCACGCAGCATGAAATTGGTGGCAGAGGTGTCCTCATCAATCAGAAAAGCCCTTGCTCCGGCTTCTATTCCCTCAATGACAGCAGCTGCCTGGGAGGTGCTGCCGCTGGCATCCGCCGTGGAAAAGGAATGGGTATCCTTTCCGTTGGGAAGATCATTGATAAACAGCGAAATATCCACGTTGTTAATGCTGCGGCCGTCCTCTGCCCGCAGTTTAACGGCTGTATCGTCTGTTATGACATATTCCCGGCCGTCTCCGGCGATATGGTTGTAGACCCCGGATTCCAGCGCCTTTAAAAGGGTGGACTTTCCGTGATAACCGCCGCCCACGATCAGAGTGATTCCTCGGCGGATGGCCAGGCCGGATATGGGGCCCTTGTGGGGCAGCTTTAGGGTGATTTTCAGAGAGTCCGGCGCGGTAAAGGGAACGCTTCCTTTCATGGGCCGATCCGAGATACCGGTCTCTCTGGGAAGAATAGAGCCGTCCGCCGCAAAGGAGACGAGGCCTAAGCGTTTTAATTCCCCGCGGATAAACTGCTGATCCTCGGAAAGCTCAATCACCTCCCGAACCTCCTTTGGATTCCGGTTTTTATAGTAAAAGACATTCCGGATACAGCCCGGCAGGAAGTCATAGAGGATCCGGCTCAGCTCCCCGGAATTGATGGTTCTGCCAAAGGCCGGAAAGCCCACCTCGAAGCGGGCGGTAATCCCTTCCCGGCTGATTTCGCAGGCAGTGCGCGGCAGGATTTCCTGCCCGGGCCGGCTGGTAGCGATCAGACCGCTTTTGCCGGATCCTTTGGCTTTAAAATTAAAACGGCTGATTTCCTTAGAAAAGCAGCGCAAAAGGTAGTCCTCCAGAGCAGTCCTTTTCCAGGGCTTATCGAAATATTCCGCCGGGAAATCGGCATTCTGGTGGGGAACGGTAATACTTACCTTAGACGGGGAGGCAAAAGGGTCGCCCTGTACATGGTCGATAGACAAGGTGTATGCTGTAAAATCATAAACGCCCCGCGTATCCTTGTAGGCGGGGTATCCTCTGTGATCTATGGATTCGAGAAGTCTTTTCAGATCCTGTGCCTGTTTCATAACATGATTCTCCTTTCAGGGACAGCCGAAGCCTTCGCGGGCCGCTGCCGGTTCTGGAGTTTATTTTAAGACAGGGAGAGGAAAAGTGCAAGTAATAAGAATGCGGGCCGATATCATAAATATAGGAAGAATGGGAAAGCATAAGGAGAAGGTCCATGCTGAATTATCTGTGGGGATTTATGATGCTGGCCGGTATTTTATGGTCAGCCTTTCACGGAAACCTGGGAGAGGTAACCTCCGGTGCCCTGGATTCGGCCGGGGAGGCGGTGAAGCTGTGCATTACTATGCTGGGTGTAATGTCCTTTTGGACAGGAATTCTGGAGGTAGGACATCGGGCCGGATTGATAGAACAGCTATCCGGAAAGATGCGTCCGGTTCTGCGTTTCCTCTTCCCCCAAATTCCGGCCAATCATCCGTCATTGGAATCTATTTCCGCAAATATGATTGCCAATATGCTGGGACTCGGCTGGGCAGCTACCCCGGCCGGGCTTTGAGTTATAATAATGACAGGTTGAAAAATCCATTGAAAAATCAAGGGTTTCCACCGAATTTAGTCCTAATGAAAAAATGTAGTTTTGCATCAAAGCATTTCTGATTTTTCATTTGGACGGCGCCGATTCAAAAGAAAATTAAGAAGAAATGTCAGTAATGTAACTCAAAGTGCCTAAAAGCAATGAGTTACTGGTTTTAGTATAGCATAAGGAGGGTAGAAGGTAAACAATTACATATTGATGATTTAGATAGGACTAAATTAGTGAATGGCAGAAATGCTGTTAAAACTAACTTAGTCCTATTTCTTTATTCAAATTTAAAATAATAGGAGGCATGAATTTATGAAGAACAATACAGCGTTAGGAGCAGAGAAAGCGATTATTTTTATCAGTGATGCACATGAAAAATTCTACTATGAGAAATTGAAAGAAGTCAGGTATCAGGATGTGTACCATAAAGCACTTGTATATTGTCTTGGTATCAGCGATGACACAAGAAGAAATATCAAAAGTATTTATGATTTTAAAACAGGCTGCGTGAAAACGGAGTGCCTGCATGAAGGCTGGCAGACCAGCGGGAGCATGAGAGTGGTCAGGATGGCGTTTAACCTTTACTGTAACGGTACGCCGAGTGTCTTTGATTATGATGATGCGGAGGAACAGGTGGACGAGTGCAGGCGGTACACAGTGGAAGAACTGTTCTGCTGTGCCTATGCACCTTATTTTTGGCAGGCGATACAGATCAGGTATCCGGAATATGCAACGTATAACCACGAGCTGTACGCCATGTTTGGAGGAACAGACTAATGTTAAAAGTCAGGCTTATGGGGACAAAGAACGATATTAAGTGGTTCGGGAAGATTTTACAGCGGAACCCGAAAATCGAGGTGACGGAGTTTTCCGATATGTTTCCGAACAAAGGGACAAAGAAATATTACAGGACTTATGTGGAAGTCAGGAAAAGCAATGTAAAAGAACAATAGTAGAAAGCAAAGGAGAATGGAATTATGTGTAAAATAATCGCAATCGCAAACCAGAAAGGCGGAGTCGGCAAGACCACCACCACAAGCAACTTAGGCATAGGACTTGCAAAACAGGGAAAAAAGGTGCTTCTGATTGATGCAGACGCACAGGGCAGCCTGACCGCAAGCTTGGGCTTTACAGAGCCGGACAGTCTGGAGGTCACGCTTGCAACTATTATGGGGAACTTAATCAATGACGAGGAAGTAGAGCCGGGGGAAGGTATCCTCCACCATGAAGAAGGGATAGACCTTATGCCGGGGAACATTGAGCTTTCCGGTCTGGAGGTTTCTCTTGTGAATGTTATGAGCCGGGAAACGGTACTCCGGTCATACATAGAGATTGTGAAGGAGCGTTACGATTACATCCTGATTGACTGTATGCCTTCCCTCGGAATGATTACCATAAATGCTTTTGCCAGCGCCGACAGCATTTTGATACCCGTACAGGCGGCATACCTGCCCGTCAAAGGCTTACAGCAGCTTATTAAGACGGTCGGCAAGGTAAAGCGGCAGATTAATCCGAAACTGGAGATTGAGGGGATTCTGCTTACAATGGTGGACAGTCGGACGAACTACGCAAAGGACATCAGCTCCATGCTGAAGGAAGCCTATGGAAGCCGGGTAAGGATATTTACAAATGTCATTCCCATTTCGGTTCGGGCGGCGGAGATTTCAGCGGAGGGCGTCAGCATCTACAAGCATGATCCAAAAGGGAAAGTGGCGATAGCCTATGATTTTCTGACAAAGGAGGTGCTTGCAGATGGGCAGTAATGCAAAAGCAGGAAGTGCAGCAAAAATCAGAATGGAGAGTTTTGACGATCTGTTCGGCGGAAATTCCGCACAGGAAAGCGGAGTTGAACAGATTATCAATGCGCCGCTGGCAGAGCTTTATACGTTCAAAGACCACCCTTTCCGGGTGGAGGACGATGAGAAGATGGAGGAAACAACAGAGAGTATTCGCCAGTATGGAGTGCTTGTGCCGGGAATTGCAAGACCAAGGGCAGGCGGCGGCTATGAAATCATAGCCGGACACCGCCGCAAGCGTGGCTCGGAACTTGCCGGAAAGACGGAGATGCCTGTGGTTGTCCGCAACTATACCGATGATGAAGCTACGATTATCATGGTGGATTCCAATATCCAACGGGAGGACATCTTGCCAAGCGAGAAGGCGAGAGCCTATAAGATGAAGTACGAAGCCATGAAACATCAGGGGAAAAAGTCAGGAAGAAACACTCTTGATGAGGTCGGGGAAGCTGCCGGGGAGAATGCTAAAAAGGTTCAGCGGTATATCTGGCTCTCCCGCCTGTCTGATGAACTGCTTGCTATGGTGGACAGTAAGAAACTCGGCTTTTCACAGGGCGTGGATATTTCCTTTCTGGCGGAGGAAGCACAGCAGTGGGTACAGGAAGTTATAGAGGAAAAAGGCTGTAACGTCAACATGGTGCAGTCGGCAAAAATAAAAGAGTATGGAAAGACCGGGGAGCTTTCCCCTGCAATGGTGCGCCTGATACTGACGGAAGAAAAGCCGAAGGAACGTAAGGTGACGCTGAAAGCGGACAAGATCAGCGAGTATTTTGCGGAGGACTGCAGCAGTGAGGAAATAGAGGGCATCATCATTCAGCTATTGGATGAGTGGAAGAAAAGACAGTAGAGGGGAGGTGCATCGGCATGGATGGCACCATAAAATTTGACTATTATTATGGCATCGAAGCGGAACAGTTTTCCTTTTATCGGATTCCGAGGCTGCTGATAAAAGACGCAAGGTTTAAAGAGTTGTCCAGCGATGCAAAGCTCCTTTATGGTCTGATGCTTGACAGGCTGGCATTGTCAATCAAGAATGGCTGGCTTGATGAAGAAAACAGGGTGTATATCCATTACACGCTGGATAACATAATGGAGGATTTGGGCTGTGCGAGGGAGAAATGCGCTAAAGTGATTGCGGAACTTGACAGCAAAAAGGGAATCGGTCTGATTGAGAAGAAAAGACAGGGACTGGGCAAGCCGGACATTATCTATGTGAAGAATTTTGCGACACTGGATGCCGGGAAAGAACCTGGAAAGCCTGACAATGCTGACAATTCCGCAGAGGTTCGGAAACCGAACTTCAAGAGGTTCGATAATCAAACTTCAAGAAGTTCGGAAATCGAACTTCAAGAAATTCGGAAATCGAACTTGCAGGAGTTCGGAAATCAAACTTCAAGAGATTCGGAAACCGAACTTGCGGAAGTTCGGGAATCGAACCCTAATTATAACAATACTAATTATACTAATCTGAGTTATATCAATCCTATCAATCAATCAGATAGTGAAGCGGAAAAACAGGAACCGGACAAGCCGGATAAGGATATGATTGATGTGATGGATGATGCCAGCGCCTACATGGAAATCATTCGGGATAATATCGAGTATGAGCATCACATGAGATATGGAGATTGGGGAGATAAAGGATTGTATGAGGAATTATATGAGGTGATTTGCGAGATTGTGTGCGTGAAGCGTAAGACGGTAAAGGTCAACGGGGAAGATTACCCGTATGAGCTTGTAAAATCAAAGTTTTTAAAGCTGAACAGCTCTCATTTGGAGTATGTCATTGGATGCATGAGAGAAACCACAAGCAAGATTACCAATATCAGAGCGTACATGGTGACTGCCCTTTACAATGCTCCTAATACCATGAACCATTATTACCAGCAGTTGGTACAGCATGATATGTATGGCGGCGGGTGGGCGGAAAAAGGGATTATTGATTCAAAATCGGAAGGAGCAGGATAAATGGAGTCTATGAGGGATGTAGACAGGGTAATGGAACGGGAGATCGCAAAAGGGAGCTGCCCGTTAAAGTTTATGCGGATAGAGTTTAGTGATTCCCCGTATCAGGAGATTGTGTCAAAAGAAAAACTGTTGGAGGTATTGTCTTATTTGCTGCGGACTGGCGATTATGGAAGGTTTGCCGGGAAAGGGACAGGGAATAATGTTTACATGGACTTGAAAGGAAGAAAGCCAGCTTTTAAGAGAACCCGATCCTTTCTTGACCGGAATCATATCTTTTCCGCAATCCGAAGGTATGGAAAGAAAATAAAGCCGGATTTTGACGGGCATACTTATTTGGAAACAGTGCAGTGTTTCTTTGAACTGCCGGAAGGGAAGCAGGAAAAATACAGGGTGACTTATGATGGGCAGGAAACCTTCGCTTTCCCCATGTCGGATAAATATATCCTCGGACTTTACACGCACTGCATCTTGGCAAGGCGGGCGGCATCGGCGGATATGGATATTCCCGGCACAGGCTTTTCAGAGAAAGAACAGGGAATTGTCAGTCTTGCGGGTGTGCGTGACGTGCTGTTCCAGTGCCTTTTGTTTGACACTGTAAAATATGAGGAAGGCGTGTTATGCGCTGACCTCTGTACGATTTACTGTTTAAAAGAGAATAAATAGCTTTTGGACTTTTTGTCCAAAAGCGGCTCAGGAGGTGCGCTATGGCGGAAAAATATATTACGGAAGAACAGCGGGCAAAATGTCGGAAGGTAGCGGATGCGTTTGCGGAGCTGTATGAGCTGACCGATGTAATGGTGGCGGATGCCGGGAGGTTTGGCTTTGTCCGTCTGCAATGGTTCAGTGAGGGAGATGGATTTGATTCGGCAATGGCATTTTCGGACAGTCTGGAGCTGTTTGAGGAACTCTGGCGGATATGGTATGAATATGAGGTCTTAACGCCGGTGTTGAATACGCCGCTTGCGGAGCTTGACTATGACGAAATATTCCAGACGCTTTCCAAAGACAGGCAGGAGGAAATACTGGAGAAAAAGCAATCTTTTATTGCCCTGTGCCAAGACGCTTTCGGTTAAGTATGAGCTGGAAGAAGGATATAGGGTGGTACTTTGAGCGTACCGGGGATATGGTTTTCGCTCTGGAACGGAGGAAGGAGGGGAAAAAGACAAAGCAGTGTCCGGTGATCCGGTACAGATAATGAAATATCAGAAACAGCGTAAGGGCAGTTATAGACCGTAAACATTGGTTTGTAGCTGCCCTTTTTGCGTTTGAAAACTTTTGGACAAAAAGTCCAAAAGCGGAAAGGAGAAATCAGGGAGATGAAACACAAAAAAGCAACAGCAGTTTCCCTTGCGGTGGCAGGCGCATCGGTATTAGCCGGAATCCGTTATGCGGCAGGGAAAAGGAAAACCAAAGCAGAGAGGGAAAATGACGTGCAGGAGGAAGGACTGACAGAGGATAAGATGCGGGAATACCTTCTCCGCCTGTTCCGGCTGTATGAGGACAGTGAGTTTGATGATTCTGCGGAATTTTTGGGCGATGGGAGCGATCCGAGGGAATATGAGGCGGAGAACTATTCCAGCCAGTTATTCCCTTATATCAAAAAGAACATGAATGACGTGATGATGATGGAGGGGGATGACGGTACGGGGAAAGAACCCTTCGCCATGACGGACGAACTGTTTTATTATCCAGCCTGCAAGATAGGCAGTGAGATAAGGGAACTGTTTTCAGATAACTTTGCCCTGTGCCTTGAAAGCGAGATATGGATATTGGAAAACGGGGAGTTTGCGTCTGTCTACTGTGTCAGTATCGGAAAAGACGGAGGGCGGCTCAGTTACCGCTTTGTGGATACCTATATTAAAAATCCGGGGGATATTCCTATCTGCTTCGAGGATTTGGAAATCGGTTTTTCAGAGATAATCAAAGCGGAGAAAGAAGGGAGAGAACCCTATCTGCCATAACCCGGTCGGAAAGGAGAGTTTATGAAATATTTAATCCGCAGGCTGTACGTCCCACCCTGACGGGCGTACAGCAATAAAAATAGAAGGAGGATAACCATGCAGGAGGAAGTGACACAGAAAACCATTGCCCTTGTGTTTAAATCTTCCCGGCTGACTGCCGACGTGCTGAAAAAGGCTATGAAGATGTATCTGGAACACCGGAAACAGGGAAAGCAGATGCCGCATGGGAAAATATCAGTGAAAGAGCTGGTCGGTCAGGGTATGGGTGCTTCGAGCATTGAGGTTACGGATAACAACATCAAGTCCTTTGAGAGAGTGGCAAAAAAATACAATGTACAGTTTGCTGTGAAGAAGGACAAGACAGAAAAGCCGCCGAAGCACATCGTATTGTTTAAGGGCAAGGATGCCGACGTGATTACGCAGGCATTTAAGGAATTTGTAAAAGTTAATGAGAAAAAGCATAACCGCATCTCTGTAAAGGAGAAACTGGCAGAGTTCCGGGAGCAGTTAGGAAAGGGCAAGAACCGGGAGAGGGCAAGGGAACATTTAAAGGACAGGGGGCAGTCATTATGAGCAAAATCATAGAAGGCATTGCCAAGGACTTAAAATCAATCCCTGAGAAACTCAAGGCAAAGACGGGAAATGTAGATAAAAAGAAACTTTTCCTTATGAATCTCCCTTATATGCTTGCCGGATATTTCTGCGATAAGATAGCGTGGCTGTGGCGGGTATCGCCGGGACAGGACGCTTCTGCAAAGATGATGGAGGTCATGGCGGGGATGGAGGAGTTATTTTCCAATCCACTACCGAGTTTCCACCCAAAGGATTTGCTGATAGGGGCAGGGTGCGGTGTTGCGCTCCGCCTTGTGGTATATTTCAAAGCCAAGAATGCTAAGAAGTTCCGGCATGGCATGGAATACGGTTCTGCGAGGTGGGGCAACGCAAAGGATATTGAACCTTATGTCGATCCGGTATTTGAGAACAATGTGTTACTCACAGAAACGGAAAGACTGATGATGTCGGGCAGACCAAAACAGCCGAAGTATGCGAGAAATAAAAATATTCTTGTCATCGGCGGTTCCGGCTCCGGCAAGACGAGATTTTTTGTAAAGCCGAACCTGATGCAGATGCACTCATCGTATGTTGTCACTGATCCGAAAGGGACGGTGTTAGTAGAGTGCGGGAAAATGCTCTTAAAGAACAATTACCGGGTAAAAGTGCTGAATACCATTAACTTCAAGAAGTCCATGCATTATAACCCTCTCGTTTATATCCGGAGCGAGAAGGATATTTTGAAACTTGTAAACACAATCATCTTAAACACGAAAGGGGAGGGGCAGCAATCCGGCGAGGATTTTTGGGTGAAAGCCGAAAAACTCTATTACACTGCACTGATCGGGTACATCTGGTATGAGTGCGTGGAGGAAGAACAGAATTTCACTACCCTGCTTGACATGATAAATGCCAGCGAAGCAAGGGAGGACGATGAGGAATTTAAAAATCCTGTTGATTTGATGTTCGATGAGCTGGAGGAACGGGAGCCGGAGCATTTTGCGGTAAAGCAGTATAAAAAATACAAATTGGCGGCGGGCAAGACAGCGAAAAGTATTTTAATTAGCTGTGGCGCACGTTTAGCCCCTTTTGACATCAAGGAGCTGCGTGACCTGACAAGCTATGACGAGTTGGGATTGGATATGATTGGAGATGAAAAGACAGCGTTGTTTGTCATTATCTCCGATACCGATGATACGTTCAATTTTATCGTGTCTATCATGTATACGCAGCTCTTTAATCTGCTCTGTGACAGGGCGGACGATGTGTATAACGGAAGGCTGCCTGTTCATGTGCGCTGCTTGCTTGACGAGTTTGCGAACATCGGGCAGATACCAAAGTTTGAGAAGCTGATTGCTACAATCCGTAGCAGGGAAATATCAGCTTCTATTATTTTGCAGTCAAAGTCGCAGCTCAAAGCGATTTATAAGGATAATGCTGACACCATTGAAGGAAATTGTGATACCACCTTATTCCTCGGAGGGAAGGAAAAGACCACTCTAAAAGAGATGGCGGAAATTTTGGGTAAAGAAACAATAGACCTTTACAATACCTCTGATACAAGGGGTACGTCGCAGTCCTACGGTCTGAACTACCAAAAGACCGGAAAAGAACTTATGAGCCAAGATGAGATTGCGGTCATGGACGGAGGGAAGTGCATCATGCAGCTTAGGGGAGTAAGACCATTTTTCTCCAATAAGTTTGACATCACAAAGCACAAACAGTATCGGCTTCTGTCCGATTTTGATGACAAGAACGCCTTAGACATCGAAAAATATGTAAAGAACCTGTGCAAAGCAAGGATCAGGGACAATGACACCGTTGATGAGGTGGAGGATGCGGGCGTGATTGAAGCATGACAACTGAATATGGAACTCTTAAACCTACTGAAAAACCTTTGGACAAAAAGTCCAGAAGCGGAACGGAGTTTTGAATGTACTTAGGAAAGGACGAAACAAAGCGTCCGGCATAGCCAATCGCCAAACTGAATATGCCGGATGCCCGCAGGGTTCTTCCTAAAGGATTGCCCTGTCTTTATTTTATCATAAGGCAGGGCATTTTAACATGAAAAACTCTTTCAGAAAGCAGACAAAAACATTTTTAAGAAAGAAAGAGGTAGAACATGGCATTTTTTACAACAGCGGTAACAGGATTAAAGACAGTCGTAACAGCAATCGGAGCAGGCGTGGGCGTATGGGGTGTTATTAACCTTCTGGAAGGCTACGGAAATGATAATCCAGGTGCAAAATCACAAGGAATCAAGCAGCTTATGAGTGGAGGGGGCATTATCATTGTGGCGCAGACGGTGATTCCACAGCTCTCCAGCCTGTTTTAATAAGATAAATGGGCGGCATCATAGACAAAATTACTGATTTCATAAAGGAGATGCTGCAAGGGTGGGTGCTTAGCAATCTTGATACCATGTTTTCTGATGTTAATGATAAGGTCGGAATGATTGCGGGGGAGGTCAGCAAGACACCCAGCACATGGAACTCCGGCATATTCAGCATGATACGGACGCTTTCAGAAAACGTGGTAGTACCCATAGCAGGCATGATAATCAGTTTTGTGCTGATCTATGAGCTGATAACAATGGTAATCGATAAAAACAATATGCATGACTTTGATACAAGCCTGTTCTTCCGCTTTTTATTTAAGGCTTGTATCGCTGTCATGCTGCTTTCCAAGACCTTTGATATAGTCATGGCAGTGTTTGATGTGGGAAGCCATGTGGTGACACAGGCAGCATCATCCATATCAGGCTCTACAAGCCTTGATGTTCAGGCTACCCTTACCACCATGTTCAATAACCAGATTGGCACAATGGGGATAGGGGAGCTTATAGGTCTTGGTATGGAAACTATGGTAATCAGCTTATGTATGAAAATCATGTCCGTCCTTATCACCGTCATTCTATATGGGCGCATGATTGAAATATACCGCGCGTCCAGAAACGCCGCTTTTCATCCAAAGGCGGTGTGCGGGCATTTTGGGACCCCGGCTTTAGCAAGCCGGTAAAGAAAAGTATCAAAGACGTGAAAAGCGTCACTTTAGCGTCATCCGATTTACTCCGGAGGGAAACCACAAGGGGGACAATAGCGTATCGGAAAAATCGCAAGTTGGGGAAACCATCTACCCACGACTGAGCGGCAAGACGCAACATTGTGAATGAGGAGCAAGGCTAAACTGCTTTAAGGGCAGTCCGAGGCGGGATACTCGACCCGGCGGCGCAGGATGGTTGTATTCGCCGTATGTCATAGCGGAATGTGACAGGTAAACACAGACCGCACGATACTTAT
>Ga0129308_1000310_pt1 | contig 81237 bp, 70 predicted proteins | sample L827metagenome_FD_94440 | JGI IMG/M metagenome (GOLD analysis project Ga0129308, IMG submission 94440) | Ring-tailed lemur group fecal microbial communities from Wisconsin, USA - L827 metagenome | ecosystem: Host-associated > Mammals > Digestive system > Large intestine > Fecal | place: USA...
CCAACAGGCGGAAATCCGGAATAAAATGCTGGGATTTATCTTCCAGCAGTACAACCTGATCCCCAAGCTGACGGTGCAGGAAAACGTGGAGCTGCCCCTGCTGTACGCCGGCATCGGCCCCGAGGAGCGGCGGGAGCGGGCGGTTCAGTCCCTGGAGCGGGTGGGGCTGGCGGACAAACGGAAGAATCTGCCCAGCCAGCTCTCCGGCGGCCAGCAGCAGCGGGTGTCCATCGCCCGGGCCCTGGCGGGGGAGCCCTCGGTCATTCTGGCCGACGAGCCCACCGGCGCCCTGGACTCCCGGACGGGCCGGGAGGTGCTGGGCTTTTTGAAACAGCTGAACCGGGAGGGGGACACCGTGGTCCTCATCACCCATGACAACTCCATCGCCGTGAAGGCGGACCGGATCGTCCGCCTTCAGGACGGGAAGATCATCTACGACGGAGACGCCCGCGACCCCCGGGCGGTGGTCCAGCCGGGAGAGGAGGGGGAGGCATGAACGTGACCCAGTCCTTCAAGCTGGCGTTAAAGTCCCTCCAGACCAGCAAAATGCGCTCCTTCCTCACCATGCTTGGCATCGTCATCGGCGTGGGGGCGGTCATCATCATCATCTCCCTGGGCAACGGCCTCACCGGCATGGTGGAGCAGCAGGTGGAGAAGGTGGGGGTCAACCAGATCTACGCCTATGTCTGGGGCCGGGGAGACGGCACCACCATGGCCTTTGACCCGGAGCACATGTATGACTTTACCGCCCAATATCCCGAAGTCTTCTCCGGCGTCACCCCATGGGTGAGCTGCGCCGGAGACGTGCGGGCGGGGGAGGAAAAATTTGAAAAAACCGGCGTTTTCGGGGTCAGCGAGGCCATGTACAGTACAGAGCTGGGGGGCACCCTGGACGGAGACCGGCTGGCGAAGGGGCGCTACATCCGCTATGTGGACGTGGCCCAGCGGGGAAAGGTGTGCGTCATCGGGGCGTACCTGGAGCGGGAGGCCTTCGGCGGCGACGCCCTGGGCAAGACCCTGCGGATCGGCGGCATCCCCTACACGGTGGTGGGCGTTCTGGCCCGGAGGGACAGCCTCATGGAGGAGGGCGGCGGCGACGACAGGATCTACATCCCCTACGAAAATGCCCTGGAGCTCAACCGGGACCGGAACGTCACCCTCTATCAGATCACCAGTACCTCCCGGGATACCGCCGCCCGGGCCAAGGAGCTGCTGACGGATATGCTCCTGGACTTTTACCAGACGGATATGCGGTACGATGACAACGGCAACAGCCTGTTTTATATTGAGACCATGGCGGAACAGGTGGCCACCATCAACGCCATGATGGGGGTGGCCATGACAGTGCTGGTGGCCATCGCCGCCATCTCCCTGCTGGTGGGGGGCATCGGCATCATGAACATCATGCTGGTGTCGGTCACCGAGCGCACCCGGGAGATCGGCATCCGGAAGTCCCTGGGGGCCAAGCGCCGGGACATCCGCCGCCAGTTCATCATCGAGGCGGGCACCACCTCGGCCATCGGCGGCCTGCTGGGCATCGCCTTCGGCTGTCTGGTGGCCACGGGCATCGGGTCCCTGCTGGGGGGCATGCTGGTGGAGCAGCTGGGGGCCAGCGGCATCACCTTCAACGCCGCCCCCACCCTCAGCGCCGTCCTGGTGAGCTTCGGCGTCTCCGTGGGCATCGGCGTCCTGTTCGGTTACCTGCCCGCCAATAAAGCCGCCAAGCTCAACCCCATCGACGCCCTGCGGTATGACTGAGGGCGGGCAGACGCGGGGAAAAAACCGCGCTCTACGGTTTATCATGAGATAAAGGAGTTTTCAGGATGAAAAAATACCGCTTCACCGCCGCCTTGTCCGCGGCCTGTCTGGTCCTGGCCCTGGCCCTCCCCGCCACGGCCGCGGCTCCGGTCCCTGAGGAGGAGGCCGCCCAGGTGGTCAGCGCCCTGGGGATCATGGTGGGAGACACCCAGGGGGAGATGAACCTGTCCGGCCCGGTGACCCGGGCGGAGTTTGTCACCATGGCCGTAAAGGCAACCCCGGCGGGCGATCAGGTCGGCCAGGCCGCTGTCTCCCCCTACCCCGACGTGCCCCGGGGCCACTGGGCGTCGGGCTATGTGGAGGCTGGGGTAGCCGCCGGGCTTGTCTCGGGCTACTCCGACGGCACCTTCCGCCCCAACAGCCCCATCGTCCTGGCGGAAGGGGCGGCCATCGTCCTGCGGCTGCTGGGCTATGGCCCCGCCGACTTCCCGGGCGCCTATCCCACGGGACAGCTGGCCCTGTACCGGAGCCTGAAGCTGGACCGGGGAGTGACCGCCGCCGGGGCGAACAGTCCGCTGACCCGGCGGGACGCCATGTACCTGCTTTATAACCTGATGACCGCGGATACCAAAGAGGGACGGCCCTATCTGGAGACGCTGGGCTATTCCCTGAACGCCGCCGGGGAGCTGGACCTGGTGGCCCTCCTCAACCAGTCCATGGAGGGCCCGGTGGTGGTTCAGGGGAGCTGGCAGGACTCCATTCCCTTTGCCGTCCAGGGAGCCGGGGTACGGCTGGAGGGCAAAACGGCCGGCGCCGCCGACATCCGGGAGGGGGACGTGGTCTATTGGAACCGGTGGCTGAACACCCTGTGGGTGTACCGGGACCGGGTCACCGGGGCCATCCAGGCCCTGGAGCCCTCCTCCTCCGCCCCCTCCACCGTGACGGTGGCGGGGCGGACCTGCCCCATTGAGACGGCCTCGGCGGCCTACGCCCTGTCCGACCTGGGGCAGTACGGCCTGGGGGACACCGTCACGCTGCTGCTGGGCCGGAATGGCGCCGTGGCCGCCGTGTCGGGAGGGGAAACCTCGGGCCCTGCCTCCCCGGCGGGCCAGGTGGGTGTGGTCACCGCGGTGGAGACCGCCTCCTATTCCGACGGACGGGGCGGGAGCTACACCGCCCGGACCGCCGTGGTCCTGTGTACCGACGGGAAGACCTACCGCTATGAGGCCCCTTCCGGCCAGCGGGAGGGGAATCTGGTCCGGATCACCACCTCCGCGCAGGGGGAGACGGCGCTGAAAAGCCTCTCCCCATCCTCCATGGGCGGCAAGGTCAATGGGGCCGGGACCAAGGTGGGGAACGAGAGCTTTGCGGAGAGCGTGGAGATCCTGGACGTGAGCGGCAGCCGGGGCGTCCGGGTCTACCCCAGCCGTCTGGCGGGGCTCAGCCTGTCTGGCTCCATGGTGCGGTACTACTCCAAAAACAGCGTCGGAGAGATCGACCGGATGATACTGGACGACGTCACCGGGGACGTGTACCAGTACGGAGTTCTCACCTCCCTGGACCAGGTGGGAGAGGGGGAGTCCGCTTACTTCACCTATGAGCTGGATGTGGGAGGAGAGGCCGTCCTGATCCCCGGTACCCCCACCCGTTACCCTGTGGAGCCGGGGCCCATCCGGCTGAAAGGGACCGTCCAGGACCCGGAGGGGCTGCTGGCCCTGACCTGTGCCAAAACCGGGGAGGTCAGCGGGAACCGGTTCCTGGCGGGCAGCAAAAGCTACACCATTTCCGACCAGGCGGCGGTCTATGAGCTGCGGAACGGGGACTACTACCTGTCCTCCCTGGCCCGGGTGCGGGATGGCGGCTATACCCTCACCGGCTGGTACGACAAGACGGACGCCGACGGCGGACGGATCCGGGTGATCGTGGCCCGGGAGAAATAAGGAAGAAAGCGCCCTCCGGAATGTTCCGGAGGGCGCTGTTTTGACGAAAGGCGGGACGGGTCAAAGTTCGGCGGCAGGGGCGGCAGAACGCAGCTCCAGGCCGGCTTCCCCGGGGACCAGCTCGAGGGAAAGGAGGGCGCACAGGTCCTCCAGGGGGAGGTACAGCCGGTCATCCAGCCGCAGGGCGGGGGAGGAGAGGCGGCGGGCCCGGCCGTCCAGCTGGCAGCTGCGGCCCGGGGAGAGGACCAGCTGGTGTCCGGCCCCAGACAGGACCAGCCGGCCGCTTCGGATCTCGGCGGACCAGCCTATGACGGAGGCGAGGCGCTGGGGGGAGACATAGGAGATCCCCTCCAGCAGAACGGCGTCCCCGCCCAGCTCCAGCCGCTCGCCCTGCCAGAACAGGTCGGGGACCTGATAGCCTCCGGAAATGGGGAGGGAGGCCAGATACTCCTCGTAGGTCAGCCCCTGGCCGGCGCAGGTCTGGGCGGTTTCCGTGCCCACGTACCGGTAGTGCCAGGGCTCAAACCGGTAGCCGGTGACAGCCTCCTGGCCCTCGGGGTAGCGGAGGATAAAGCCGTACCGGGTGCAGTTGGCCTGGAGCCAGGCAAATTCCGCCGTGTTCTCGAAGTGGGCGCTGATTCGGGCGGTGTTGATGTCCAGGGCCAGACCGGTCTGGTGCTCGGAGAAGCCCGGCCGGGCGGAGTAGGTGTCCACCCGGGACTGGCTGTCCTGGGAGAGGTAGCCGCGGTAGAGCCGGTCCTGGGTGCTGTAAGAGCGGTAGGCGGAGACACTGCGCAGGACGATCCCCTCCAGCCGGGCGTCGTCCGCCATACGGCGGAAGGCGGCGGCGGCCTGGGGGGTCAGGGAGCCCACGCCATAGGAGGCGCCCAAAGTCTCCAGTTCCGGCACATAATCACTGGGCAGGGAGTGGTATTTGTTCACCAGGACGGCGGTGCTGTCCGGGTCGGAGACCTCCCGGACCTGGGTATAAAAGGGATGGTCCAGCCCCATGTTGACGGTCATGACCACCTGTTCCGCCGTCAGCCCGGGAGAGGCCTGGGCGCAGGACAGATAGCGGTCCAGAAGATCCGGATCACAGTTGGGCAGAAGCAGCAGCTCCAGGGCCTGGGAGGACAGGGCGCCGCTGTTCAGTCCGGGGCCCAGCCGCCCCCACAGGGTATGGATCTGGCCGGCATCGCAGCCAAGGGCGCTCAGCCGCAGGGCGGCGGAGCGGTAGGCGGCGGCGGGATCGCTCTCCTGGGAGTAGGGAGAGGGGGCGGAGACAGCGGTCACCTGGTCTTTCCGGACGGCGGCAGAAGCGGTCTGGGGCACCAGAAAGAGCAGCAGGACCAGGGAAAGGGCCAGAGGACGGCGAAGAGAGTGGAAGAACATGGCAAAGAAAACCTCCTGGGCTTGAGAGCCAGCTGTTATCGTTCGTTGGAACTGGAACGCTCAGCCCCGGCAGAGGGCCAGAAAACGGCACAGCAGGGGAGCGCCGTCCACCGTGTCCTCCCGGCGGTGTCCGAAGGACATGCGCTCCGGGTGGAACTGGACGCCGAAAATGGGCAGGCTCCGGTGGATGAGGGCTTCGGGGAAGCCGCTCTCCGCCCAGGCGATGGCCTCCAGCTCCCGGCCCAGCCGGTCCACCGCCTGGTGGTGGGAACTGTTCACCGGGAAGACGGGGCCGTAGAGCTGGCGGAGGAAGGAGTGCTCTGCGGACCGGATGGGGTGGACCAGATCGCGGTCCGCGCCGCCGTGGAAGGGCCTGCTCTCCGGGGGCAGGTCCTGGATCAGGGAGCCGCCCAGGGCCACGTTCATGACCTGCATCCCACGGCAGATGCCCAGAATGGGCTTTCCGGCCCGGAGGAAGGCGTCGAACAGGGCCAGCTCCGCCCGGTCGCGCACCGGGTCAGGGGGCTGGGAACCCCGGCTCTCCTGGCCGAAACAGGCGGGGTCCATGTCGCCGCCGCCGCACAGCAGAAGACCGGCGCAGGACAGATCGGGAGCGGGAGCGTATCCGCAGACAGGCAGGCCGCCCGCGCGGCGGACAGCCGCCGCATAGTTTTCCATATGTCCGGCGTCGCCGGAAACCTGGATGCGGGGAGGGGTCAGGTCAGACATAAGAACTCCTTTTCCGGCCATACTGGCCGGGTGTTATACCTTGGCGTCCTGAGCAGTCCGGGCCTGGACCAGAGCCACGATCAGGTCCACCGCGCCGTCGATGCCGGTGGTGCTGGAGTTGAGGGTCAGGTCGTAGCGGCGCATGTCGCCCCAGGTGTGGCCGGTATAGTAGTTGTAATAGTTGGCCCGGCCCCGGTCCATCTGGACCACCCGGCGCTCCATGTCCTCGGAGGGGATGTGGTATTCCTCCACGCAGCGCGCCACCCGGCTGGGCAGGTCGGCGTGGATAAAGACCTTCAGGCACTCAGGGCGCTCGCCCAGCACATAGTCGCTGCACCGGCCCACAATGACGCAGGGGCCCTCGTCAGCCAGCTCCCGAATGACGTCGGCCTGGGCAAAGAAAGCCTGGTGGCTCACGGGGACGCCCTGGTGCCCCAGGGCGGAGGTGCCGATGCCGATGGGGGCGATGGAGAGATGGAACCGGCTGCGGGCCCGTTCCTCCGCCCGGGCGATGAAGTCGGGGGACAGACCGCTTTTTTCCGAGGTCTTCTGGATCAGGGAGCGGTCATAGCAGGGGATGCCCAGACGGGCGGCCAGCCGCTTGCCGATCAGTCTGCCGCCGCTGCCGAATTCCCGGCTGATGGAGATCACATAGTTGCGCATGGAAATCCCTCCCGCAGTTTCTGTATCGCCGGGGGCCGGGGGGAGCCCGGACCCCTGTGAGGATGTTCTTTTTATATTATAGCGGATGGGGAAGAAAATGACAACGAAAATCTGCGGGCCGGTGGGCGCCGAGGGGCGAAGTGCGCTGGAGAAATTGTACAAAACGGAGGAAAAGATTTTGGCGATACGCCAAAGTTGTTGGGATTTATCAAAAAACCTTGTGTTTTGCCGGGAAGACTGATATGATTGTGGACGTAGAGCGTGAAAACGTTACCAGTAACGTTTCCAATAAAGATCCCGGGCGTTTTGGCATTGTGGAAAAAAGCGATCAGGCGATATTGGCCGGTGTTCATGCTCCTGTTCAAATTCCTGAAAAAGGAGACTGCGGCCCGCTGCGCGCACTCGCTTTGCCTGCACACCCGCGGGCTGAGAGGAGTTTTTCGGCGGCAAAGCCCTCGAAAAAACAGATTTCAGTTCATTCGCGCCTGGGGGGCGCGGATCGCGGAGGCCCGGAAAGGAGAGAACACCATGACCATCAAGGATATTGCCCGGCTGTCCGGCTGCGGCGTGGCCACGGTGTCCCGGGTGCTGAACCAGCACCCCGACGTCAGTGAGGAGACCCGCCGGAAGGTGATGGCGGTGGTGGAGGAGCAGGGCTTTCGGCCCAACAACAACGCTAAGCACCTGAAACAGCAGGCGGGCACCAGCATCTCCATTTTGGTGAAGGGCACCCAGAACATGCTGTTTGCCGACCTGGTGGAGCGCATCCAGGCCCTCCTGCGGGAGCGGGGCCGGGACGCCGCCGTCTACTACCTGGACGAGGACGCCAACGAGGTGGCCTACGCCCTCCAGCTGTGCCGGGAGCGCAAGCCGGTGGGGTTCCTGTTCCTGGGCGGCGACCTGGACTTTTTCCGGGCGGGCTTTGGGGAGATCAGAACCCCCTCCGTCCTGCTGACCAACACCGCCCGGGAGCTGGGCTTTGACAACCTGTCCAGCCTGACCACTGATGACGAGGCCGGAGCGGCCCAGGCCATCGACTACCTGCTGGGCCAGGGCCACCGGGACATCGGTATTCTGGGGGGCAACTGGTCCTGTTCCCAGATCAGCTACCGCCGTATCCTGGGCTGCAAGGCGGCCTTCGACCGCTGGAAGGTGCCCTTTGACGCTGACCGCCAGTGCGAGCCCAGCCGGTACTCCATGGCCGACGCCTACTCCGCCGCCCGGCGGCTGCTGGAGCGGAACCCCCGGCTGACCGCCCTGTTCGCCATGAGCGACGTCATGGCCATCGGCGCCATCCGGGCCCTCCGGGACCTGGGCAAGCGGGTGCCCGAGGACATTTCCGTGGTGGGGTACGACGGGATCTCCATGGCCCGGTACTCGGTGCCCCGGCTCACCACCATCCGCCAGGACACCCAGCACCTGGCGGAACAGGGGGTGGAGGTGCTGCTCCGGAGCATCGAGAGCCGCCGGGGTCCCACTCACGGGGTGGTCCCCTTCCAGCTGGTGGTGGGGGAGAGCGTCTGCCCGCCCGCGGTCAAATAAACAACATAGAACATAGAAAGGTGGATTCCAACGTGAGAAGATCGGGAATCCTGATGCCCATTTTCTCCCTGCCCGCCCCTTACGGCATTGGCACCATGGGGGCCGCGGCGCGGGAATTTGTTGACTTTCTGGCCCAGGGGGGCCAATCCTGCTGGCAGATCCTGCCGGTGTGCCCCACCAGCTATGGGGACTCCCCCTACCAGTCCTTCTCCTCCTACGCCGGCAACCCCTACTTCATCGATCTGGACGATCTGGCGGAGGAGGGCCTGCTGGAAAAAGAGGAGTACGCCGGCCTGAACTGGGGGGACGACCCGGCGGCGGTGGACTACGGCCTGATGTACGTCCAGCGCTATCCTGTGCTGCGGAAGGCCTGCGCCCGGCTGCTGGCGAAAGAGGACCCGGAGTTTGAGGCCTTCTGTGCCCGGCAGGCACAGTGGCTGGAGGACTACGCCCTGTTCATGGCCCTGAAGGGGAAGCATGGCGGCGTGTCCTGGTTTGAGTGGCCCGGGGAGGAGCGGCTGCGCCGCCCCCAGGCCCTGGCTGCGGCCCGGGAGGAGCTGGCCGGGGAGACCGCCTTCTGGAAGGCGGTGCAGTACCTGTTTTTCCGGCAATGGGCCAAGTTGAAGGCCTACGCCAACGGGAAGGGTATCTCCATCATCGGGGACCTGCCCATCTATGTGGCCGGGGACAGCGCCGACGTGTGGTCCAGCCCCGAACAGTTCCAGCTGGACGGGGACGGCCGGCCCACCGAGGTGGCGGGCTGCCCCCCCGACGGCTTCTCCGCCGACGGCCAGCTGTGGGGCAACCCCCTCTTTGACTGGGAGAAGATGAAGGAGGACGGCTACCAGTGGTGGATCCGCCGCATCGCCGCCCAGTTCCAGGTCTATGACATCCTGCGCATCGACCACTTCAGGGGCTTCGAGGCCTATTACGCCATCCCCTACGGGGACAAGACCGCCCGCAACGGCCGCTGGCGGCCCGGCCCCGGCATCGACTTCTTCCGGGCCGTGAATCAGGCCCTGGGAGAGAAGGAGATCATTGCCGAGGACCTGGGCTTCCTCACCGACGGGGTGCGGCGGATGCTGAAGGAGACGGGCTACCCCGGCATGAAGGTGCTGGAGTTCGCCTTTGACAGCCGGGATATGGGCAGCGACTACCTGCCCCACTGCTACACCAGGCACTGTGTGGTTTACGCCGGCACCCACGACAACGACACCATCCAGGGCTGGATGGAAAGCGCCCCCGCCAAGGACGTGGAGTACGCTAAGGAGTATCTCCGCCTGAGCGAGGAGGAGGGATGGAACTGGGGCATGATGCGCTCCGCCTGGGCCTCCTGCGCCGACCTGGCGGTGATGCAGCTCCAGGATGTGCTGGGCCTGGGCAGCGAGGCCCGGATGAACACCCCCTCCACCCTGGGGAACAACTGGAAATGGCGGGCCCTGCCGGGCAGCTGCGGTCCGGAGCTGGCCCGGAGGCTGTACCATGAGATGGGGGTCTACCAGCGGCTGCCCGGGAAGTGACTCCCGGAGCCGTCCGGCACGGAAAAAGGAATCCTGTAAAAAACGGGGTCTTCTGGAGAGAAGGCCCCGTTTTTATTCTGTTTGCCCTGGCATTTTGGTTTAAAAGGGAAAGAATTGTGCACAATTTTACGGAAAACCATTTGACGTTGGGGCGGTCAACTGATATACTTGCGCCGTGACCAAGAATTGGAAACGTTTCCGGGCCGGAAAGGCCAGAGAGGAGACTTGACGATGGAATTGAAAGAACAGCTGTTTCAACTGACCCAGGAGCGGTTCAAACGCTCCCCGGACCAGTGCAGCGACCACCAGCTGTATGAGGCCCTGCTGCTGATGACCCGGCGGATGATCCAGGACCGTCCCGCCCCTCAGACAGGACGAAAGCTGTATTATTTTTCGGCGGAATTTTTGATGGGCAAGCTGCTGTCCAACAACCTGCTGGCTCTGGGCCTCTATGACCAGGTGCGCACCCTCCTGTTCGAGATGGGCCGGGACCTGGGGGTCATCGAGTCCGAGGAGCCAGAGCCCTCCCTGGGCAACGGGGGACTGGGCCGCCTGGCCGCCTGCTTCCTGGACTCCATCGCCGCCCTGGGTCTGCCCGGCGACGGCGTGGGCCTGAACTACCACTACGGCCTGTTCCGCCAGAAATTCGCCGGCAACAAGCAGACTGAGGAACCCGACCCCTGGCTGGAGCCGGAGAGCTGGCTCATCCCCACTGGACGGACCTTCACCGTCCCCTTCGGCGGGTTTGACCTGAAGGCGGTCCAGTACGACGTGGCCGTCCCCGGGGCCAATAACCAATACGCCAACCGGCTCCACCTCTTTGACGTGGAGGAGCCCGCGGGCCAGCCCTGGGTGGGCATCGGCTTTGACAAGACGGACATCGCCCACAACCTGACCTCCTTCCTCTACCCCGATGACAGCGACGAGAGCGGCCGCCTGCTCCGGGTCTACCAGCAGTATTTCATGGTATCCGCCGGGGCACAGCTCATCCTCAAGGAGCTGGAGGAGCGGGGGTATTCTCTGGAGGAGCTGGCCGACCATGTGGTGATCCAGATCAACGACACCCACCCCTCCATGGTCATCCCCGAGCTGATCCGCCTGCTGACGGAGCGGGGCATGTCGGTGAACATGGCCATCGACCAGGTGAGCCGGACCTGCGCCTACACCAACCACACCATTCTGGCCGAGGCCCTGGAGAAGTGGCCCCTGGCCTTTATCCAGAAGGTGGCCCCCCAGCTGGTCCCCATTATCCTGGAGCTGGACCGGCGGGTGAAGGAGGCCCATCCCGATCCCCGGGTATCTATTATTGACGGCCAGAACCGGGTCCACATGGCCCATATGGACATCCACTACGGCTTTTCCGTCAACGGCGTGGCCGCCCTCCATACAGAGATCCTGAAGAACTCTGAATTGAAGCCCTTCTGCGACCTATACCCCCAGAAGTTCAACAACAAGACCAACGGCGTCACCTTCCGCCGCTGGCTGGAGGCCTGTGACCGGGAGCTGGCCGCCCTGATCGATGACTGCATCGGCTCCGACTGGCGGCGGGACACCCGGGAACTGGAAGGGTTGATGGCCTATCAAAACGACAAGGTGGTGCTGGACCGGCTGCTGGCGGTGAAGCAGGAGAAGAAGAACCAGCTGTGCCGCCAGCTGTGGGCCGCCCAGGGCATTGAGCTGGACCCCGATTCCATCTTCGACATCCAGGTCAAGCGGCTCCATGAGTATAAGCGCCAGCAGATGAACGCCCTGTATATTATCTACAAGTACCTGGAGATCAAGAGCGGCAAGCTGCCCGAGCGGCCCATTACCGTCATCTTCGGCGCCAAGGCCGCCCCCGCCTATGTGATGGCAAAGCACATCATCCACCTGATCCTGACCCTCCAGCAGCTCATCGAGCAGGACCCCCAGGTGAGGCCCTGGCTGCGGGTGGCCATGGTGGAGAACTACAACGTCACCTGGGCCGAGCGGCTCATCCCCGCCTGCGACATCTCCGAGCAGATCTCCCTGGCCTCCAAGGAGGCCAGCGGCACCGGCAACATGAAGTTCATGGCCAACGGCGCCGTCACCCTGGGCACCCTGGACGGGGCCAACGTGGAGATCGCCCAGCTGGTGGGGCCGGAGAATATCTACACCTTCGGCGCCAAGAGCGGCGACGTGATCCGCATGTACGCTGAGGGCAGCTACCGCCCCCTGGACTGCTACCACCGCCCGGGGGTGGAGCGGCTGGTGGACTTCCTGGTGTCCCCCGAGCTGCTGGCCACCGGCGACCCCGCCAGCCTGTCCGTCCTGTGGAAGGACATGAAGAACAAGGACTGGTTCATGGCTCTGCTGGACGTGGAGGACTATATCGCCGCCAAGGAGCGGGCCGTCCACGACTACGGCGACCGCTGCGCCTGGGCGAAAAAGATGCTGGTCAACATCGCCAAGTCCGGCTATTTCTCCTCTGACCGGACCATCCGGCAGTATAACGAGGAGATCTGGCATCTGAACTGATAGGAACGCATAAAACGAGGCCCCGCCGCCCGGTGTACCGGGCGGCGGGGCCTTTTTCTGTGGAATTCTTCAATGGTTTGGCCGCCGGAGAACGTACAGGACGATAGCCAGGGCGGCTACCGCCCCCTCTGTGATGGGAAAGGTGAGCCACAGGCCGGTCATGTCCCAGAGGGCGGACAGCAGAAAGGCCAGAGGCAGGATCAGGACAAAGCCCCGGAGGAGGGAGATGACGTGGGCGGGCAGGGGGCAGTCGGTGGAGGTAAAATAGATGGCCAGCACAGTATTCAGTCCGGCCCAGGGGCAGCCGAGGAAGTAGAGCCGCAGCCCTTGGACGGCGATGGCTTGGAGCCCGGGGTCCCGGTCCCGGTTGAACAGGGCGGCCAGCGGCTCGGCCCCCAGGGACAGGCCCAGATAGAAGCAGAGGGAAAGGAGCAGCACGGTGGCGACGGCGTAGCGGAGCACATCCCTGATCCGGTCCGGCTGTTCCGCGCCGTAGTATTGGCTGAGCAGGGGCTGGATGCCCTGGGCCACGCCGGAGTAGATGGCCAGCACCACGATGGACAGGTTGGCCACCACCCCGTAGGCGGCCACGCCGAGGTTGCCCCGGAGTCCCAGCAGAATGAAGTTGAAGGCCACCATCACCGCGCCGGCGGATACCTCCGCGACCAGGGACGGAAGTCCGGCGGAGAGGATCTTGCCGCACAGGGGCAGGGAGGGGGCGCAGGGGACCCAGTGAAAGATGTTTTTCCGCCCCAGGAAGAAGGGAGACAGGACAGCCAGGCTGATGAGAGGCGCCAGACCGGTGGCCAGCACCGCGCCGAAGATGCCCATGTCCATGGGAAAGATGAAAATGTAGTCCAGCAGGATGTTGGACAGGCTCCCGGTGACCATGGCGGCCATGGAGCGCTGGGGCGCGCCGTCGTTCCGGACGAAGCAGAGGAGGATGTGATTCAGAAGAAACGCTGGGGCGAACAGGCACAGGACCCGGATATAGGTCCGGGTCATGGAGAATACCGGACCGCCGGCCCCCAGCAGGGCGGCAATGGGGCCGGAAGCAAACAGTCCGGACAGAAGGAACAAGGCCGCGGGAAGAACGGCCACCGCCAAGGTATGGGTAAAGGCGGCGTTGCTCTCATGGGAACGGGTTTGATGCCGCGCGATGGAAAACCGGGTGGCCCCGCCCATTCCCAGCATCAGCCCCACGCCGCCGATGAAGCTGTACATGGGGATGGCCAGGTTCAGGGCGGCCAACCCGTCCGGGCCCAGGCCGTTGGCCACAAAAAAGGTGTCCGCCAGGACGTAGCAGGAGAGGGCCACCATCCCCAACACATTCAATGAACAGAACCGGACAAATTCCCGAAAGCATTTGGACGAATTCACAGCAAAGCTCCCTTCTCAAAAAGAAAACGCCGACGATCCCATCTTCAAGGCCTAACGATGGGATGTTCGGCGCGTGACCCTCTGACCCGGCGGCCAAAGGGCACCTCATTCAATTGCTGTCTTTATCATAGAGGAAAGGGACGGGAAAGTCAAGGGGGCGGGAAAGTGAACGGCCGTGGAATGACGGGAGGCGCCGCCCCGCCCAATGAGATCGCCCCGCTCCCGGAGCGGTGTTCGGGAGCGGGGCATCGTTTTGATTCCTCAGCGGCCTTCGTCTTCTTGGCCGCGCCGGTAAACTTCCGGAACAGGGGGTGGGCCTTATTGGGCCGGGACAAAAGCGGGGCTTTGCCCGGTTGATTCCATGCCCTCCGGCTCTCCGCTGGCGCGGGAACCGCCGGAGATGGCGAAAAAGCCGGCCCGAGAAGGACTTATTCGGCCTTCTGCTTCTTGGCCGCACCGATAAACTCCCGGAACAGGGGATGGGCCTTGTTAGGCCGGCTTTTCAGCTCCGGGTGGAACTGGACGCCCACGAACCAGGGGTGGTCGTGGAGCTCCACGATCTCCACCAGACGCTGGTCGGGGGACAGGCCGGCCAGGGTCAGGCCCGCGTCGGTGAGGACCTGGCGGTAGTCGTTGTTGAACTCGTAGCGGTGGCGGTGGCGCTCGCTGATCTCGTCGGAGCCGTAGGCCTGATAAGTGAAGGTGTCGTGGCTGGTGACGCGGCAGGGGTAGGCGCCCAGGCGCATGGTGCCGCCCTTGGCGGTCACCCCCCGCTGGTCGGGCATCAGGTCGATGACCGGGTGGGCAGTGGTCCGGGACAGCTCGCTGGAGTGGGCGTCCTCCATGCCGCAGACGTGGCGGGCGTACTCGATGACCGCCATCTGCATGCCCAGGCAGATGCCCAGGAAGGGCACCTTGTGCTCCCGGGCGTAACGGACGGCGGAGATCTTGCCCTCGATGCCCCGGTCGCCGAAGCCGCCGGGGACCAGAATGCCGTCGGCCCCCGCCAGGATCTCGGCGGCGTTGCCGTCGGTGACGGTCTCGGAGTCCACCCAGCGGACCTTCACCTTCACGTCGTTCTCAATGCCGCCGTGGGTCAGGGCCTCCACCACGGACAGGTAGGCGTCGTGGAGGGCCACATACTTGCCCACCAGGGCGATCTCCACGCAGCCTTTGGGGTTCTTGGCCCGGTGGACCATGGTGGCCCACTCGGTCAGGTCGGGCATATGGCAGATGAGGCCCAGACGGCGGACTACCACGTCGGCCAGCCCCTCCCGCTCCAGCATCAGGGGGACCTCGTAGAGAATGTCGGCGGTGAGGTTGGGGATGGCGTTCTCCACGGGGATGTTGCAGAACAGGGAGATTTTTTCCAGAATGTCCTTGGGGACGGGGTAGTCGCTGCGGCAGATGATGACGTCGGGCTGGATACCCAGGGACAGCAGCTCCTTGCAGGAGTGCTGGGTGGGCTTGCTCTTCAGCTCCCCGGTGCCGGGGATGGCCACGATGAGGGAGACGTGGACGAACATCACGTTCTGGCGGCCCCGCTCGGCGGCCACCTGGCGGATGGACTCCAGGAAGGGCTGGCTCTCGATGTCGCCCACGGTGCCGCCGATCTCTACGATGGCCACGTCGGTATCCGGCGTGTCCAGGGCGTAGATGCGGTTTTTGATCTCGCCGGTGATGTGGGGGATGATCTGGACGGTGCCCCCCAGATAGTCGCCCCGGCGCTCCCGGTTCAGCACGTCCCAATACACCTTGCCGGAGGAAACGGAGGAATTGAAGGTGAGGTTTTCGTCGATGAAGCGCTCATAGTGGCCCAGGTCCAGGTCGGTCTCCGCGCCGTCATCGGTGACGAATACCTCGCCGTGCTGGTAGGGGCTCATGGTCCCCGGGTCCACGTTCAGGTAGGGGTCCAGCTTCTGGACCTTCACCCGCAGGCCCCGCTGCTTCAGCAGACGGCCCAGGCTGGCCGCCGTGATGCCCTTGCCCAGACCGGAGACCACGCCGCCGGTGACAAAAATGTACTTCACTGCCATAAATATCCCTCCGTCGATTCAATTCACTGTTTTGAAAAACACCGGGTTATTGTACTCTTGTCCCCCTGTACTCGTCAAGAAAAACAGGGGTGAGATTTGACAAAATTTTTACCCGCGGGCGGATGATGCGCCGCGGGGACCTGCCGCCCGAAAACGGCGGGATGGGACGGGTCCAAAAAGTATAGGCGCCCCTGGGAGATCCTTCTCCCGGAGGCGCCTCATTGCGCTTATCGGTGATAGAGTTTGTTGGTCTGGTACCGGGGCTCGCAGGTGAGCTGGAGACCCAGCTTTTTATAGGTCACCGCGTCGGCGGCGGACAGGATGACGGAGCAGTGGGCCTGACAGCCCTTCAGCTCGGCCAGCGCGTCCAGGGCTTTGGCGGCCTTGGGGTCGGCGTTGGCGGAGGAGGCCAGGGCTATGAGCACCTCGTCGCTGTGGAGCCGGGGGTTGTTGGAGCCCAGGTACTGGACCTTGACGGTCTGGATGGGCTCAATGGCGCTCTGGGCGATGAGGTGGACGCCGTGTCCCCCCGCACCGGACAGCTTTTTCAGGGCGTTGAGCAGGGCGGCGGCGGAGCAGCCCATAAGCTCGGAGGTCTTGCCGGTGATGATGGCGCCGCCGGCAAGCTGGATGGCCATGGCGGGCTCGCCGGTCTCCTCAGCCAGCCGGTTGGCCTCGGCCACCACGGGACGGATGGCGGGGGTGATGCCCGCCTGCTGCATCAGCAGCTCCAGCTTGTACACCGCGCCGTGGTCCCCCTTGCCCTGGCGGCGCTCGCACAGGGCGTCGTAGTACCGGCGGACGATCTCCTGCTTGGCGGCCTCCTGACAGGCGGCGTCGTCGTAGATGCAGTTGCCCGCCATATTGACCCCCATGTCGGTGGGGGACTTGTAGGGGCAGCTGCCGGTGATCTTCTCGAACATGGCGGACAGGACGGGGAACACCTCCACGTCCCGGTTGTAGTTCACGGTGGTCTGGCCGTAGGCCTGGAGGTGGAAGGGGTCGATCATGTTCACGTCGTCCAGGTCGGCGGTGGCCGCCTCGTAGGCCAGATTGACGGGGTGCTTCAGAGGCAGGTTCCAGATGGGGAAGGTCTCAAACTTGGCGTAGCCCGCCACAATGCCCCGCTTGTGCTCGTGGTAGAGCTGGCTGAGGCAGGTGGCCATTTTGCCGCTGCCCGGGCCGGGGGCGGTGACCACCACCAGGGGGCGAGAGGTCTCGATATAGTCGTTTCTGCCGTAGCCCTCGTCGCTGACGATCCTGGCGATGTTGTGGGGATAGCCGTCAATGGGGTAGTGGCGGTAGACCCGGACGCCCAGACTCTCCAGACGGGTCTGGAAGGCGTCGGCGGCGGGCTGGCCGGTGTAGCGGGTGACCACCACGCTGCCCACATACAGGCCCCGGGAGCGGAAAATGTCGATGAGCCGCAGCACGTCGCTGTCATAGGTGATGCCCAAGTCGCCCCGGACCTTGTTCTTTTCAATGTCGCCGGCGTTGATGGCAATGATGATCTCCGCCTTGTCCTTCAGCTGCTCCAGCATCCGGATCTTACTGTCTGGCTCAAAACCGGGCAGGACACGGGAGGCGTGGTAGTCGTCAAAGAGCTTGCCGCCGAACTCCAGATACAGCTTGCCGCCGAACTGGGCGATCCGGTCCCGGATGTGCTGGGATTGGAGACGCAGATACTGCTGGTTGTCAAAGCCCCCTTTGGCCATGACAATCACCGCCTTTTTTCATCAAAATACACCCAAACATTTTACAACGGGGGAGAGGGAGCGTCAAGGGATTTTCCTGGGAATCCGGGGGAGAAACGGGAAAATCCGGGAAAACGCCCGGAAGCGGGAGAGGCTTCCGGGCGCGGGAGTCAGCTGTCATCGTCCAGGGCAAACAGCCCGGCGGGCAGCACGTCGGACAGGGCCACCAGCAGGGGGGACAGCCCGCCGTCCTGCTGCAGGATGGGGGAGCGCACCGGAACACGGGGGTCCAGGGGGCCGGTGGGGAGGGAGAGAATGGTGGTGGGGGCCTCCTGCCCCAGGTCCACCAGCAGGGAGCCCTGGTGGAGAGAGGCGATATGCCGGGCGATGGGCAGGCCCAGGCCGGCTCCGGACCCGGCCATGGGGAGGCGCTGGTCGGTGTCCTGCTGGAGCATGGCGGCCAGCTGGCGCTGGGTGGGCGGGGCGCCGTTGCCGGAGAGGGTGAGCACCGCCCGCCCGCCCTGGCTGCGGAGACGGACTTCGATCCGGTCCTGACCCGGCGCCCGGGCGGCGTTGGCGATCAGCTCCAGCAGCAGGCGGCGGAGCAGCTGGGGGTCGCCGGGGACCAGCAGGGAGGAGAGGGGGGACTGGTAGTCCAGTTCCACCCCCGCGTCACGGAGCAGAGGGGCGGCCTCGGCGCAGGTCTGGCGGCACAGCCCGGCCAGGTCCATGGTGACCGGGCGGAAGAGGACGCCGTCCCCGCTCCCGGCCAGACGCATAAAGTCCAGATTGTCCACCAGCCGGAACAGCCGGTGGAAGCTCTTTTTCAGCTCGGGGTGGCCGGGGCCGGAAAGCTCCTCCGAACCCACCAGAAATTCCCCCAGGAAGGTGCGCAGCTGGCGCAGCGCCCCGTCCAGCTGGGTGTCGGTGAGGGCGGTGAGGGGGGCGGGCTGAAAGGTGAGCCAAAGCCCGTCGGAAGTCCCGGACAGGCGGAAGGCATAGCGGCTCAGTCCGGCGGTAAAGACGCCGGACCGGGGGGCCTCCTCCGAGAGGGGCGGGAACCAGGAGGGGACCGGGGCGCCCGGCTCCAGCTGGGGCAGATAGTGCCGGGCCATGGGGTTGGCCGCGGCGATCCGGTCCCCCTGGATCAGAACGGCAGCCTCCGGAAAACAGGCGAGCAGATCATTCAAATCGGACATGGCGGTCCCTCCCCCAAAAGCGGCCCTCCCCACAGAAGATCCGCTCCCGCGTCGATACTCGTTAAGACTATCATGTGCCGTCCGTGGGGCGGCCATGTGACAAAACCAGTATAGCAAAGTTTCCCAACCCCAACAAGGGGAAAGTGAAAAAAGAGGCGAAAAGCGGGCGGCGGGAGATTAAAACGGCGGTTAACGGGGAAAAAGGTCGAAGAAACGGGATAAGGGACGCCTTCCTTGCGGTATGGCTAATTTTAGTTGGAAAAATTTTTGAATTATGGGAAAAAACACACTACCAAAACGGAGAAAAAAAGGTTATAATACTGGACGAACCCTAGTGGATAACCTATATTTAAAAAGATTGAAAAGAAGGAGCAATTCAACATGAGCATCAAAGTTGGCATCAATGGCTTTGGCCGTATCGGCCGTATGGTGTTCCGGGCCAGCCTGAACCACCCCGAAATCGAGATCGTGGGCATCAACGATCTGTGCCCCGCCGACTACCTGGCTTACATGCTGAAGTATGATACCATGCATGGCCAGTTCGCCGGTACTGTGGACAGCACCGAGAACGCCATCATCGTGAACGGCAAGGAGATCCCCATCTCCGCCGAGCGCAACCCCGCCGACCTGCCCTGGGCCAAGCTGGGCGCTGAGTACGTGGTGGAGTCCACCGGCCTGTTCCTGACCAAGGAGAAGGCTCAGGGCCACCTGGACGCCGGCGCCAAGAAGGTCATTATGTCCGCCCCCTCCAAGGATGACACCCCCATGTTCGTCTGCGGCGTCAACTTCGACAAGTACACCACCGACATGAACTTCGTCTCCAACGCCTCCTGCACCACCAACTGCCTGGCCCCCATCGCCAAGGTCCTGAACGACAACTGGGGCATCACCGAGGGCCTGATGACCACCGTCCACTCCGTCACCGCCACCCAGAAGACCGTTGACGGTCCTTCCCTGAAGGATTGGCGCGGCGGCCGCGCTGCCTGCGGCAACATCATCCCCTCCTCCACCGGCGCCGCCAAGGCCGTGGGCAAGGTCATCCCCGAGCTGAACGGCAAGCTGACCGGCATGTCCATGCGTGTTCCCACCCTGGACGTCTCCGTGGTCGACCTGACCGTCAACCTGGCCAAGCCCGCCAAGTACGAGGAGATCTGCGCCGCCATGAAGGCCGCCTCCGAGGGTGAGCTGAAGGGCGTTCTGGGTTACACCGACGAGGCCGTCGTGTCCTCCGACTTCCTGGGCGACACCCGCACCTCCATCTTCGACGCCGGCGCCGGCATCGCTCTGACCGACACCTTCGTGAAGGTCGTCTCCTGGTACGACAACGAGATCGGCTACTCCAACAAGGTCCTGGAGCTGATCAAGCACATGTACTCCGTCGACCACAAGTAATCTTATCCCGCTTCTGCAAGAGGCGCCGCTTTGACAGCGGCGCCTCTTTTTATATACCATATGTGCCATAAAAACACCGGGCGCGGGGAGTTTCCCGCGCCCGGTGTTATGGTTGTTAAAACAGCTTTTTCAGTCCGCTGAGGGCCCCAGCCACCTTGTCCGCGCCCATTTTGCCCTGGATGCCCTTGACCAGCTTGTCCAGCACCTCGTCGTCCAGGTCCAGGCCCTTCACCAGTCCCTGCACCGCCTTGACGGGGTCCTTCTTGAACTGTGCCATCAATTTCTCGTCCTTGGTAATGGTCTCCACTAGCTCATTGACTTTTGCCATGATGTCCATAGGGGGTTCCTCCTTGTATTCCGGCGGCGCGCCGTAAATTTGTGTCGATTCATGGTATCATCACAGGGAGAAAATGTCAAGAAGACCGCCCCCGGCGCAATGGCCGGAGGCGGTCCTGATTTTGAAGGGGGACTCAGCCGTCCAGACGGTCGGCCAGCTCGGCCAGGGGGTTGTGCTCCACCTGCTCGATCTTGCCGGCGTCGAAGGCGGCGGCGAGGCTGGGGTCGATGGGCAGGCGGGCCAGGACGGGCAGCTCCAGCTCCATGGCCACCTGGTCCAGATGGCTCTCCCCGAAGATGGCGTGGCGCTTGCCGCAGTCGGGGCACTGGAAGTAGCTGTAGTTCTCCACCAGGCCCAGGACGGGAATGTCCATCATTTTGGCCATGTTCACCGCCTTGGTGACGATCATGGACACCAGGTCCTGGGGGGAGGTGACCACGATGACGCCGTCCACGGGCAGGGACTGAAAGACGGTCAGGGGCACGTCGCCGGTGCCCGGGGGCATATCCACAAACATATAGTCCACGTCGCCCCACACCACGTCCTGCCAGAACTGGGTGACCACCCCGGCGATGACGGGGCCGCGCCAGATCACGGGATCGGTCTCGTTGGCGGACAGCAGGTTCAGGGACATGAGCTTGACGCCGCCGGCGGTGACGGCGGGGTCGATGCCGGCGTCGGTGCCGGTGGCCTTCTGGTGGATGCCGAAGGCGGTGGGGATGGAGGGACCGGTGATGTCGGCGTCCAGAACGGCCACTTTGCGGCCCTTCTTGGACATGGCGGCGGCCAGGGAGGCGGTGACGGTGCTTTTGCCGACGCCGCCCTTGCCGCTGACCACGGCGATGACGCGCTTGACGCTGGACAGGGCGTTGCCGGGAACGCGCATGTCCCGGGAGCCGCAGTCGGCGCTGCAGCTGGAACAATCATGGGTACATTCAGACATGTGACAGGCACTCCTTATCGTTGTTGGAAAAAATCAAAAGAGATCATTCTTCAACCCCATAGTCTACCCTCTTTTGCCGCTCCCGTCAAGGCCGGGAGAGGACCTCTGGGAGGACGGCGGCCCCTGCCTGGAATTCCGGGGCGGAACGCTCTCGGGCGGATGGCCGCGCCGGCTGGCTCAGCGCACCAGGGTGTTTTCCGTCAGGGGCTCGTCCCGGGTCTCCTGGGCGGAGAAGTAGTAGTCCAGGATGTCCGCCGCCATGGCGCCCAGCTCGGAGCCGCTGCCGCCGTGCTCCACCACCATGGCCACGGCGATCTCCGGGTCGTCATAGGGGGCGAAGCAGACGAAGACGGCGTTGGACTCGGTCTGGGTGCTGATCTGGGCGGAGCCTGTCTTGGCGCCCACCCGGAAGGGCAGGTCCTGGAAGTACCGGCGGACGGAGCCCTCGGTGGTCAGGGCCAGCATGCCCTTCTTCACCGCCTCCAGGTTTTTGCTCTGGATGTCGATGGTGCTGAGGACCTGGGGCTCGTAGGTGTAAAGGATCTGGGAGAAATCGCTAGATTTGACCTCTTTCAGCAGATGGGTGGCGTTCCGGGTGCCCCCGTTGACCAGGGTGGCGATGTAGTTGGCCAGCTGGATGGGGGTAAACTGGCTGCTCTCCTGGCCAATGGCCACGGACAGGGTGCTGCCCTCATACCAGGTGCTGCCCAGGCTCTCAGTGTACGCCGGGCCGGCCATGATGCCGGCCTTCTCGTCCAGCTCGATGCCCGTCTTCTGCCCCAGGCCGAAGCGGCCGGCATAGTCGGTGATGCGCTCGATGCCCAGCTGGCGGCCCACCTCGAAGAAGTAGTAGTTGCAGGAATTTTCAATGGCCTGGGAGACGTTCTGAAGGCCGTGGGTCCCGCCCTTCTGGCGGTAGATCCAGCATTTGGGGTAGGGGGGCGTGCCGTAGTAGGTGTACTGTCCCTCGTCCCGGATCTGGGTGGTGGGGGTGACGATACCCTCCTCCAGACCGGCCACGGCGGTGACCATCTTGAAGGTGGAACCGGGAGCGTAGGTGCCCTGGAGGGCCCGGTTGAACAGGGGCTTCAGGGGATTTTCCAGATTTTTGTTGTAGTCGGCGCCGTAGCTGGCCAGGTCAAAGGTGGGGTAGGAGGCGCAGGCCAGCACGTCGGAGTTTTTCACGTCCAGCACCACGCAGGCGGCGCCCTCCACCTCCTGGCTGACCAGGTTGGGCAGGGACTCGGCCAGGGTGTCCTCCACCTTCTTCTGCAGGTCGATGTCGATGGTGAGGACCACGTTATCTCCGGGCTCCGGCTCGGTGAGCCAGGTCTGGGAGACGATCTTTCCGTTGGTGTTCCGCTCCAGGGCGCGGACCCCCGGGGTGCCCCGGAGATAGGACTCAAAGGCCTTCTCCACCCCCTCCTTGCCCACGGTGTCATCCATCTGGTAGTCGGCCGTGCCGTCGCCGTCCTCGTCCACGGTCTTGTAGTAGCTCCACTCCTCCGGACTCATGGCGGCGACCCGGCCCAGCAGGTGGGCGGCGTAGGTGGTGTGGTACTGGCGGACGGTGGTGGCCTCAATGACCACGCCGTTGAGGGACAGCTCCTTGACCCGGGAGATGAAGTCGATGTCCACATCCTCGGCGAAGATATAGGGGTTCCAGTTGATGCCTTTGGAGTAGAGGGACAGCTCATACAGGACGCCGGCCGCCGCCCGGGCGTCAGTGGGGTCCAGGTCGCCGATGTTCAGGGCGGGGACCTTTGTCCCTGACTCCTTAGCGGCTTTTTCGTCCACCGCGCCCTCCCCCTTCAGTTCAAAGGAGCGGCACATCAGCCCCAGAAGCTCCGTGGCGGTGGGCAGGGTGTAGGGGGTCTCATCCGTGGAGACGGGGGAGGAGGCGTCCCCTGTCTCTCCGGTGAAAAAGGACTTGATCCGGTCCAGCAGGCCGGGCTTTTTAGCCGGGGCGGAGGACTCTCCGGCAGGCTCCGGGTCCTTGGTGGGGTCCTGGATCCATTTCATGGCCACCGCCAGCTTGCCCAGCCTGGTGAGGGAGCGGACCTGGGTGCCGTCGTCCTTTTGGGTGACGGTGTAGTAGGGCTGGTCGGTGGTAAAGAAAAAGGGCGCCTGGGCTGAGATGGGCAGGGAGTCGGACCACTCCACCCCGGCCTCCCGTGCCGCCCGGATCAGGGAGAGGATGGTGGCGTTGCGCTCCTGGGTGCCGCCCATCAGGCTGGTGTTCAGCTTCACCTGGTACACCGCCCGGTCAGAGACCAGGATCCGGCCGTTCCGGTCCAGGATCTGGCCCCGGCCCGCCTCCACGGTCTCCGTCTCGGCGATCTTGTATTTGGACTGTTTGTAATACTCCTCGCCGTTGTTGATCTGAAGATCGTACAGGGTGGAGCCCAGAGAGGTCAGAACGATGGCCAGGAGGACCACCATGGCCCACACCCGGCGGTGGAATTGTTTGGTGTTCAAGCGGAACACCCCCTTTGCATTGGAGATCAGGCGTTGTGGGGACATCCCTCAGGCCAGCTTGGCGCCCCCTACCCGGTTAAAAATCGTTCGGAACAGCAGATAGACCAGGGGGGTCCAGGCCAGGGAGAGCAGGCACTCGGGGATGGCCAATTGGAGCAGGGCGGACAGCCCCGCGGCGTCAGTGATGAGCCCCCGGAGCACCCGCAGGCCGTCCAGCGCCGCCAGCACTCCGGCGGTGCACAGCAGGCAGCCGGGCAGGGACTGGGACAGGGCGTACTGGGACAGGGCTCCGGTGACCATGCCCGCCAGGGCCATGAACAGCACCAAGCCCCCGAAGCCGCCGGGGTAAGCCAGCTCCCACAGCAGGCCCACCGCCAGACCGAAGCCGGAGCCGGCAAGGGCGCCCTCCAGCACGGCCACCGCCGCCAGGGCGGGGGGCAGCAGCATGGGAGAGATCCCCCACAGCGGATACCGGGGCAGGAAATAGGCGTCCAGCACCCAGACCAGAAACAGGCCCAGGGCATAGACAGACCATTTGTGGATCAGGTCGCGGCGGGTCATGGCGCCCCCCCCTTTTTGTCAGGAATCAGAAATGGCGGTACAGGAAATGAAAAAGTGGGCAAACGGCGGGGGCAAGCCCCCGCCCTACCCCAATGTCCCCATGGGACCCGGTGGGCGCAAGGAAATTCCCATTACTCCACGATGTCAAAGTCCTTGATGACAAAGACCTCGATGAGCTCATCAAACCGGACGTCGGGGGCCACCACGGCATAGCGGGTCATGCCGGAGGGGTCGGTAAAGACCCCCTCCACCTGGCCCACCACCAGTCCGGAGGGATAGATGTCTCCCTTGCCGGAGGTGAGCACCTCGTCTCCGGACACCAGCTGGGCCCCGTCGGGCAGGTAGCTCAGCTTCAGCTTGCCCTGCTGCATCAGGGCGAAATCTCCCTCCAGGATGCCGGCGGAATAGGTACGGGTGACGATGCCCCCCATTTCGATGTCGGTGTTGATGACGGTGGATACGGTGGACCAGTTCAGCCCCGTCTCAGACACCACCCCCACCAGCCTGCCTGCCTCGGTGATGACGCAGTTGCCCGCCTCCACCCCGGCGGAGGTGCCCTTGGAGATGGTCAGGGTGGATTCCCAATTGGAGGTGGAGCGGGCGGTGACCTTGGCGTTTTCAAAGACGAAATCTCGCCGCCGCTCCTGGAGGTCCAGCAGGCTCCGGAGCTGTTCGTTCTCCCGGCTGGCCTCCTGGCCGTTCCGGACTTCCTCCTCCAGCTCGGCCACCTGGAGCCGCAGCGCATCCAGCTCGTCGTGGAGCTCCTGGTAGTGGAAGACGTAGGCGTAAACCCCCTCCGCCCAGCCGGTCACGGCGGAGACGCCTCCCCGGATGGGGGCGGTCACGGTGTTGAACAGGTTGGACAGCGGGTCGGAGTTGCCCCCCAGGAAGGCGGAGCTCACCCCGATGAGGATGGACAGCAGCAGGGCGATGACCACCAGCAATATTCCGTTTTGACGCAGAAAATCTTTCACGGCATTTGCTCCTTCTGGGCACATAAAGCCAAAACGTCCACGCCGAACCGGGCCAGCATCCGCCCCAGGCGGCATACCGGCAGGCCCACCACGTTGAAATAGTCCCCCTCGATGCCCTCCACCAGCAGGGCGCCGTACCCCTGGATGCCGTAGGCCCCGGCCTTGTCCATGGGTTCCCCGGTGGCCACATAGGCCGCGATCTCGCCGGGGGTCAGGGCGCGGAAGCGGACGGCGGTGGCCTCATGCTCTGTGAGCGCATCCCCGTCCCGGCAGACCGTCACCCCGGTGTACACCGTGTGGGTCCGGCCGGACAGGGAGGCCAGCATGGCGGCGGCCTCCTCCCGGCTGCGGGGCTTGCCCAGGACCCGGCCGTCCACCGCCACCACCGTGTCGGCGGAAATGACCAGGTCTCCGGGGGCGGCGGAGGCGGCCACCTCCGTCCCTTTTTGAAGCGACAGCGCCTCCACCAGCCGGGCGGGGGAGAGGCCGGGGGCGGCCTTCTCCTCCCCCTGGGCGGGGCGGATGATAAAGTCGGAAATGCCCATCTGCCCCAGCAACTCCCGCCGCCGGGGGGATTGGGACGCGAGAATGATGGCCATGGCGGTTATCCTTCCATCTGAGCGTCGGCGGGCCCCTCGGTCAGGGAGCCGGTCACATGGATGGCGCGGCCCCAGAACAGGCCGCCGTCGTTGAACCAGAACTCAAAGCGGCCGTCCCCATAGACCTGGACCGATTCCAGTTCCATCTGCTCCAGAAAGCTCTCCCGGGTGATCTCCTCGGGTTCCCCGTCCTCCCCGGCCTCGTCCCGGGCCCAGTCGTTGGCCTGGTCCAGCAGCCGGTCGGCGGCGAAGGCGCGCGCCTTTCCGTCCCAGCTCGCCTGGTCGGCCATGAGGGCCAGGGCGTTGTCCTGGGCGGCCTTCATCTCCTCCTCGCTCCCCCGGTCGTAGGTGAGCTGGATAGACTGGCCCAGCCAGTCCACGTCGGCCTGGAACCAGTTGACCGAGCGGTTGAGCACAAAGGTGCCCAGCCCGGGGACCCAGGTGCTGACCTCCTGCTTCTGCTCCTCCAGAATGGCCTTCAGCTCCGGGTCCATGACGGGGGAGGGCATCCCCACCAGCAGGAAGCGGTCGTCCTCCAGCCCCTGGCGCACCCGGGCCTGGATGATGGAGTCCCGGGGGGCCAGCCGCCGCAGGTAGCCCAGCAGGGTGTCGTCTGCCAGGGCCACCAGGCAGGTGTCCTCCCGGTGGAGGGGGCCGCCGTCTTCCTTCCAGGCGGTGAGGGGCAGGGTGGCGGTCCACAGCTCCTGGTCGGGCTCTTTATCGCCGCCGAAGCCGTTGGCCCCGGTGACGGCCAGAATGTCGAACTCCTCCGGGTCGAACTGGGCGGCCAGAGCGGCCAGCTCGGGGTGCTGGGCGCTGGAGGGGTCAGCCTTGGGCGCTTCTTTCTTCTTACCAAATAGTTTGAACATCGCAGGTCACTCCTAAAGGTGGATGTAAAGAATATCGATGGGGATGTGATTGCTTGTCACGCCTTGCCTGCTTGCGACGGCCCGGCCGCTTCTATTTCCCCGTGGAGCCGAAGCCCCCAGCCCCCCGGGCGGTGTCGTCCAGCTCCTCCACCATCCGGACCTGGGCCTGGATGACGGGGGTGATCATCAGCTGGGCGATGCGGTCTCCGGGCTGGACGGTGTAGTCCTGGTCCCCGGAGTTTTGCAGCCCCACCAGGATCTCTCCCCGGTAGTCGCTGTCAATGACGCCCACACAGTTGGCGGGGGCGATGCCGTGCTTGATGCCCAGGCCACTGCGGGCGAACACCAGGGCCACATACTCCGCCGAGGGCAGGGCGATGGCGATGCCCGTGGGGATGACCGTCCGCTTTCCGGCGGGGATGGTCACCGGCGCGTCGGTGCAGGCGTGGAGGTCCATGGCCGCCGCCCCAGCGCTGGCGTAGAAGGGGGCGGGGATCTCACGGCCAATCTTGGGGGAGAGGGCTTTGATCTTCAATTCCATAGTTGATTCCTCACAGTCGATCTCATGTAAAATCGTGGGGCGGATCAGGCGGCGTGGGCCCGGGAGAAGGCCCGGAAGGTCTGCACCAGGCCCTCGTGCTGAACGGAGCGGGGGTCGAAGCGGAGCAGATGAAACACCAGGTCGATGATGGGGCCGGTGGCCACCAGATGGATGAGGGTGCCGAAGCCGATGGAGCCGCCCAGCAGCCAGCCCGCCAGCAGCACCAGCGCCAGGGTGGCGGCGGTGACGGTGCCGATGGAGAGCCGGGGGAACCGGCGGGCCAGGGCCACAGACAGGGCGTCCCGGGGACCGCAGGACAGGGCGGCCGTCATATAGACATACTGGCCGAAGGCCATGACAAACAGTCCGGCCACCAGCAGCAGGGCGGGGACCGCCCAGCCGTGCTGGTCGGGGATGGGGTCCAGCCAGAGGCACAGGTCGGTGAGCCAGCCCACCAGCAGGGAGTCCATGATGGTGCCAATGCCGATGGGCTCCCGGAGCAGCAGGTCTGCCGCCACCACGGCGATGGACACCAGGATGGAGGCATTTCCGTAGGACATGGACAGGTGCCGGGCCAGCCCCTCATGCAGGGCCTGCCAGGGGGCGTAGCCGATGGCGGCTTTCAGCTGGAGATAGGTACCGGCGGCGAACAGAGCCAGTCCCGCCGAGGCCAGTAGCATCCGCCGCAGGTGGTCCAGCAGGAAGCGGCCCATGGGTGAAGTGGAAACCATGAGGGAACAGCCTCCCAAATGAAATAAGATGGCGGGACGTCACTCCACGTCCCGGTAATAAAGTCCCCGGGTGTAGTCACTGGGCTGGTAATTGCCCCGGCCCCGGTAGCGCTCCAGCACCCGGACGCACTCGGGGGCGGACTCGGTGGTGAACATCAGCCGGGCTCCCCACAGCCCCAGCCGGGCGTAGTCGGCGGACTTGTCCGCCAAAAACAGCCTTTTGGCGTTGAGGATCTCGTTCCGGCAGCCCCAGGCCTGCACCACGGGGAACCGCTCCCCCTTCCGGTCGGTGAGCAGATTCACGTTGCCGCAGGTATGCTGCCCGGTGTGGTTGTGGATGATGCAGTTTTCGGTGATCATCAGGGGCAGGCGGCCGTAGGCGATGAACTCCAGGGGAATGGCCTTGGACAGGTCCCGGATCTGGGCCAGCTTCAGCTCGAAGGAGGCGGTGGCGGCTGTGAAGCCCAGCCGCTTCAGCTCCTTGACGGTCTGGCTGTTGTACACCCCCAGGCCGTAGTCCCCCCGGACCCGGAAGCCCAGGCGCATGGCCCGCCGGGCCACCCCCAGGGTGCCGGCCAGTGCCTCCTCCACCCCCAGGTCCCGCAGGGCCACCAGATGGGCCTCCAGGGCCTGGGTCTCGCTGTCAGAGCAGATCCGGGGCAGCAGGGCGGCCACCGGGACCCCGGCCTTTTGGCACTGTTCCACCACTTCGGGGCGGGCGGCGCCCTGGCCGGCGGGGAGGTAGAGCAGAGCGGGTTTTAAAGCCAGCAGTTCGGGACTGACCTGAGCCGCCTCCCGCACCGATACGGTGAGGACGGGGGGCTGCTTTTGATTCTCATAGCGGACCCCGGGGTGGAAGGCCTCCCGCCTCCGCTGGGGCGGGACCACCCGCTGGGCGGACAGCTCCTCCAGGGCCTGCCGGCGCAGGTTGTTCAGGGCGGACAGGGGGAGGGACAGGCCCTCCTCCACCTTGGCCATCACCTTTTCGCAGCAGTAGGGGGTGCCTCCGGTGCGGGAGAGCTGGCCCTCCACCTTCTCCCGGGTGAGGGGGACGTTCCGGGCCTCCTCGGGGACGGGTCCCTCGGCGTGGACCACCCGGCCCTCCTTGTCCTGGACGGCGATCTGGGCGGGCTGGCCCTTTTCGATGAGGGCGTAGATCCGCACCGGCTCCTTCCGGTACTCCCCGTTTTCATAGGTGGCCCGGGCCTGGGCGTACAGCTCCCGGGGCTCCTTCTCCTCCTGGCGGGTGCCGAACATGTCGGGCCCCTTCTGTCCCAGGTAGTAGCCCTGGGTGAAGCCCTGGCGGGAGAAGGCCTGCTCCAGCTGCTGGAGCTCCCCGGCGGTGGGCTCCCGGCCCTCCCGGAGGGCCCGGGCGTAGATGCCGGTGACGATGGCCACATATTCGGGCCGTTTCATCCGGCCCTCCAGCTTCAGACAGGCCACCCCCATGTCCTGAAGCTCCTTCAGGTGTCCGGCCAAGGACATGTCCTTCAACGACAGGGGGTATTCGTTGGCCTTGCCCCCCCAGCCGTATTTCAGCCGGCAGGGCTGGGCGCACAGGCCCCGGTTGCCGCTGCGGCCGCCGATGACGCTGGAGAAGAAGCACTGGCCGGAGTAGCACATGCACAGGGCCCCGTGGCCGAATACCTCGATCTCGATGGGGGAGTGCTGGCAGATGTAGGCGATCTGGTCCCGGCTCAGCTCCCGGGACAGCACCACCCGGCTGATCCCCAGGTCGGCGCACAGCTTCACCCCGTCCAGGGAGTGGACGGTCATCTGGGTGGAGCCGTGGATGGGCAGGTCGGGCGCCGTCTGGCGCAGCATCCGCATGACGCCCAGGTCCTGGACGATGACGGCGTCCACGCCGATGGCGCTGGCGTGGGCGGCCACCTGGGCGGCTCCCTCCAGCTCCCGGTCAGTGAGCAGGGTGTTCAGGGTCAGGTGGACCTTGCACCCCCGAAGATGACAGTAAGAAACCGCCGCCGCTGCCTCCTCCTCCGAGAAGTTCTTCGCGTTGCGGCGGGCGTTGAAATTTCCGTATCCGAAATAGACCGCTCCCGCGCCGTTCTGAACGGCGGCGGTCACCGACTCCATGGAGCCGGCGGGGGCGAGAAGCTCCAGCATGGGACACCTCCGGAATGAGATAAAAGTTAAGAGACGGGGTGCCCGGCTGAGCCGGGCACCGGCCTTCCCTGATGGGTCGATTCTGGCTTTACTTGCGGTTTTGCAGCTTGAAGATCTCCCGCTTGGCCTCGGACAGCTCCATTTTCAGCCGGTTGGCCTCCTCCAGGTTGTCCTTGATCTGGCGGCGCAGGTTCTCGGCGGCCTCCTGCTCCTTGAAGTACTGGTCGGCAATGTTCATGGCCGCCAGCACGGCGGCGTCCGCCTGGGAAAGGCGGCTGCTGTTGATCTCCCGGAGCTGGGCGTCCACATGGGAAGCGCACCTGCGGACATAGGCTTCGTCCTCCACGGCGACCATGGTATAGTCCCGACCGGCGATGGTGACCACCACTTTGTTTTTCATCGGAATGCCTCCCCCTGTTTTCTCTTTTTCGCGTCCATGGACGCAAGCATCCAACTTAAATCCCATTATAACACAGTCCTGCCGGTTTGAGAAATAAATAATCCATGAATTTTGCGGTTTTCCGCTCCGGTTTTGCACGGAAAGGGAAAACGGCGGGACGCGGGAGGCGGGAAAGACCGGGGAGGAGCGCCGCAACGGATTTTCCCTGTTTACGCCGGGGAAAATTTGCGGTACAATAGAAAAACTCAGACGAGGACAGAGAAAGAGAGGAGGCGGTGCCCTGTGGCCCAGACGCTGCTCCCCGGAGAGGTGCTGGCCATGACCGGCCAGGCGGCAGACCGGCTGGTGAAGCTGGACAATGGCGACGCCGCCCTGCTGTACCTATACCTGCTGCGCCACGGATCGGCGGACCGGCTGAACTGGCCGGAGCCCCGGCTCCGGGCGGCCCTGGAGGCCCTGCGGAGCCAGGGCCTGGCCCCGGCGGAGGTCCCGCTGGCCGATCCGGCCCCCCAGGAGGCGCCGCCCCCGGACTACGCTCTGGAGGACATCACCGCCGCCCTGTCCGACCGGACCTCCACCTTCCCCGCCCTGTGCGACGAGGTGGAGCGGCGGCTGGGGAAAAAGCTGTCCGCCAACGACCTGAAGACCCTGTACACCCTGTTCGACCACCTGGCCCTCCCCGCCGAGGTGATCCTCATGCTGGTGGGCTGGTGCACCGAGGAGATGGAGCGGAAATACGGCCCGGGCAGAAAACCCTTCCTGTCCCAGATCCGGAAGGAGGGCTTTGTCTGGGCCCGCCGGGGCATCGACACCATGGAGCGGGCGGAGGCCCACATCCAGCGCCTGACCCAGCTGCGGGGCCGGGAGGCGGAGGTGCTCCGCCTGCTGGACATCCCGGCCCGGCCCCTGGTGGACCGGGAAAAGACCTATATCGCCGCCTGGGACGATATGGGCTTCGACGACGAGGCCATCCGAATGGCCTACGAGAAGACCGTGCTGAAAAAGCAGTCCATGGACTGGGGCTATATGAACGGTATCCTCCGCCGCTGGCACGAGAAGGGGCTGCACACCGCCGCCGCCGTCCGGGCGGGGGACCGGGACCCCAGGCCGGTGCGGGCGGGAGGACAGCCGCCCCAGCCCGTCCCCGCCCAGGAGGAGCAGCGGGCGAGAGAGGATATGGACCGGATGCGCCGGCTGATGGAACAGATGAAACGGGAGGAGGGCTGACCCCATGTCATATGATCCCAATGTGCTGCGCCGGGCGGTGGAGCGCCTGGAGAACGGCCGGAGGGCCCGGTCAGACCAGCTGGAGCGCCGCCGGGCCGACGCCTACGCCCGGGAACCCCGGCTGGCCCGGCTGGATAAGGAACTGCGGGGCACCATGTCCCAGCTGATGGCCGCCGCCCTGCGCCAGGGGGAGAGTCCCGCCCAGGCGGTCCTGGCCATCCGGAAGCAGAACCTGGACCTGCAGCGGGAGCGGGCGGTACTGCTGGGCTCTTTGGGCCTGCCTGAGGACGCCCTGGACGACAAGCCCGCCTGCCCCCTGTGCGGCGACACGGGCTGGCGGGGGGCCAAAATGTGCGTCTGCCTGCAAAAGCTGTGCACCGAGGAGCAGATCCGCGAGCTGTCCAAGCTGCTGGACCTGGGCGGCCAGTCCTTTGACACCTTCCGCCTGGACTACTACAGCATGACCCCCTGGCCCGGCAAAGGGACCTCCCCCCGGGAGAACATGGAGCTGGTCTATGAGGTCTGCCTGAACTATGCCCAGAAATTCGGGCGGTTTTATTTCAAAAACCTGTTCCTGTCCGGCCCTCCGGGGCTGGGCAAGACCTTCCTGTCCGCCTGCATCGCCCGCACCGTGTCGGAAAACGGCTTTTCCGTGGTCTATGACACGGCGGGCAACGTCTTCGCCCAGTTTGAGGCCCGGAAATTCCTGCGGGACAGCGATGACGGCCGGGAGGCCCGGGACGAGACCCGCCGGTATCTCAACTGCGACCTGCTGATCCTGGACGACCTGGGCAGCGAGCTGACCACCCAGTTCACCCAGTCCGCCCTGTACGAGCTGGTGAACACCCGGCTGGTGGCGGGGCGGTGCACCGTCATCTCCTCCAACCTGTCCATCACCGAGGCGGCCCAGCGCTACGCCCCCCAGATCGCCTCCCGCCTGGAGGGGGAGTACCACGTCCTCCATTTCTTTGGGGATGACATCCGGCTGCTGAAAAAGCGGAGGCTGTAAAGCGGAGTCCATACCGGAACATGGGGCGGAAATCCGGATTTCGGCGGGCTCCGCCGAGGGATCCTCCCGCCGGAGCCCGAAAAATATATCCAAAACGGAAAAAGGATATAAAAGGGATTGTGGGAGATTTGCATAGGAAAAGGCGGAAAATCCATTGACATAAAACGGAATCCACGTGTAAAATGGGAGATACCAGATTGTGGGAGGATTTAGCGTGGAACTTTACGAGTGTATCAATTTTATTCTGAACAGCACCCAAAACGCCGTTCACATTCACTTCAAGGAGAAGCTCCATCCTTTTGACGTGACTCCGATCCAGTATTCTCTGCTGAAGTGCCTTTGGGATACGGATATGCAGACGCCCACCCAGTTGGCCCAGACCCTTCAGATCGATACCTCTACCGTTACGGGACTGATCGAACGGATGGAGCGGAAAAAATTGGTGACCAGAATGTACAGCCAGGAGGACCGCCGGTCTGTTCTGGTCTGTCTGACCAAGGAAGGCAGCGCGCTGCAGCCGGGCATTGAACAGGCGATCCAGGAGGCAAACCTTGAGGTGACCCGGGGGATAAAGCCGGCGGAACTGGCCAAATTCAAGCGTCAGTGTACCCTGATCAAGGAAAATGCCCGCCGGAATTAAAGCTACATAATGGAGCGCACAAAACAGCAGGGCATCGCCGCCGCGGCAATGCCCTGCTGTTTGATTTACAGGCAGAGAGAGTGCGGGGAGGCTCCCGGAGGGGGCGGTCACGCGTACTGGGCGTACAGGGAACCGATCCCGCCGGTGTGGAGGAAACAGACATTCCCGGAGACACCGCCCCGTCTGATCTCCGTCTCCATCCCCACCAGGACCTTGCTGTTATAGATGTTTTCGGACAAGATGCCCTCCATGCGTGCCAGGCGCAGGACCTCCCGCTCGCTGGCCGGGGTGTTGCACCCCCAGCCCGCGCCGCGGAACTCCTCCGTGACCCGGCACAGCGCCTCCGCGTCCGGGGGAGGCGCCGCCCCCAGCAGCTTGGCGCTTTCTCCCATGATCTTGTTCAGGTGGGCGCAGGTGTCCCGGTAGTCGTATTCCACGCTGACCACCACGATCCGGAAGGGGGAGCCGGCCAGGTAGTTGCCCAGGACCAGCCCCGAGGCCACGCCGCCGTTTCCCGCCGGGACGTAAATGGTCATCCCCTCCAGGCCCATGGCGGCGCACTGGCCCATCAGCTCGGGGACCGCGTTCACATAGCCGAGGGCGCCCCGGCCGGTGGAGGCGCCGTTTTGAATGACGTAGGGGCGGCGTCCGCGGCGCCGCGCGTCGGCGCACAGGGCCTGGACCGCGTCGGCGCGCTGGCTCTGGGACACCGGGCCCAGGTAGTGGACGCCGGCGCCCAGCAGCTCATTGAGCAGCAGGTTTCCGGTGGGTGTCTGGGGGCGGTCGCCGTTGACCACGATTTCACAGTCAAGCCCGGTTTTGGCGCAGGCGGCGGCGGTTAGGGTGCACAGGTTGGACTGGAGCGGACCGGAGACAAACACCAGGTCGCAGTCCTGCTCCCTGGCCTCGGCCAGAAGGTATTCCAGACTGCGGATCTTGTTCCCTCCCGGACCGATCCCGTTCAGATCGTCCCGCTTGATATAAATGCCGGGAAATTGCAGGTCCTGTTCCAGCCGGCGCAGCCGGTGGAGCGGTGTGGGAAAAAGGCCGATGTCCAGCCGGCCCACGGAGCGCAGGCAGTCAAGTCCCTCCATCATGTCATCTCTCCTTTGTCGGTACTGCCTGAATTATAGCAAGCTGTTTCCTCTCTTGACAAGCCGCCCGCTGGAGGAGCCGGAAAGGCATGCCCCGCTTAACATGAATAAACAGTTGCAAAAACCGGCGAATTTGCATAAAAAGATAAATCAATTGGCGTATTTTGTCAAAATATAAAAAAAGAAAAGCCAAAATTGTGCTATGTGACAAAATTAACGATGTACTTGATTAAAGCGGAAAAATGTGTTGACAAATAATTTGCATGCAAGTAAAATAAGGCCATCAACAAGATACTCCGGTGACAGTTTGCAGATACTTGTTTTGGGAGGTAGTTATGGACTTTAAGCTGAGTAAGGCGCATCTGCTGCAGCAGGAACTGTACCGCAGATTCGCGGAGAACGAGATCCGTCCTCTGGCAAGAGAGATGGATGAGACCGAGCAGTACAATATGGAGCTCCTGGCCAAGATGCAGAAGTATGGGTTCTTTGGGATCCCGTACAGCCGGGAGTACGGCGGGGCCGGGGCGGATTATCTGTCCTATACCCTGTGCATGGAGGAGATCAGCAAGCAGGACGCCAGCAGCGGCATCACCATTTCGGTGCATACCTCCCTGTGCTGCTCCTGCATCAACGATTTCGGCACGGAGGAGCAGAAGCGCAAGTATCTGACGCCGCTGATCAACGGCAGCAAGATCGGCTGCTACGGTCTGACCGAGCCCAACGCCGGCAGCGACGCCGCCGGCCAGCAGACCGTGGCCGTCCGGGACGGGGATGACTATGTGATCACCGGCTCCAAGGTGTTTACCACCAACAGCGGTTTCGCGGATACCTTCGTGATGTTTGCCCTCACGGACCGCGCCCTGGGCACCAAGAGCATGACCGCCTTCATTGTGGAGCGGGACACGCCGGGCCTGACCGTCAGCGCCGACATCCCCCGCATGGGCATCCGCGCCGCCAGCAACTGCGTGGTCACCTACGACCACATCCGCGTGCCCGCCGCCAATATGCTGGGCAAGGAGGGCCAGGGCTTCAAGATCGCCATGAAGGCCCTGGATGGCGGCCGTATCGGCATCGCCGCCCAGTCCGTGGGTATCGCCCAGGGCGCGCTGAACGAGGCCATCAAGTATGTGAAGGAGCGCAAGCAGTTCGGCCGTCCCATCGCCGCCTTCCAGAACACCCAGTTCAAGCTGGCCGAGATGCAGACCAAGATCGACGCCGCCCGGCTGATGACCTGGCGTGCCGCCGTGGCCAAGGACAACCATGAGAACTACTCTGTTTACGCCGCCATGGCTAAGCTGACCGCCTCCGAGGTGGCCAACGAAGTGACCCGGGGCTGCGTCCAGCTGCTGGGCGGCTACGGCTTCACCCGTGAGTACCCGGTGGAGCGCATGATGCGCGACGCCAAGATCACCGAGATCTACGAAGGTACTTCCGAAGTGATGAAGATCGTCATCTCCGGCTCCATGAAGCTGAAATAAGGAGGGCGCTGAAGAAATGAAAATCGTTGTTTGTATCAAGCAGGTGCCCGACACCGCTGAAGTGAGGCTGGACCCTAAGACCAATACCCTGATCCGTGACGGTGTTCCCAGCATTATCAACCATGACGACAAGACCGGTCTGGAGGCTGCCCTCCGGATCCGGGAGCAGGTGGGCGGAAGCGTCACCGTGGTCTGCATGGGTCCCCCCCAGGCTGATGTGGCCCTCCGGGAAGCCCTGGCCATGGGCTGTGACGAGGCCGTGCTGGTCAGCGGCCGGGAGTTCGGCGGCTCCGACACCTACGCCACCGCCACCATCCTGGGCGCCGCCCTCCGGAAGATCGGCTTCGATCTGGTCATCACCGGACGGCAGGCCATCGACGGCGATACCGCCCAGGTGGGCCCCCAGATCGCCGAGCAGCTGGGGATCCCCCAGGTCAGTTATGCCGAGGGCGTGGAGGTCCAGGGAGACAGCCTGGTGGTCAAGCGGCAGTTTGAGGACCAGTACCACCTGCTGAAGGTCAAGACCCCCTGCCTGATCACCGCCCTGAGCGAGCTGGCGGAGCCCCGGTACATGAGCGTGGGCGGCATCGTGGATGCCTACAACAAGGAAGTCAAGATCCTGGGCTTTGACGATCTGAAGGACGATCTGAATCCCGCGTGGATCGGCCTGGCAGGTTCTCCCACCAATGTCCGCCAGTCCTTTACCAAGCAGGCAAAGACCAGCGGCACCGTGCTGAGCGGTCTGTCTGCGGACGAGGCAGTGGACGCGATTATGGCGAAGCTGATCGAGCGCCATATTATTTGAGGAGGCAGCTATGAGCAAGGATATTTTCGTAGCGATTGAACAGCGCGCCGGGACGGTCCAGAAGGTGAGCATCGAGTTGCTGGGCGAGGCCCGCAGACTGGCCGCTGAACTGAATGAGCAGGTGGTTGCCGTCCTGATGGGCAGCGGCGTGGCCGGACTGAGCGACATGCTGTGCCACTATGGCGCGGACAAGGTCCTGGTGGTGGACCACCCGGTGCTGGAGCACTACACCACCGAGCCTTACGCCAAGGCCATGACCCATGTGATCCATACCTATGATCCCGATATCGTGTTGTTCGGCGCCACCAGCATTGGCCGTGACCTGGCCCCCCGGGTCGCCGGCCGGGTCCACACCGGCCTGACCGCCGACTGCACCAGTCTGGCCATTGAGGAGGAGTCCAAGCTGCTGCTGATGACCCGTCCCGCCTTCGGCGGCAACATCATGGCCACCATCGTCTGCAAGGACTACCGTCCCCAGATGGCCACCGTCCGCCCCGGCGTCATGCCTCTGCCTGAAAAGGACGAGAGCCGGACCGGCGAGGTGGAGCTGGTGGACGCCGGACTGTCCATGGGCGACATGAACGTGGAGATCCTGGAGATCAACCGGAACGAGAAAAAGAGCGTGGACATCACCGAGGCCAAGATCCTGGTCTCCGGCGGCCGCGGCGTGGGCGGGCCCGAGGGCTATCAGCCCCTGCGGGAGCTGGCCGACGTTCTGGGCGGCGAGGTGTCCGCTTCCCGCGTGGCGGTGGACAGCGGCTGGATCGAAAAGGACCGGCAGGTGGGCCAGACCGGCAAGACCGTCCGCCCCAACCTGTATATTGCCTGCGGCATCTCCGGCGCCATCCAGCATCAGGCCGGCATGGAGGGCTCTGAGTATATCGTCGCCATCAACCTGGACGAGGGCGCTCCCATGATGAAGCTGGCCGACCTGGGCGTTGTGGGCGACCTGAGCGTGATCGTGCCCAAGCTGACCGAGGCCATCAAGGCCTACCGGGCGAAGCAGGCAGTTTAATTTACAGTTCTCTTCTCTTTCTCTTGGCTGGCCAATCCTCACAGTGTATCCGAGTAAGACAAAAAGAGCGGCGGGGCGGTCTCACCTCTCTCCGTCTAAGCGAGGTCCGCTCCGCCTGTCGAAGGTTCCATCTTCTCCCCCCTCTTCCCTTTGACAAGTTCTTGGGCTTGGTGCACTGTGAGGGCTGGTCAGTTCCAAAACAGATCGAGAGGCAGTCGTGTGCCCGTTGACAGCCAACTCGCTAAATTGTTAGTGCGGGAAACCGGCGCTTAAAGCTGCTTGGACAAGTAGTCCGCCAGGTCGGCGATCACGGGAGCCATGGGATGGCCCTTTTTGGAAATGGCCGTAACGGTGTATGGGAAGAAGGGCTCCCGGAAGGGCAGCGCCTTCAGATCGGGAAATTGGGGCAGGAAGACGTCGGAGAAACACCCCTGGATCGCGATCCCCAGGCACTGGTCGGAGTGGCAAGTCTCGTACATGTACAGCGTGTCACTGACCAGGGTGATGTCAGTGGGCGGGAAGTCGTTTTCCCGGATAAAGTCCTGGATCTGGCGGTAGATCATGGGATTTGCGCAGAAGGCGATGTGTTCCCCGGCCAGGTCGCCGGGTTCCGCGTAGTCTTTGTCATAAAGCGGGTGCTTCCGGGGGACCAGAAGGACCCGGTCCCAACTTTTCAGCGGATACTGGTTATAGTCCTCCCCGGCGTCGTAGTCGGAGAAGGTCAGCACATCCAGTTGATTGCTTTCCAGCAGCCTCAGCCCTTCCAGAGAGGGGTATTCCTTGACCTGAAGGGTGATCTGGGGATATTTCTTCTGAAAATTCTGCCAGATGCTCCTGCCGGTCAGATAGCGGGTGGCGGCGGCCAGACCGATGCGGAGCTGTCCGTTCCCCAGCTGGATAAATTCGTTCATGTGGGATTCCAGGGCGGCCATGGCCTGCAGTACCGGCTGGGCGCCGCGGAACAGCTCCGTCCCCGCCGGGGTAGGGGCGACCCCCTTGTGGCTCCGGGTGAATAGAGGAGCCCCCAATTCCGTTTCCAACAGGCTCAGGGCGCGGCTCAGCGCCTGCTGGGAAATATACAGTTCCTCCGCGGCCTTCAGTAAGTTGCCGCGCTTGTAGATCGTGACAAAGTAAGTCAACTGCCGGATCGTCATTTCGAGGACCTCCTCTGTAGATTTACGTTGTACATTATACAACAAAAAATTGTAACGGTACAAAGAAAGAAGTGTTTTTCATCGAAAAACTCTTTTGCTACAATAACAGCAAGTTCCGATCATCCGGACAAACTGTTTTTTAGGAGGAAGCGCAATGAAAATCACTGACATTACCTATGATTGTGTAGAAGTCCCCTTCCCGCAGGAATTCCACCCCACGTGGTATCCCGGCAAGACGGAGAAGGGACAGGTCATTTTTGTGGTCAGGGTCCATACGGATGAGGGCATTACAGGCTACTCCTGCATGGAGGCGCCTCACGGGATCCTGCGTATTGTGTGCGAAACCATGGAGTACGCCAAGACCTTTGTGGTGGGCGATTCTCCTTTTGATATTGAAAAACTGATGCTGAAGCTGCGGAATGTGGCCCGGATCGCCACCCGCCCCTGGGTCATTGAGAACGCCTGCTGGGACATCATCGGCAAGGCGGCCGGCCTGCCGGTGTACAAGCTGCTGGGCGCGGCCCGTGACCGTATCCCGGTATACGCCGCCTGGGGCGAGATCCGCTCCAAGGAGCAGCGGAAGGAAGACGCCCATCGCCTGGTGGAAATGGGCTTCAAGGCGGTAAAGCTGCGCTTCTCCAGCGAGAAGATGAAGGACGACATCGCCATCATCGAAAACGTGCGGGAGGCCATCGGCGACAAGCTGGAGATCATGGTGGACGCCAACCAGGGCACCGCCTGCGAGCGCAACAACAACGGCTTCCCGCCGGTATGGAGCTACAGCCGGGCACGGGATACCGCCCGGGAGATGGAGCGGCTGGGCTGTACCTGGCTGGAGGAGCCCCTCTGGCGCTATGACTTCGACGGTCTGGCCCGGCTCAACGACGAGGTGGAGATCCCCATCGCCGGCGGCGAGATCAACATCGGGATCCCTGATTTCAAGATCATGCTGGATAAGGGGTGCTATGATATTCTGCAGCCCAACTGCACCATGAGTACCGGCATCAGCTATATCCGCAAGATCGCGGCGTTGGCGGACAGTTACGGCAAGATCGTCAATCCCCACGCCTACATCCCTGGTATGGGAGTGCTTCAGAGCATGCATCTGGTGGCGTCCTATCCCAACTTTACCTGGCTGGAATACCCCTGCGATCCTCCCACGCTGACGCCCCAGGCTTTCCAGGGCGTGCTGAAGGAGAACTTCCTGGTGGACAAGGCCGACGGCTGCATCCCCATGCCGCAGGGGCCGGGCTTCGGAATCGACATCGACGAGGACCTGGTGAAGAAGTACAGCATTCTGAAGGGATAAGAAGGAGGTGTGCTACCCGCGCAAGCGGTTTTTAGATATATATTACACGGAGAGAGCAAAAATCAACGGGAAAACTGAGGAGGTAAGTAATGAACACATTAACTTTGACCGTGGTCGTTCTGGTACTGTACATGGCCGCCATGCTGGTCATCGGCTACATGGGCCGGAACAAGTCCGAGAACTTTAAAGAGTATGTGACCGCCGCCAAGAAGGGCAGCCTGATGATGGTCTGCGGCTCCTACATCGGCTCTCACATCGGCAACGGCGTAGTGGTCGGCGGCGCTGAGAACGGCGCCAACTGGGGCCTGTCCGGCGTCTGGTTCGGCGTCGGCGCCTGCTTGAGCTACATCGTTTTCGCTGTGGTCATTGCCAAGAAGCTGTACCGTTCCAACTGCCTGACCCTGTCCGAGTGCCTGGACAAGCGCTACGGCGGCCACGCCACCGGTACGATCTTCGCCGTGATCAACTGCGGCGCCGCCATCAGCATTATGGCCGGCCAGATCACCGCCGGTAAGAACCTGTTCTCCTACCTGGGCCTGAACCCTGTCGCTGGCGCTGCCCTGTGCTGCATCGTGGTCTTTATCTATGCCACCATGTCCGGCCAGTGGGGCGTTATGATGACCGACGTCATCCAGGTTGCCATTATCTTCGCCTGCACTCTGATCGCCCTGTTCTATATGATCGGCAGCGGCGCCTTCGGCGTGATGGCCAGTGCGCTGCCCGCTGAGAGCTACAGCCTCTTCGGCGTGGACGCTGAGACCATCGTCATGAGCGCTGTCCCCTCCATGCTGTACGGCCTGGTTTCCTGCGCTTCCTTCCAGCGCAACGTCTCCGCCAAGGACGAGAAGACCGCTGTCCGGTCCGCTCTGTGGGGCGGCATCATCCTGCTGCCTTACGTCTTCCTGCCCGTGCTGATCGGCATGTATGGCCGCGCCCTGTTCCCCGATGCCGCCGCCGGCAGCATCATCTTCAAGGTCTTCCTGGAAGTCTTCCCGCCGCTCCTGGGCGCTATCATGATCGCCGCCCAGATGGCCGCTGTTATGTCCACCGTGGACTCTCAGCTGATCTATGTGACCGCTTCCATGACCAACGATATCTATCTCCAGTTCATTAACAAGAACGCTCACAACGACGAGAAGAAGCTGAACAACCTGGCCCACATCATCACCTTCGTGGCCGGCCTGATCACCCTGTATGTGGCCCTGGGCACCACCGCCATCACCAAGATGCTGTCCTTCGCCTACACCTTCCTGTGCGCCGGCACCCTGGTCATGTTCGTCGGCGGCGTCTTCTGGAAGAAGGCCACCAAGCCCGGCGCCATTGCCGCCGCTGCGGTGGGTATCTTCTTCGTGGTCCTGTACAAGTTCTGCGGTGTGGTGCTGCCCTTCTCCTCCGTCTTCCCCATCCTGCCCTCCGCCATCGCCTTCGTGGTCGTGAGCCTGTGCACCCAGCCCAAGAACGCGGAAGCCGCCAAGTAATTAACGCCTACTCTCTTACTCCAATTCATGTGTGTTGTCCGACAGCCCGCGGCGGTTCCGCCGCCGCGGGCTGCGGAACGACACAGAAAAGGAGGCCCTATGAAGGAGATCTTTGAGCGCACCAGCGTGCGCCAGTATACCCAACAGCCGGTGGAGCGGGAAAAAATAGAGGCGCTGCTCCGGGCCGCCATGTGCGCCCCCTCCTCCGGGAACGAACGGCCCTGGCACTTCATCGTGCTGGAGCGGCCGGAAGACTTTTTACCCATCATGGAGATCTCTCCCCATGTGGAAATGCTGAAACAGGCAAAGTGTGCCATTCTGGTCTGCGCCGACACGACGCAGAAGAAGTACCGGTTTGATTTTTGGCCCCAGGACTGCTCCGCCGCCACGGAAAACCTGCTCATTGAGGCCAAGCACCAGGGGCTGGGCGCCGTATGGTGCGGGATCTATCCGGACGAGGAAAAAATCGCGGCCCTGCGGGAACTGTACCGCTTCCCCGACTATGTGGAAGTGCTGGCGGTGGTCCCGGTGGGGTATCCGGCCTATGAGCGGCCGGTGAAAGACCGTTTCAAAGCGGAACGGGTCCATATTGGCAGCTGGGAGCGGGTGCTGCGCCCGGGTTCCTCCTACACTGCCCCCGAATTTGCTGACTAATGGCAGGGGCGTACACTTCTGCCATTTGAGGAACCATATATCATCTTTACCTAACATTTTAATGAGACGAAAGGGAGCTATTATCATGAGTGAAGAAGTGCTGTTGTACGAAAAAGTCGGTAAGGTCGGTAAGGTCATTCTGAACCGCCCCAAGGTTCGCAACGCCCTGAACCGCGAGCTGGTGGAAGGCTTCGGCGACGCTATTCGCCGCGCCGACGCTGACCCCGATACCAACGTGATCGTCCTCTGCGCTGCTGGTGAGAAGGCTTTTACCGCCGGTTTCGATCTGAAGGAGAGCATTGAGCAGCCCATCGTGGACGTGCCTGCCCGCCGGGAGAACAGCCTGATGGAGCTGAACAACTGGCGTACCCTGTGGGAGGCCAAGAAGCCCGTTGTCTGCGCCGTGCAGGGCTACTGCATCGGCGGCGGCGTGTGGATGGCCATGCTGAGCGACCTGATCATCGCCGCTGACAACGCCCAGTTCGGCGAGCCCGAGCTGAAGTATTCCTACGCCAACGACGTGCTGCCCGAGCCCTGGAAGATGACTATGAACCGGGTCAAGCAGTTCCTGTTCCTGGGCGATTTCTGGTCCGCTCAGGACATGAAGGAGGCCGGCGTGGTCAACTTCGTGGTACCCGCCGACCAGCTGGAGGCCAAGACCATGGAGATCGCCAACCGTCTGGCCGACATGCCCGCCGAGGCCATGCGCATCCTGAAGTATGAGATCAACCAGAGCTATGAGATCATGGGCATGCACCAGGCTCAGAAGTTCGCCGCCGAGATGTTCAACCTGTGCCGCATCAACCAGGTCCAGGAGCAGGCTGAGTTCAACAAGATCGTCAACGAGCAGGGCCTGAAGGCCGCCATGGCCTGGAAGGCGGAGCAGGAAGGCAAGAAGTAATAGAAACAGATTCGGGGAAGGGGATTCCTGCTCCAGGGGATGGCCTCCGGAGGGATTTCCCTTCCTTTCTGATGTATAGGAGGAGTGCGAAATGGCTCTTTGGCAGGAAGAATTCAAAAAGAAATGTATCACCGCCCAGCAGGCCGCCGACATGATCAAGAGCGGCGACCGCATCATGACGGGCAACCGGGACTGCCGCGCCGTATTGCGTAAGCTGGTGGAGCGGAAGGACCTGGAGGACGTATTCTATTACGAGCCCATCACCAACTACATGCCGGACGCCCCGGGGGTGGGCACGTGGTTCCACCCGGCCACCAGCTTTTTGAACAACAGCACCTATCAGCTGTTCGACGAGAAGCGGGTGGACTATATCCCCGGCGAGTATTGGCACTGGAACAAGATCGCCTCCACCGCCTTGAAGTGCAATGTCGCCTTCCTGGAGGTCACCAAGCCCGACGCCCACGGCTATATGTCCATGGGCACCTGCACCGACTTTGTCCGCAAGGCCTGTGAGGACGCGGACCTGGTCATCGTGGAGACCAATACCAACTACCCCTTCATCTACGGCAGCAACCTGATCCATGTCAGCGAAGTGGATTACATTGTGGATGAGGACGCCGAGAACTACCTGCTCCAGGGCGCCGAGGTGGACATGGGCGAGGAGAACGCCGACACCTACCGCACCATCGGCGGCTACCTGTCCGAACTGATCCCCGACGAGGCCACCATTGAGGTGGGCCTGGGGCGCCTGAATGCCGCCTCCCTGATGTATCTGGAGAACAAGCGGGACCTGGGCGTTCACACCGAGGTGTACGGCGAGATCCTGATGCTGCTGACCGAGCGGGGGATCGTGACCAACCGGGCCAAGAGCGAGAAGAAGGGCAAATCCGTGTTCACCCAGGTGGTGGGCCCCAAGCGCCTGTTTGATTGGCTGGACCACAACCAGGGCGTGGAGCTGAACAACTGCCAGGAGGTGCTGAACCCCGGCGCCATCTACCGGCAGCACCGGATGACCGCCATCAACAACGCTGTGGAGATCGACCTGATGGGCCAGGCCAACGCCGAGTTCCTGAAGGGCAAGCAGTACAGCGGCATGGGCGGTATCTGCAACTTCGCCTCCGGCGCCGCCGCCAACCTGGAGGGCAAGTCCATCGTGGTGCTGGAGTCCATCACCAAGAACGGCAAGTTCTCCAAGATCACCCCCTGCTTCAAGCCCGGCACCCCCGTCAGCCTGCCCCGTACCGTCATCGAGTACGTGGTCACCGAGCAGGGCGTGGCCAAGCTGGTGGGCAAGAGCCCCGCGGAGCGGACCAAGGCCCTGATCCAGGTGGCCCATCCCAAGTTCCGGGACGAGCTGACCTTCAAGGCCAAGGAAATGGGGCTGCTGTAAGCACCGCGGCAGAAATACCAAGGCGTCCGGAGCCCTCCGGACGCCTTTTCCATGTACAACGGAAAGTTGTAGCGGTATCAAGAAAGAAGTGCTTTTCTTGGAACGCTCTTGTGCTACAATGGCAGGTGGGGAAGATTGACTTGGGGGTCCCAGGTTCCCGGACGCGGGAGCAGGGACTCCGTCGAGGTGGAAAACCATGAGGTTAAGTGAACAGACAAAGGGAGAATTGAGCATTTTGTTCTGCCAGGTCTGCCTGGGACTGCGGTTTGTGAGCGTAAAGGCCATCTCCGGCATCTACGCCCCCAGCTTTATCACCGGGGCCCGGTTCCTGATGGGCGGCCTGGTCCTGTTTGCGGTCATGTGCCGTAAGATCCGGTGGAGCGCTGTCACCCTGCGCCGGGGCTTCGTCATGGGCTGTATGCTGGGCGTGGCCATGTGGCTTCAGACCTGCGGCCTGCAGTTTTCCTCCGCCAGCAAATCGGCCTACATCAGCTCCGCCTCTGTGGTGCTGGTGCCGCTGCTGAACTGCCTGCTGTTCCGGGTCAAACCCGGCTTCTGGCAGGGGGCGGCGGCGCTGATCTGCTTTACCGGCGTGGTGGTGATGACGGTGCACGTCCCCTTCTATATTGAGTGGGGAGACGGGATCCTGCTATTGGGCGCCTTCATGTCCGCCTCCACCTCCATCTATTCCTCCCGCAGCGTGCGGACGCCGGGGACGGACTCCACCGGACTCAGCGTGGTCCAGATGACTACCATCGGGGTGCTTTGGCTGCTGCCCACGGCGGTCACCGGGAGCTGGCCCACCTGCTTTGAAGTGAAGCCGGTGCTGCTGCTGCTGTACAGCGGACTGATCGGCGCCGGATTGTGCAATACCCTGGCCATCTCCGCCTACCGGGTGACCACTGTCAACCGCAGCTCCCTCATCGTCTCCACCCAGCCGGTGTTTGCCACCCTGTTCAGCATCCTGTTCCTGGGGGAGCGGCTGAGCCCGCGGCTGCTGCTGGGCGCCGCCATGGTCTTCGGAGCCACGCTGCTGACGATCTTTGCCAGAAAGCCCGCCCTTCCGGCGGCGGGAACGGGGACGAAGGGATAAAAAATTTCGGGGGAAAGGGTCTTTCTCTGGAGGACAGGATATGCTACAATAAAGAAAAGATACCCGCTGCGACAGGCGGAGGATACCCGGCTGCGGAGGAACGATCCATGCCCTATGTCATTCTTACTCTGGTCCTGGTGGCTCTGGACCAGTTGGTGAAATATCTGGTCCTGCAAAATATCCCCCTGGGGGGCCATGTGCCCTTTATCCCCTGCGTTGTGGAGTTGACCTACGTGCAGAACACCGGGGCGGCCTTCTCCATCTTCTCGGAGCACACCTGGCTGCTGGCCCTGGTGTCTCTGGTCATGTCCGTGGTGCTGGCCCTGGCCCTGTGGAAAAATTTCTTCCGCCATCCCCTGGGGAAAGTCACCCTGACCCTGCTGCTGGCGGGGGCCGTGGGAAACCTCATCGACCGGGCCTTCCGGGGGTTTGTGGTGGATATGTTCAACGTGCTGTTTATGAATTTCGCCGTCTTCAACGTGGCGGACATCTGCGTGGTGGTGGGCGGCATCGCCGCCGGACTGTACTACCTGTTCCTCATGGACAAGCTGGAGCCCAAAGCGGAGGGAGAGCCCCATGGAGACCTTAAGGCTGACCGCTGACCGGGCGGGGGAGCGGGCGGACGCCTTTCTGGCCCGCTGCGTCCCCGGCCTGACCCGGTCCGCCGCCCAGCGGCTGCTGGAGGAGGGGGCGGTGACCCTGGGGGGCAGCCCGGTGAAGAAGAACTACAAGACCGCCCCCGGCGACGTGCTGGAGGCGGTTCTCCCTGACCCGGAGCCGGTGGCCATCCTGCCCCAGAACATTCCCCTGGATGTGGTGTACGAGGATGCCGACGTCATCGTGGTCAACAAGCCGGTGGGCCTGGTGGTCCACCCCGCCCCCGGCCACCCTGACGGCACCCTGGTCAACGCCCTGCTCTACCACTGCGGGGACTCCCTGTCCGGGATCAACGGGGAGCTGCGCCCCGGTATCGTTCACCGCATCGACCGGGATACCTCCGGCCTCATCATCGCCGCCAAGAATGACAAGGCCCACTTGGCCCTGGCCGCCCAGCTCCAGGACCACTCCCTGGCCCGGGTGTATGAGGCGGTGGCGGTGGGCAATCTCCGGGAGGACGCGGGCACCGTGGACGCCCCCATCGGCCGCCACCCGGTGGACAGGAAGAAAATGGCCATTGACCACAAAAACGGCCGCCCCGCGGTGACCCACTGGTCCGTACTGGGCCGCTACCCCGGCTATACCCATGTGGAGTGCCGCCTGGAGACGGGGCGCACCCACCAGATCCGGGTCCACCTGGCCTCCATCGGCCATCCCCTCCTGGGGGACGTGGTCTACGGCAGCAAAAAGCCCTGGCCCGGTTTGGCGGGACAGTGCCTCCACGCACGGAAGCTGAAATTTGTCCACCCCTCCACCGGGGAGCCGGTGGAGCTGGAGTGCCCCCTGCCCGGCTGGTTTGAACAGGTGCTGAAACAGATCGACAAGTAAAAAGCGGATCTCCGCGGGGCGGAGGTCCGCTTTTGCTTGTTTTGGCGGCATGTCGGCTGCGGAGCAAAAAGAGGTCCCGGAACCGCGGTTCCGGGACCTTCTTTATCGGACAATCACATTTTCCGAAATCTCACTCAGGGCCTGAGCCGCCTCCATGTCCATCCGGTGGCTGCGGGCCAGGTCTCCCAGGGAGATCATGCCCACCACCTTGCCGCCCTCCACCACGGGCAGCCGCCTTACCTGCTGGACCGCCATGACCCGGCTGGCCTCCCGGCAGTCGTCCCCGGGGGAGACGGTGGCGCAGTTCCGGGTCATGATGTCCCGGACCATGGTCTGGGCCGGGTCCTCCTCCGCCGCCACGCACCGCAGCACGATGTCCCGGTCGGTGACCACCCCCCGCAGCCGCCGGTCCGCGGAGCACACTGGCAGGGCCCCCACGTTGTGCCGGCTGATGAGCCGGGCGGCCAGGGCGGCCGATGAGGTGGGCTCAATGGAGACGACGCTGGAGTTCATCAGATCTCTGACTTCCATAAAACATTCCGCCTTTCCGGTCAAATGTATGCTGAAGAAATTGTGCCCGCGGAGCGGGGCCTTTATTCCCGGAACGGAGGAACAGGAAAATTTTTGCCCGCAGCGTATAACTGCCTCCCGGCTTGTCCACAATAGAGGGCACGGAGGTGGTTTTTCTTTGAAGAACCGAAGATTTGTTGAAAAATTGGGCGATTTCGTCCTGGGAAAGGGCTTTTACATAGTCCTTTTCCTGTGTGTCGCCACCATAGGAATTTCGGGCTATTATGTGATCCGAACCATGAATCCCGCCGGTGAAGCGGCGGAACCTGCCGGGGGCGATACCTCGGTGGTCCTCCCCGACTCGGAGGCCAACGGCCCCGATCCGGTGGGCACCATTTTGCCGGAACCGGAGGAGAACACCCAGACAGCCGGGAGGGCGCAGGTGGAGGTGCCCGCACCCAAGGATGACCCTGAACCTGTAAAGAAACCCACGCCGGCGGACCAGCCGGAGGAACCCAAGAAGCCTGCGGCCCTGGTCTTTACCTGGCCGGTGAAGGGGGAGGTGCTGCGGACCTTCAGTATGGAGACCCTGGCGCTGGACCCCACTCTGGGGGACTGGCGGACCCATGACGGGCTGGACATTGCGGCGAGCCAGGGGACGAAGGTGCTGGCCATGGCGGCGGGCACCGTGACCCAAGTCTATGACGACGGCCTCATGGGCACCACGGTGGTGGTGGACCACGGAAACGGCCTGACCACCCTCTACGCCAACCTGGCCCAGCAGCCCACGGTGAAGGCGGGAGACGCGGTGGAGACCGGGACCGTCCTGGGCACTGTGGGCAGCACCGCCATCGCGGAGAGCAGCATGAACGCCCACCTCCATCTGGAGGCCTGGGACGACGGGGTCCCGGTTGACCCCGCGGACTACCTGCCGGAGAAATGAAGTAAAAAGGGAGCCTCCCGAAGGAGGCTCCCTTCAGGCTGTCGAAAAAGCTTTTTCGGCAGCCTGAGCAAATTTAAAAACATTAAAAAATGTTTTCAAATTTGTACTGATTGAAAAGAAAGGGAACCCTGACGGTTCCCTTTCAAACTATCCTTCCCTCCGAACCCTTGAAGAATCAGGGTTTATCGACAAGCTAAGGGAGCCTCCCGAAGGAGGCTCCCTTTCCTTATGGCGTGAGCAGCGTGTCCTGGATGTTGTGGGCGAAGCGGTCCAGCCGGTCCTGGATGCCGGGGAGGGTCAGAGCCTCGCCGGGGTCGTTGGCCGTCTCCATCAGGGCGAAGCGACCGGGGAGATAGAAGGATTTGTTCATATTCAGGGCGGAGATCAGCTGCCGGGCCACGATGTCCCCGCCGGAGTAGCCCGATACCACCAGAGCGAACAGGGCCTTGTCATAAAAACGGGTCTGGCGGAACAGGGCGGTGAGCCGGTTGATAAAGGCGGTGAGGTTGGCGGACAGGGCGTCGTTGTAGTTGGGACACAGCATCACCAGCCCCGCGCACCGGCGGACGGCGGGATAGACCTCCTCCTGCATCAGTCCGCCGTAGAAGCAGCCCCCCTTCTCGCCGAAGTGGAGGCACATGGTGTAGGGACAGCCGGAGCAGTCGGACAGGGTGCCGTTGCGCAGGCCGATCTCCGTGAAGGTGAACCGGTCCCCCAGGCGGGTCCTGACCTGCTCCCAGAGCTGCATGGTGTTGGAGGTGTGGTGGCTGGAGGCGTGGAGGACCAGAAGCTCCGGGGCGTCCTGCCTGGGGAAGGATTCCTCCTCCAGACGCCGGACCAGGTCCCGGGCGGCGGCCCGGTAGGCGCCCATCAAATTAGTCTCCAGGTTCTTGGCCTGGATGCGGAAGTTGACCAGGGAGCCGGTGCCCTCCACCAGGGGCCGGCCCACAAAGGCGCAGCCCGCCAGGTTGGCCGCCAGGGTGAGTTCAGCGGCGGCGGATTTGGTGTACAGGGGGGAGGCCCCGTCTACGATCAGCCCGGCGTTGCAGCCCTCCAGCAGGCCGGGCTCCAGACGCAGGCGGGAGAGCATTTTCACATACTCCAGGTTAGTCCCCACGTCCCCCAGGGCCAGGGCGAACAGGAGCTTCTGCCCCGCCAGACCCTCCAGCTCTCCGGCGGTGCGCAGGACCCGGACCGGGCGGCCCTCCAGGGCGTGGCGCAGGATGCCTGACAGCCGCTGGTCGGCCCAGCCGGCGTCGGGGTGGGGATAGATCACAGTCAGGGACATTCCGGTCACCTTCTTCTTTGATGTGGTAATGGCATGATAAATTTTCGTTTATAGGGGCAAAGGAATTTCACCCTGGGGGCGAGGTCCTTTTGCAGCGATGCAAAAGGAACCAACGGCCCAGGCCGCAAAATTCGAATGGACTCACACCGCCTTTTGCTTCGCAAAATCCGGAGGTTTTACGGGGATCAGCAATGCAGCCCGCCTCGATACGGACAAAAGCTGCTTTCGATGCGTCTTACTCCCGTAGCCAGCCGGCGCCGCCCGGTGGGAAGTGCCGCTGAATCAAGTTTTGCACAGCGGGGCGGGACAGCGCAGTCAGGAACCACGCCGCACAATTCGGAAACGCAGGCGCTGACATTCAGTAGCTGTTCTCATTCAAATTCGTCTCACTCAGGGCCGAAGGCCCGGATGGAGAGGCAACAGAACCGAATTTTGCGCGCCGGACGCGAGGAACACGTTCCCGATCGAACTCTCATCGGGTCCGGGCCCGCAGGCCCGGAGATTTTTTGAGTACTTTTGTATCTCTACAAAAGTACCTCGCCCGAGGGCGAAACATCCCCATCTCCCGTCCCGCCCGCAGGCGACGCTCCAGTGTCCGTGTTCCCTTGCCGCGGCGGCCCCAAGGGACCGCCCTACTGGAGCGCAGTATAACGTCCGTCAAAGGCAAGGGCAGAGCCCTTGCCCTACATGACATAGGCTTTAGGCTCTATAGGCCGATCAACGAAAATTCACAGCACTTCTTTCAAGTGCTCCGCCGCGTCCCGGATGTGGCCGAACAGGGCGTCGGGGATGTGGGGCAGCACCTCGGTCTCAATGCCGGCGGGGGTGAAGCGGTTCTTCACCCCCATATAGACGCCGTCCAGGAAGACGGAGCCGCAGTGCCACTCCCCCCGGAGGGTGAGCAGCAGGGACAGGGCTCCGGAGGACAGGGCGGGGGCCACGTAGGGCTTGAAGCCGATCTCCCGCATTTTCAGGTTGGCGGTGACGGTGAGGTTTGTCAGCTCCTGGGACAGGGCGTCATCATAGTGCTCGATGGAGTTGGCGATGGTCAGCCCGGTGCCGTGGGGGCCGAAGGACCGGCCCTCGGTGAGGAAGGAGGCGAAACGGCTGTCCCGCTTGGCGTAGTAGGCCGCCCGGGCGTTCATGACCCCCAGGCCGAAGCCCTGGACCTGCTCGGGCCGCAGGCCCTGGCCGTCCCAGCTGCCGTCCTCGTCTTTGTTGCTCTCCAGATAAGCGGTCTTGGCCAGGGGGTCCACCGGGTCGGACACGGCGCACCACAGACCCTGGAACCGGGCCATACGGGCCATACGGGCATAGTGCTTCACGATCTTGGCGTTGTTTTCAAACTGGTACATCCGCACGTCCTTCACCCCGGAGCCCACAGGGGGGATGCCCTTGGAGGCCACGAAGACGAACATGTCGCAGTCAAACAGCCGCTCCGGGGGGATGACCTCCACCTCGGGGAAGGCGTCGTACTGCCAGGGCAGGGCGATCTGCCCCATCTCAAACTCCCACCGGGCGGTGATCTGGTCGCTGAGGTCGCAGATGCCGATGGAGGAGATGACGTCGCCCCCCAGCAGCTTCAGGCCGGTCAGCAGCGTGGACCCCACGTCCCCGATGGCCAGAATGTGGACCCGCTTCTTCCCGGCTTTGGGGGCGGCGGTGAGCAGGGCCTCCCAGCCGGGACGGTCCATGTTGACGGCGGTGAGACGGCCCTCGGCGATGGCGGCGGCAGTGGCCTTGTCCACCTGGAGGCCGGGCAGGCGGGAGGCGTCCAGCACCTCCAGCCCGTGGGGAGCGGCCAACTGGCCGGGGTGACTCACCCGGAAGGACCCCCGGCCCAGCACCGGGTCCCCGGCCACCGGGGCGAAGAGCCGCCCTTCCGTGACGGGAGCGATCTCGGGGCCGAAGCCCTCCAGGGGCTGAAGGGATACCAGGTTGGCGCCTTTATCATGGTAATAGTACAAGGAAATCACCTCAAACATGGAGAGTAGGGGCGGCCTGGGGCCACCCGCGGGAAAATCATTGATTTTGGCGTAAAAGCTGTTCCAGGTCGTTCTCCAGGTAGACGGAGGCGGACAGGTTGGGGTCGTAGCGCAGGCAGGTGCCCTTATCGGGGCACAGGGGGAGAATGACCGCCTCAGGCAGCCGGGACAGGGTCAGGTTCCGTCCGTAGAGGACCCGGTACTCCCGCTCCAGGGTGAGCATCACGTCCAGGGAGGCCTCCAGGCAGGTGCGGGACAGCTGGAACACCGCCTCACGGCCGCACTCATTCTGATAGGCGGGGACGGCGTAGGGCAGGATGTGGTTGATGCCGGGGAGCAGGCCGGGCACCGGAGAGGTGGGCCGGCGGACGGTGTTGCCGCCGATGAAGGGGTAGAGGGTGGACTCCACGAACCACTGGCGCAGCCGGGGCAGGAAGTAGACGCTGTCCACCGGGCGGTCCCAGGACCGCATCAGGTCTTTGCCGTAGCCGGACAGCACGCCCACCAGCACCATGCGGATGGGCACGTCCACCTGGCGCAGGATGGGGTCCAGGAAGCTCAGGCGGAAGCCGGGGTGCATCAGGTCGTCCACCAGGATCACCGGGCGGTTGAAGGATTTGATGGTGCGGATCTGGCTGGGGATGGGGGCGTAATAGGGGAAGGCCTCCAGGGTGCTCTCCGACAGGTCGGGGGTATAGACCTTGTCGGTGTGCAGGGTCTTGGTGACGGTGTTGGGGACGATCTTGCCCCGGAGCATTTTGCCGAAGGGGACGCACATACACTCGCCCAGTACCCGGGGGACGGTGGGGGTGGCAGGTACCTCGTTGTAGGCGGTGATCTTTTCCAGCAGCCGGTGGTGGATGATGTCAGAGGAGAGGGTGAGGACCAGGGAGCCGGGATACAGGCCGGTCAAGGCCCGCTGGAGCTTCTCATGGCCCCGGCGGATGGCGGACAGCACCCGGGGATTGCGGCACAGAGGCTCCTGAATGGTGGTCTCCAGATTCTGGATGAGCACCGTGGGGGCGTGCATGTCCGCCTCCAGAATGGGGGTGTCCCCCTCCTTGGCGGTAAAGCCCAGCCGGGTCAGGTTGTCCTCCAGCCAGGGGGGCAGCTGGCCGTTGTGGGGGCGGAAGACGGCGTAGACATACTCCTCCTCCAGCGCCCGGGCGATCAGCTCGCACAGCAGAAGCTGGGCGTAGTCCTTGTGCTTGTCCGAGGTGTCAGCGGACAGGGCGGTGATAAGCAGCACGTTGCCCGCCGAGCGAAGGCGGATACGGTTGGCCAGCTCGTTGTCCCCCAGGGCGCCGAAGAGCTGGGAGGCGGACAGGAGCCGGTAGCTGACGAAGCCCAGAGGCCTGGGTCCGGTGGTGCGGCGCAGGATCAGCAGCCGGTCGTCCTGGCGGGCAATGGCGGCGCGGACAGGCTCCAGCTCAGGCTGCCCCTCGGTCAGCAGGGCCAGCAGCTCGGGGGAGGGGGCGTTCTCCCACTGGAACTCCAGGTCGCCGGCGTAGAGCAGGGGCTTGTCCTGGGTGTCCCGGAGATACAGGCCGTTCTGATAGATGAAATCCTGGATCACCGGGTCGATGAAGTTGGAGATGTCCCGGTTCAGGTCCACGTTTTCCCGGATGCGGGTGGAGCTGATGTCCTCCAGGTGGGGGGGCAGCTGAAGCTGGATGACCTCGCCTGTGATGGGCAGGGGCTTGGGCAGCTCCTTTTCGCCCGCCCGGCGGAAAATCACGTGGTTCATCCCGTGGATGGAATAGGGCTGGGGCGGGGCCTTGTAGGAGGAGGCGTTGGCCACCACGTCGCTGCCGGCCACCAGATACACCCGCTGGCCGGGGAACAGGTCCAGCAGCCGCTTCAGGTCGGCGGGATTGGCGATGTTCACCGGGATGTCGTCGGGGAACAGGTGGACGTGGAAGTCTCCCGCCACCGAGAGGTTGACGATCTGCCGGCGGATCAGATGGGGCTGGGCCTTTTTGGACCAGGAGAACTCATCCACCGCCAGGTATACCTCAAAGCCCAGGTCCCGGATGGCGTGGACGATGCCCTTGTGGGACAGGGTGAAGGGGTCGAAGGTGCCGGGGAAGAAGGCGATCTTCCGGGGCTTTTCAAAGGTGAAGGGGCCGTGGTCCAGCCGGCGCAGGGCGATGAAGCGGTTGATGTGGGCCAGGGCGGCGGCCCGGTAGAAGAAGGTCAGGCCGTCCTGCCGGGGGGCCTCCTGGATCAGGAACAGGAGCTTGCGGTAGCACAGGGCGAACAGCCGGCCCTTCTCCACCATGTTCAGGACGGGGGACTCGAAAAGCAGCTTGCCGATGACCAGCATGGCCTCCTGCCGCACCGCCTCCCGGTAGTGGGCCAGCCCCTGGAGGAGGAGGCCCAGCAGCTCCTGCCGCCGGTTCTCGTAGGCGGCGGCGGGCTCGGGAAAGCGGTCCCGGTAGGCGGGGTAATACTGGAGCAGCACGCCGATGGTGTTCAGGGCGCCGGACACAGCGGAGTCGTTGGGGGAGCCCAGCAGGGATTTGAGCCACAGCACCTGTTCGTCCAGCTCGCTGGGGTGGAGGTACAGGGTGGCCTGGCCCAGATACTGGGGGATATACTTGGAGATCTCGTACTGGCCCATCTCCAGGCCCTTGCCCAACTCCACCACCACCTCGTTGCGCTGGTCCCGGCGCGGGACGGACAGGGTGCGGACCAGGGCGCGGCCGGCGGTGTGGCGGACCACCACCCGCTCAGACACCTTGACCAGGTTGGAGAAGTGGGTGGCGATGTGGAGGGTGTGGGTCTTGAGCCCGCGCTCCACCTGGTCCCACAGCAGCTCCACGCCGGCCACCTTCACCACCCAGGGGGTGGCGATCTTCAGGTTGTCCAGAAAGACCTCGCTGGTGATGTCCATCTGGTACAGGGTCTGCTCCAGGACGGTCACGTCCTCTCCGGCCCGGCGGAGGATCTTGCACTTCAAGAAGATGGTGGTCAGCTGGCTGTCCTCCACCTGGCGGACGATCTGGACGATGCGGCGCATCAGGGGATGGTCCTGGGTCAGGGCCCGCTGGGCCTCCCGCAGAAATTCCAGGGCGGCGGTGGACAGGCGCAGCTCGTCGGAGACGGTAAAATATGCGGCGAACTCAATGAGCCGGCCCCGGACCTCCGGCCCGTAGTATTGGGAGGGCAGATAGCGGATGGCGTCCAGCAGGGTGAAGGCGGTGTCGGAGGACAGCTCCTCCGGCTTCTCGTAGTATTTCAGCAGAGCGCCCAAAAAACGGGGAATGTCCCCGGGGCGGGCGTGCTCCAGCATGGAGCCCACCACCAATTTCAAGGTGTAGCTGATATGGGAGCGCTGCTGGGGGGTGGTCTTGTGGTCGGGGAAGATGATCATGTCCAGATACTGCTCCCACAGGGTGAAGGGGACCTCCTCCGCCGGGTCGCTCTGGGCGTCGGCGGGGACCTCCTTCCGGTAGACCAGGTGGAAGCGGGCGATCAATTGGCCGATGAGTCCGCCGGCCTGACGGCGGATGTCGCCTTCACGGTGGACCAGCAGTTCGTAGAGGAAGGACAGGGCCTGGGTCTTCTGGCGGACGGACAGGTAGGTGAAGTACTCCTCAAAGACGTTCAGGTAGGCCCGCAGCTGCTGCCAGCTCTTGGCGGAGCGGGCGGCCTCGATGATGTTGCCGAACTTCTGCTCGTTGGACAGCATGTGCATCAGGCGGAGGTTGTGCTCCACCGACAGCAGGATCAGGCTGTTCAGCGTCTCCTCCGGGTCCATGAGGGCCGGGTCCTTGTGGGGGGCCGGAGGCTGGGGCTGGCCGGTCAGGTCCACGTCCACCCCCAGGGAGCGCATGTAGTCCTCAAAATCGTGGAGCTTGCCGTAGACGAACTCGTACCGGCGGCGTTTGTTCCGGTCCACGTTGTCCAGCTTGGAGAGAATGACCTGGAAGGACTGGTCCAGGGGATAGAGGACGGTGATCTCGTTGCCCGCCGCGTCCCGGTCCTGCTTGGAGCGGAAGTCGGCGTAGATCAGCAGCAGGGACTCCACCGACAGGGACTCCAGCTCCAGGTCCCAGGTGGAGTGGTTGGAGGCGATGTGGCTGATATTGTCCATCTTCCGGGCCAGCAGGTACTGGTCGGTGTAGTAGTAGTGGAGGTAGGGCACCCGCTCTCCGGGCCGGCAGCCGAATTTGCCGAAGTCATGGGAGGCGGCCGCGGCGGAGATAAGGGACAGGTCCACCTCCACCCCCGCCTCCTCCAGCCCGCGGGCGGCGGTCATGGCGATGTAGTGGACGCCGGCGATGTGGCTCAGGGTCCGGAAGGGGGTGTACTCCAGCCCCAGGCGCATGAGCTCGTAGATGTACTCCTCCCGCCAGGCGGCCATCAGGCGGCGGTACTCCTTGCTGTTGTCGCACTGGGCGTACTCCTCCTCGGTGAGGAACTGGAAATCCAGCATGGGGTCGAAGGGGAGAACGGCGCGCTCGTGGTCCAGCAGGACCTGGAGGATGGTGAGATAGAATTTGGCGGCCTCGCCCCGGGGTCCGGTGGGGATGGGGCCCACGGAGGGGAACATGAGGCGGCAGACATACTGGTAGCAGAAGGGCCCCCAGCCCTCCTTCGGGGCGTCAGGACACAGCTGGGCCATCAGGGGGGCGCACAGCTCCAGGACCCGGGCACAGGTCAGCCGCTCCCGGATGGGAAACAGGTCGGCCAGCCCCTCCTGCCAGCGGGGGTCCTTCAGCAGGGCCAGGGCGGCTTTGCGGTTGGGGAGAGCGGCCAGCCGGCGGGCGGTGAGGGCCTCGGCGATCTCCCGGTCGATCTGGCGGATCAGTTTGTCGTTCATAAAAAGACCACCTTTCTCATGCCCATGGGCAAAGAAGGATCATAGTTTGGAGACAGTTGAAGTGTACCATATTTTTGGCCGGAAGAAAAGAGAAGCGGAGATAGAAAAGCCCCGGCATAAGTGTATGCCGGGGAGAAAATCACCGGGGGAAGCGCCTGGGGCGCTGCTGCCAGACCCGGCCCACCACCGCGCCCAGCAGGAGGATGTTGCCGCAGAAGTACAGCCACACCAGCAGGATGATCAGGGAGGCCAGGGAGCCGTAGACCAGGGCGTACCGGGAGGACATGCCGATGAACCAGGAGAAGAGCACCGAGCAGGCCACCATGGCCAGGGCGGTGAAGCAGGAGACGGCCAGCACAGCCCGGTTGGACAGCAGCCGGCGGGGGACCCCCGCCCGGTAGATGAGCAGGAGCAGGACCAGCACAAAGCAGAACAGCAGCAGGTAGCGGATCCACTTCCACAGCTGGGACAGGGCGGGCAGGGGGAGCAGCTCGGTCAGCAGCCGGGGCAGGTGCCCCTCCAGAAACCAGAAGAACCAGTCGCCGGTAAAAATGACCACCACCGACAGGTAGATGGTGAGCAGCAGCAGAACGGACAGCAGGACGCTGGCGAAAAGCAGGCTGCCGGGGCGGCGGTCCGTCACCCCAAAGAGCTGGTCCATGGTGGCGAACAGGGTGCGCAGCCCCGCCGAGGCGGATACCACAAGGGTGAATAGGCTGGCCGCCAGCAGTCCGCGGGACTGGCTGCCCGCCACGTAGGTCAGATAATCCAGCAGGAGGGACAAGACGCCGCCGGGCAGGAACTGGCTCATGCCCAGGAGAAATTGCTCCAGGTCCAGATGGAACAGGCCGATGAAGTAGTTGACGCACATGAGCAGGGGGAACAGGGTGAGGATGAGAAAATAGGACAGGGCGGCGGCGGAGCGGGCCACGCCCGCCCGGTCATAGGCTTCCGCCGCCTCCAGGCAGAAGGATACCGGCGGCATCGAGCGGATCTTGTTCAGCATGGTGAGTCACTCCTTCCCGGCTGGACATGGGCGGAAAAACGAAAAAAGCCGTCTGATGTTCAGACGGCTTTCGACGTTGCAGACCTCAGGCCAGCTTGTTCAGCTTGATGGTCATGCTGCTCTTCTTGTTGGCAGCATTGTTCTTATGCAGCAGCCCCTTGGCAGCGGCCTTATCCACCGCCTTGACAGCCACCTTGTAAGCGACATCGGCCTCGCTGCGGTTGCCTTCCGCCACGGCGGCGTCAAACTTCTTCAGCTCGGTCTTCAGCGCGGACTTCGCGGCCTTGTTCTGCGCAGCTTTGGTCTGGGATACCAGCACGCGCTTCTTGGCAGACTTGATATTCGGCAAACCAAACACCTCCTCCGATTTACATCGTTAATTTAGACACAGTACGCCTGTGCAGATATGTATTTTACCATCGGTCCTCGGAAAAATCAACTGTTTTTTTAAATTTTTTCAAGAAAATTGGATAGTTCTACCCCGGACGCAAAGACTAGGGAAAACGGGAGAAATCCACACAAGATATGGGGGACGGAGGCACAATATGAAGCAGAGAAGGACCGATCTGGCGGTGGAGGCCCGGGAGCTGTGGCGGGAGAGCGCCGGAGAGACCACCGAGCTGTCCGGAGTGGAGGCCCGGGACGGGGAGCGGGAGGGCATCCCGGTGACCACGGTGCGCATTCTGGACCGGGAGGGGGAGCGGGCGCTGGGCAAGCCCAGGGGGACCTACGTGACCCTGACCCTGGAGGGCGTGGCCAACCGGGCGGAGGGCATCTTCGGACGGGCGGTCCGGGCGGTGGCGGGGGAGCTGGCTCCCCTGCTGGAGCAGGCGGCTCCGGAGGGACTGGTACTGGTGGCGGGGCTGGGCAACCGGGCCATCACGCCGGACGCCATCGGCCCCAAGGTCCATGAGCATGTTCTGGTCACCCGCCACCTGGTGGCACAGATGCCGGAACACTTCGGCCACCTGCGGCCCGTGGCCTCCCTGGCGGCGGAGGTGCTGGGGAATACGGGGGTGGAGAGCGGCGAGGTGGTGGAGGCCGTGTGCCGGAAGCTGCGGCCCGCCTGCGTCATCGCGGTGGACGCCCTGGCCTCCCGGTCTCTGGAGCGGCTGTGCCGGACGGTCCAGCTGGCGGATACGGGGATCGCCCCCGGCTCCGGGGCGGGCAACCACCGCATGGCCCTGGACCGGGACAGCTTGGGGGTGCCTGTCCTGGCCGTCGGGGTGCCCACGGTGGTGGAGGGGGCCACCCTGGCCGCCGACCTGCTGGGCGCCGACCGGCTTCCGGAGCCGGCCCCGGAGCGGAACCTGCTGGTCACGCCGAAGGATATTGACAGCCAGGTGGCCGACCTGTCCAAAATCGTGGGCTACGGCATCAGCCTGGCCCTCCAGCCGGGTATGACGGTGGAGGACCTGGACCTGCTGCTGAGCTGATGGGTCCCGGGTGATCCGCCTGTAGACCCGGAACCTGCGGGGCAAGGGCGGGACCCTTGCCCTATCTCAGCCGCTGTACCGCCAGGATGACGAGAATATTGACCACATACAGCACCGCCAGTTCAGCCAGCCGCCGTTTCTCCAATCAGAAACCCTCCCCCTTGATCCCGTGGAAATAGTGTACGGGCGGGACAAGGGGGAATATACCGGGGAAAATGGGGACAGACTAGGGGTAAATACTGGGAACAACAAGATCCCTGAAAGGATGTGACATAGATGGTGAAGGGAATCACCCGCCAGGTCATCCTGGTCAAGTCCCCTGATCCCAAGCTGTTCGAGGAGGCCATTTTTATCGTCAAGGAGGAGGCCCTGGCCCGGGAGGGCGTCAGCGCCGACCAGGTCCTGAAGGAGGCCCGGCAGGCCGCTGACGGCTATTTGAAGCAGGGGCGGGCCTGGAACCGGCGGCTGGAACGGCTGCCCGGGCCCGCCTGGGGGGCGGCGGGGGCGGTCCTGGCCTCGCTGGGCTGGGCGCTCTGGCTGTTTCTGCTGTAACAGGACGGGTAGCCCGGCATAAGATAGGGAGAGGGAAGGGGCCCTGGCGCTCCTTCCCTCCCTGGCGCCGGGACGGGACGGCGCTCCCGGTGTCCCTGCCTTTGCTGTTTTACCGCTCCAAGGGGCGGAAATGTGATCGTTGGAGGAGTTTTGTACTTATGTGTGGGATCTGCGGATTTTGTGATTTTCGCCGGAGCAACGGCACGTTGGCCTGGCGCGAGACGGGCCACCGGATGGGGGAGCAGCTCAACCACCGGGGGCCGGATGACAAGGGGCTGCGGCAGGGGGAGGACTGTGTGCTGGTCCACCGCCGGCTGGCGGTGATGGACCCCCAGCGGGGCCGGCAGCCCATGGAGCGCACCGTGGACGGCAAAACCTGTGCCCTGGTGTACAACGGAGAGCTGTACAACGCCCCCCAGCTGCGGGAGGAACTGGCCGGGGAAGGGGCCGTTTTCGATACACAGTGCGACACCGAGGTGCTGCTGTGGGCCCTGATCCTGTGGGGCGAGGGGGCGGCGGAGCGGCTGGAGGGCATCTTTGCCTATGCCTTCTGGGACGGGCGGACCCGGCGGCTGCTCTGCGGCCGGGACCGGTTCGGGGTGAAGCCCTTCTTCTACGCCTGGGTGGACGGGACCTTCGTCTTTGCCTCCGAGCTCAAGGCCCTGTTTGAATATCCGGGGCTGGAGCCCCGGCTGGGCCCGGAGGGACTGCGGGAGGTGCTGGGGATCGGCCCGGCCCGTACCGCCGGAGTGGGGGTGTTTGAGGGGGTGGAGGAGCTGCTCCCCGCCCACCAGCTGGTGCTGGACCGGGAAGGACCCAGGGCGCGGCCCTACTGGAAGCTGGTCAGCCGTCCCCACGGGGACAGCTACGAGACCACGGTGGAGCGGGTGCGGGACCTGCTCACCGGAGCCATTCAGCGCCAACTGGTCAGCGACGTGCCCCTGTGTACCTTCCTGTCCGGGGGGCTGGATTCCTCCCTCATCACCGCCGTGGCGGCCCAGACCTATACCCGGGAGGGGAGGCCCCCGCTAGAGACCTACTCCTTTGACTATGTGGGCAATCAGGCCTTTTTCCACGCCTCCGCCTTTCAGCCCGGGGACGACGCCCCCTATGCCAGAATGATGGCGGGGGCGTTCCACACCCGCCACCGGGTGCTGGAGTGTGACATCCCCTCCCTGGCAAACCTGCTGGAGGAGGCCATGGCGGCCCGGGACCTGCCCGGCATGGCCGATGTGGACTCCTCCCTGCTCTACTTCTGCCGCCAGGTGGCCCGGGACCATGTGGTGGCCCTGTCCGGGGAGTGCGCCGACGAGGTGTTCGGGGGCTACCCCTGGTTTGAGCGGGAGGATATGCTCTCGGCGGACACCTTCCCCTGGTGTCCCGACCTGTCCCCCCGGCGGCAGGTGCTGGACCGGGGCGTGTGGCGGGAACTGGAGGTGGAGGACTACGTCCAGACCCGCTACCGCCAGTCCCTGGCCGCCTGTCCCAGGCTGGAGGGGGAGAAGGCGGGGGAGGCCCGCCGCCGGGAGGTGGGGTGGTTGTCCCTGAACTGGTTCATGGCCTGCCTGCTGGAGCGGAAGGACCGGATGAGCATGGCCTCCGGCCTGGAGGTGCGGGTACCCTTCTGCGACCACCACCTGGTGGAATATGTATGGAATATCCCCTGGGCCATGAAGGCCATGAACGGCCAGCGCAAGCAGGTGCTCCGGGACGCTGCCTATGGCCTGCTGCCCGAGGCGGTGCGGAACCGGCCCAAGTCCCCCTACCCCAAGACCCACGCCCCCCTGTATGAGCAGCTGGTCCGGGCCAGACTGGCCCGGGTCCTGGACGATCCCAACGCTCCCATCCGCCCTCTGCTGGACGAAAAAGCCCTGCGGGAGGGCCTGATGACCAGCGCCGGAGACTATGGGCGGCCCTGGTTCGGCCAACTCATGGCCGGACCCCAGATGATGGCCTACCTGGTCCAGCTCAACGCCTGGATGGAGCGGTTCCATCTTTCCATTTGATTTCTTCTATTCCTCCTTATCTGGCGCCCCGGCGGCTCTGCCCGCCGGGGCGCTTCTTATGTTGGAATGGATTTCCGGGCGGTTTGGCGGAACGCTGGGCCGGATTCTCCATTCTTGCGGCATTTTGGGCGGAAAAACAAATTAAGATTGTGAAAAACACCGCTATGCAGGCCTCCCCGGGGTGACTATAATAATGCGGGACTGAAAAGAAACGCTGATTTCCCAAGGAGGGACGTTGTCTTATGACCAAGGACCTGACCACAGGCAGCCCCATGCGGCTGATCTTTTCCTTTACCGTGCCGATCCTGTTTGGAATGCTGTTCCAGCAGTTCTACAATCTGGTGGACACCATGATCGTGGGCAAGCTGCTGGGGGCCGGAGCGCTGGCGGCGGTGGGGGCCACCGGCTCCATCAACTTTTTTGTCATCGGCTTCTGCACCGGCCTGTGCAGCGGCTTCGCCATCCCGGTGGCCCAGCGGATGGGGGCGCGGGAGTTTTCGGAGATGCGCCGGTTTGTGGCCAACGCCGCCTACCTGGCGGCGGCTTTCGCCCTGGTGCTGACGGCGGCCACCGGGCTGCTCTGCCGGAACATCCTGACGCTGATGCGGACCCCGGCGGATATTTTTGAAAACTCCTACACTTACATCTTCATCATCTTTATGGGCATCCCCGCCACCATTCTCTACAACCTGCTGGCGGGCATCATCCGCTCCCTGGGGGACAGCAAGACCCCGGTGTATTTCCTGGCCCTGTCCTCCTTCCTGAACATTTTTCTGGACTTCGCCCTGATCCTCTGGTTCCGGGCCGGGGTGGCCGGAGCGGCCATCGCCACGGTGGTGTCCCAGGGGGTGTCCGGATTGGCCTGCCTGCTCTACATGACGAAGCGTTATCCCATCCTCCGCATGACCCGGGAGGAGTGCCGGCCCAATGGCCGCCACTGCGGGATGCTGTGCATGATGGGCGTGCCCATGGGCCTGCAATATTCCATTACCGCCATCGGCTCCATCGTGCTCCAGTCGGCGGTGAACACCCTGGGCAGCACCTATGTGGCGGCGGTGGCGGCGGGGAGCAAGCTGTTTCAGCTGCTGGCCTGCCCCTACGACGCCATGGGGTCCGCCATGGCCACCTACTGCGGCCAGAACGTGGGGGCCTGCAAGCTGGACCGCCTGGGCAAGGGCGTCCGCTCCTGCGCCCTTATGGGACTGGCCTATGCTGTTGTCGCTTTCCTGGCTATGCTGGTCTTCGCCCCCCAGTGCGCCATGCTGTTTCTGGATTCCGGCGAACCGGAACTGGTCCGGCTGGTGACCCTGACCCGGCAGTACATCGTCACGTTGACGGCCTTCTTTTTCCCCCTGGCCCTGGTGAACATCGTCCGGTTCTCCATCCAGGGCATGGGGTACAGCGCCTTCGCCATCCTGGCCGGCGTGCTGGAGATGGCTGCCCGCACTGTGGTGGGCGGCGTGCTGGTGCCCATGTTCGGCTACACCGCCGCCTGTTTCGCCTCCCCCGCCGCCTGGGTGTGCGCGGACCTGTTCCTGATCCCGGCCTGCGCCGCCTGCATCAGGCGGCTGCGGAAGCTGTATCCCTCCCGGCCCGACGAGCCACGGACTGTGAACGCCGCCGTCCCCGCCAGAGCGGGAGCGGGACAGTGACACAAGGAGAACAAGAACTGCCGGCCCGGCGGGCCGGCAGCTTTTTTATGCCTGTTCCGCCGGAGTCCAGCGGGGACAGTGTTCGTCCACCCGCCGGTCCTTGACCATGGGATGGACACAGTGGCCCAGATGGGTGGGATAATAGCAGTCGCCCGACTTGATGTAGTGGAGCCGGAAATACCGGCATCCGCCGCAGAATTCCTCTCGCTGATAGCGTCCACGGCACATTGTCATCACCTCGAAAATTATTATAGTCGTAATACGACTATAAGTCAACAGTCTTGATACGACTATTGTATGATAGATGGGGTGATGATTTATGACATTTTCGAGAATTCGGGACTTGAGAGAGGACCGGGACTTAAATCAGGAGACTCTGGCCGAAATGTTAGGTGTCCGGCAGACAACATATTCCAAATATGAACTGGGAAAAATCAATGTCCCCGTTGAAATGCTGATTAAAATAGCGGATTTTTATGACGTTACGCTGGATTATCTGGTGGGCCGGAGCGACGAAATGTAGCGGCGGTCCTGCAGTGCGCGGCCCGATGGGGGCATCGGGCCCTACGGGTGATTGGCCGCTGCGTCTGCGCAAGCCGCCCGGTAGGGCGGGGGCTTGCCCCCGCCGCCGGTTGAGGAGAAGCGGGCGGCCACATAGGGCCGCCCCTACGGCGCGGAGCAAAGGTAGCGGTGGTTTGAAGCGCGCGGCCCGATGGGGCATCGGGCCCTACGGGTGATGGGACGCCCGGTAGGGCGGGGGCTTGCCCCCGCCGCCGGTTGAGGAGAAGCGGGCGGCCACATAGGGCCGCCCCTACGGCGCAGAGCAAAGGTAGCGGTGGTTTGAAGCGCACGGCCCGATGGGGGCATCGGCCCTACAGGTGATGGGATGCCCGGTAGGGCGGGGGCTTGCCCCCGCCGCTGGTCGAGGAGAAGCGGGCGGCCACATAGGGCCGCCCCTACGGCGCAGAGCAAAGGTAGCGGTGGTTTGAAGCGCGCAGCCCGATGGGGCATCGGGCCCTACGGGTGATTGGCCGCTGCGTCTGCGCAAGCCGCCCGGTAGGGCGGGGGCTTGCCCCCGCCGCTGGTTGAGGAGAAGCGGGCGGCCACATAGGGCCGCCCCTACGGCGCGGCGCAAAGGTAGCGGTGGTTTGGAGCGCGCGGCCCGATGGGGGAATCGGGCCCTACGGGTGATTGGCTGCTGCGTCTGCGCAAGCCGCCCGGTAGGGTGGGGGCTTGCCCCCGCCGCTGGAAATGGGCGGCGAAGGGAGAAGAATACGGACCTTCCGATTCCAAAGCGGGACAGAACAGAAAAACCCCCGGACCTCGATCGAGGTCCGGGGGTTCTTTTGATTTCAAATCAGTCGGTCACGTAGGGCAGCAGGGCGATCTGACGGGCACGCTTGATGGCCTCGGTCAGCTGGCGCTGATGCATGGCGCAGGTGCCGGTGGTGCGGCGGGGCAGGATCTTGGCCCGCTCGGAAGTGAACCGGCGCAGCTTGGCGGCGTCCTTGTAATCGATCTGCTCGACCTTGTCCACGCAGAAGGCGCAGACCTTGCGGCGCTTGCGGCCGCGGGGAGCTCTGTTATCACGTTCCATAGCCATGGATTTAACCTCCTTTTACGACCATATACGGTCAAAGTATCACGGCGCGGCCTCAGAAGGGCAGCTCGCCGTCGTCATCAGAAAGCTCGGCAAACTGGTCCCCGTCCGCGGGAGGGGCCCCATAGCCGGAGGGTGCGGCGGGTGCGGAATAACCGCCTTGGCTGTAACCGCCCTGGGCGTAGCCGCCCTGGCTGTATCCGGCGGAGTAGCCTCCGCCTTCGCCGTCCCGCTTGGAATCGCCGAAATAGACGTTGTCGGCAACCACCTCGGCACTGGTGCGCTTGTTGCCGTCCTTGTCGGTCCAGTCCCGCATTTGGAGCCGGCCCTCCACCACGGCCATGCGGCCCTTGGTGAAGTAGCGGCTGACAAACTCGGCGGTGGCCCGCCAAGCCACCACGTCGATCCAGTCGGTGGACCGCTCGCCGGTGGACTTGTCCTTGAAGTCCCGGTCCACCGCCAGACGGAAGGAGGCCACAGGGGTCCCGGTCTGGGTGCGCCGGAGCTCGGGGTCACGGGCCAGGCGGCCCATGATAATGATTCTGTTGAGCATAGCTGCTCCCCCTTACTGGTCCTTGCAGACGATCAGGGAACGCATCACGCCGTCAGTAATACGGAAGATACGGTCCAGCTCAGCGGGGATAGCGGCGGCAGCGGTGAAGGTCATCAGGACGTAGTAGCCCTCCATCAGGTCGTTGATGGGATAAGCCAGACGGCGCTTGCCCCACTCGTCGATCTCGGAGACGGTACCGTTGGCCTCGACCACGGCCTTGAACTTCGCCACCAGGGCGGCAATCTGCTCCTCGCTCAGAGCGGGATCCAGAATGTAGACCGCCTCATAGTTCGCATTGATCTTTGCCATATTTCTTGCACCTCCTTATGGACGTATGGCCCCCGGCCATCATGCCGGGAGCAAGGATGTCACTGCCTCTCCATGGAGACAGGCTTAATTATTATACCGGAAACAGGGAAAATGTCAAGGAAAATTCCAAAATTTCTCGAAAAAATCCCGCCCGGAGAGTCCGGACGGGATTTTAAAGACAGCTTGGTTTATTGGGGCAGGGTCAGGTCGCCCTCTTTGATCCAGCCCATCTTCCGCAGGACCTGGCAGAAGGCCCAGGAGAGGGCGGCGGGGAGGACGAAGCAGATCAAAATGAGGCCGATCCAGTCCATGGCGGTGGGGGTGATGGCCACGGCGTTGACCATCTCCACGGCCTTTTCACTGGGCGCTATCCAGCCCGTCCACACGCCGATCTGCCCGCACAGGCCGCAGGTGCCCATGCCGGAGTTCACCGGGGCGCCGTTCATCTGCAGCCGGAAGAAGCAGGTGGCGATGGGGCCGGTGATGGCGGAGGCCAGGGTAGGGGGGATCCAGATCCGGGGGTTCTTCACGATGTTGGGCATCTGGAGCATGGAGGTGCCCAGACCCTGGGACACCAGACCGCCCCAGCGGTTCTCCTTGAAGGACATGACGGCGAAGCCCACCATCTGGGCGCAGCAGCCCGCCACGGCGGCGCCGCCCGCCAGACCCACCAGGCCCAGGGTGTGGCAGATGGCGGCGGAGGAGATGGGCAGGGTCAGGGCGATGCCCACCAGGACGGAGACGGCGATGCCCATCCAGAAGGGCTGCAGCTCGGTGGTCTTGTTGATGAGGGCGCCGAAGGCGTTGGCCACCGCGCCGATGGGGGGCGCGATGATGTAGGACAGGACCACGCCGGTGAAAATGGTGACGAAGGGGGTGACCAGGATATCCACCTTTGTCTCCTTGGACACGGCCTTGCCCACTTCGGCGGCGATGATGGCGATGAACAGGACGGCCAGCGGTCCGCCCGCGCCGCCCTTGGCGTTGGCGGCCTGGCCCACGGCGGCCAGGGAGAACAGGACCAGGGGGTCGGCCTTCAGGGCGTAGCCGATGGCCACGGCCATGGCGGGCGCGGCCATGGCGCTGGCAAAGCCGCCCATTTCCACCAGGAACTCCAGGGACAGCTGCTGTCCCAGGGTCTTGATGATGGTGCCGATGAGCAGGGAGCAGAACAGGCCCTGGGCCATGGCGCCCAGGGCGTCGATGCCGTACCGCTTGGCGGAGATGACGATGTTTTTCCGTTTCAGGAATTCTTTCATAAGGACACACCCTCTTATGCAGAAAATGAGGTTCACAGGTGTCAAGACACATGTAAACCTCATTCTAATCAAAAGTGTGGATTTGTCAAGCCCTTTTTCTTCGGACAGGAGGGTTTACTCCTCCAGCAGGACGCCCTGGGCCTTGAGGGCCGTCCGGACCCGCCGGAAGGCGTCCTCGTCGGGGCAGGATACGGTGTGTAGGTGGATGCCCTCAGTGAGCAGGGACAGGGGGGCGGCGGACTCCTTCCGGCACCGGGCCACAAACTGGCCCACATCGTACCGGCTGGACAGCTGGAGGGGGCCGGTGAGCTGGCCGTAAATGGGGTGGTCCACAATGACGTCGATGACGGTGCAGCCCTGGTCCACGATGGCGTTGAGCTCCGCCTCCATCTGTTCTCCGGTGTGGCGGCAGGCCAGGGTCCGGACCAGTCCGCCGCTCTCCCGGGGGAGCACATAGCCCCTGGGGGTGGCGGCGATGTCCATGCCCCCCGCCCGCAGCAGGGCCACGTCCCCCACGATGATCTGGCGGCTGACGGAAAATTCTCTGGCCAGGGCGGCGGCGCTCACCGGGCCCTCCGCTTGAGCCAGACGCTGGGCGATGGCCTGTCTTCTCTCCTGGGCGTCCATGGAACAGCCCCTCCTTTGTGTCAAGTGTGATGTCTTGACGGTAGTATACCATGGGAATGGGAAAACCGCAACGGCGGAAGGACGGCTTTTTTCCGGGACTTTAGCCGGAAACCTTGACTTTTCCCCAGGGAATTCATATTATAGGTAGTACGAGTTTTCCAATCCATTTTTATAGACAAAGGACTGAAACGATATGGCTCAGAATCCCAACAAAAAGCAGGTGACCGAGATCACCGATATGGAGGTGGACTTCGCCCAGTGGTACACCGACGTGTGCAAGAAGGCGGAGCTCATCGACTACTCCTCCATCAAGGGCATGTTTATCTACCGCCCTTACGGGTATGCTATCTGGGAGAACATCCAGAAGGAGCTGGACAAGAAGTTCAAGGAGACCGGCCATGAGAACGTGGCCATGCCCATGCTGATCCCCGAGTCCCTGCTCCAGAAGGAGAAGGACCATGTGGAGGGCTTCGCCCCCGAGTGCGCCTGGGTCACCTACGGCGGCGGCGAGAAGCTGGAGGAGCGCTACTGCATCCGGCCCACCTCCGAGACCCTGTTCTGCGAGCATTTCAAAAACATCATCCACTCCCACCGGGACCTGCCCAAGAAGTACAACCAGTGGTGCTCCGTCCTGCGCTGGGAGAAGACCAGCCGTCCCTTCCTGCGCCACCGGGAGTTCCTGTGGCAGGAGGGCCACACCATGCACGCCACCGAGGAGGAGGCCCGGGAGGAGACTCAGCGGATGCTGAACATCTACGCCGACTTCATGGAGAACGTGCTGGCCATGCCCGTGGTCAAGGGCCGCAAGACCGATAAGGAGAAGTTCAACGGCGCCGAGGAGACCTACACCGTGGAGTGCATGATGCACGACCGGAAGGCCCTCCAGGCCGGCACCAGCCACTACTTCGGCGACGGCTTCGCCAAGGCCTTCGACATCACCTTCACCGGCAAGGACAACCAGCTCCACAACCCCCACCAGACCAGCTGGGGCGTGTCCACCCGGATGATCGGCGGCATCATCATGACCCACGGCGACAACAACGGCCTGGTGCTGCCCCCCCGCATCGCTCCCATCCAGGCCATGGTCATCCCCGTGGCCCAGCACAAGGAGGGCGTGCTGGAGGCTGCGTCCAAGCTGCTGGAGCGGCTCCAGGCTGCCGGCATCCGGGCCAAGATGGACGACTCCGACCAGTCCATGGGCTGGAAGGCCGCTGAGTATGAGATGAAGGGCGTGCCCCTGCGGGTGGAGATCGGCCCCAAGGATATGGAGAAGGACCAGTGCTGCATCTGCCGCCGGGATTCCGGAGAAAAGGTGTTTGTGCCCCTGGCCCAGCTGGAGGATACCGTCAAGGGCCTGCTGGACGAGGTGCACCAGAGCCTGTTTGAACGGGCCAAGAAGAACCTGGAGGACCACACCAAGGTGTGCATGACCCTGGAAGAAGTCAAGGAGTTCATGGAGACCGAGGGCGGCTTTGCCAAGACCATGTGGTGCGGCGATCTGGAGTGTGAGCTGAAGATGAAGGAGGAGGCCGGCGTCTCCTCCCGGTGTATGCCGCTGGTCCAGGAGCAGGTGTCTGACACCTGCGTGTGCTGCGGCAAGCCCGCCAAGCACATGATCTATTGGGGCGTGGCGTACTAAGAAGCGCGGAGGCGTGCGGAGCAGGGGAATAGCGCCGGAGCGCAGGGCGGAGCCCAAGGGAGGCCGGAGGCCGTACTGGGTCCGCCCGGAGTCGGAGAAGCTATTTCCCGTCGCGCAGCCGCCGCAGCGTGACAACGAGAAGCGCGGAAGCATTGTGAGCAGCGGCATAAGGCCCGAAGCGGATGGGCAAAGCCCAGGGAGGCCGAAGGCCGTACCGGGTTTGCCCGCAGTCGCAGGGACTTATGACCGCGTCGCGAACAGCCGCAGCGTGACAATGAGAAGCGCGGAGGCGTCGTGAGCAGTAGCTAAGACGGGAGCGCAGCCGCGAACAGCGCGGGTGCTGGGTGCCGGCACGCCGCAGAAAAGATCAAAAACCCTGAAACAGGGGCCGGCACAGCCGGCCCCTGTTTGGTCATCCCTCTGGCGGGAGGGATGGAGGGATCCATGATGAGAGAGCGGCGGGTGGTATGCTGTTCCGCCGTAATGAGGAAGGAATCACATGACAAACATCGCCATCGTCACCGATACCACCAGCGGCCTGACCCCTCAGGAGGCCCGGGAGCTTGGAGTGGAGCTGCTGCCCATGCCTGTGACCATCAACGGGCAGGAATATCTGGAGACTGTTGACCTGGACCGGGCTTTCTTTTTCCGCAGCCAGGCGGAGGGAGCCAATATCACCACGTCCCAGCCCGCCCCCGGGGCCATCGCGGACCTGTGGGACAAGCTGCTGCGGGAGCGGGAGGGGGTCCTGTACCTGCCCATGACCAGCGGCCTGAGCAGCTCCTACACCACCGCCGCCACCCTGGCCGGCTTCTATGAGGGCCGGGTGGCCGTGGCGGACACCCGGCGTATCTCCGTGCCCCTGTGGCAGATGGTCCAGGACGCCCTGACCCTGGCCCGCCGGGACATGCCCCTGGAGCGGATCTGCCGCCGGCTGGAGGAAAAGGCCCTGTGCTCCAGCATCTACATCACCCCGGTCACCCTGGAGTATTTGAAAAAAGGCGGCCGCATCACCCCCGCCGCCGCCGCCATCGGCACGGTGCTCAATGTCAAGCCGGTGCTCCAGATCCAGGGCGGCGGTGTGGACGCCTTCGCCAAGGTCCGGGGCATGAAGCAGGCGGTGGAAAAGATGTTCTCCGCCCTGGACCAGGACCTGGCCACCCGGTTCGCCGGGAAAAAGACCCGGGTCTTCGCCGCTTACTCCGGGGAGGAGTCGGTGGGTGAAAATTGGAAGGCCCAGATGGAGGCCCACTACGGGGAACAGTTCGTCCGCATCGATCCCCTGGCCCTGAACATCTGCTGCCACACCGGCCCCGGAGCCATCGCCCTGGGCTGTGCGGAGTATGAGGCGTAATGGGGACATGGGGAGAAACTCCTGTCCCATCTGAATATCAAATGAACAGCCGGGGACCGGTTTGAAGCGGTCCCCGGCTTTGTTCCATAGGAAAAAGAAAGGTCGTGTCATGATGCCGGTTTCTCTGATCCCCGCCTTTCTGGTCTACTGCTTTGTGGGGGGCATCACCCCCGGTCCGGCCAACCTGTGTTCCCTGTCCGCCGCCCTTCGGTACGGACGGGGCCCCGCCCTGCGGCAGTGGCGGGGCCTGTTCGTGGGCTTCTTTCTGGTGTCCATGGGGGCGGTGGCAGTCACCTATTGCCTGGGTACCCTGCTCAGCGGATATGTGGGTTGGCTGGCCTGGGTGGGGGCCGCCTACCTGCTTTGGATGGCGTGGCATATGCTCCGCTCGGCGGGGGTGACGGCGGCGGAGTCCGACCCGTCCTACCCCTCCTTCCGAAACGGACTGCTGCTCCAGCTGACCAATGTAAAAGTGATCATATTCTGCCTGACCGCCCTGTCCGGCTATGTGCTGCCCTACCGGCAGTCCCTCCCCTGGCTGCTGGCAGTGGGCCTGTTCCTGCCCTTTACCGGCCCTGTGGCCAATTTGGTGTGGCTGTTTGCGGGCGCGTCCCTGCAAAGGCTCTTTCAGGACCACCGCAGGACGGTGGATGTGGTCATGGCCGTCTCCCTGGCCCTGTGTGCCCTCAGCTTGGTGTGGCCCCATTGAGGCCTAAGGCTTGTCCATGTTCCGCAGGTAGTTTTCCGCCCCATAGCGCAGGCAGCGCTGGAGCCGCCGCTCCCCACGCTTGATGGTCCGGGAGATGGTGGATTTGTCCACGCCCAGCCGCGCCCCGATCTCCCGCATGTTCAGGCCCTCCGCGTAGTACATGGTCAGCGCCTGGCGCTGGCGGGGGGTCACGTCCTCCTGCAGGGCCCGGATCAAATTGCGTTTCAGCCGGTTGACTTCCTTGCTGTTGTCCTCCGACATCTGCCGGGTGTACACCGCCATATCGGCGGCATACGCCTTGCCCCGCCTATATCGTGTATTTGGCATTCCGACGGTACCCCCTGTCGTAGTAGCGCTCCGTGAGGACGGCCAGCTCCCGGGCTTCCCGCAGCATGGTGGACAGCATTCGGATGCGGTCCTGGAGCTGGCTGCTCTCATCCGGGTCCTCGGTCCTCTCCATCCGGAATTGGAGCTGGCAGATGCGCAGGTCCAGGGCCCGGGCGTGGGCCCGGTATTCCACAGAAAGTTCTTGCAAGGTCATAACAGTTCGTTCTCCTCCTCTTGTTCCAACCGGGACAGGCAGACGGCGCAGACGGTCCGTCCCCGCCAGAGCCCGGTCCGGTCCCAGTGGTATTGCTCCCCTCCGCACAGGGCGCACAGACAGGCGCAGGGTTCCTGCTGGCTGTCCCCCAGGGGCGGTTTCAGCCTCCGCGTCTCCCCTCGCTCCCCTCTGCCCTGACGAAAAAACAGGAAAGAATTTTGAAAATGTGCTTGACAATACCACCGCCTTTTAGTATAATATCCCTTGCTGTTGGACAGACACTGATGCGCTGGTGTAGCTCAGCCGGTAGAGCAGCTGATTTGTAATCAGCAGGTCGGGGGTTCGAATCCGTCCACCAGCTCCACAATTTCATATTCGGAGGAGTTCCCGAGTGGCCAAAGGGGGCAGACTGTAAATCTGTTGCGTTTCGCTTCGGTGGTTCGAATCCACCCTCCTCCACCAGAAAAACGGTGACCCCGTCAGGGGTTGCCGTTTTTCCTGTTTGAACACAGATGGGGCAGCGGCCCTGCAGCACGGAAAGAGTGCCCGCGCATTTGACAGTGGTTCTGCGCGAAAGCTAAGGGCAGATATAGAACTAATGTTCTATATCTGCCCTTAGGATACTCCTATTTCTGTATTCTGTCAACCTCTGAAAGCCAATCTTTTCTCCGCCGCAGACCGGGATAAAGGACTTTAGAACGTATACGCGCCGGCGGCACGCTCTGCCTGCGCGTATAAAAAATGGCCGCTGTCTTACAGACAGCGGCCATTTTTTATGTTGCTTCAGACATGGGCAGGAAGAGATCAGAAATACTTTTTGACGCCCTCGGGAGCCAGAGACTCGTCATCGCTGATGGTAATGGTGAACTTGATGTTGTGCTTCTCACCGAAGTTGTTCAGCCAATCCAGGAACTTCTCCGTATCATTGTCGCACTCGCCGCCGACGATCTTGGTCAGGCTGTCAATAAAGATATGGGTAATGTCGTAGTTACCGGCGTACAGGCCGCTGATGAAGCCCTTCAGGGCGGTGTAGTTGGCAATATCATACTGGCTGGCTTCCACCAGGCGAATCTGATAGTGAATATCGAAGGTCAGCTTATTGCCCTTCTCAATGCAAACCACGTTGCCGTGCTCGGTCTGGACAGCGCTGTTGATCATATCGATCATCTGCTTGGTCTTACCGGAGCCCTTCTTGCCCATGATGACTCGAATCATGTGTATCACTCCTTAACGAATTGCCGTAGGGAATGGTTCCCTTTGCTTGTTAACACTGTACCATATTGGGGGGGCTTTTTCAACTGAATTATTGTGAATTTTTTGCGGAGGGACGAAAAGGGAGAAAAAGTCCCGTTCCCCTGGATAAATTTGGGCTGCAAACGGCTTAGAGACGGGCCTCCAGCTCGGCCTTCAGCTCCTCGTAGCCGGGTTTGCCCAGAAGGGCGAACATGTTCTTCTTGTAGGCCTCCACGCCGGGCTGGTTGAAGGGGTTGACCTCCAGCAGATAGCCGGACAGGCCGCAGACATACTCGAAGAAATAGATCAGCCAGCCCACGCTGCTCTCGCTGATGGCGGGCAGCTCCAGCAGGATGTTGGGCACGCCGCCGTCCACGTGGGCCAGGATCACGCCGCGCATGGCCTTTTCAGCCACGAAGGACAGGGGCTTGCCGGCCAGGAAGTTCAGGCCGTCCACGTTGTCGGGGTCGGTGGGAATGATGAACTCACCCTTGGGGGCGAACTTGACCACCGTCTCGAACATGAGGCGCTCGCCTTCCTGGATATACTGGCCCATGGAGTGCAGGTCGGCGGTAAATTCCACGCTGGCGGGGAAGATACCCTTGCCGTCCTTGCCCTCGCTCTCGCCGTACAGCTGCTTCCACCACTCGGCGAAGAAACGGAAGGGGGGCTCGTAGCAGGCCAGCAGCTCCACCTTCTTGCCGCTCTGGTACAGGGCGTGGCGGGCGGCGGCATACTGCCAGGCGGGGTTGTCCAGCCCGGGAACGGCCAGCTCGGTCATGGCCTGGGCGGCGCCGGCCATCAGCGCGTCGATGTCAATGCCGGCGGCGGCGATGGGCAGCAGGCCCACGGCGGTGAGGACGGAATAGCGGCCGCCCACGTCATCGGGCACCACGAACTCCTCATAGCCCTCGCCGTCCGCCAGACCCTTCAGAGCGCCCCGGGCCTTGTCGGTGGTGGCGTAAATGCGTTCCCGGGCGCCTTCCTTGCCGTACTTCTCCTCCAACATGCCCTTGAAGATGCGGAAGGCCACGGCGGGCTCAGTGGTGGTGCCGGACTTGGAGATGACGTTGACGGAGAAGTCCCGGTCGCCGATGAGGGAGATGAGCTCCAGCAGAGCGTCGGTGGACAGGCCGTTGCCGGCAAAGTAGATGTCAGGGGTGTCCTTCTTCTTCAGGTTGTAGTTGGGGGAGGCCAGCAGCTCGATGACGGCCCGGGCACCCAGATAGGAGCCGCCGATGCCGATGACCACCAGCACCTGGGACTGCTGTTGGATCTTCTTGGCGGCAGCCTTGATGCGGGCGAACTCCTCCTTGTCGTAGTCCCGGGGCAGGGTCACCCAGCCGGTGAAGTCGCCGCCGGGGCCGTCGTGGTTGGCCAGCATGGCGGCGGCCTTTTCCAGACCGGCCTGGCGGCTGGACACATAGTCCTGAGAAAGGAAACCAGACAGCTTAGAGCAATCGAGTTTTAACATATACAATCCTCCTTTAGAGCATAGGGTCACTATGTCAAGTATATCATAGTTTTCCAAAGGTTTCATTGAAAATATAAAAGAAAATGGAGCACAGCGGGAAAAAATCTTTTTTTCGGGAGAGATATGAAAAAAAGTGTTGACAAAATAAATAAGAGCGGGTATAATAATCCATGCTGCTCGGATGATTAGCTCAGCTGGTAGAGCATCCGCTTGACGTGCGGGAGGTCACAGGTTCGAGTCCTGTATCGTCCACCAGAACAAACCCTTGAAGCTGTAAGGCTTCAAGGGTTTTTGTTTTTGGCCTGAACAAATTTGGGCGGGAAGTACGACAGAATTACGACACAAACGGATAGGAAAACGAAATTTGATATAACGGAGATGGAAGGCGCTTATGGTTTATAGGTTATTGTTTTTTAATGTGGTGCTTGCTGGGGGACTTTTCTTTTTAAATAGTTGGCTTGGTCGCGTCCAATATGGTATTCCAGGAAATCCTTTTGAATACGGTAAGTTCTATTTTGCATCTGACAGTGACGAAAGCTTTTCGGGGAATTTTTTCTTGAAGACTGTTAATCCGGCCATTTGTTTATCGGTTATTGCCGCGGCAGTACAAGGCCGACTGCCCGATCAATACATTTATTCTTTGTGGATGTTGCCTATCGCCTTTTGGGTGTTAAGATTTTTGTATATGATTATCAAAAACCGAATTATATTTTTAAACCTGAAATACGAATTTTCGGCGTGTTTTGTATCTTTACTGCTTTCTGAAGGAATATTTTTCTTGATTATCAGGCCCTTGCTGATAGAGAGAGAAAGTATATGGATTCCCACAACTGAAATTCGGGATGCTGTATGGTTTGCTATTATTGCATACCTCGCAAAGACTGTTTGGGATATTATGAAAGGGAACTTTCAAGGGGACAAGCTATATCCTGCGGAGAAAAGACGGGAGATCATAAATAAAAGATACGATAAATTCTCGCTAAAGTATGGAAAATTGATTCGGAGCGAAGTCGAAAATCGGTATGCCCTGTCAGAAGAAAGACGGGGGCAGCTTATATGCACAGTCTATGCGATTATGATATACGAAGACTATAATCGCCCTGCGGTTATCAGAATGTTTGAATATGTGATAAAGTTTATAATCCCGAAACGAACGATGACGCTTGGAATCATGCAGGTTTCAAGTAATAAACTTATTTCCAGCAAAACAAGCATTAAAATGGCGATAGAGAGAGTGAGTCGGCCTTTTCTTGAATCCAGTGAGAATTCGGTGTATGAGGCGATTCATGGGTATAACCGTGGCGGTGATTACTGTTCTGAAGTTGAGGCTATATATGAAGAGTTAGCGCAGTTGCTGGAATATGATCGCTGTTATCCGGACAACACAGCTGTAGATAATGAAAGCTATATGATATGAAAATGGAGGCGGAAGGGATCAAATCTCTTCCGCCTTCTCATTTAGAGGTTGAATCGCTTTCCTTAGGGTTTCCACATTGGTATGGTCATAGATTTTTGCCAGCATTTTCAGGTCGCAATGTCCCAGTAGCTTGGCCACCATCAATTCCGGGACCCCGTGGGCCAGCCAAAGAGTAGCCCTGGTGTGACGCAGTTCGTGAGGGGTGAGCCTGGGAATCTCAGGATGTTCCGCGGTCAGGTCATCCATGAAGCGGTTGAAGACCCGTTTGCTCCAGTTCTGAGGTTGGTAGGGGCGGCCCTCAGGACTGTGGAACACATGATCCGGATAAATTTTAATGGGGGCTTCTTCTTTGGAATGAGACACACTGACGGATCGAGGTTTGGCGTTCAGCGCCTGAAGTAGTGCGGGATCAGTAAGAGGGATGGATCTCTTCCGGTAATTGTTTTTCAGCCCGGATGATTCCACAACCCATTTTTCCTGGTCAAGGTCCTGGTAGGCGACGAGACCTTGATTGACATGGAGAATCCCCTGGTCTGTGTCAATATCCTCCCATCGCAGACCGAGGAGTTCGCTGCGGCTGATCCCCGTCTCCATCATCAGCATGATTGCCAGCCCATGGGGATGCGTTTTAGCAAAGTCATAGACGGTGTCGTACTCCGCCTGATTATAGGCGTGCTTTTCCGGCGGTGTGATTTTGGGCAGGCGGATGGCTTTGCCAGCGGGATTGGACTTGCACAGGCCGTTTTCCACTGCTTGCTGCATGATAAAAGAGAGAATCGTAAAATCCTTCTTTACGGACTCGGGAGCATACTTTTGGGACATGTCATTTACATATTTTTGTACGTGGATCGGGAGGATGGCCCCAAGCAGCATACTCCCAAAGTGCGGGATGAGTCGTTGCTGGACCGGAGCCAGGTAAGTACCGCTATAGGTGTTGCCCTTGACGAAGGGTTTTTTATAGAGCTCCAGGCACTCGATAGCCCAGGTGTCAAAGCGGACACGGGGGTGCTCACTCTCACCGCCGCAGAGCAATTCCAATTCATACTTGGCTTTGAACTTTTCGGCTTTTCGCTTGGCATCCGCTTTACTCTTAGTGCTGTAGAAGGATTTGCGGATCAACTTTCCGTTCAGATCCTTACCCAACGTGATTTTGTGCTCAAATGGGCGCTTTGCAGATGATGCTGATGACTTTTCAGAAATTTTGGGGGCCATACTTGTGGGTCACCTCCATCCATGGTAAAATTTGGGGAGGGCAGAAGCCCTCCCTTGCAGCTTATACAGTCAGGGCTGACAGTGGCAGGCCTTTTAAGTACCAGGCAACGAAGGTCGCGGTGGGAATTTTGAAACCAGCCCGCTCCCCCAGCTTCCAGGAGAAACCGAAGGGACAGCGGCCTTGCTCCATAGAAGCTCTCAGCGCGGCCGGAGACATGTGGAGAAATGCGGCCAAATCATTAACCGGCAAGTAGAACGGGTGTTCAGTAATTAATAAGCGAAGTTCATGGGGCATGGTGCAAACCTCCTTTTCATAGGTGGGAGACAGGTGATTTGGATAGGTGCCACGTGCCATTTTTTGAGTCCAGGGAGTACTGGGGGGCCACTTCGCAAAGGAGCTGTTTGATAATACTCAGCCCCCAGGTGCGATCTGCCCGGTCAGCTTTCCTGCTGCCGAAGGCAGCAGAGTACCGCTCCTTGAGCCCCTGAGCAAAGGTGGTTTTCGCCTGCTTGCTCTCCAGAACAATCCCGGCCTTTGAATCAAGCCATTCCAGCAATGCTGTTCGGGCGGATTCGTCGTACCGGGCATCCAGCCACCGCTCCGGGTCATGCGGAAGCTCTTGCCCAAATACTTGGGACCAATGAGAATCCAAAGGATATTCTTCATCACTGGCCAGCATGGAGAGCAGGAAGTCCCGCGCCCGGCGGTAGTATTCTAAGGCCAAGGGGTTGACAACGAATGTGGGACCAGGGGTGAGAGCCACCATTCTTCGGATTTGTGGGAGCTCATCGCCCAAAATATATTTGTTTAGGGAAGCGTAAAGATCGTCCTGAATCAGTTCCAGAGCGTCGATGATGCGCTTGGAGTGTTGGAGCAGCAGTCCAAGTTTTTTCCGGGACGGGCTCCACAGATAGAGATTTAGCGTTTCACTGCCCTTGAGCCGTTTCCGCCCTGCTTGTTGAAGCACCTCCGCCGGATTGAGTCCGGCGCAGAAAATATGTTTTAGGGCAGGGTCGGTCAGAGATACTCCCGCATCAAGAGTAGAAGTTGCCAGCGTAATAGGGCAGTCCAGTTGCTGAGAAGCCAGTAAAGCGGCCCATACGTCAGGCTCCTCCTTCTTTGTATCCGCCGTAATGATACGGGAAGGATGATGTAGCTTCTCGCTAAGTCGCTTGCCCTCGGTAATGGAGGAGATGAAAACCAAGGCCTTGTCACCTTCTGGAAGGGAGTCCAGCTTTTGCACAATCTCTGTTGTCCGGGCGAAGAAATAAAGACGGTACTGGTCATAGCTTGCTGGCCAGTGGAAATGGTGCAGCCTGTTGGGCCCCTCCGCCCGAAGAAGATAGTCCAGAACAGGTTCAGGCGTGGCAGAGAGATACACCCGCAAGGCATGGGAAAAGACGTGTGGCAGGCGCTCCAGAAGCTGGCCGGTATAGCAAACGAAGGTGGCATCCAGCGCGAGGGCGTGGACCTCATCGAAAACCAGAATGCCTACACGGTGTAGCCAGTCAGCCTTGGAGCAGATGGCAGCCCATAGCTTGTGGTAGGTCAGGATGCGGACAGAGCCTATCACTTCAAGATGCCGAAGCCCCTCTGGTGTGTAGTCGGAAAGGATGTCCGTTTGACCCAATTTATGGGCGAGGCTCCGCTTGAACTGGAGACCGATGGCTGCGCGTGACGAAATCACGCATAACTCGAGGTTATGTTGACGAGCAAAGGGAACGATGGCCTCCAGAATGGCGGTGGTTTTCCCTGCACCTGTCCCAGCTTGGATCAGAAGCGGGTCGGGGTGGAATGGGAAATACGGAATATCGGAGAGCCGGGGGAGCGCTTTCGAAATGACCTCAGTAATGGAGAGGTCGGAGAAGTTGGAGCTGCTGGCGAAAGTGTAGCCGCAGCTGCGGGAACGAGAAATCGATGCTTGGAGCATGGCTGTGAACCTCCTTTTGAGTTTGAATAAAGTGTGCCACAAAAGGAGACACTATGCGAAAAAAAGGAAAATTCGACGGTGAATTCGACAAATAGGGGGAGACGGAAGGTGAGCAGAGCCAAAAACACATTCCTGTTGGATTTGAGCAAGCTAGAAGCAGTAAAGAAGAAATGTGAAATGAACGACTCGGATCTTTCCATTGCCGTGGGGAAGAGCAGAAGCTGGATGTGCTCGGTAAAGAAGAAAGCGGATAGTAACGATTGTGTACGGGTGACAGAAAGTATGGCTCAGAAGATAGCGGATGAGCTGACCTGTACTTTGCAAGATATAAGGGGTGAAAATACTTTACAAGGTAAAAAACACGAAAAAGAAGCTTGGAATCCAATCTTTTTTGACCATGAGGCGGCGGCCAGAGGACGATTGGAAAAGTTGCTTCCGGAAAACGCCCAATACCTTGATGCATTACTTGCTTTTTTGGAGAAGGAAGATGATGGTCGGAAAGATGATTTGATGGCATATATTCATGAGTATGAAAATATGGACCGAAAGAAAATTTCTATATCAGCAGATCAATGGTGGAAATTTATCTATGTTTATAAATTGAGCGAGGCTTTAATACTCTATTCTGAGGTGTGTACTACTGATCAAATATACGATAGATATTATCAAAAGATAGAAGACATATCAGAGAATAGTCTTTTCGAAAAAAGGAAGGTAAAAATTCGGCTAATGGAGAGCGTGTTGAAAAATGCTACGGATGATCTTTTGGATTTATCAAGGCATTCAATTCCACGGGACCATAGACTAAAAGGAAAAAGTGAGCAGACGATACGGGAGAAAGTACTGTATGATTGTGCGGAAATTTTGGTTGATTATGTGGAGCAGAGTGGGTCGCTTGTAGAATTGAATAACTATGTAGATCAATTAAGATCTGAAATGAATCTTAATCGGGTGTATTTTCGTTTTCTGTCCGACAAAGAGAAAAGTAAGAGTTAAAATTAACACGGGCGAGGGATAGGGGTTCGGGGGAAGGGACGGGGGCTGGACAAGCCGAAGGCTTGGACGGCCCTTACGTCCCTTCCCCCGAAAAAATATAGAAGGGCTACGCCCTTCTATATTTTTGTATAGATTACTTTAATGTTACTTCTATCATGAAAAATAACATTAAAAAATGCTCAATAATAAAGTGTAAATTATCATGGAGAAAGGTAACCACACAAACAGAAACAGCCACTGATTTGTCAGTGGCTGTTCGCTGTCTGTAAATTCTGATAATGCAAATGACATTTTAGTTTCTGACATTTTTTGCAAAAGTGTCAGATTAAGGCGTCCTGGATATCAGGATTTGTCAACTTGGCCTCGATCAGGTCCAGAAGCTCCTGAATACGTTTGCCTCGACGAATGATCAGATGGCGGTTGAGATGTTCCTGAGCAGCAGCCTTGTACTGCTCGGCCAAGCCCCGGATGTCATCCCTCAGGTCGTAATAGGCACGGGAGCCGTCATAGGTATAACGGGCGAAAGCTGTTTCCAACACGCGCCAGAAGCCGTCCTCCAGCCCCAGGTCATCGCTTTCCACCTTGATTTGCTCCGCGTAATAGGAGAAGGGGCGCAGCTTATAAGCATGGCCGTTCTGGAGTTCCGAATCCAAAGCCTTTTGCATCTCCTGCTGAAACGTCCCGAAGTCCAACAAGGCCTGGATCTCTCCCAGTTCCTGCTGGATGGCTTTGTGTGCAGACAGCAGCCGGACGCAGTGCTTGGCTTGGGCAAAGCTGTCCTCCAGATTATGGACCAGATTTTGATAGACCTGCTGGCTGAAGTTTACGGAGCTTTTCAACTTCAGATGGTCCTGGGCTTCCTGGTAGGCTTGCTTCAGGACAGCCTCTCCCTGGCGGCGGCATGTCTGCTTAGACAGGACTCCGTCAGTTTCTGTATTGTAGGTATCACTGGCTAACAGACGGATATCTTCATGACATGCGGCAGATGTCCGTTCCCATTTCTCGGTGATACCCCAGAGCTTGAGGAAAGCGTCCGGGAGTTGGGCCGCAAACCCTGTCCGCACCGTTTCCGGTGCTTCCTCCTCGTCGTCTTCGTCATCGTCGTTCTCCGCCGACGCCTTGGCCGCTTCATAAATGCGGCGGAAGG
>Ga0129308_1000311_pt1 | contig 80949 bp, 70 predicted proteins | sample L827metagenome_FD_94440 | JGI IMG/M metagenome (GOLD analysis project Ga0129308, IMG submission 94440) | Ring-tailed lemur group fecal microbial communities from Wisconsin, USA - L827 metagenome | ecosystem: Host-associated > Mammals > Digestive system > Large intestine > Fecal | place: USA...
AACAACGTATCGGATCGGAACGGCGGATGTGACACTCTACGCAGTATGGGCGATTGACAGCAATGGAGATGGAACGCCGGACTATCAGACCACCTATACCGTGACCTATGATCTGGATGGCGGTAGTCCTGCCGGGGATGTGACATACAATCAGGAGAAAGTAAAGCCCGGTACAACTGTTACAGTCAAGGCGGCGCCCACAAGGGGCAGCTATTCCTTTGGCGGATGGAACGACGGTACAAACACTTATCAGCCTGGCGCTAAACTGACCGTAAACGCCGATCTGACACTCACCGCCCAATGGATCTCTACCGGCAGCGGAGGAGGAAGTACCTCCCATATTATTAAGGCGGAAGCGGGTCCGGGCGGAGCCATTGCCCCCTCTGGCTCTGTGCGTGTCACCCACGGCGGCAGCAAAACCTTTACCGTCACACCGGATACGGACCATCGGATCGTTGACATCCTGGTAGACGGCGAAAGTGTGGGAGTTGTCAGTAAGTACACCTTTGAGAATGTCCGGGAAAGGCACACCATTGAAGCCATTTTTGAAAAGATTCCAACCGTGGCCGATCCCGAAGGTACCGATGTTTTCAAGTGGCTCAATACTGCGGATCACATTCAGTATCTCCATGGCTACCCGGACAACCTGTTTGGGCCAGATGATAACATGACCCGCGCCGAGGTCGCCCAGATGTTCTACAACCTGCTTTTGGAGCAGGAGGTGCCGGTCACCGTCCATTTTGACGATGTCCCGGACACCGCATGGTACAGTAAAGCGGTCAATACCCTGGGTTCCTTGGGAATCGTGGCTGGCATTGGCGATGGGCAGTATGCCCCGGAGCGTCCCATCACCAGAGCGGAGTTCACTGTCATCGCCATGCGTTTTGCCAAGTTGCCCGAGGGCGGCACAAATATCTTCAGCGATGTTGTTGAACACGCCTGGTACTACGATTATGTGATAGGCTCCATTCAATATGGTTGGATCACCGGCTATCCTGATGGAACCTTCCGGCCGGAAAATACCATCACCCGGGCGGAAGTCACGACGATCGTGAACCGAATGCTTGATCGGAGCGCAGATAAAAGTTTTGTGGACCGCCACGGAGATAGGTTGAATCAGTTTTTTGATGTGAGCAAGTCCTATTGGGCCTACTACCAAATCATGGAGGCCGCAAACGCCCACCATTGTACCAAGAACGGTCTGGAGGAGATCTGGAAGGATTGACCGGACTTCGCACTGCCCCACCTCCGGCTGCGTCCAAGCAGGCGCAGCCGAAGGCGGGTTAGGTCAGACGAGACACAGAGAGGGATTATGGAGAAAACAAGAGTGGGTGGCACCAAAGGCCGCAGCGGAGCCGGGGATCATGTATCTGACCTTTGACGATGGGCCATCCGCCAATACGGAGGAGATCCTGTCCATTCTGCGGGAAAAGGACGTGAAGGCAACATTCTTTGTGGTGACCAGGGGCGGCGAGAAGGCGGTAAGCTCTATGAAACAGATCGTTGCGGAGGGCCACACACTGGGAATGCACAGCTACACCCATGATTATTATACCATCTATGACTCAGTGGAGGCATTTTTAGAGGACTACTATCAGCTATTTTGCCTCATTCGTGAAGAGGTGGGCGTTACCCCCACCGTGTTTCGTTTTCCCGGTGGGAGCATCAATGGCTACAACCAAGGCTTATATCAGGAGATCATAGCTGAAATGCTGCGCCGTGGCTTTGTCTACTACGACTGGAACCTCTCTGCAGAGGATGCGTTCCATGTTTCCCCGTCTGCGGAGGATATTCTGAACAATATTCTGGACAGTTCCAACGGCAGAACACGCGGCATTGTTCTGATGCACGACTCCGATCAGTGTAAAACCACAGTGGAGGCTCTGCCGGAGTTGATCGATGGCCTGCGGGAGCAGGGATTTATCTTCCAGCGGATTGATCGGTCTGTAAAGCCCATTATTTTCAGCTACAAAGATAAAGTGTCCTCCTAATCGTGCGGCACAAAAGAGCAAGGCCTCGGCGGCTATGAACATCATGATGAATGAGATTTAGAGAAAAAGAAATGTGATCGTGAAAAAATGGGGAGCTGGAGCTGAAGAATGTGACATATTTCGGGATCTTGGAGATTTGATCCCGCAAATGGGCGACAATGAAGCGATACTCCCCTCCCGTGAGAATGGCCCCTGCGTAGCAGGGGTGTATATCGCAGGATAGAAAGGAGGAGCCTCCCATGGATCACATATCCTTCAACAGCATCTATATGCGCTTCGGCGCCGGGCTGCAGGCCTGGGTGGAGAGTCGGATGCGGCTCTACGCCAGTCGGGACGGCTCCCTCCTCGCCCTGCGCAACGAGGCGTGAGGCCCCCTGCGTGTGGAGCGCCGAACCGGACGAGGCATGGATCTGCGCATTAGCTCCCGGAGCTTGACCCAGATCCTGGAGTACTGGCATCCCACTGGTAGGCGTATCCCCGCCGTCTACGCCGACGGCCCCGACGCCATCCTTCTTTCACGGCAGGAGGAGTTGGAGGAGGACATGAGCGAGACGGAGTTCCTCTGCCGGTTTCACCCCCTGGCAACGGAGGGGATGCGAAGCTATGGGGTGGAAGTGAGGAAGGAAGGACAACTTTCCTTACAAAGCCTTTCCCACCTTGTCGGGCGCCGATCCGCCGGGGGAAACCCTGGCTTTCCTCCCTGGCTCTGGCCGGGAACTCTCCACCCGGAAGACAGAGGGAGGACTCCTGCTTCAGGACAAAAACCTTATGGGGTTTGTCCTGAAGCAGTGGGACGGAAGGCCCCTCTTTCGCCGGGAGGTGGAGGGATCTGTCCTGATTTCCCCCCATCCCATCGAGCTTGCTATGTATGAGACACCCGAACACTTTATTCCTCTGGACAGGGAGAGCTCCCTCCGAGACAGACCCTCCGGCCGGAGTTTTTCTCCTTCTGGAAGGCGGCGGAAAAACTCTGCCCTCCTGTGGGGAACCAACGTAGCCATGGTGCGCTCCAAAAGGCTGTGGGTCACCAACACCAGCGGCATCAGAAACGTGAGCCGGAACCGGGGACTCTGGATGGGAAAGATCGGATTTTCCCATTGGCAGTTTTTTCTGGGCCGGTATGCGGATCTGGCCGAGGCAGCGGCGGTGGTCCGGGAGGCAGAGAAAGCCAGGGATGAGGTGGTGGGCCAGCTGGATCAGCTCCAGGATCGTGCGGGTCAGGAGCTGGAGCGGAGGCTGGGAAAGCTGCTGGAGGACTTTCGGGATAAAAGGGCTGCGGCAGCGGCCGGAGCGACAGAGAATTGAGTGCGGCGTAGCCGCGCCGTTTCAGTGGGAGGGAGTGGACACGGATGGACTATGTTACCTGCGGGAAAAATTATATCCGTTTCAGTGCCGGGCTACGCCCCTTTGCAGAGAAGCACATGCGGCTCTACGCCACCCGGGATAGCTCCTGTCTGGCTCTCCGAAACGAGATGGGCGGTCCGTTGACAGTGGAGACGAGCCATACCCACAGCATGGATATGCAGATACGCTCCAGTTCTCTGGCCCAGATGCTGCGCCTCTGGCAGAGCGGCAAGCAGCGGATCCCGGCCGTTTATGCAGAAAGCCCGGACGCCGTTTTTCTGGCCCGGCAGGAAGAAACGCCGAATGGGGATCTGCCAGAGGGGGAGTTTCTGCGGCTCTATGTTCCCATCCCTGCGGAGGAGCTGCGGCGGCAGTCCATGACCCTCACAAGCCAGGGGCTTCTCTTTCCCAAAAAATTTATGGTGCGCTGTGAGCTGACCCAAAAAAAGGACGCCCTTATCTTCCACCAGCGGAACGATGGCCCGGTGGTCGGCCTGGAGACGGCGGAGGGGATCCTCTACCAGGATCCCGCAGTCATCGACTTTGCCCGGCGGCATTGGAAGGACAAGCCCCTCTATCGCCGGACGGTAGAGGGGGCCCTGGTGCTATCCCCCGATCTTATGTGGCTGGCCCGGCTGGATAGCCTCAAAAACGAAAAGACTCTGGACAGGGAAAAGCTGCGGGGCCGGCTGTGGGTGGATATGGACCGGATGTATGTCCTTAACGGGGCAGCGGAAATCGCCGATGTGCTGGGGACCCGGGCGGCGGTGTGCTGCTATGGGCCCTACCTGGGCCTGACGGCCGACCGGGACGGAGATGTGTCCATTGAGAGGACGGAGGAGGGGGTTCGGTTCGCCTCCCAACTCCTCTGTCAACAACTGGCCCCCCGCTACGGCGCAGGAACGGAGCGGCTCTATCTGGCCCCCCACGGAGATCTGCTGATCTTTTCCTCCAGCCCCACCGGGGAGGAGCACGAATTTCCTCCCCGGGAATACTTCTGTCGCCTTCTTATGACGCCCATCCGCCCCCACCGGATCCTCCGCCATCAGAGCAATAAGCCAACCAGGAGGAGTATCTCATGACTGGAGAGATGGTGGGCTACGGCGGTGCTACAGCTGTTCCTGCGGGTATTTTCATCAGAAAAGAGCTACATTTCCTCCACAGCGGGACTACCGTTGGTGGGCCGGGTGGCCGTATTGAAAGGCACTGCACAATGTCAAAAGGTGACCTTCCGAAGCGGATTGGAGCTAATGCGTTTGGTACGCGGGATGCCGTTTCCTATCAAAGAGATGAGCTGCGGGCGAATCAGGGAATCATATAAGGTTTCCTGTTCAACGCCGAGAATAGAAAGAGAACGTATCTGATGGACAATACATTATTAAATTATTGCCAGCGCATGGGGCTGGAAATGCTGCTAACCCAGTGGGACTATGAAAAAAACGGAACGCTTACCCCAGATCGTGTGACATACGGCAGCCATGCTAAGGCTTGGTGGATCTGCGAAAAGGGACATAGCTGGCAGGCTATCGTCAAATCCCGCATCAGTGGATGCGGATGCCCCGTATGTGGTATGCGTCTGCTGGTGCCCGGCGTAAACGATTTGGCGACCATACACCCGGAGCTTGTCCATCAGTGGCACCCGAGCAAAAACGGAGCGCTTCTTCCAACCGATGTGATGCCCGGTACCCGGCGTAAGGTTTGGTGGCAATGCGAGAAAGGGCATGAATGGCAGGCAGCTGTTTCTTCCAGAGCCGCCGGCAGAGGCTGTCCGGTATGTACCGGTAAGGTGGTAGTTCCTGGCGTGAATGACCTTGCCAGCCAATATCCGGAAATTGCGGCGCATTGGCATGAAACGAAAAATGCTCCCCCTCACGCCGCAAATGGTAACGCCGTATAGTAACCGTTCTGTCTGGTGGCGATGTTCGCTGGGCCATGAATACAGAACGACCGTGTCAAGCCGCACCATGCGGGATGGCGGCTGCCCGTACTGTAGTGGACACCGTGTTTTGGCCGGTTTCAACGATCTGGCAACTCTGGAACCGGAAATTGCGGCAGAGTGGTATGAAGACTTAAATGCTCCTCTTACGCCGGAGATGGTAACGGTGGGAGCTCATCGGAAGGTCTGGTGGGAATGCAGCGAGGGACATGTCTGGAAATCAGTGATCTATTCCAGAACAGGGGCTCAGCGCTGTGGATGTCCTGTGTGTGCGGGTAGGGTAAAAATAAAGCGGCGAGACGGATATGAGGATTCATTGGCAAAGGTCTAAAAGTGGTGAACATATATGATTACATATGATGCTGAGCCCTGTGGCAGCCGCTATCAGGATTTAGCCGGACGGCGATTTGGGCGGCTTGTTGCTTTAGAACGAACAAGTAAACGTGTTTCAGATGGATGCTTTTGCTGGCTGTGCCGCTGTGACTGCGGCAATTTGACTGTTACCAGCAGTAATAAGCTTTTACAAGGTCGGACAATGAGCTGCGGGTGCTATCAAAAAGAACGGCTGCAGTCCAGCCGCTCGTATATTGCCGGTACCTGCGTGGAGATCATACGCTCAAAAAAATACCGGCCAGTAATACCAGCGGTATAAGAAATGTGAGCCGGAGCCGGGGGCTTTGGCTGGCAAAAATATCGTTTGCACGGAGGCAATTTTTCCTTGGTCGATATAAGGATATTGCCGATGCAGCCGCGGTCGTCGAAGCAGCAGAAAAGCTCCGGGACGAAGTGGTTGACGAAATTGATCAGCTGCAGGACAAGGCGGTTGATGTGCTTGCAGTTCGAATTGCAGAGCTGGTAGAGGAATTCCATACTGATAAGGCAAAAGTATTTTTGAAGGCCGGCATAACGAATCCGCAAGGGTTTATGGAATTGGACGAAAATGCACTGTAATCAAATTGCTTAAAGCAGAATACGGATTGTATCTGAGTTTTTCCCGTTGTTGTCTTTTGATTGGAAATCAAGCCATAGTATAAAGTCATATTTATCGGCAAGGCGACAGCACTGCCGATAAGAGAGGAGATGATGCCTGCCGCCTGTGTGCCAGCCGTGTGAACGGAGGGAGCCATACGGTGTGATCGGTTTTTTGAAATGCCGTCACATTGAAATAGGCTACTGCCTGCATGTGCCAGGACACACTGCTTTACGGGCGACATCCAGGTATCATTTCAGTCGATGTAGAAAAGGGATCCCACTTTTGGCAGAAGAGCAGAGGATTTTCCCTTTTGCTATGTACGACAAAAAAGTCAGATATTTCAATGTGACCGAAGCGGCCGATGTTGCGCAAAAGCGCAGCATCGGCCGCTTTTTTATTTGCAGATACTTTGTAAGGTGCCGGGGGCCTCCACTCGGTCTGAATTTCAAAAAATTCAGACTGAACGGAGGATATTGCCATGCGATTTTGGAACGATGGCAAAGGCGAGGCAAACATGGTACAAAACCAGTTCACCAAATACTTGGTGATTTCCGTACAGCGGAAGAAAAGCGCAGTCCTGCAGGGCCGCAGAAAGATCCGGGACAGCGAAACTTTCACCGATGATTGGGACGCTCTCCCTGGGATCGCGGTAGAGGAGGACTATGCCCAGCAGGTCAGCTCTCCACTGGACTTTGAAAATGCCGCTTTGGGCCGGGCCTTGACCCAGCTGAAGGAGCGGGATCGTTACATCTTCTTCGCCCGGGTACTGGACGAGAGAGCATTTGACGACCTTGCCATGGAACTGGGTATGGGCTACAAAGGTGTTGCGGCAGCCTATTACCGGGCAATCGAAAAGATAAAGAGAGAAATGGGGCGAGAGAAACTGTGAACTTTAAGGAACTGCTCCAACGGGCCAAGGCGGGTGACCAGCAAGCCAAGTGGGAGATCTTCTCCATGTATCGGACGTTGCTGGTGAAAGAGGCAGTCGTCAACGGGGTGTTCGATGAGGATATTTACCAGGAACTCTGTGAAACGCTGTTCCTCTGCATCCAAAAATTCCGCATCTGATATAGGCACTATAAGAAAGTGGCCGGAGGATCATCCCCCGGCCATTTTCCTATGGTGCTTATTTGCGTTTATTCTACCTTCGCTCCGCCATCTTTCTGGTAAAAATGGCAGTACAGATTATAGTCCCGCTCCCTTGTGATCAGACGCAGCCACACATAGAGCAGGCCCGTTTCCCCATACAAATTGAACTCTGTGGGCTCGGAGGTAATCTCCGCATAGCTCCGGCACATACGGCGAAGGCTCCGGAGCGTTTGAAACTCTGGGAGCGCAAGCAATGACGCCTGGAAATCATCGATCTCCTCGGCAAGCGCCCCGGCGGCCCGCTCGCCTTGGCATGGATACCAGGTTGTCCACCATTTGCGGCCATCGTAGTCAGAGCGGGAATAGGCCAGCTCCGAAACAGGGTGCTCCAAAGAACTCAGGGGAAATTTCTTCTGTGGGCCGGTGAAGATATGGCTGAATCCACAGGCCGGCACAAGGGCCACATCTGCACTGTCGGAGGGCGGCTCCAGTCGGTCTTCCCGGACAGCCCACCAGTCCCGGATGGGCAGCGCCGCGCCATTGGCATCCCGGAGGGCTTCGTCCATCCCACAGGCCGGACAGATATGGACATCAAGGGCTCGGCTCAGGGCGTTTTCCACCAGGCGGTCACGGAGCGGGCCGCCGCAGCGCAGGCATTGGATCGGCACCGCAGCGTCAGGGTAGAAAAGCGCACGGTCTTTTGCCCAAGTACTCAACAGTTCTGCTTGAGGGTAGAGATAGATATTCATGTTTCTTCTCCTTTCGATTTCGTGTCAATCAGGCGATTTTCTGCTCACCCCAACGGATTTGGAAATGGCCTTCCTCATCGAGTTCCCGGCGCATCAGCAGGGCCATCAGGTTGTAGTCAATCCCGAACTTGTCATAGATTTCATCCAGATCGGCGTCTTTTCCTTTCATGAATAGATTGAGCTTTTCTTTTGCCACCACCATCTGCATGAGATTGGACTCCAGACTTCCGGCGTAGGTGAGGAAGTAGATGTCCTTATACTCCGTAGAGGTGTAGCGGATAAAGCGCATATAAAACTGGCTCATGCCGGAATTGTTGTAGTGCAGCTCCGGGATAATAATTTTGTTGACGAACTCGAAGTTGACGCTGGAGGGCAGGCTCTGCTGGGTGCAGAGAAGGATTCCGTTGCCACTCTCCCGAAGTGTCTTACGGAGGGCACGGCGTTTGGCGAAGGATGTGGTAGAGCCGGTGACTACGAACAGTGGGCGGTCTGGCAGGTGCTCTTTGAACGCTGCCACATAGGAGTCCAACACGACTTTATGCCGCACCCCGATAGCCACCACCTCGTTGTCCCACTGGGAAGCCATTTCCACTGCCTTTTTGATCTTCACGGGTGTGCCGCCTGTGTACTCTGCCATTGTGTCGGGCGCCGCACTGACCCGGAGCAGCAGTGTGATCTGCTGCATCAGTCTGAGCATGGCGTCCTTCCGATGGTTTCCGGTGGAGGCAAAGTAATTGCGCCACAGGCGTCCAAACTCCTTGGCCACCTGCACATACACAGCCCGCTCCTCTGCGGAGAAATTCACCGGCGTCTGATGGATCCGCCTGATCTCTTTCCCGGTCACCTCTTCAAAGGTGCGGGTGATGACCGTCTTTGCCAAAATGTCGTTGAGGGCATCGGCGTTGTAGATGTCCTGGGTACGCTCCCCTACGCCGAAGACAGTGGTTTTCTCCGGCAGATGGCAGGCGGAGAACAGGGTGTAACCCTTTTTGTAGGCAGGGATAGGCTTACCGTAGTAGTTGGTATTCTCCCGGCTCACAACACGCTTGTCCTCCCGGTCAAAGTAGTAGGCCGTATCACACCAGCAGAGCATATTGACGGAGTTGTTATAGAGCAGCTCCAGCTGAGGGGCAAACTCCGAAATGTTGTTGCGGGTACTGGTGCCCGTGGTCAGCAGCTTACTCCGGCAGCGCCGGAAACAGTCCAAAGCGGCCTTGGCCCGTACCGAATAGGGGTTGGAGATCTCATCGCTTTCATCCAGCACCAGCTGGATCTTCTGATGGTGCAGCTTGACCCACTTTTTGATCTGCCTGCGGAACTGCCCCATCTTATTGAGTGTCATCAGCACAAAGTCGCCGGGGCGGATACGCTCCAGATCCTTCAGACGCTCCACAAACACATAGGGCAGGCTGTAATTCTTCAACACCACATCCCAGTTGTTGCGGATGGAGATGGCAGAGGAGATCACCCAGGTGGAGTGCAGTCCCTGCTGTTCCATTCGGCACATCCCGGTGGCGATGGCGGCCAGGGTCTTGCCGCTGCCCTGCTCCCACTGAAGAAGGCCGTACCGCTTTTGCAGGATACGGTTGATGTCCTGTTTCTGAATATCATTGAGCTGGATGACCTCTTCATTCTCTGCGTCCCAGAGGGTAAATTCATTCAGCCATACAGCGATGTCGGGCTCTTCCGCCATATCCTGAAACGGCTGGCTTTGGGTATCGTATTCCTGTCGCTTGCGCCGCAGAAGCTGCTCAAATCCGGGAAACCGCTCCGGGGTATTGTCCAGTACGGCCTGATAGATGGGGACAGGCTCCCGGAGGTGTTCCGGGATCTGTCTGGCGGCCTTTTGGCTGTATGCCTTATATGTGAACTGATCGTTTTGCTTGACCAGAGCCACCACGTCCCGAGGCGGCTTCTTATCCTGTTGGCTCAGGGCCCGACGAAGGTAGGCCAGCACCTTGGCCTCCGTCAGCTTCTTGCGCTCCCATTCCTCATACTCCATATCATGGGGGCGCTCCTGGGTATAAAAGCGATGGAGATACTCGCAGCACTTCATGTATTTGTCCTTGGTGGCCGGGTGGATCTTGATCTGGTAGAGGAGCTTCTGCGTTTCATAGGCAAACTGGCCGGTGCCCTGGTGGCTTCGGGCCAGCTCCAGCATTACCTGGGCCTTATTCTGCTCCAACTCCGCTTTCGGGAGCATGAGCGCTCTCTCGTAGAGCCGTTTCGCTTCCTCCACAGGATCGAACCCATGCGAAAGAGAGTACAGGGTCTCGGTAGCATAGCGGCGGGGCGTCCAGCCGCTCACCTCACTTTTCCTCTGCCAGAGCTGAAGTTTTGTGGGGAAGTCACTGACGCCCATCTGTCGAAAAGCGTTATCCGGCAGGTTGACCTGGCCGAGAAAACTGTACCGGCTCTCTATCTCCCGGATTGCAGTGCCATCCGCAAAGGAGTCGGCCAAAAAGGACTGGGGCACCACCAGGGCGAGAATGCCCAGAGGCTTGAGCAGTTCCGCCGCCTTGACGCAGTAGTAGAGCTGGGACAGGCAATCGCCGTCCGGGGTGTACCACCGCAGATTGAAGGGCGGATTGCCCACAACATAGTCAAAGCGCACCTCCGGCTGGTAGGTGCGGATATCGCCAAGCTCCAGGTTGGCTGCAGGATAAAGATGATGAGCTACTTTATAGGCTTTGGGGTCTACCTCACAGCCATAGATGTTTGACTCCACGGGCATGAAATTGAAGAAATTGCCCATACCACAGGTCAGGTCGGCAATCAGGTCGGCATCGGACAGGCCCAGGCTCTCGGCCACCATCTGGCAGATGTCCGGCGGAGTGAAGAATTGCCCGTTCTCATACTCCTTTTTCTTTTCGCTGTATGTGTGGTAATTTTCAAAATCGCCCCGATCCAGTCCGTGGAGGCCGCCATCGCCAGTGTAGGCGTTGTAGATGTCCTCCTCGGTGAAATCCGCAGCCCTTACGCCATTGTCAATATTGCAATTTTATAATAAGAAGAAGTTGACAAGCTCGAAATCTCATGCTACAATACAGATAGCAAAATAAGTCCTCATAATCCGCAAGAGATTGTAAGCGTCATGTGTTGGCGTCGGACTGAGGCATTGTTAGAAAGGCACCTCAGCTATGAGGTGTCTTTTGCTATGCATACACAAGAGCGGCCAACATTTATCCAATGATCCAGAATGGCCCGCCGGCGCCTGCCGACTTGCTGGCCTCATTCAATATGATGGAAAGATCCCATGTCTGCTGGCTCCGTGTGTAACTGGCCGGGTCAGCCACGAGGATATTCCCATCCTGCACACCCCGGAGGACAATGAAGTGTCCACCGGAGGTAAAGTGCCCCTTTGTCATAATGGCTACCACCAGCTTGCCGCTGCCCAGTGCATCAAGAATGCGCTGAGGCTCAGAAGCTGTGCAGCCTTCCACGGGTAGCCCCCACGCCTTGGCCGCATTGGGGATCAGGGAGTGGTAGGAACCGCTCTTGCTGCACCAGCCGCCGTTTTGATAGGCCCATTCGGACATCTCAATGGGGTCAACGACATTATTTGTCAGAGAGGACACCACGATGGACATGGAGGTAGGGCCGCAACCATAGCCGCCGATGTTGTCCGTGCCATAGGGCTCATTAGCCCAGCGCTCATCCAGCTGGTTGAAGTAGACCACCTCGGTGGCCCCATCGGTAAAGCAGACATTGCCCAGGGAGCCAATGGTGGCGCCGCCGTACTCCGTGTACTGGAACATCCCGTCGCCCAGAAACAGGCTAAGATTTTGGGCATAGTCTCCCGCCAACGATTTCTGCTCCTCGGTCAGATGGAATACCGTATCGGCAAAATAACCCTCGCCGTTGTAGACGAGGGTATAGATGTACCAGGTCTCCTCCCGTGTTTCCACCACGTCCGGGGTGTCCGGATCGTCGTCCTCCACCGTCCGGGTTTCGCTGGTGCGGGTGTAGGAAAAGAGGCTGCTCTTGCCTTGACGGAGAACATCCTGCAAATCCGCCAGAGAGATGGTGTCCCAATCCTCGCCCTTGGCGGCGCAGTATTGTGCGATAAAGGAGTTGGTGTTGCTGGCCATATCGGCCGCATAGGGGTTGATGACCTCATAGTTGTCCCCACCAGAAGCGGCAAAGTCCTGAGCGATCCGGGCCTCCGCATCGGAGATCCCTTCGCCCAAGACCTGATTGACAGCAAAGGCGACGTCGCTTACGTTCTGAACGATGGCGGCGTTGTCGTTGAGAATAGGTTGGTTGGAACTGCCGCTGCTGGTCAGGCCGCCGAAGATCAAAGAGGGCAGCATGAGGATGAACAGCACCGGCAGGAGCAGAAGGGCGGCAACAGCCGCCACGATCTTCCCAATGTGCTTTCTGCCCTCCCACAGCGCCCCGGCAACAGCCCCATAGGGGCCGCCCGCCGCTCCGCCTTTTGCGGCGGCAGCCAGTGCTTTGCCTGTCTTAATAGCTCCTTGGATAGTCTGAGCAGTGCTGGCCGCTTGAGATAAGCTGCTTTTTTCTTGCTGATTCAGGTTTGAATACCCCCCATCTTGTGTACTGGACCCACTTCTGCTATAATGGCGCAGGTGATAAAAATGATTTATGTTTGTGACAACTGCCATTTCCTTTTTAGCCGCACCGCAGAGCCGGAGCAGTGTCCCGATTGCGGGAAGTACACGGTTCGCCTGGCAGATGAGGCAGAGCGGCAGAAATATGAGGAACGGCTGAAAAATCCGGAGAATTGAGAAATGGCTGAACAGTCTCAGCGTGAGCGCATCATGCGGTATGCCCAGGATGTATTCGGAACGGAGGCAGAGTATCTTTGGGCAGACACACCTGATGCTGCCGTTTTCCGCCACCCCGCCAGCAGGAAGTGGTATGCAATCATCATGGCCGTATCCCGGAGCCGACTAGGGCTTTCGGGAGAAGAAGCCGTTGATGTTCTGAATATAAAATGCGGTCCGATCCTGTCCGGCTCTCTGCGGATGCAGCCGGGCTTTCTTCCTGCGTATCACATGAACAAGCAGAATTGGATCTCTATCATATTGGATGGCTCTGTCCCGGACGATAAGATTTTCCCACTGCTGGGATTGAGTTATGACAGCGTAGCGCCCAAGCGCCGCAATAAGCGCACTCAGAAAGAGGAAGCATAGACCGCCTGGGAAATCGCACCGATATTCCGGGCAAAGCAGGCCAGAAGCCGAGGGTCAAAAGCGCCGCAGGCCCCGGTCAGGATCATTTTCTCCGCCTGCTCCTCGGGGAAGGCGGGCTTATAGACCCGTGGGTGGATCAGAGCGTCAAAGGCGTCCGCCAACCCCACCACCTGCACCCATGGGGTGATACTGCCGCCGGCCAGCCAGTCGGGGTAGCCGGTGCCGTCCCAACGCTCATGGTGGTGTCGGCACACATCGCAGATCAGCGGGAACGCCTCGCATCCCCGCAGCTCCGGCACCCGCTCTATCAGCTCGCAGCCTTGGGTGGTGTGGGACTTCATAATCTCAAACTCCGCCTTGGTCAGCGGGCCGGGCTTGTTGAGAATTTCCGGGGGGATAGCCCGCTTGCCAACATCATGGAGCAGGGCCAGCGTGGAGTACAGCCGGATCTCCGGCGCAGACAGGGCCGGGATCACGGCAGCAGCGGCACAGGCACGCAGCAGGCAGTCGGTCAGGCTTTGAAACTGTGCGCTGTGGGGCGCATGGTCGATCAAAAGCTGCTCCCGGCGCAGGACGGTAAAGGTCTGTTCCATATCCATGTCTCTATTACCTCATAAAATAGTAAGGCAGGGCGGCCCCGAAAAGAGGCCGCCCTGCGTTTTGCTTAGTACCCTGTTTTGGGCAGTGTGGGAGGCGGCGTGACCGTCAGCTTGCGGATGATGGTCACCCAGCTCGCCTGAGCGGTCTGCCATGTGCTCTGATATTTACCGCCCACATCGGCCCGGTTCACCAGTTGATAGCCGTTGACCGCCGTGGTGAGCACTTGGACGGTCAGCGTGGGATTCTTGACGGACTGGAACCCGACAGGCACCTTGCCAAAGTCGAAGTAAATGTCCGTAATTACCTCACCGGCCTGCATGGGGATGGCGTTGAGGGCGAAGGAATAGTCGCTGCTGGTCAGCAGGTTGGAGGCCAGCACCCGGTAATCGCTGTAGTTGGTCTTATAGAGAATGCGGTAATTGAGCCGGGTGCTGTAAGTGCCGGTGGTCAGTACCGTGGCCCGGGCCGCATCGGTGGGAATGCGGTCATGCCAGAAGAAGGACTCCAGCGGCACATTGCTGGTGTTGGCAGCCGTGATGTCATAGCGCATCTGGCTCCCTGCCAGCACCTCAGCGTTGCCCCGCTTGGTGATCGTCACCCCAAGGCTCACCGGCTTGTCATAGGCGGATACCTTGATGATCTGGCCGGAGTATTCCAGCGTCTCATCAAAAATGGTGCCGTCCAACTGCCAGAAGGCCGGGGCTGTGACCTCCCGGATCTTATAGCGGGTCAGCGGCAGCGGTTTGGAAGCGGCCACGCCTCTGGCGTCCGTGGTGATGTAGTCCACCACCTTGCCGGAGCGGGCCTCGCTGATCTCATAGACCGCACCCTGAAGCGGGGCGCCCGCCGGCGTTCCGGTGACCGGATTGGCCTCGGCGGCGTATTTGTATATCTGGATCTGACCGGTGATGGGGGTGTTCTCCCAGTCGATCTCGATGGTGCTGCCGGACTTGACATAGACGGTCTTATACTCCTTGTCCAGCTCGTAGCCAGGGGCCGCCTCCAGTTCACGGATATACAGCTTGCCCTTGCCCTGTACGGCCAGATCGTCAATATAGACATAGCCCCGATGATCCGAGGTATATTCACCCAGCGGGTTCCTGTTTGCATCATACACCAAGAACCTGACTCCGTAGATGCCCTCACCAGTCACACTGTCCGTTTTGTGGATAATGACGCCGGAGAAGGCTTTGTTGGTGATGGTCAAAGTGGTAGTGCCGCCATTTTTGACGGTGAAGTAATGCGGCGTATCGTCCAGTTGGAACTCCCGGGGACAATCCACCTCCACAGCGTAATAGGAGCCATCCTCCAAAGAGAGATAGGCCCTGCCTCGCTTATCCGTGGTGATGGTGTCCACCAGGGCGCCGCTGATCTCCCGGATCTCAAAGGTCACATTGGGGATGCGCTCCGACTTGTCGGCGGCATTGACCTTGAGCAGTTCGACCCCGCCCACAGCGTTGTTGTAGAAACGAAGGGTCTGCGTGTCGTTGGGATTGACCGTGACGGTCTGGGAGCGGCTGTCCGGGTCGATGGTGAAGCCGGACACGCTCTCCAGTTCCGTCACCACCACAGTGCCAGTGATGCCGGAGAGAGTGATTTTTCCGCTGGCATCGGTGTAGTAAATGCCGTTGGAGGACAGCGTACCACCGCCATCATCCACATAGCGGCCATCCGCATATTTGATCTCAAACTTGACCCCCTGCAGCGGAACCGTCTTTGTGCCGGTCCGCCCCAGCTTTTCAATGACCAGGTTGCCCAGAGGTTTGTTGCGGAACTCCAGCTTTACTGTCTGGCCCGCCCGGATGGTGGCCGTCTGCGGGATGTCGTCCAGCAGGAACCCGGACTTGGCCCTGGTCTCTTTGACCACCAGCGCCGTGCCGGGGGCGATGCCTCCCACCAGAAAGGAGCCCGAGGAGTCCGTCACATACTTACCGTTGGCGTTGCCAATTACCGATCCTGTGCTGTCGGTCACAAAGAACTCCACCCCGGAGAGCGGGGTATTCTTACCGTCGTCCGACACCTTCGTGACCAGCAGAGCGCCTTTGGGCGCATTGCCGAAATACAACTCCACCACATCCTGATCCTCGCCGGAAATATAGGCGGTCTGGGGTGCGGTGTCAATGACGTGGCCCGAATCGCTGGACAGTTCCTCGACGATATAAGTGCCTCTTTTGAGCCCCGTGACGGTGAAGGAGCCGTTTGCGGAGGTCTTGTAGGTGCCGATAACGGTGCCGCCGGTGCCGGAGGTCCCGCCCAGATATTTTACCTGAAATACCGCCCCTTCAATGGCTTCGCCGGTCACACTGTCATATTTGTAGACCACCAGGGCCGAGAGAGGGGTGTTTTCAAAACGGAAGGTTTTGCTCTTGCCGGCTTGGACAAAAGCCTCTTGGGTATCCGGGTCAGCAATGGCGTACCCCGGCGCGGGGGCCAGCTCCTGCACTTTGAACCAGCCGTCCTTCAGGCCGTTGTCCGGCCCGGTCAACTCGATCCGGCCCGCCTCATCGGTAGTAGCGATGCCCAAGTCGTTCAGCTCGCCGGTAGATGTATGATTGCTGGCGTACCAGACCTGGAATTTGACGTTGGGGATCGGGTCGCCGGTGATGCTGTCCACCTTCAAAATCTCGATGACAGGCGCTTTGTGGTTTTCAAAATACACATCCGCATCCCGGTTGGGGACGAGGGCGATCAACTGGCTGGGGGCATCCAGCAGGTAAGGGGACGGGACGGATTTTTCAATGATCTCAAAAACCTTCGGCAACAAGTTTTTCACGACAGCCACGCCATCTGCCCCTGTCTTGACCTCGGTGACGGTGGAGCCATCCGCCGCCCTGACGGTGAACACCGCCCCCTCTACCGACGCTCCGGTATCGGCATCGGATTTGTGGATCGTCAGGTTGGGCCGCTTGACATTTTGCAGCACCACAGTGGAGTCCCGGCCCGGGAAGAGTTCCACATGGTACTCGGTGTCGTCCAGAATATGCGTGTCCACCGTGGAGATCTCCTGAAGGGAGTAGACTCCCGGCTCCAGGCCCTCCCAAACGATTTCGCCTGTGCTGGAAGTGGTGCGGTCTAAATACCGGCTGCCATCCTCAATGCGGGCAAGCCGGAAAGTGACGCCGGCCAGAGGTTTATTGTCACTGCTCAGTTTGGTTAGCAAAGACGTCCTTTCGGTGTAAGAATACGAAATAAGCTTCATTATTATACCGGATACCAGGGCAAAACACAAGCCCGCCCCAGCGGCTGGAAACGATATTCCTCTCTCCAATAAAGATTCCATCAATTCTCTCGTTAAGTTTCCGCCAAGCTTTCCCCAACCGTGTTGACAGCGGACCTCTTTTCCATATGATTGTAACTGTAACTGGCGCCTAGGTTGGGGGGCACCAGTTTCAATTGGGAAGATTAGGAGGAATTGTATGTTCAAGAAATTCACAAACGGCTGCGTGCGCGTAGTCAATCGATGGCTGCCGGATGCCTTCCTGTTCGCCGTCATCCTGACCATTGTGACTTTTGTGGGGTCCATGATCGGGACAAAGCAGACCCCCCTTGAGCTGGTCGACGCCTGGGGCAATTCGAAGGGCTTCTGGGGCCTGCTGTCTTTCTCCATGCAGATGGCCCTGGTGCTGGTCTTCGGCTCCGCCATGGCCTCCGCCAAGATCTGCAAGCGTTTTCTGGGGGCCATTGCCTCTGTCGCCAAGGACAAAAAGAGCGCCATCCTGGTCACTACCTTCGTCTCCACCGTCTGCTGCTGGCTCAACTGGGGCTTCGGCCTCATCGCCGGCGCCCTCCTGGCCAAAGAAGTGGCCCGCCGGGTTCGTGACGTGGACTATCCACTTCTGATCGCCTCCGCCTACTCCGGCTTCGTGATCTGGCACGCGGGTCTCTCCGGCTCCATCCCCCTGCAAATGGCCGCAGAGGGCGGTACCGAGATCCTGGGCATCTTCTACTCCGCCCCCATCACCGATACCGTTCTGCATCCTGCCAACCTGATCATGGTGGCCGTCATCCTCTTCCTGATGCCCTTTGTCAACTATGCCATGCACCCTGATGCCGAGCACACCATCATCGTGGACCCCGCCCGGCTGGTGGACGAGGAAGAGCGTACTTATACAGTGGGCACCCCTGCCGAAAAGATGGAGCACAGCAAGATCCTGTGGGCCATCACTCTTCTGCTGGGCTTTGCCTACATCATCTATTACTTTGCCACCAAGGGCTTTAACCTGGACCTGAACATCGTCAACATGATTTTCCTCTTCCTGGGCATTTTGCTCCACGGCGACCTGCGGAAATATGTGGACGCCATTGGAGACGCCGCTTCCGGCGCCGCCGGTATCCTGCTTCAGTTCCCCTTCTATGCCGGCATCATGGGGCTGATGGTGGCTCAAAATCCCGAAACCGGCGTGTCCCTGGCCGGCATCATCGCCGACTTCTTTGTCAGCATCTCCAACGACGTCACCTTCCCCATGCTGACGTTCCTGTCCGCCGGCCTTATCAACTTCTTCGTCCCCTCCGGCGGCGGCCAATGGGCCGTGCAGGCGCCTATCGTCATGCCTGCCGCCACCACGATGGGAATCGAATACGGCCGGGCCGCCATGGCCATCGCCTGGGGCGATCAGTGGACCAACATGGTACAGCCCTTCTGGGCGCTGCCTATCTTGGGTATGGCCGGTCTGTCCGCCCGCAATATCATGGGATACCTGGTCATTGTGACCATCTTCACTGGCGTGGTTGCCTGCCTGGGCTTCCTGGGCTGGGCCATGTTCTTCTAAAACTTGCCTTTTCTCTCTCTCCTTACAATAGGAGCCCAACACACACAAAACCCGCAGGCTTTTGGCCTGCGGGTTTTGTGTGTGTTTTACTCAATTGCGATCCGGTTCGGAGCCGACGCCGCCTTGGCCTCCCGCTTGGGGATTTCCAGACGGAGGATGCCATCCTCGTACCCGGCTTTGATTTCATCGGGTTTTACATCGCCCACGTAAAAACTCCGGCTGCATGCCCCGCTATAGCGCTCCTGGCGGATGTAACGGCCCTTCTTATCCCTCTCATCCCTGTCCAGACCCTTGGCCGCGCTGATGGTGAGGTATCCGTCGTTGAGCTCTACATTCACCTCGTCCTTCTTGAAGCCGGGCAGGTCTACCGCGACCTCATAGCCGCTTTCGGTTTCCTTCACATCCGTCTTCATCAGGTTCTTGGCCCGCTTGCCATAAAGGGGATTGTGCTCCCCAAAGAAATTCTTTTCAAAAGAGTCTCCAAAGAAATCGTCAAACAAATTCTCGCTGAAAATGCTGGGCAACATAAGTCATTCCTCCATTCGTTGTCTTACCTTTTTGCCCTGCAGAGAAGACCTTTTCTGGTCCCCTTCCCTTGGTACGGCTCTACTATAGTCCTCTGTTTTAGCACTGTCAATATAGGAGTGCTAAAATTCATAAAAGAAACACATTTGATACAAAGAAATGTCACATTTAAAAATTAACCAAAAACGAAAAATCCCCAAAGCCTTGCGGCTCCGGGGATTTTTCTGGTGGAGACAGCAGAACTCGAAGGGGGCATGGTATGTTCCTACGGGTGTTTGGCTGTCTCTGGTAATACCCCATAAAACCGCTGTGGCACAAGGAGTTCCGGGTTTCATGCGGAATAAAATCTCAGAAACCATTGGGCCTGTTGGATATTCATTTTTTATCGTTCTGTTAGAAATTTGTTAGAAGTAGGATAGGATGCTGTTACGAAAGATTCATTGGATTTTTTAGCGGTCTTATCCATATGTGAGCGACCGTATAAAGTGGAGATTCACGCCCCCGTGTGGGGGGCGACCCAGCCACCCGGCACCGGACCCGCTGGAGGCCGCATTTCAATCCACGCCCCCCGTGTGGGGGGCGACGCGCCGGTTTGGGTTTGAATTTCTTCAAAATACTATTTCAATCCACGCCCCCCGTGTGGGGGGCGACAGCCCATGGGCGGCGGGACGCTGCTAGAATCCGTATTTCAATCCACGCCCCCCGTGTGGGGGGCGACGGACATCGCCTCCGTCAACCACGCGGAGCCGCAATTTCAATCCACGCCCCCCGTGTGGGGGGCGACGCGTAGTGTGGATTTCACGGGCTCCGGCGATGGGAAATTTCAATCCACGCCCCCCGTGTGGGGGGCGACCAGAGGAGGTGATGAACACCCGTGGGCAAAAGACATTTCAATCCACGCCCCCCGTGTGGGGGGCGACCTGGAGAGAGTATTCCGAAGGATGGGAGTAACGGCATATTTCAATCCACGCCCCCCGTGTGGGGGGCGACATCCTACAAATAATATGCGGATTGAGTTGGATATATTTCAATCCACGCCCCCCGTGTGGGGGGCGACCAGAGGAGGTGATGAACACCCGTGGGCAAAAGACATTTCAATCCACGCCCCCCGTGTGGGGGGCGACGATCTGCATCCCGCCTTCCTCAATTCGACTGAGATTTCAATCCACGCCCCCCGTGTGGGGGGCGACCGCATCAGCGACCAGGGAGAGGTGCAGAGGCAAACATTTCAATCCACGCCCCCCGTGTGGGGGGCGACGTTTATGTTTTGTACTTCTTCGGCCAATAGGTTATTTCAATCCACGCCCCCCGTGTGGGGGGCGACCTTTGGATCGCTTCCTTGGTCTGTCTCTGTCGTTATTTCAATCCACGCCCCTCGTGTGGGGGGCGACGGCGGCTGCTCTCTCGCGGCTAGGGTATGATTTTTATTTCAATCCACGCCCCCCGTGTGGGGGGCGACATCACCGACGTATCCCTCTGCCGCAGGCCGGACAATTTCAATCCACGCCCCCCGTGTGGGGGGCGACCCTGTCCCGCGAGGCGGCGGAAAAGGCGCTGGGAATTTCAATCCACGCCCCCCGTGTGGGGGGCGACCCTTCTGGCTGAGGGGCAGGAGGATATCCTGCGCCATTTCAATCCACGCCCCCCGTGTGGGGGGCGACTCCGGTGCTCTTTATCTCCTTGGAGATGGACACCATTTCAATCCACGCCCCCCGTGTGGGGGGCGACGCGACGTGCCGGTGGAGGCGTCGGTGCAGATCGTGATTTCAATCCACGCCCCCCGTGTGGGGGGCGACTACACCACCATCCTCCAGATGAAAGTGGACGAGATATTTCAATCCACGCCCCCCGTGTGGGGGGCGACGACAGGCCGAAAGGCCGGAAAGGAAGTCAGCTATATTTCAATCCACGCCCCCCGTGTGGGGGGCGACCCCGTACCGACGCTGTGGGTCAGGCTTGCGTCATATTTCAATCCACGCCCCCCGTGTGGGGGGCGACTATGAAACCAATAGTAAAATTCGCAAAATTAAGAATTTCAATCCACGCCCCCCGTGTGGGGGGCGACCTACGGGCAGGATTTTTATTGCTATGAACCGAGTATTTCAATCCACGCCCCCCGTGTGGGGGGCGACCGTTGACGGAGAGATCCAGAAGATCGTCCGACATCTATTTCAATCCACGCCCCCCGTGTGGGGGGCGACTACACCACCATCCTCCAGATGAAAGTGGACGAGATATTTCAATCCACGCCCCCCGTGTGGGGGGCGACACAGCGCCCCTGTCTGGCAAAACGGGGCCTGGGTATTTCAATCCACGCCCCCCGTGTGGGGGGCGACGGCAACAGAGGCAGCTTCGCTTGCAAAGCAGTTATTTCAATCCACGCCCCCCGTGTGGGGGGCGACCTGGCGGTGCTGGGCGACCAAAAGCAAGGTACATTTCAATCCACGCCCCCCGTGTGGGGGGCGACGGCCTCATGCCGGGGTCCGCTCCCAGCAATGCCACCTATTTCAATCCACGCCCCCCGTGTGGGGGGCGACTGTCGGCGTGGTTTTCTGTGCCCTCGACCGGGATCATTTCAATCCACGCCCCCCGTGTGGGGGGCGACGGGCTACGTGACCGTGATCGACGAGGAGGACGCGGAATTTCAATCCACGCCCCCCGTGTGGGGGGCGACGGGGCCCCTCTGTCTGTATTTGAGGTGTTTTTATATTTCAATCCACGCCCCCCGTGTGGGGGGCGACATCGACACAGACGGAGAAGATCATATTTACGATATTTCAATCCACGCCCCCCGTGTGGGGGGCGACGGAAGAGTGGACCTCCACCTCTACGCCCTGGTCATTTCAATCCACGCCCCCCGTGTGGGGGGCGACGAGGCGGACCTCGCGGACGGGAAGACGGCATGGGTATTTCAATCCACGCCCCCCGTGTGGGGGGCGACCTTTCAACGTGTGGCTGGAGAAACACGGGTTGCCATTTCAATCCACGCCCCCCGTGTGGGGGGCGACCTCCTCCGGCTCCATGCCGTCGCTCCCATCCGGATTTCAATCCACGCCCCCCGTGTGGGGGGCGACTTGGACGATCTTTGCTGGGATGACGGAGAGCGCATTTCAATCCACGCCCCCCGTGTGGGGGGCGACCAGCAGCGCCAGTTCCGGCCATTTCCCGCGAATAATTTCAATCCACGCCCCCCGTGTGGGGGGCGACGCTTGACATGGGCGATACCGTCGAGGACATCGCGATTTCAATCCACGCCCCCCGTGTGGGGGGCGACCCGGGAGTTGACGCGCTTCGACCTGCCTGATCTATTTCAATCCACGCCCCCCGTGTGGGGGGCGACCGAGGATAGCAAGCGCTATTCCGGTCGCCTTGAATTATTTCAATCCACGCCCCCCGTGTGGGGGGCGACTCCCTGCTATTTAATGCCCTGTGGCTCCTGTAGCTATTTCAATCCACGCCCCCCGTGTGGGGGGCGACTCCAAATCGTATTGTCAGACAGCTTAAATATTTCTATTTCAATCCACGCCCCCCGTGTGGGGGGCGACAGCTCAATCGGGAGGTAGAGGGGCGGCAAAACCAGATTTCAATCCACGCCCCCCGTGTGGGGGGCGACAGTAATCGGATTGGTAATGAGCCCAACGGAAATTATTTCAATCCACGCCCCCCGTGTGGGGGGCGACATGCGGAGCGGCTGGAGCTGGCTCGGCTGCTGGTATTTCAATCCACGCCCCCCGTGTGGGGGGCGACATTCCTTGATCCTGGCTGCTATCCCGTCAGAACGATTTCAATCCACGCCCCCCGTGTGGGGGGCGACTTGGCGTTCTGCTCCCGCAGATCCTCGGTCTCCTTATTTCAATCCACGCCCCCCGTGTGGGGGGCGACAATGGAGCGAGAGACCGCCGCAGGCGGTCATGAGCATTTCAATCCACGCCCCCCGTGTGGGGGGCGACGGGTGTCTATAACCTCCAAAATACATAGTCCGCAATTTCAATCCACGCCCCCCGTGTGGGGGGCGACGGGATTAAAAGTCAGTATGAGTCGTTGTTTTCTATTTCAATCCACGCCCCCCGTGTGGGGGGCGACAGATACGGTTGTTCATGGCCTGCGGGCCATAAGAATTTCAATCCACGCCCCCCGTGTGGGGGGCGACCCTCCTTCGTCGCAAAAAAGTTCAAAACGCAAAATTTCAATCCACGCCCCCCGTGTGGGGGGCGACCTTCCTTACGGTACGCATTATGTGTACTGGCGGATTTCAATCCACGCCCCCCGTGTGGGGGGCGACCCGGAAGGCGTGCGCGTGCTTTCTTTGCGTTTTATTTCAATCCACGCCCCCCGTGTGGGGGGCGACATATATGCACGGTACTCCAGCGACCTCCAACGCAGCATTTCAATCCACGCCCCCCGTGTGGGGGGCGACAGATTCTCATCCTTTCAGCCCCCAAACCTTGATTATTTCAATCCACGCCCCCCGTGTGGGGGGCGACGATGCAGCAGCTCCATGCACGCACCTCACAGTGTATTTCAATCCACGCCCCCCGTGTGGGGGGCGACGTTGATCTCCAGCAGCCGGTTGTCGTCATAGCGATTTCAATCCACGCCCCCCGTGTGGGGGGCGACGACCTGCTCAGGCTCAGAGGCCGCAGGGTATTCAACATTTCAATCCACGCCCCCCGTGTGGGGGGCGACACCGTCCGGGCACATCATCTTGGCGTGATAGACATAATTTCAATCCACGCCCCCCGTGTGGGGGGCGACCTTCTCGGCGCGGTAGCGGGCGACGGAGTCCTTATTTCAATCCACGCCCCCCGTGTGGGGGGCGACATTTTGACCTTGGCCTCCTTCTGTATTTGCCTTATTTCAATCCACGCCCCCCGTGTGGGGGGCGACCCCTGTTGGTCTGGGACAGGGGGCCCAAAATGGTATATTTCAATCCACGCCCCCCGTGTGGGGGGCGACGAACCAGATCATCCAGTATTATCACCCCGACACCCTATTTCAATCCACGCCCCCCGTGTGGGGGGCGACTCTGGCTCCGCAGGCAGTGCCTCATCATGGCAAGATTTCAATCCACGCCCCCCGTGTGGGGGGCGACAGGCAGAGATTGCTCTTGCGGAGGAGGCCGTCAAATTTCAATCCACGCCCCCCGTGTGGGGGGCGACAGCAAAAACAGCTAAAAATTCAATCTGTTCTCGTGAAAAATAGACAATTCTTACAAATATCCTCTTCTAACTCTTATCCGATTTTGAAAAATAAGGTTGCCTCCTTACAGATAATACTGCAAAATCTGGTGCGAGACCTCGGCGATTTTCTGCGCGCTTACGTTTCGCACCTAAAGCATCAATACATCTTCTGGGTTGTAGGATGCCTTTACTCCAAAATGCTCGATCTTGTTTTCATAGCGGTTTCCCAAGTAATAAAAACGAAGACTGTCCTTTTCCGGGTCCATGATCTTACACAGCTTTGCCTGTAACATGCGGCACTGGGCCGCATCCAGCAGACATTCAAAGACAGAGTTCTGCACCCGCTGTCCGTAGTTGACGCACTGCTTCGCGATTTGCCGCAGACGTTTGCGGCCAGCGGCGTCCTCGGTGTTCACATCATAGGTGATTAAAACCAGCATACTATCACTTCCACAAAAAAGGTGGGTAAGCGTCCAAGTCTCCCCGGAGATAACGGGCCAGCAGAAGTGCCTGCGTATAGGGGATCATCCCCCATGGGAGCTTTTCCTCCAGATAGGGGTGGGTCAGTGTCTCTTTTTTCTTTTCCTGCCAATGTTTCAGAAATGTTTTCCTGCCGCCGTCGGCCAGCAGCACCGCGCCGCTCTCCATATATTGAAAGTCTCCCGCCTTGACCTGGCGGTTGTTGATGAGCGTGAGCACAAAGCGGTCCGCCATGCAGGGACGCAGTTCCTCCATCAGGTCCAGGGCCAAGGAAGTCCGACCCGGGCGGTCCCGGTGCAGGAATCCCACATAGGAATCCAGCCCCACACTCTCCAAGGCGGAGGCGCAGTCGTGGGCCAGCAGGCTGTAGGCGAAGGAGAGCATGGCGTTGACGGCGTCCAGCGGAGGGCGACGGCTGCGCCCCTGGAAGGAAAACGTCTCTTTATCCCCCAGGATCATCTCGTCAAAAACGCTGAAATAGGCGGAGGCCCCCACCCCCTCCAGGCCCCGCAATTCCTCCGGAGCGCTTACCTCCTTGACCTGAGACAGCAGTCCGTAGATTTGCTTGGAGGCGGAGACCAGTTTTTCGCCGTCCACCCGCAAACCGTGGTCCCGGCGGGTGCGCTCGATGCTCCAGCGGGCGTTGAACAGCTTGCCGAAGATCATAGTGCGGCTGATCTGACAGCATTGAGTGGGATCATCCCCGGTCCGATATTGTGTCCGGCGGAGCAGGACGTTTCCGTTCCCCTCGCCGCACACCCGGGCCAGAAATTTTCCTCTGGGGGTACAGAAAGATAAGCCGATCTGACGCTGGGCGCAGACGCCCATCAGCGCGGGGGACGCCCCGGCATAGGAAAAGGTAATGATATTCTGCAAGGTATGTAGAGGATAGCGGGCGACAACCTGCTTGTCCCGATTGGCCACCACATTCTCCCCGTCCAGGGACAGGTAAATATCCTCTGAGAGGATGTAGAGGGTATTGAGCAGATGTTTCATTTCAGCTCCTCCATGGCAGCGGCCAAATAGTCCGCAACTCTTTTGCGGCCCATCAGCTTTGGAAGGCACAGGACTTTCAAAGAGCAGGCGTTACAGGCCTTGGATGGCTTGACCTTGGGTGTGTGGCGCCTTTTATACAGCTCATGCATCTCCTTCAGGTTATCTTGAACCTGCCCGCGCAGTTCAGGCGTAAAGGGGACCACCGTCCGGCGGCGGGGCTCTCCGTAATAGAGTGCCCCCTCCGGGACGGCACAGCAGAGCATCTCCTCCAGGCACATAGCCTGGGCGCACAGCTGAAGCTCGTCCGCACTGTGTTTCTTGGGCTTGCCCCGTTTGTACTCCACCGGATAAGGCAGCCACAAACCTTCACGATTTTGCAAAGCAATTCCGGCAGGGGCTCTGCGGAACTCTACCGCGTCGCACTGGCCGGAAACACCCAACTCCGTCGAGTGGATGGCCAGCCCCCTGACGGTCAGACAGTCCCCCCGGCTCTCCCGAAACTCCTGGTCGTGGACGCGCTCGTGCATGAGATGGCCGTCCACCGTGCGGTAATTCTCCGCCCACTGACCTTCAATGTGGATCAGCGCCCACTGGCGGCGGCAAAAGACAAAGTGCTGCAAACCCGAAAGCTGGAGATAATCCTCTTCCTTAAATCCCATTCAGAATCTCCGGCTCCAGTCCGGCCAAAGGCTCCAATGTAATCTTGTAATCCTCCGCGCAGGCGGGGATGGCGTCAGAAGCAATCAACTCAGCCTGGACCGAACGGTGGACCTTGGCGGAGGAATACTGCCCATCCTTGCAGTTGTGGTGGAACCAGTAGAGTCTGACCACCTCCATGGAGCCCTCCGGCCGGGCGGAAGAGGCGTCATTGACGAAGAGGGTGCGCAGACACTCCTTCAAAATATCGGCGTCCTTCTCAGTGAAGCCGGTTTTTTCCGCAAGCTGAACATTGATAGAGCCCTTGATCTTATAGAGACCGAAGCGGACAAAGTGCTTCATGCCCATGGTGTCGGAGGAACGGCCTTTGTCGTTGCTCTCACCGTTTACACTCTTGGTGATCTGCATATCCTCTATCTGCACGGGGGAGACGCTGACACCCTGATGTACAGAGACCGGGCCCCTCACACCGATGGACATGCCTTTTGTGTCCTTAAACGCAAATACCTGGCCGAAAGAACGCACGTCCAGCCATGTTTCACAGGCCTTTTGTGCATAGTCTTCTGAATCCTTGAACTCCTTCGCTTTTCCCAGAACGGCGGAGGCCCGGTCGCTGAGACTTCCGCATCCGTCGTCACACCGGTCAGCGGACTGGACAAACACGGCCTGTCCCAGATCCTGCATCCGGTTGCGCAGCTTGCGCTTGATGCACACGTCGCTCATTTCCCCTAAACCGTTGTAGTCGGTGCGGGGGCTGTTGCCGTTGAGAGGGTCGCCGTTGGGGTTTGCCATGGTGGCGGATACAAAGGCCACAAAGTCGATTTTGTTCTGTAAGATACCCATTTAAGACTCCTCCTCTGTCTCTTGTTGATCCGTTTTTTCGTTGCGGTAGGCCCGCTGATGGGAATATCCCAACAGATAGATATCATCCAACTGCTGGTTCAGTGTGCTGTCGGAAGGAGAAAAGCTGTCCAGAATATCATCAATCATACTCTGGTAATATCGGTAAAGTTTTGGTTTGGACTGTGCCAGACGCTTGTTGTAGGGCGCTAACTTGTCCCATAGGGCGGACCATGTTGCCATTGGGCGCAGCGTAAAGACTTTCTGCATTCTTATGGCGTTGGTCTCCCGCCGGTCCTCGTCGGTATAGGTGCTGTTTTCTATTGCGTCCGCGATGGCTAGCAGGCGACCGAACAGATAGCTCCGGTCGGAACAATTTTTGTCTAAAGCCATATCCCACTTCTCCTTTGAATGGTATTTTCGAATGGCCGCGCAGGCTGTGAACAGCAGTTTTTGGCGGTTCTCTCCTTCATAGAGCAGGAGATGGGAGGCTTTTTCTACCAGGGCCCGCTCAATATCCAGTGGGAATGGCGCTTTGTCCACCCTGCAGGCCACCAGCCGCTGCATCTGCTGCTTCAAGATGCGGTCATCAATTTCTGCTTTTCCGTTTCGGGGTGTCCCGAAGGCCCAGCTGACAATTTGGAACAACGAGGGTGATTGGATCCCATAGGGACCGTTTTCCCAACAGCAGGAGACCTCCCAGTCGTGCAGCCGGTCCAGAAAATCGGAGGCCAGCAGTTCGTTGTAGTAGGTGACGGCCAGACGGCCTGTGGTGGCCGCGTCGAAAGCGGCGATCACTACGCCCGCAGGCGGGCGCAGGTCCTCTTTCCAACCGGAGAGAGCCTCCCACAGTTGCTTTTGATACTGGCTGGGAGTGGCCGCCCGTTGAACGTTTCCTCCACCTTTGCGGCCCATGGGGCCTGTCACCTTGGGAATTTGGATGCCCTGGGGACTCCAGCAAACAAAGGTCCGCCCGCCAAAAGAGACGCTCTGGTTGGCCACCAGCCACCGCAAGGCGTTGTGGGCCTTCTGGGATGCGGTATAGCCTACCGTCGCGGCCTGCGCCGCATCGTCGAACCGTCCCCGGTATGTGAAGCCGCTGGAGTCATTGGCGGAGATCAGCTTGGCGTTTCCGTTGATGGGGATAATCCCTTTTGGATGCTGTCCGGCGGGAGCTTCCATTTCGCCGGAAACCATGCACAGTGCGGGCGGCGTGTCCGCCCGTTTCGCGGCGGTGTAGTCGATAAATGCTTTCATAAGCGTCTGGTCTGTCCAGCAAGGTCCGTTGAGTTTTTCCCCTAAGCCGTTGACCTCCCAGCAGACCATCGCTTTCTCTTCGGCAGTAATACCCGCCTGACTCAAATCTGCCAAAATGGTTCTATCCTGCACATAATTTAAGATGGCGTGCAGTTTTGGATGGGAAAAGGGTGAATTGACCCATGCGGACAGCTGTGACACATAGTGGCTGTACTCCACTTGGTTTTGGGGCAGCAGATACCGCAGGTAATCGCATAAGGGGTGGGGAAGTTCAGCAGCCTTGACCGTTCGTCCTGCTGATTCTTCCGTTGCGGGAATGATAATTTTGGGGACGTCCTTCTCTAACGCCTGAGCGGTGATAAAGTTTCCGTTCTGATCCAAAGTGATTTTGATTTGTGGCCGCGCCATCATGTGGGAGATTGGTGCCAGCGGCTCCTTTTCTTTCTCATACATGATTCCAACCCGGCCGGCCATCGCATCGTAGGTCTCACAGGCCTTTTGCAAAAGCCCCATCACTCCACCTCCCCAAATTCCCGCAGACCGGAGAAGTTTTCCATATCAATCCCAAAGGGCTTCATTTCCATCTTGCGCAGAGGCTTGGTGAGCGGACAGTCCTCCGGACGGGGGAAGGTGATAACTCCCTGCTTCATCACCGGATACCAAAACCGTGCAGTCATTTTTCCCTGGGTCTCGGTGGAGTAGGCCTCGTCAGCATAGGTGATACCGTGATACATCAGACCGAAACTCAACTCCGGCAGCTTGTCATAGGCGCTTGGCTCTTCTCCAAATACACAGGGCTCCACATATCCCTGGCACTCCCTGGCCCCCAGGAAGATATCCCGACGGCCGCCTTTTTCGATCATCCGTTTGGCGATATTGTGGTGCTTGTTCTCACTGCGGTCCTGAGCAAGCTCCGGGCGGTTCTCGTTCCACTCAAAATGGGCCCGTATCTGATAACGGCAGTTTTTCAAATAGGTGTAGTAGGACAGGTCGTTTTTGCCGTCCTGGTAGTGGATGGGCCGGATACCCTTTACCTCGGTTTGAATCTGGTTCATGACCCGGACCGCGTCAATGTACCAGATCAGTGTTGGTTTCCAGTACACAGAGGACAAAATGCCTTTCAATGCTTCATAGGTAGGCACCTGATAGCTGCATTTCTCCCCGCCCACCCGCATGATCGGGTCGGAGAAGAGGCCGTAATCCCCTGTGACCTGAAACTCCACAATATTTGGGTGCCGCATCGTATCACCTCCACAAGAATTCAAGATTTGATTCACCCATAGAAAAGCCGGTCTCCGCACTGTAATGTCCGCTGAGTCCCAGCGCACCGCCCTGGAGGGGAATCAGGCTGTGCTCCTCGTTCAGACGGTCAATTTGATATTGGTACAGTGAGACGGTATAGGGCTTTGCCGCCTCCAAAAGAGAGCGCAGATAAAACGGGTCCCGTTGGGCTTTTTCACTGCATAAACCGGCAATGAGCGCTTCGCTTTCTTTGTAGGGGACTACCACGTCCGTGGTGTTCTCCTCAAAAACTTCAAAAAGGGTTCCGGCCAGCCGGAATGCCTGATTGAAATAATAAGGGTGCTCCTGAGCGTATTGGCCGTTCAGCGACAGAAGGGAAAACAGTGAGGGGCGGTCTTTTACACAGTAGTCATGGTGCCCCGCCGGTTCCCGGCGATACAGCGCCCGGTAATAGTATTCGATGGAAGCATCAGAATCCAAACGGTGCTGAAACTGTTCCGGGCGAGCTGCAAATTCCGCGATGAGTTCTTGGGTGGCGTCTTTGCCCAGCTGGATGTCTGGCAAATGGGAGAGGTTCTCCTGCTGGCACTCTACCAGATAGACCGGAGCCAGGACACCGGGCCCGGCCTCGCCGCTGCGGTTGCAGCGGCCCGCTGCCTGGACCACGCTGTCCATCCCGGCGGACAGGCGGATCACACAACCGAAGGAGATGTCCACCCCGGCCTCAATGACCTGGGTAGAGACACAGACTGTTTTTTGACTACTCTGCCCCAGAGCGCTTTTCAGCTTGTTCAGCGTGTCCCTCCGATGGGTCACGCACATAGCGGCAGAAAGGGAAAACAGAGCGAAGCTCTTGTCCTTCAGGAGACTATACAGATGTTCTGATTGATTCTTCTTGTTGCAGACAATCAGCAAACTATCGACATACTCCAGCTTTTTTACGGCAAAATCAGCGATCTGTTCCAAGGACATTGATCCGACACTTTGAATATCTGTTCGCTGGAATACCTGCCAAAGAGCGGGATCGTATGGAACAATATCACGAATAGGACCATGGATTGGATGCTCGATCTGCTCCGTACAGGGCTGGGTAGCGGAACAGAGAACCACTGTAACTCCGCAAATCTCCGCTAAAAAGTTAACCGCCAGAGAAAACATAGACAACATTTTGCTGGGAACTGTCTGCACCTCATCGATGACGATAACGCTGTTACAAAGAGAATGAAACCGCCGGATACAAGTGGTTTTTCCAGAGAATAGGATATTCAGCAGTTGAACCAGAGTAGTGATGATGACAGGGGCCTCCCAAGTCTCGGTAAGAAGTTCTCGCTCGTCCAGTTGCTCACTGTTTTCCTCTGTGCGAACCAGATTGGAGTGATGCTCCAAAATCAGGCTGTCGTCCTGAATATATTTTCTAATCTCCTTTGCGTTCTGATCCAAGATGCTGAGCAGGGGAGAGGTGAAGATGATACGCTGCTTTCGATATTTGCGGGCGTGAGCGAGAGCAAACCGGAGACCGGACAAGGTCTTGCCACCGCCGGTCGGCACACTGAGGCGGAATACGCCGCCGGCCTGTTCCGCCGCCTGTCCGCATTGGTTCGAGATCATGCGCCGGGCCTGGTCAATGGGAGTTTTTGAGGAGAACGCATTTAGCTTTTCTTCCGTCCTTGTCAAAAGAGTGAACCACATCTGTTCCAGCTCCTCGCCGCTTCGGGCAGGAGGGAACGCGGCACCATTCATGGAGATTGCCGTATCCCGTCGGTCTCCCTCAATCACTGCGGAGAGCAGCAGGCGGGCGAGGAGCCCGGAGTAAAACGCTGTTTCCTGGTCATAACGCTCATCGCTGACTTCCTCACCAGTCATAGCGCAGATGTGTTCCAGAACTGGCGTCAACTCGTTTAGGGCAGCTTGAAACTGCTGGTCAAGCTCCTCTTGGTTGATGCAGAAACGGAAAAAGTTATCCCTTGCCTCTTCATAGCCGATCTCTTTCTTAGTCAGTCGGTGCCGAAAACCGTTTTTTTGTTGGTCATCCACACAATCAAACAGACCGCCATGATGCCCGCCGACGGCTAAGGCCAACAGTTCAGCGGCGATGTCTGCCAGATCCTCTGGCGGCTCATGGTGATATCGCTCCAGAAGAAGACGTACTCCAGCGAAGGTGTGATTCACCGAGCCGCGTGTGCCAGCTCCATCCTTTATGTAGTCCTGGAACTGCTCTGAGTATTTTCCGAGATCATGCAGCAGCCCCACCGCCTCCCCAGCGGCGGAGAGGCCAACGGGCTCCAGCGCCGCTGCCGCATATCTTGCGGTATTATGGCAGTGTTTACTGACCGATTGGACGGCGATTATTTTGTCAGATGGATCCCTCTGAATGTGTGCCAGGTAGCTTTCCATTGGTCCCACTTCCAAATACGTGATTTTAGAGATAAAATACAACACCTGCTGTCCAATAAACTGGACAATCTTTTGCCTCGGAAGCAAATTTTAGATAATTGGAGATTGCCTTGATGGCAAAACTTTACCATAGGGCCTCGTTTTTGTCAATGTTTTAACACATCTTTTTCATTGAATATAAAATGGTATTTGCAAAAAAAAAATTACGTGATATACTAAATTGGTCTCTGACAGATACAGCAGTTAGAGTGGATTGAAAAAATGAAAAAGAGGGGTTTCCCTAGCAAGGCAAGGCGGCGATAGAAAATCTATCGCCGCTATTTTATAACAAACTTGACTTAGGTGAAGAAACTTCAACTATAAAAGCCAGGTGTAAAGGGGTAAAATGGGCTTGTATTTCAGGGCGGAGTAAGTTAGGGAGGAATGGAGAGGACCAGGGGCGTAGTATGCCCTCTGCACGGCTCTTGGCGGCTTTGCCGCTTAGAGCCGTGGCGTACCCCTTGTGGGTGCCGCCGGACCGGTTTGACCTGGAAGTAAATAGAGGTAGAATATATTTTTTAGAAAAGATGTACTTCAATGTTAAAACAATATGAAAACCTTTTGCTCCATCTGGACAAACTCCACCGCCACAACCGGCAGGGCAGCTTCAAACCCAGGGAGCGATATATGAGGCGGTGAAACGCTTTTGCTGCTTTCTGGCAGAGCGGTACCGCTCTTCTGGACCGGCTCAGATTCCATTTGTGTAATACAGCCCGCGGGCATAAGCTGTTCGTTCCCGACAACCGTTTGACCCACGAGGCGATCAAGGACTTTCAGTGATTCCTGGCAGACAACCGGCCATTGGCCCAGGACCCGGACTCCGACCGGCCTATGACCTTTCACGGGCTGTGGCACACCCGGGCGTCGGAGCGGAGTGGTATCAGGAACGCATCCAAAAGGGGAGGAGCCCCTATCAGGCCAGGAAAGAGGTTGCTAAGCTGCTGGGACATGGCCGGGATGATGTGACCCGTATCTACCTCGCTTCGCTGAAGAAGAAGGGAGGCGATGGGGATGGATAGACGTCCTACCTCCTATGATGACCTTCCCCTGACGCTGTCGGTGAGAGAACTGATGCCAATACTCTCCGTCGGCAGGAATACGGCCTATGAGCTGATACATTCCGGACAGATCAGAAGTGTTAGAATCGGCAGAAGAATCTGTATCCACAAAGCGGAGGTTCTAAGGTTTTTGAAAAATAACTGAGTAGCCCTAGAAATCAAGTGCCATTATATCGCATCCGAACGCCGGATGTGATATAATGGGTTTGTAACAGCGGGTACTCTATCCTGTTGGAAAAGAGTTTTTATGACAGGAAGCCTGCAAATCAAAAAGAATAAATATTGTGCCGTCCTATCTTGGCATGAAGGAGAAAAAGGACAATAAGCGCAGAGCGGAAGCCTTTTTGAAGCAGGAGATGGACAAGCCGGAGAAGATCCAGGACCACCACTTGACCGGGACAGATCAGCCCTTCCTGCCCTTTATGGAGCAGTGGCTGAACGAGGTGGAGAGGTATTCCATCCGCGTTACGACCTTGGAGCAATATAAGGCGGTGTTCCGCAACGTGATTTCAATATTCCCGGCATTTCAGAACGTCGCGCTGCGGGGATTGGCCCGAAGTCTGCGGCCTGCCTTACATTCTCTTCCACGGGCTGCGTCACAGCGTAGCCACACTGCTCCATAGCGCTGGACGGGACATTCAGGATATTCAGGGATGGCTGGGCCACAGTGACATCTCCACCACCGCCAACATCTATTCGCACTTTCTCTACTCAGCAAAGCGGGATATGGCGGATTCCATTGATGCAGCTTTAAAGTAAGGGTTACTGCCACGTTACTGACAGAAAAATTCCGCCTGTTAGAAATCCGTTAGAAATTTTAAGAAAGCCGCCCAAAAAGTTGGACAAAAAAGAAAACACCGTCAAAACCAGCGGTTTTGACGGTGTTTTCTGGTGGAGACAACAGAACTCGAATCTGTGACCTCTCGCGTGTGAGGCGAGCGCTCTACCAGCTGAGCTATGCCTCCATATGGGGAACGTGTTGGTGACGCGTATGGGAATCGAACCCATGTTACCGCCGTGAAAGGGCGGTGTCTTAGCCGCTTGACCAACGCGCCATGGGGTGCGGTGCAGCTAGTGCTGCATGGTAGCGGCACCTGGATTTGAACCGGGGACACTGCGGGTATGAACCGCATGCTCTAGCCAACTGAGCTATGCCGCCAAATAGGCCCCGACGAACAGGGCAAGAGTTAGTATACCCGATTTGTCCACGGTTGTCAACAAGAAATATCTGATTTTTTAAAATTTTTCCGTCGCCGGGGAGGCCAAATTTTTAGGCCCGCCAGACAGCTCCTTTATTCAGCGGAAACGGCACTCCTGGGACCGCTTTCCAATATCGGGGCAGGCCCTAATCGATCTTGTAGCCCACGCCCCACACTGTTTTGATAAAGCGTGGGTCCCGGGAGGGCTCCCCCATTTTTTCCCTCAGGCGGCGGATATGCACCATTACAGTATTGTTCCGGTCCAGATACTTCTCGCCCCACACCGTCTCGAAGAGACGCTCGGCGGAGATGACCTGCCCCCGGTTTTCGCAGAGCATCCACAGGATATCAAACTCGATGGGGGTAAGATTCAGCTCCTGGTCATAGAGCGTACACTCATGGGTGCTGCGGTTGATGACCAGACCGTTAAAGTCGATCACATCCCCTGTGGGCGGTTTCTCCGTCCCATTATAGCGGGTGTATCTCCGAAGCTGCGCCTTGACCCGCGCCACCAGCTCCAGCGGATTGAAGGGCTTGGTGATATAGTCGTCGGCCCCGATGGTGAGCCCGGTGATCTTGTCCATATCCGATCCTTTGGCCGTGAGCATGATCACAGGAAAATGGTACTCCTTGCGGATCTCCCCACAGAGGACAAAACCGGACATGTCCGGGAGCATCACATCCAGCACGGCCAGATCCAGGCTCTGCGCCCGGACGCAGGCCAGCGCCTCCGCGGCTGTGCCGCAGGTAAAGACGGTGAATCCCTCGCTTTTGAGATAGACCCCTACCAGGTCCGCGATCTCCGGCTCGTCGTCCACCACCAGGATATTGGCCTCCATATCTCTCACCTCTTCCCGGATATTATATCCACCGGGGCGCAGGCAAGTCAACGCCTCCTGAGAAAAGATAAGAAAATCATAAGGTTTTAGAAGAGCCATTTGAGAAGGCCGGCGCACAGCAGGGCCGCCCCCGCCGGAATGAGGTTCTCCCACCGGAAGGGCCGGTCCAGGAGCCCCTTGACCAGCAGCACCACGGCGGCCAGATTCAAAAACCAGGGCAGCAGGCCGAAGAGAATGGCAAACGGCAGCCCGATCAGCAGCAGCGCCACGCTGACGAGCGCCACCCCCACCACACACAGAATACTCAACGTAAGCAGCGTGATCATCGTAAGTTCCCTCCTTTGTGTTGGTCCTATCCTACCATCCTTCTCTGAAACCACCATAAAGGAAAGATTAAAAATAGGTAAAATCGTTATCGCTCTCTCAGCCCCGGCTCAGTCTGGAACTCGGTCATGGTGTTCCAGTAGCGTTTGGGCATATGGGTCATACGGCACTTGGGATGATAGCGTCCCTCGATGGAGATGGTATCGTAGAACCGCCGCCATAGCCTGCGGTAATCCAGCTCCGTCTCCCCCGGCACGCCGGCACAAAACGCCTCCAGCGGTACAATGGCCCACCGCCCTGGCTGGTAAAACAGCGCCTCCCGGTGTGTGCGGTCGTAGATGACGAACCGCTCTCCAGAGTACCGGGCGCAGAAGTGGGGCCGCAGCAGGGGGAGGACCCGGTTTTTAGGCTCAATCTCCGCCGTCAGCACGCCGCCCTGTTCGGAGAAACGGAGGAAGCCCTGTAGCTGCTGGGCCTCGCCCTTCAGATGGGTCAGAGCAGTCACCAGCGGCGCCACCCGCGGGTCCGTCAGGTCCCGCACCACAGCGGGGCCGATCCGGTACCCCAGCCGGACAAACGCATAGATCCGCTCCTCCTTTTCGGGCATACAGGTGAGGAAGCCGCGGGTCACCATGCGCTGTGCGTCCAGCGAGATCCTCTGGCTGAGAGAGCGGTACACCCGCCCGGCATGGGCTTCCTCGGTCTCCACCGCCCGTTCGGGATAGAGGGAGATGCGGGGATCCTCCGGTGTGGAGAAGCTCACAGGCAGTTCTTTTCGGACGTAGCTCTCATAGATACAGGTGAGGAAACCCGCATAAGAGCCGTCATAGAGATAGGCAAAGGGCGTTCCGTGGTCCATAAGGGCCTCCTTATCCGGCATTTTGCGCAAAGAGTGAGAGCTGCTCCGGAACGTCTCCGGCCAGCAGCGGCCGTTCCAGCGCCACCATCTGCCGCAGCACACTGTCCGGCTTCACGCGGCTCAGCCCCGGGAGCATCCGCCCGGAGCAGGTGAGGAAGTACTGCGCCCGCTTGAGCACCACGCCCAGCTTTTTGAGCCCCTCAAAGGTGAGGGGACCCACCCGCCGGGCGGTGAGGATCCGCCGCGCCGAACGCACCCCTATGCCGGGGACCCGTAGCAGCCGCTCATAGTCCGCCCGGTTTACCTCTACCGGAAATTCCTCCAGATGCCGCAGCGCCCAGCAGCATTTGGGGTCCAGGCGGGGGTCGAGATCCGGGTGGGCCTCATCCAGCAGTTCCGTCGCTTCAAAGTGATAAAACCGCAGCAACCAGTCGGCCTGATACAGCCGGTGCTCCCGGAGAAGGGGCGGCTGGAAGCCCTGCGGGGCGGGCAGGAGCTTGCTGTCGGACACGGGCAGATAGGCCGAATAAAAGACCCGCTTGAGCTGATACTTCTGATAGAGCCCCTCGGTAAGGCGGAGGATATGGAGATCAGACTCCGGCGTGGCGCCGATGATCATCTGGGTGGACTGTCCGGCCGGAGCGAACCGGGGAGCGCCCCGGTACAGCCTGAGGGCCTGCCCGGACTCCAGAATGCCCTCCCGAATCTGGGCCATGGGGGTCAGGATGGAGGCCCTGGTCTTGTCCGGGGCCAACGCTTTCAGGGATGCCTCGGAGGGCAGCTCGATGTTCACGCTCATCCGGTCCGCCAGCAGTCCCAGCCGATAGGTGAGCAGCGGATCCGCGCCGGGGATGGCCTTTGCGTGGATGTATCCGGCAAAGCCGTACTCCTCCCGGATGAGGCGCAGGGTCTCGATCATCCGCTCTGTGGTGTAGTCCGGGTCTCTCAGTACAGCAGAGGAGAGGAAAAGCCCCTCGATATAATTGCGCCGGTAGAAGCCGATGGTGAGCTCGGCCAGCTCCCGGGGCGTAAAGGCCGTGCGTGGCACGTCGTTGGAGCGGCGGTTCACGCAGTACTGACAGTCGTAACAGCACGCGTTGGTCATCAGCACCTTCAGCAGCGTCACACACCGCCCGTCGGCGGAGAAGGAATGGCAGCATCCCCCCAACACCGTAGAGCCCAGTTTTCCCGACCGCCCCGCCCGGTCCAGACCGCTGGAGGTACAGGCCGCATCGTATTTGGCCGCATCGGTCAGAATGGTCAGCTTGTCCAGCAGCTCCACAGTTCTTTTTCCTCCCGTTATGAAACATTTGTACTAGTATTATAGTTCTCGAACAAATGTATGTCAACAGGAAAATTTCTCCCTCTATGCAGCCGCGCCGCCCAGGCCCTGGAGGGCCGGAGCGGCGCGGAACATTGTCTTTTTTATGCGGCGTACCTTTTCTTCCTCCACAGCACCCCCGCCGCCAGTGCCAGCAGCAAGCCCAGCGCCGCACCCCCCAGGTCCACCCAGATGTCGGACACCTTTCCCGCCCTCCCTTCCACAAAGAGCTGGATGGTCTCATCGATCAGGGCGCAGAAGAGCGACGCGGAGAGTACCCCGGCACACAGGCCCCGCCCGGTCCGGTCCCGGTTTCGCAGGCTCCCAGTGAGCAGCGCCGCGAGCACCAGATACTCCGCCATATGGGCGCCCTTGCGTACCAGCGTCTCGGTGAGAAAGGGGGGAAGGCACAGCGCCTCCAGCAGCGCCGACAGGCCCGAGAGCACCGCACCGCTCTCCTGTGAGGAGACGGCGGCGGGCTGGAGGGAGTGCCCCCAGATAACGCCCAGCCACAGCAGGGTCAGCACGGGGTAACATCCGATCCTTGACTTGGAGACGTTTTGCATGCCGGGATCCTCCTTTTTTGAGATGCCTGGGGCCTGTTTGAACTATGGAAACACGCCCTAGCACGGACCCTCCTCCACCCTGCCCTCCCGGATCTGGTAGACCCGGTCGGCCATGGCAAAGACCGTGGGCCGGTGGCTGGTGACAATGCAGGTGCGTCCCCCCTGCCCTGTGAGCAGGTTCCGGAGCACCCGGGCCTCGGTCTCCGCATCCAGCGCCGAGGTGGCCTCATCCAGCAGCAGGACCGGAGCGTCCCGCAGCAGCGCGCGGGCGATGGAGAGGCGTTGGTTCTGCCCCTCGGAGAGCCCCGCCCCCTGTTCCCCCAAAGGGGTGTGTATCCCCTGAGGAAGCCGGCTGACGAATTCGTAGGCGCAGGCGGTCCTGAGGGCCTCCTCCAGCATCTGGTCGTCGGCATCCGGCCGCAGCAGGCGCAGGCTCTCGGCGATGGTGCCGGAAAAGGCGGCCTTTTCCTGGGGCACATAGGCAAAGAGGGGACGGGTACAGGCCGACACAGGCAGGTCCTCCTCCCCCGGCGCCTGGAGGATCGCCGTCCCGCCCTGGGGTCGGATCAGGCCCAGCAACACCCGCAGCAGGGTGGTCTTACCCTCGCCGGAGGCGCCGGCCAGGGCCACCAGCTCCCCCGGACGCGCCAGGAGGGAGACCTCCTCCAGCACCGGACGGTCCGGCGCATAGCGGAAGCTCACCCGGTCCAGCCGCAGCGTAAGCCCCTTTCCCCGTCCCGCGGCGGCCATTCGCTCCACCCGCCGCGCCAGCGTAGGGGCGACCTCCGGTTCACGGGGGAGGTCCAGCACAGCCAAGATGCGCCGGGCGGCCACGGTCGCGGAGATGGCGCCGGGCACCAGCCCCACCAGGGCGGAAAACCCGGCGGAGAGCTGCCCGGCGAGCTGCAGGAACATGACCATCAGGGCAAGGTCGATGTATCCTGTCCACAGCCGGTAAACGCCCCAGGCCAGACAGGTATAGGAGACCGCCTGCCCCATCAGGGACATCAGAGAGGAGGTCAGGATGGAAAAGCGGTTGAAGTCCAGGCTGGCCTCCCGCCAGCGGGCCTGTTCCTCCCCCTCCCGCGCGGTGAACCGCCCCGTCAGGTCGAAGGCTTTGATGGCCTGCATATTCTGGAGGGCCTCCTCGTGAAAGGCCATCAACTGGGCGTTGGCTCCCCGCACCCGTTTCTGATGCTCCCGCATCCGTCCCATCAGGGCACGGGAAAACAGCAGAGTCACCGGGGCGCTGAGCAGGGCCAGCAGGGCCATCACCGGGTCATACCACAGGATCAGGATCAGGCAGGCCGAAAACTGGAACAGACGGATTACCAGGCTGGGCAGCAGTCCAAACACGCTCCCCGCCACGGTGCCGACGTCCCCGGTCACCCGGCTGAGGAGATCGCCGGAGTGGAATGCCTGGAGGGCGCTCCAATCCGCCTGGAGAAAGCGGCGGAACACGTCGGCCTGCATCTCATTCTGGATCTTCAGATTCACCTTGGTGGAAATGCGGCTGTTGAGGGCGGAGAGGCCCAGGGCCACCAGCCCCAGCAGCACATAGCCTGCCGCAAGGGCCGCCACCTCTCCCCAGGCCCGATGCGCACCCACCACGGCGGTGGTGAGGGTGCGGGAGAGAAGACTGCCACCCAGGCCCAGCCCCGCCGCCAGGAGCCCCAGAGCGATATACAGCGCGATTTGTCCCCGGTAGCGCCTGGCATAGCGGTAAATCCAGCCCAGCTCCTGGCACATTTCCTGCAGATAGCCCTCCCGCAGCTTGTCCCATATTTTTTTCATCCCCGCCAGGATACTCACCCCCTATCCGCATAGAAACGGGCCGCCGTCCCGGTCGGGACGGCGGCCCCCGTTTTTCAGCGCCGCGCGCAGAGGGGACCGCCTTCACGCCCCCTATTTTTCCTGCCGGTAGGCGTGATATTTCCCGTAGTGGTCACCGCCGTACCCGTACCCATAGCCATACCCGTAGCGTCCCCCACCGCCGGAGGCTCCATTGAGCACACAGCCCATCAGAGGAGTCCCGCTGCCGGCGAGAAACTGGAGGCTGTCCAGGATGTGGGAGACCTGGGCGGTCCCGGAGCGGACCACATACAGGGAGGCGTCGGCCAGTCCGGCCAGCGCCGCCCCATCGCCCAGCAGACCGCAGGGGGGCGTGTCCAGGATCACGTAGTCGGCCTCCTCCCGCAGGGTGGTGAGAAGGGCTTCCAGGCGCCTGGACTCCATCTGTCTGCGCGGATTGGACGACGGCTCATCCCCGGCCAGCAGGCGGACCTGCGTCCCCTCCAGCGTCAGCAGGTGCTCCCTGGGATCTGCGCCCCGGAGGTTCAGCAGCTCCGGCGCCCCCCTGGAGGGGACGCTCACCCCCAGGCAGCGCTTGACGGAGGGCTTGCGCAGATCCAGGTCCACCAGAATGACCCGCGCGCCGTTCTGGCTGAGGGTCAGGGCCAGGTTGACAGCCACGGTGGTCTTTCCCTCGCCGGGGAGAGTGCTGGAGACCATGATCACCTTGCGCCCCTCGGCCGCCCGGAGGAACTTGATGCGCAGGCTGCGTACATTCTCCAGGAAAGCGCCGGATATCCTGGGGTTTTGGATGGAGATGGTGCGGTCAAATTGCCCGGAGCGCCGTTTGAACCGCACGGCGGGCAGGGAGGCAAGGCATGTCTGGTTGAGTCGGCGCTTGACCTCCTCCGGCGTGCGGACGGTGCGCCGGGTCGCGGCGAAGAGCAGCACGACCGCCAGCCCCAGGGCAAGGCCCAGCAGCGCGCCCTTGCAGATGCTGCGTACCGGATCAAAAGGGGCGTCGGGCTGGGCGGCCACCGCAGGCTGGGTCAGAATGTGCATCTCAGTGCTGCCCACCACGTAATCGGCCACCCGAGGATAGATGCGGATGACCGTCTCCAGGATGTCGTAGGCGTCCTGGGCGCTGGTGCTGGTGACCCGGAGGGAGAAAAGGCTTGTGTTGTCCACCGCCCGGGCCGAGATGCTGCCGTTGAGCCAGCTCACTCCCAGCTCCTGCCGGAGCAGGGACTGAAGAAGGTCGGACTGCAGCAGATAGGGGAAGGTCTTGGCCAGTTGTTCGGCCGTGGCTTTGTCATAATAACTGCCGCTCCCGGCCATGTCGCTGAGGGCGGACGCGCTGGTCTCGATGGTGAAGGTGGCTTCGGAGTGGTAGCGCGGCACATAACTCCTCCAGGCACGTACCCCCATCGCGGCGGCGCCCAGCAGCGCCAGCAGCAGCGGCACCCAGAACAGGCGGCGCAGGGCCCGTCCCAGCTCCGGCAGAAGGCGGTACAGATCAATCCGGCCCTCTTCCTGATCCAGCTTATGTTCTTCCATGGTGACTCCCCGCCTGGTCGGACGGCGCGGCTCCAGGGCCCTCCCCACCGTCTCGGTCTTTTCGGCCCGCGCTTTGGCCATAGCCGTATCCGTATTTATAGCCGTATCCATACCCATATCCGTAGCCATAGCCCCTGTGGTCGGTGGAGAAGGGCATGCTGCGCACATCGTTGAAGACACAGCCCAGCAGCCTGGCCCGGCTCTGGCGGAGCATATCCGCCGCATCGTTGATCCGCCCGGCCGGGATCCCGTCCTGCCGGACCACCAGCAGCGAGGCATCCGCCTGGTCGGCCAGGGCTTCCACGTCAGAGAAAAGGGCGATGGGGGGCGAATCGATGATGATATAATCCATCTCTGCCCGCGCCTGGCGCAGCAGAGCCGCCATGTTCTCCGAGGGGATGAGCTCCGCCGCCCGGCTGTTGGAGCGGGTGGAAAAGAGGGCGTAGAGCGGATACTGCTCCAGATATTCCGGCTCATAGGGGATCTTGCCCTCCAGCAGATCGGCCAGCTCCCGCTCCGGCTTCCGTCCGAAGAGCTTGTACTGCGCCGCCTTGTGGAGGTCGGCGTCGATGAGGAGCACCTTCTTGTTCCGCTGGGCCAGCGTCAGGGCAATGTTGGCGCAGACGGTGGATTTTCCCTCGTTCTCCGCCACACTGGTGACCAGGAGCACCTGGGCCGACTCTTTCTGGAGGGCATAGGTCAGCTTCACTCCCAGCTTATACACCGACTCGGTGAAGTGGAAGCTGGCCACCGGCATGGTGATGAGCAGCCCCTTGTTGGCCCGGCGCAGCTTTGCCCGCAGGGTCTTGTTCTTCACCTCATGGTGGAGGGTGGAGAAGAGTTTCACATCCAGCTTGCGCCGGAGGGCGGCGGTGGTCTGCACGGTGTCGGAGCAGAGGGCCGCCGCCAACAGCAGCGCCGTCATAGCCGCCGCGCCGACCAGAAAGGCCTGCCTGCGCACCCGGCTCATATCCACCGGATTGGAGGGGGCTGTCGGCACGGTGGGACTGTCCAGCTCCTTGAGGATCACGTTTTGGAACACATGCTCGGAAACGGTGTCATAGTTCTCCAGCATCAGCTTCAGGGTCTGAAAGGCGTCCTCGGGCGAGTCCGCCGTGACCCGCAGGCTGAGCAGATTGGTCTCGGGCAGCACGGTGGCTTTCAGCGTGCCCGGCAGGCTCTCTACGCCCAACTGACCGGCGGCCACTGAACCGAACATATTGCTCTCAAAAAGCTGGGTAAAGGTGTCCGCGATTTCGGCGGACATGCTCAGGTTGGAGAGCACGGTGGAGTAACTGCTCCGTTTGACACTGACGGCCAGCACGGCACCTGCGGTGTACTCCGGGGCATATAGGTTCTGGACGGCGATCTCCGTCCCCATAAGGGCGATGAGCCCTGCCGTCAGGATCAGCAGCCAGTTTTTCCACAGCCGCCGCCACAGACACAGGGGATTGAGCTCTGACATGGAAAACATCTGCTTTTCTTCCATCCCGCGCCCCCTCATTCCACAACGACGTAGAGCGCGGCGGTCCCCTCGGTCCCCGTCGGCCCGGCGCAGGTATAGCGCACCCGATAGGTCCCCGGCACGGAGGTGTCCACCTGTGCGTCCACCGTCACCGTCTCCTCGGCACCGTAGGTCACCGACTCCAGATACTCCATGGGCTGAAAAACCGCGCCCCTGGCCAGATAGACCAAATATTCCGTCAGGTAGATGCGCGGTTCCCCCTGGGCCTGGTTCCTGATGACGATGTCCGCCGTGAAGGAGGCGGTATCTCCCAGGCTGTTGGTGACCTCAAAGGTGACGGGGTAGGTCCCCTCGGCGTAAGCGGAGAGGCCACTGCTGGTCACCTTGATGCGCTCGGACACATCCCCGTCGATGAGATCCGTGGCGGTCAGCCGGTCCCGGATCTGGACCGCCGTCCCCACGGAATAGCGCAGCTCCCGGGAGAGGGCAAATTTGGGGGGCGCGTAATCGGTATAGCGCACGGTCCGGGTGCGGTGGGCGACGTGGGCGTCGCTGTCCACCACGGCATATGTAATGGTGGTTTCACTGCCCTCGATGGTTTTGGCGATCCCCTGGATGAGTACCCTCTCGGTGAGGTCTCCATCCTTGTCGTCCCAGGCGGTGACTCCCTCCAGCAGCTTTTCCCGGCTGTTTTCTCCTACAGAGATGACCAGGGGCTCATCGGGACACCGGAGCACGGGCAGGGTGCGGTCCTCCGCCCGGTAGTGATAGTACTCGGACGCGGCAAGGGCGCTCCCGGTGAGCAGAAAGAGCACCAGAGTGAAAATTTTCAGCTTTTTCATGGCATTCCTCGGTCGTTAGAATTGGGCCAGCACCGGCCTGATGGGCGCATTCTCCAACATGCGCCGGGGATTTTCCTCCAGCAGGAAATCCGCGATTTCCGGCGCGGTGTACTCCGCCACATAGCTCCGGGCGTCCTCCAGCCATGGGGTGCGCCGGTAAGGGCTGTGGGCATCGCTGCCGATGAGGTGCATGCACCCCTCCCCCAGGCACCAGTGAGCCGTCCGGGCCGCCCGGCGGCCAAACCGGCCAAAGAGGCTTCCTTTATTGATCTGGAGCGCCCACCCCGCCTCTATCCACCGGAGAAGGCACCCCCGGTCCTCCTGCGCAAAGCGGTAGCGTTCCGGGTGGGCCACCACAGGGACCACCCCGGCGGCGCTGATCCCCTCCAGCATCCGCTGGGCAAAGGAGAAGGGCGCTTCGAATCCGAACTCCACCAGCAGATACCGGCTGCCGCCCAGAGTGAGGAGCTTCCCCTCCCGGAGATGCCGTGGGGTCTCCGGGGTGACATAGACCTCCATCCCCGCATACAGCCGCAGAGGGATGTCCCGCTCCCGCAGCAGGCGGGCCAGGCGCAGGAACCGCTCCTCCAACGCCTCTGTGCGGTAATTGTCAAAACAGCCCGGCACATTGCAGTGCGGGGTGGCGCACACGGCGGTAACGCCGCTCTCCACCGCCAGACGGGCCATCCGACAGCTCTCCTCCTCAGAGGAGGATCCGTCGTCCACGCCGGGCAGGATGTGACAGTGCAGGTCGATCATCGCCTAACCGCCTTGGAATTCCTTGAGGTAGTAGGCCTTTTTCAGGCTCTTCTCCTCCTCGTAGGTCGCCTCCACCTCCTTGGCAAGCGAGTCGTCCTGTCCGATGGCCTTGAGGAGCTCCCGCAGCCGGGCCACTACAGCGGCCACCTTCTGGTCGCACTCCTTCTCCAGCGCCGTGAGCTCCTCCAGCTTGCCATACACTACCTGGGTGCGCCGCTCGGAGGTGTGCTCCCCCGCCGTATACTCGTCAATGGCGGACTGGACGATGGCCTCCAGCTTGCCCACATAAGTGGAGCGGAGCACATACATAGTGGCAATCTCTTCTCGGATCTCCTCCTCCGCCGCTTCCACAGCCGCCGTATCCCCGCCGGTGGACAGAGTGGGCGTAGGCGTCGGGGAGGCGTCTGGCGCCGGAGTGCCGGAGGGCTCCGCCCCGCCGCCGTCTAGGAGCCTGCGGGCAGCCTCCTCAGGCGCAAGACTCCCATCCGCAAGCTGCTCGATCTCCTCCTGCGAGAAACTATACTGGGTGACGTTGTATTTGACCATGGCATCGTTGAGGGCCTGCTGGTTTTCCTCCAGCCGCTGGCTGATAGAGTCCTTGTCCATGGTGAGTCCGTAGCGGGCGGCGTTGATATTGTTCCACTGCCACGCCGCCGCGGCCCCGCCGGCAGCCACCGCCACCACCAGAACACACAGCGCGATCTTCGCCCCTTTTTTCATAGCACAACTCCTTTCAGCGGCGGACTGCCGCCAGCTCTTCCAACTGGACCGCCGCCCCCTGTTCCACCGCCCGGATGGCGGCCTCGTTCACCTCGTCCGGCTCCCGGAAAGTGGGGACCAGACGGTGCAGCTCCTGAAAAATACGCTCCCGGCTGCCGCTGTCCACCGCATCGGACAGCGACTCCAGCCATCGGTCCAGCTCCGTGGGAGCCAGAGGCGCCCGTTCCTCCACAAAGATCTTTTCGTGCTCGGTACGGCGCAGGTCGGCGCTCTGGGTGAGGAGCTCCTCATAGAGCTTCTCGCCGGGACGCAGCCCGACCTCCTCGATCCTGATATCCACATAAGGGGTGTAGCCCGACAGACGGATGAGATTTTCCGCCAGCTCCAATATATGGACCGGCCGCCCCATGTCCAGCACATAGACCTCACCGCTGCGGGCAAAGGACCCTGCCTCCAGCACCAGCTGTACCGCCTCGGGTATGGTCATGAAATAGCGGATGATCCGCCGGTCCGTGATGGTAACCGGCCCGCCGTAGGCAATCTGCTTTTTAAAAAGTGGGATCACCGAGCCGCTGGACCCCAGGACATTCCCGAAGCGCACGGCGGCGAATTCAGTCCGACTCCCCTCCCGCAGGCCCTGGAGCACCTGCTCACAGAGGTACTTGGTCGTGCCCATGATGTTGGTGGGGTTCACGGCCTTATCCGTGGAAATGAGCACGAATTTTTCCGCCCCATATCGCTTGGCGGAGAGCGCGGTGTTGTAGGTGCCGAACACGTTGTTTTTCACGGCCTCCTCGGGACACTGCTCCATCAGGGGCACGTGCTTGTGGGCCGCCGCGTGAAAGACCAGCTCCGGCCGATATTTTCGGAACAACTGGTCCATTTTCTCCAGCTCACGCACCGAGGCGATCTCCACAGCCAGCTTCAGCCCGTCTCCATGGCGGTGGAGCAGATCGTTCTGCAGATCGTAGACAGCGTTCTCCGCGATATCCACCACCACCAGGCGTCGGGGCTGACAACCGGCGATTTGACGGCAGAGCTCCGCGCCGATGGACCCTGCGCCGCCGGTGACCATCACGGTCTTGCCCTGGACAAAGCTGCGGACCCGGCTGTCGTCCAGCTTGACCGCCTCCCGGCCCAGCAGGTCCTCGATCTGCACCTCCCGCACATTGGCGGCCAGGGAGCCTCTCCCCTTCTCCAACTGCATCAGAGGGTCGGAGAGGATGTGGAGGCGGCAGTTGGTGTGGGCGCACAGGTTCAGGATCTCCGACCGCCGCTGGGGCGTCAGGGTGGGAATGGCCAAAATGATCTCTGTGACCGGCGTGTTCGGAAGAATCGTCAGCAGGTCGTCGATGGGCCCTTTGATGGGCACGCCGTGGATCATCTTCCCTATCTTGTCGGGGGCGTCGTCCACCAGGCAACAGGGCGCATAGCGCCCCAGAGGGTTGCTCTGGAGCTCGGACAACAGGGCCACCGCCGCCGTACCCGCGCCGATGATGGCCGCCTGGCTGCGGCCCTCGCCGCTGCGGCCCGTGACGCGGAAGCGGTACATGCGGTAGAGAAAGCGAATAAACAGCATGGCCAGCAGCGCCAGCGCCGTGCCCGTCAGCGCCTGGACGATCCAGATAAAGTTGGCTCTCAGGGCAAGGTTGGCCACCGCGTAGAGGCCATATCCGCAGGACATCCCCATCAGCAGCACCAGATATTCCCGGCTCTCCGCATAGCGCCACAGGCTCTCATAGGTCTTGAAGGAGAGTTGGAACACCAGTACGCAGAGGGTGAGAAAACCGATATGGAGCACCAGGTTCAAAAGCTGAATGTCGCTGCGCAGCAGCGCGGGAAGAAAGAGGAAAAAATTGCAGGTAAAGATCAGCAGCACGTCGGCTGCCAGGACGATCCACCCGCGGAAACGGGATAGATGCACGATTCTCCCCTCCTTCCCCGATTTTAACCTGAATTTTAAAAATTTTACCTTTTATTATACCTCTTCCGTGCGAAAAAGTCAAACAACTCCCTTTGTTCTCGGCTCCCCCGCGCTTCCAGGGCACCCGTCCCACTTCCCCGTGGGGAGGGCGGCGCAGAAGCAGCATCCTCCCCCGGGTCTCTCCTCCAGCCAAATGGTTCCTCCGTGGCGCTCCAGGATGGCGCGTGTCATAGGGAGCCCAAGTCCCGCTCCGCCCATGGCCCGGGAACGGGACTTGTCCACCCGGTAAAAGGGTTCAAAGATCTTCTCCCTGTGTTCTTCCGGGATTCCGGGCCCGTCGTCCTCCACCCGGATCAGCACATTTCGCTCCTGGAAGCTGGCAGCCAGTACAACATGTCCTCCGTCCGCGCCGTATTTGACCGCATTTTCCGCCAGATTATAAAGGGCCCTTGCAATGAGCCTGTCGCTGCCCAGCACGGTGCCTCCCCCTTCCGTCCGGAAGCTCATACCCTTTTTCTCCGCCAAGGGCTCCAGCTCGTGGGCAATCTCGTCCATGAGAGGGGCCACGTCAATGGCATCCTGCATGGGGACCTCCTCCATACAGGACATATCCAGCAGGTCCTTGACCAGCAGGCTCAGCCGCTCCGTCTGTCGGCGCAGCGACCCGATGAGGGCCTGATACTCCTCTTCCGTGTGGTCCTCATGCTTGGAAAACACGTCCAGCCGGGTCTGGATGGCCGCCAGCGGGGTGCGCAGCTCGTGGGCGGCGTTTGCAGCAAAACGCTTCTGTGTCTCAAAGGCGCTTTCCAGCCGCAGCCGCATTCCCTGAAAGGCGTTGGACAGGCTCTCGATCTCGTCTCCGGTCTGGGGCGCGCCGCCCTCCGGGGAGTCGGAGAGGTTCTGCGCGCTGAGATTGGCGACCTGATTTTTCAAATTCACCAGAGGACTGAGACAATTCTCTGTGATCATATAGGTGGCCACGCCGGCCACTGCGATGGTACAGATGACATAGACGATGCTCTCAATCCGGTATTTGAATTTCGCCCCCAGGCCCCGATCCTCCGCGTATAAAGGCCCTTTCTCCCCGGTAGGAAGGAGGATCGTGCCGCTGGCGGCGGCTCCCTTGGAGACGGTGGGTAAACCGTACCGGTCGTCCCCACGGGTGACGGTGGTCTGGGAGGCATAGATGGTATAGAGCATCTGATCCCCCGCTACGGTCATGGCGGCCGCCAGTACGATGCAGGAGAGGGCCATGGCGATCATCACCAGCAGGGTAAGGCGTTTGCCAAGGGAGAGCCTTTGAAACGGATGAGCGCCCCTCATACCTCCGCCCTCTCGTCCAGATAGTACCCCACCCCCACCTTGGTTCGGATGAGGTCACATCCCAGAGCAGCACGGAGTTTTTTCCGCAGGGAGGCCATATGTACCCGCAGTGCATTGCTCAGGCTGTCCACGCCGCCGTCCCAGACATGCTCCATGAACTCCTCGGCGCTGACAACCTTGCCCCGATGGAGGAGCAGATACTCCAGGAGGGCATATTCCTTCCTGGTAAGCGACAGGGGCTGTCCGGCCGCCTCCACCGCGTGGGCGGCGGTATCCAGCATAACGCCCCGGAAAGTGAGAAGTCGATCCTGCTGGGTAAACCGGCGGCGCAGGAGGCCCCGGACCCTCGCCTCCAGCTCTGCGAAGTGGAAGGGCTTAGTGAGATAGTCGTTGGCTCCGGCGTCCAGCCCCCGCACTTTATCCTCCAGGCCATCCCGCGCCGAGAGGATGAGGACCTTCACCTCCGCATTCACGGCCCGTATCTCCCGCAGAAGCTGAAATCCATCCATTCCCGGCAGGTTCAGGTCCAGAACAACGAGATCGTACTCCACCACGCTGACCAGCTCATGGGCCCTGCAGCCGTCGTCACAGCCGTCCACCGCGTAAGAATTGAGCCGCAGCCCCTCTACCAGAGATTCCAACAGGTCCTGCTCATCCTCCACCACCAAAATCCGCATATCCTACCCTCTCTTTCCATTGCAGGCAACATTATATCAGCAGCGCCCGCCCCTTTTCAATCCCCGCCGGGCATCCTGTTTCCCAGGGAGCGCCGTTCCTCCCATCCCGCTCAGCCGCCGCATTCCGTATACCCGCCAAAGTTTTTGATCGTCCCGCAAACTGTTTGTTCATAACAGAGATTTTTCATGTTAATTTTTGTAAAATGTTATGTCTTTCTTTTTTCTCCATAATTCGGTATGATACATATTGTGCCAAATGCCAGCGCATCCGCCTCTCTAACACGCAGGAAAGGAAGCGATCCATTCTATGTCTCTTGCAGGCCGCAGCCATTCGAGCATTTACACAGCCACTTCCTTCGCGCAGCCCCACGGGCTCTCCTACGGTATCGCATACCATAGCGCGGACGGAAAGCAGATCGTTCTGGAGGATATCTCCTGTAATCAGGAATTTGTGATCAAGATGGCTGAGCTCTTTACACTGTGCCAGCTCCCTCCGGACAGGTTTAAGCGGGCCGTAATCGAACTTCTCCCCTAAGAGGGCGAATATCCTCCCTCCGGCTGCTTTCCCGGGGGGAGGACATCTCTTTGGCAATATTTTTGCCTTGCGTCTGGCGGCGGGCCGATGTTACCCTCATAGGCAGGAGGTACATCACCATGAAGCATTTCTATTCCAAGCTGGCCGCAGTTTCACTGTCGGCCCTCGTCCTTACCACCAGCGCGTCCGCCCTGTCCCACACCGTGGTGCGCGGGGACACCATGTGGAAACTGGCCGTGCAGTATCAGGTCGGCACCAGCGAGATCATCGCTTCCAATCCGCAGGTCTCCAATCCCGACCTCATCTATCCCGGCCAGATCCTCACCATCCCCGAAGAGGACGCGGCGGTCACCCAGTACGAACAGGAAGTGATCCGTCTGGTCAACGAAATTCGGGTGCAGAACGGGCTGAGCGCCCTGACCTACAACTGGGAGCTCTCCCGGGTGGCCCGCTATAAGTCCCAGGACATGGTGGACAACCGCTATTTCTCCCACACCAGTCCCACCTACGGCACCCCCTTCCAGATGATCCGCGCCTTCGGGCTCTCCTATCGGAGCGCCGGTGAGAACATCGCCTATGGCCAGCGCACCCCCCAGGCTGTGGTCAATGCCTGGATGAACTCCAGCGGCCACCGGGCCAATATTCTGAGCAGCTCTTATACGCAGATCGGCGTGGGTTATGTGGCCAACGGTCACTACTGGACCCAGATGTTCATTGGCTGAGAGGCCGGGATATTCTTACTCGCCTGACGGCCATGGCCTCGCCGGCGCAATTCCTGCGCCGGCGAGGCTTTTCTCTTAACGAAAATTTAACACCCGGTATGTTATGCTTTCCTCACGCCTGGGGCGCCCCCGACGCCCTGCGAGAATTTGAGGAAAGAGGGTCCCGTTATGTCAACTGCTTCCCCCGAAGCCAAGATCAAAGTGCGAAAACAGCCTCCCCTTCTCCTTGCGCTGGTCCCCTTTATTTGTCTCATCGCCATCATGCTGCCCAGTGTGATCATTCTGGGCGCCGACCCCCAGATCCCCCTCATCATCTGTACCGCCGTTACTTCCGTCATTGCCATCTGCTTCCTGGGACGCGGCTGGCAGGAGATCGAAGACTCCATGATCGAGACCAATACAATGGCCATGCAGGCCAATTTCATCATTATGATCGTGGGCTGCCTGGTGGCCACCTGGATCGCCGGCGGTATTGTCCCCGGCATGATCTATTACGGTCTCAAGCTTTTCTCGCCCAGCGTGTTCCTGGCCCTGCTCCCTGTCATCTGCGCCATCATCGCGGTATCCACCGGCAGCGCCTGGACCACAGCGGGCACCATGGGCGCCGCCGCCATGGGCATCGCCGCTGGTTTGGGTATCCCGCCCGCCATCGCCGCCGGAGCAGTGGTCACCGGCGCCTCCTTCGGCGACAAGCTCTCCCCCCTCTCCGACAGCACCAATCTGGCCGCCGGGGTGGCGGGCACCAAGCTGTTTGACCATGTCCGCCACATGCTCTACAGCACCATTCCAAGCTTTCTTATCGCAGTGTCCATCTTTGCCGTTATCGGCAGCCGCTACAGCGCCGATTCCGTGGATACCTCTCAGATCGACGTCATCCTCTCCACGCTGGAGGCCAGCTTCAATATTACACCCCTCATCTTTATCGCTCCCCTGTCCGTCATCCTCATGATCGTCTTTAAGGTGCCCGCCATTCCCGGTATGCTGGGCGGCACGGTCATCGGCTTCTGCTTCGCTCTGGCCCAGGGAAATCCACTGGGTGACATTCTCAGCCAGATGATATACGGCGTACAGCTCTCCAGTGGAAACGAAATGGTGGATGCCCTCCTGAACCGCGGCGGCATGCAGTCCATGATGTTCACCATCTCCCTTGTCATCTGCGCACTGGCCTTCGGCGGTGCGGTCAAGGCGGCCGGCTGTCTGGACACCATCATCGCCGCCATTCTCAAGCGCTGCCATTCCCGCGGCAGCATCATGACCGCCAACGTGTTCACCTGCATCGCCATGAATTTCATGGCCGCCGACCAGTATATGTCCATTGTCATCCCTGGCCAGATGTATAAAAAGGTATATGAAAAGCTGAACCTGGCACCCAAAAACCTCTCCCGCGTCCTGGAGGATTCCGGCACTCTCACCTCCGGCATCGTCCCCTGGTCCACCTGCGGCGCGGTCTATCTGGCTACCCTGGGCATCAGTGCTTTCCAGTATGCCCCGTACTGTTTTCTGGCCATCATCAACCCCCTGATCTCCATTCTCTACGCCTTCACGGGCTGGACACTGGCCCCCCTGGACCCCTCCAAGCCCATCAAGAAGTCCATCACCGTAGAGGAGATGAACCAGTCCTGACCTCCCGGCACAGTACCCCGGCGTACGCCGCGGGTCGTCCCCGTCAAAACAGAACGGTCCGCGCCCGAGGGCGCGGACCGTTCTCTGTTTCAGTTGGGGTGTGCTGACCGTGCCCAGATATACCTCAGGTTTCGGTCTCGATCTGTCCGCCGTCCGCGGCGGTCCCCTCGCCGGCCTCCGGCTCCGTCACCACGTCGGACACCACATCGCCGGGGTTGGAAGAGGAATTGCTCTCAGACCACTCCCGCTCCAGGGCCGCCCAGTCGCGGACCTGCAGCAGACCGGTCCAGACCTCATAGAGCCCGTCTGCGTCGCTCTCCACCTCAAAATCGTGGGAGTTGGTGGCCTCCTGCACATCGGCGTAATACCACTTGCTCTCGTCCAGATTGTCCTCCCAAGTGATCATATTGGGCAGCATGTGGTCGGCGTCGGGCTTGCGGCCCAGGGTGCGGTTGACGATGGCCATTGCCTCCGCCCGGGTGATATCGGCGTTGGGATCGAAGGTTCCGTCCCCCTTGCCGTTGATGAGCCCCAGCACGGCGGCGCGGTTGATGTACTTGTTGGCCCAGTGTCCGGCGATATCGGTGAACTGGTCCTCGCCCTCGTAACTGCCGCCGAAGAAGCGCACGGCGATGGTGGCGAATTCAGCGCGGGTGATGGGCGCGTCGGGATCAAAGACGTTCCCCGGCTTGCCCGTGATGACCCCCGAGGTGGTCAGCGTGGAGACGGCGTTGTTGTACCAGGCCTCCGCCGCCACGTCGGAGTAGGGGTTTGTGGTGGTCCAAAGCTGAGCTCTGGAGTCCTCGGTGAGCATACGGAAGAAAATGGTGGCCACCTCGGCCCGGGTGATGCTGGCCTCCGGGTGGACCAGACCGTCGTCCCGCCCAATGATATAGGCAAAGTGATCGGCTATGTTCAGCTCCGGGAGGGGCCCCAAAGGCGTATCGTTCTCATCGATGACGGTATCCCCACCGCCATCGCTGCTGCCGCCACCGCTGATGGTGTAGCCCAGGCGGGGACGTGGGAAGAGATAGCTCTCGTCCGTGTCAGACAGGGTCAGATATGCCTCCACATTAGGATAGACGTAGTGCTCGCCTCTGGAGGTATCCCGCTCCGCCAGCCGGGCGGTATAGGTCAGGGACACCCGCTCGCTGCGATGGATATCCTGTCCCAGGGTCAGCACAAAGCGCTCGTCCTGACCTTCCGCCTCGGGGTAATAGGTCAATGTGGAACCGTCGGCAAAGGTGATCTGGTTGTTCTCGTCCAACTGCCCCTCCATGGGGGCGTCGCCGCCGATCTTCAGCGCAAAGTCCGCCAGTGCGGGGATCTCCTTGCTCTTGATGGACAGGTCGAAATCGTAATCCTCATCCTTGCCGATGACGTCCGTGATGGTGCTCCCGGCGGGGACCACCACGTTGACTCCGCCGCCATAGATCTGATCCATCACGCTCTCCAGCTCGGCGGCGGTCTCCTCCAGGGAGGCGGGGCTGGCAGTAAAGACGCTCTTGCGTTCGGCGTAATCCATCAACTGCCCTGCCAGCGCGGTCAGGGCCGACAGGCCCTCCTCGTCTGCATAGTAGGGATAGCGCACGGTGATCAGCCTGACCCCCGCCTCCGTGACCTTGTCCAGCTCCTTGGCCGCGAAGTAGACGCCCTTTTCAAAATTGGTGAGGGCGCCGGAGGTCTTGATCTGGCTCACCACGTCGGCCAGGGCCTCGTCGCCCGCAGATGTGTATGCGGCGGGCTGGGCGCTGACCGTCTGCCCCAGCAGGTCGGTCAGGTCCGTCAGGCTCTCATAGCCGCCCTCGGCGGCGTCGTTGTTCTGGAGCCGGGTCCCGTCATTATAGGTGTCATTGGCCGGGTTCCCGGCGTCGTCCAGCCACCAGAAGCTGCCGCCGTCGGTGATGAGCACCAGATAGCGGTTGGCCTGGGGGATCGTGTCGGGGGCCTTTTCCAGGTCGGCCAGTCCCGCCCGGATACCGGCCTGCAGGTTGGTGCCGGTGTGGCCGGCCAGCCAGAGCATCTCCTCGCCCAGACTGTAGTCGAACGTGCTCTCCGCGGTCAGTTGGGACATCTCATAGACCGTCTTGGCGTCGTTTGCAAAGACGGTGAGGCCCGCGTAGACATTCTTATCCGCCATGGCGCCGCGGATCTCCTCGGCCCAGGACTGGATCATGATCTCGTCTCCGGAGCTGAAAAGACTGCTGGTGGCGTCCATGACGAACTCAACGGCCACGGGCGTCTCGTTGACCGGCGCGGAGATCTCCAGGGAGACCTTCGTCTCACGGACGCTGTTGAGGGCGCCCGCCGTTTTCAGCAGCGTGATCCCCAGCTCGTCCGCCGCCTCCGTGGGCTGCGGCTCCGCTGCCAGCGCGGCCGGCAGCATGCCAAGCAGCATTACCGCAGTCAGCGCGGCGGCCAAAATCCTGCGCTTATCCATTACCCTGATCCCTCCATTTGAAACATTCACAGAATCGGCTGTGAAAGAAACCGGGAACTGCCAATCCGCAGAATAACTCCCAATTTCTCTTCAAGTTTATGTCATTATAGCATGGCAAATCTGGAACAGCAACTAAAAAACCTCCCGTTTTGGGAAGTTCCTCTCGAAAAACTTTTTTCGGTCACAAATTTTCCATGCAAATTTATTGAAAATATAAATTTATAACTTTTTCTCGCCATGTGCTCTCTTTCCCATGTGAAATTTAGTAAATTTCCTAACTTTATCTTTGGGAATCCTTGAATTTGTCCTCCCCCCGTGCTATACTGGCACAAAGTGGTTTAGTAGACACTTTTCTGTTATTCACGCTTGTCTCCCCGCGCCAGGGTCGTTCGGCGCCGCGCTCCGGCATTTCTTCGCCGTGGCTGCGGTTGTCTGCGGAGGGGGCAGGTTCGCAAGGGAGGATGTTTGTGATGAGGACTGGAATGCGGAAGGGCTCGTCCCGGCTCGTCGCCATGCTGTTGTGCTTGGTGATGCTGTTTGGTATGCTGCCCATGAGCGCACTGGCGGACGAGGGGACCGGCACGCCCCCCGTCCAGACGGAGGCCCCTGTCTCCACACCGGAGGCTGCCCCAGAGGGTTCTCCCGCGCCTACAGCGGAGGCGAGCCCCGAGGTCTCCTCCACGCCTGCGCCGGAGACGAGCCCCGAGGTCTCCCCCACGCCTGCACCGGAGACGAGCCCCGAGGTCTCCCCCACCCCCACGCCCAGCACGGAAGTCCCGATGGACGAGGTGCTTGACGAGTTGGAGACCGTAGAGATGCCGCCCGCCGCGGTCAGCAGTGTGGAGAACGGCTTCGGCCATAAGATCCTGCACCTGGACTGCGGCCGCAAATACTTTACCAAGGAGTGGATCATCGCCCTGATCCATGAGATGGCCGCCGCCGGGTACAATGAACTGGAGCTGGACTTCTCCAACAACGAGGGCTTCCGCTTCGCGCTGGACGATATGGATGTCACCTTTATGACTGCGTCCGGAGTGGAGAGGAGCATCGATCTGACCCCCGCCCTGGGTGGCGATGCAGATGGTTCCGCCACGGATACCCCCTGGCTGACCCAGGCCGACATGGACGAGATTCTGTCCGTGGCGAGAGGCGAGGACGTCGCCATCGTGCCCCTGCTCAATTCCCCCGGCCATCTGGGGCAGATCCTGGACACTGTCGCCCCAGAGTACCGCTACCAGAACTCCAACTCCCTGGACATCACCAGCGACGACGCCAAAGCCTTCGGTATCGCCCTGGTACAAAAGTACGCCGCATACTTCGCCGACGAGGGCTGCGAGTACTTCAACATGGGTTGCGACGAGTTTGCCAATGATCTCTACTCCTCCGGCGGCATGGGCTTTGGCCATTTGGTCAGCGCCGGGCGGTACGGCGACTTTGCAGACTATGTTAATTCCCTGGCCGGCGTCCTCAAGAGCCTGGACCTGACCCCCCGGGCCTTCAATGACGGCATCTACTATAATAATGATACCTCCGTGTCCTTTGACCAGGACATCCAGGTCTGCTACTGGTCCTCCGGGTGGAACGGATATGCCGTGGGCTCCGCGGCGACCATTGTGGAGGAGGGCCACGCCGTTATCAACACCAACGGCGACTACTACTACGTGTTGGGCAAGAGAGACAAATTTGACGGCGACAAAACCGGCAGCGGTGCGGACGCCTTCCGCAATTATACGTTTATGGGCACCACGTTTGACGAGGACGAATCACTGGTCATTGGCTCCATGTTCTGCATCTGGTGCGATTACCCCGCCGCTGAGAGCGAGACGGAGATTGCCACCAACGTCCGCCAGGCCCTGCGGGTCATGGGCGGGCGAATGGATAAGAAGAACGGCGCTTCCGTCACCTCCGCCACCGTCAGCAACGAGGCGGTGCCCGGCGGCTTCAACGCCGACGGGACCATTTATGCAGTCCTGGCATATACCTACGAACTGGGCGAGCTGACCATGGGCGCCCCTACCGTGAACGCCGGCGGCAGACTGACCCTTACCTGGAGCGAACCGCTCATCACAGCCACGGGCGACGTCGCCGCCCTGGCCCTTCCCGCCGTGACCTATACGGTCTCCAGAGACGGGACGGTCCTGGGCACCACCACCGCCACCACCTATACCGTGGAGAACGCCCAAGCGGGGGCGTACACAGTATCCGCCGCGCTGGACGGCGACGCTGCCGCCCCTGTGTCCTCCGCCGTCACCGTCACGCAGGAACAGCTCGACGCAGCGGCAATCCAGAACGGCACCATCACCGGCGGCGGGACCGCAGACGCCTATGAGCTGAGCAACGTGTCCAGCGGCGGACAGTACCTCATCGTGTACCAGTCCGACTCCACCTCCGGCTATGCCCTGAAGAACGACGGCAGCGCCGTGCCGGTCACCATTGCAGACGGCCGGGTCGTCTCCGAGGTCACGGAGGATATGCTGTGGACGTATACGGAGGAGAGTAGTTTTATCTGGACCAGCTACTACCTCTCCAGCGGGGGCAAGTATTTGTATCCTTCACAGGATGGCATTATCACTTCCAGTCAAAGCAGCATTACGCTTTCCGGCCAAAATAGTACCGGCACATACACCATCAGCGGCAGCTATAGCCGGTATCTGCAATATAACCGCGGCAACTTTTCTGCCGCCCGGAATTCTTCTTCCACCCTCTATTTTTATGAGTACACGGCGGGCACCGAGGCCTGGCATGTGGACACTGAGGCGCTGGACGCCAAGCTGGCCGCGCTGGCTGCGGAGGGCCTTCAGGCGGACGACTACACCTCCGCGAGCTGGAGTGCTTACACTGCCGCGCTGGACGCCGCCCAGAATCTGACCCCCAACACTACCGCTTACCCCAGCGCGGAGACCGCTCAGGCGGCACAGGACGCCATCGACGCCGCCCTCTCTGCCCTGAACACCGCCTATGCCGGGCTGGTGAAGGCTCCCTACACGGTGACCATTCTCTGTGTCGCCGACGGTGAAACCATTCATACGGAGACCCTCCGGGCCGCAGCCGGTCAACTGACCGTCACATCCCCCACTGTCTCCGGCTATGCGGCGGACACCGCTTCCCAAACCGTTACCGTTCAGGGCGATATGACAGTTACCTTCTCCTATACATCCGTCCCTGCCGAGACGCTGACGCTTATGTACTTCGTGGCCAATGCCCATAACCTCAGCGGTGCTAGCTCCAATCAAAATGTGGAGGGCAAGAACGCTTCCACCGCCATCCCTGTCGGCGGCGACGGCATGGCGATCGCGGATATGGTGGCTGACAGTGTGACAACTGCGCAAGGCAATGACGGCCGCTTCTGGAAAGCCTATGTCCAGACCAGCCCAAAACAAGAGCAAGACCAGCAAGACCTGACCGATGTGGGACAGGATATCGGTTCCGAGGCCACCCATCTCCGCGTCAAGGGCGGTCAATGGCAGTACCGGAACGACTCTCTTGACTGGACCGATCTGCCTGAAGACGCCCAGCTCACTGCGTACTATGTGGAACATTGGAACGTGGCGCCTCAGATAGACGTCTACATCTCCGACTGGGGCTCCAATCCCTGGGACGCCAATAATGATCAAATTTGGTCCTGGGCAGACATGATGTCCCTCTCCCTTCAGGTCGTATACGAGGACGGTACCGAATACCCCGCCGACCTGGACCATGCGGGCACAACGATGTTTACCGGTACAGGCACCCAGTTTTCTGTTATTTTGGCCGAGGAGACTACCAATTATGAAATCTATGACGTCACCTTGACCGATATGGGCAACGATAATTGTAAATTCACTGGTAAATCTGCTTCTGCGTTCACATTGCCCGACTTCGACCAGTTTGAGGAGACCTCTATTTATGACGTTGCCACGGGGACCATTCAGCCCATACCCAAAACCAGCGTTGACCGTAAGGCTTGGCTACTCCGTATTTATGTCAAAGCGAAACCCAATCAGGACTCCCTCACTGTCCGCTATGTGAATGAGGGGACCGGCACTCAGTTCTATGCGTATAATATCAACGTCCATGAAGGCACTACTTTTGCGGGTTATGTTTCCAATGGAAACTTTACCGCCGTGCATACGCCTCCCACGGTCGTCAACATCGACAACGAGACCCAGACCATCAAGTATCTTGGAACAGACTTGGAGAATATGACGGAGCTGGATGATCTTTATTCCAGCGGCCTCTACGTATGGACACGCGCAGAGGTCAGCGATGACAACAAAACGCTGACCCTCTATTATGACGTGGAGGGTCCCCAGTTCATAGTCGACTATGGTCTCCCTCTTCAGTTAGGCTATAGTGATTTGGGCGCTACCAATCCGCCTACGGCGATACTGGTATCTACGGGTTCTTCCGCCAATTATTCTTCCCAGGCCGTGGGCACATACGGCACCATAAGCACAACGTCTGCCGGACTGACCTATACGCAATCCTCCATAATGAAAGCGCCTGAGCAGTTTTTTGTGCGGCTTTCCTACCAGAGCGGAGGAAATCAGGATATTTCTGTCACCGTCCTCCCCGCCAGCGTGGTCTACTATGAGGACAGCTTCGCCACGTATGACAGCAGCTGGAGCGGGACCGGCACCCTCGCCGGTACGGCGCAGACCGCCGAGAAGCTGGGCACCAAGCAAAATCTCTACGGCTATGATCCGGCCTACACGCCCGGCACCGGCTTCAGCATGGGCTCCGCCCACACCGTCACGGTCAATACAGCAAACGACTCCGCCACCGCCTCCTTCTCCTTTAAGGGGACCGGCTTTGACCTTATCAGCCGGACCGACAGCGATTCCGGCGTCATCTTCATCGAGGCTATGGGAACCAGAGGCACTACCAAACGGCTGATCGTGGACAACTACTATGGCTATGACTTTGTGAATGGGGCGTTTGTCACTGCGGACAAGGGTTCCATCGAGCAGGTACCCGTGGCCAAGCTGGTGGGCCTTCCCTACGACACCTACGACGTGACCGTCACCGTGGTCTACCATCAAAAACTGGACCACACCGGCGACAGCAGCTATTCCTTCTGGCTGGACGGCATCCGGGTCTATGATCCCATGGGCAGCAGCTACTCCGCTTATGCTTCGGACAGCGAGGCGGCGCCTCAGTATGTGGAGCTGCGGAAGAGCCTGCTGAATGCAGCCGCTTTGACCTCCGGCGCCGTTGTTCAGGGAACCACCTTCATCGACGGCAAGGGCGAGACGGCCGTTCTCGTTGACTATGAGAGCTACGGCCCCAACAATGAGGTCTATCTCAGCAAGGGTCAAAGCATCACCTTCACGCTGGGCAGTGTCGACTTTGCGGATATCCAGCTTGGCGCCAGCCTGACGGGCTCCGCAGCAAGCACCATTACGGTGAATGGAACGACAATCCGGCTTGACAGCGCTACCAATCTGTATTATTCTATCAAGAACGCGATCGGCACCGACAAAGTCGTTACCATCACCAACACCGGCGACGGCATGGTGGCCCTGACCAACCTGAAGGCCACCGGCGGTACCGCCACCCTCAACCTCTACTCCAGCCAGGCTGCGGTGGGCAAGGTACTCGCCGCCATGCAGACGCCCGGCACGGGCAATCAGTGAGAAAGGGGTGCTGCAAGATGAAGAAAACTTACTGCAAGCCCCAGATCGCCTTTGAGAGCTTTGAGCTCACCAGCAGCATCGCTGCCGGCTGCGCCATTCCGGCCAACCAAAACCTGGATGGCCAGTGCAGCATTACGATCGGCGGCATAGATCTCTTTGCCTGGAACGGCTGTGAGTTCGACTACAACGATCAGAAGAGCACGATGGGCGTCAAGGTCTGCTACGACATTCCCACCTGGGACACCGTCCTCTTCACCTCCTGAGCCAAACGCCGCAGCGGCCCCGCCCCACGTGGGGCGGGGCCGCTTTCTCTCCTTCGGTCCTGTTTCTCCATTTTTCGGAAGGGGGCCCGCTGTGTATCAAAGGAACTACTGCTTTGGAGGCGTAGGCTTTTCTCTGTCCGCCCCCGTTCCCATCGGGGAGTCGGACGCCCTGCGCCTCTTTTCCGGCGGAGAGACTGACGCGGACTACCGCGTGAAGCTCCGCCTCTCGGATGCCCTTCCCCAGCCGCCAGACGGGCTGTATGTCCACACCCGGAGGGTCAGGGGCTGGCGGGCGGGCCCCCGTGACTGCCGCCTGCTGTATTACTATAGAAGCGCCGGGGAGCCGGAGGTCCCCTATTGCTATGTGGAGCGCTCCGGCATGGAGGTGGCCGTGGACTGGCTCCCAGCCCTCTCCTCCGGACTCCACGCCCAGCAGATCCTGGAGTCTGTGGATCTCTTTCGCTTTCTGCTGGAGCAGGGAGGCGTGGTCCTCCATGCCTCCTATATTCTGCACCGGGGGCGGGCCCTCCTCTTTTCCGCCCCCAGCGGCACCGGGAAGTCCACCCAAGCCGCCCTGTGGGCGCGGCTACGGGGGGCGGAGATCGTCAACGGGGACCGGGCTCTGCTCCGGGCACGTGGAGACTGTTTCCAGGCCCACGGGATCTGCTTCTCCGGCACCTCCGGTATCTGCGGGAACCGCAGCGCCCCTCTCTCCGCCCTGGTGGTGCTGGGGCAGGCGGAGCGCTCCACCTGCCGGAGGCTGGGCGGACTGGATGCCTTCCGCGCCCTCCTTCCCCAGTGCGCCTACCGCACCTGGAACCCGCAGGATGTGGCCGCCGCCACCGATACCCTCTCCCGCCTCATTGGAGAGACGCCGGTCCTTCGGCTGGACTGTCTCCCGGATGAGAGCGCCGTAAAGGCCCTGGAGGAATGTTTATGAGCCGACAGAACAACGCCCTTCCCCAGATGGTAGAGCCCCTCTGGTCCACCTACATCCACCAGAAGGGGGCCCGGCTGGGTCTCCCGGTGACCGGAACCTTCGAGTTGACCCCCCGGTGCAACTTCAACTGCAACATGTGCTATGTCCACCAGACCGAGGCCCAGGCGGCCCAGGGCGGCAGGCGGGAGCTCACCACGGCGGAGTGGCTCGCCATCGCTGAGGAGGCCCGGAAGGCCGGGATGGTCTTTCTCCTCCTCACCGGTGGGGAACCGCTGCTGCGCCCGGACTTTCCCGAGCTCCTCCACGCCCTCAAGAACATGGGGTTCCTGGTGTCGGTGAACTCCAACGGCTCCCTGCTCCGGGGCGAACTGCTGGAGGCCGTCAAGCAGGACCCGCCCCTGCGCTTCAACATCACCCTCTACGGCGGCTCCAACGCTGCCTATGAGCGGCTGTGCGGGCGGGCCATGTTCCAGGAAGTGGTGGACAACCTCCGCGCCCTGAAGGACGCGGGCATCCCTGTGCGGCTCAACGTGTCCGTCACCCCGGACAACAAGGACGACGTGCCGGAGATCTTCCGTCTGGCCCGGGAGCTGGGCCTCCACACCAAGGCCAGCACCTATATGTACCCTCCGGTGCGGCTGGACGACGGCCGCCCCGGCGACGCCCCACACCGCTTTGCCCCGGAGGACGCAGCCCGTTATATGCTGCTGTGCCGGGAGCAGCAGTTCACCTTGGAGGAGCTGCGGGCTTCGGCCGCAGGCGTGCCCCTGTCCGACGGCGACGAGTGCACCGGAAACGCGGAGGGAGAACCCGTTCTGTGCCGGGCGGGGCGCAGCTCCTTCTGGCTCACCTGGGACGGGCGGATGATCCCCTGCGGCATGATGGCCTCCCCCGGGACACCGGTGCTGGAACAGGGGTTTTCCGCCGCCTGGCGGTCCGTCCGGACGGAGGTGGAGGCGATCCGCCTGCCCGCCGCCTGCGCCGGCTGCGCCCTGCGGCGGCACTGCAATCTCTGCGCCGCCTCCTGCTTCGCCGAGACCGGCGACTACGACCGGAAGCCGGACTACATCTGTTCGCTGACCCACACCCTCTGCCGGATCACCCGGGAGAAATACGGAACGGAGGACTGAGCCATGGAGCTGAAGAAAGAATTGGTCCTGCGGGACATCGCGGGAGACTTTGTGCTGATTCCAACAGGTACTACCGTGCTTGAAAATAACGGCTTGTTTACCATCAACGAGGTGGCCGCCCGCATCTGGGAGTTGCTTCCCGGCGCGGAGAGCGCGGCCGCGCTGACCGACGCACTGGCGGAGGAGTACGACGCGGACCGGGACACGCTGGACCGGGACGTGGCGGAATTCCTGGACAAGCTGCGGTCGCTGGGCATCCTATGAGGAAACGGCCCGGGCGGCGGCTCCCGGCGATCTGCCTCTTTTCCGCGGTCCTTCTCCTGGCCGCGGTGTGCTTTTCCGTGTGGCGTTCCTACCATTCGCTCACCGTCACGACCTACCGCTTCCCCACAGACAAGGCGGAGGGGCCGGTGCGCCTGGCGGTGATGTCCGATCTCCACGAGCATGTGTTCGGTCAGGACAACGCCCCCCTCGTGGAGGCGGTGGCGGAACAGCGGCCCGACCTCATCCTTCTGTGCGGCGACATGCTCAACGCCTACTCCGCCTCCTCTCAAAACAGCACGGAGCTGGTGGGGGCGCTCTCCAAGATCGCCCCGGTCTACTACGCCTGGGGCAACCACGAGCTGGACTATCTGGCGGCGGGGACCTCCCCGCTGGAGGAGGAGCTCGTCTCGGCGGGGGCTACCGTGCTGGACCGCGCCTGGCGCGACCTGGACATCCACGGCACGCCCCTGAGGCTGGGAGGGCTCTACGATTATGCCTTCGCCCTGGACGACCGCAACTCCTGCGATCCGGACCGGATGGACCCGGAGGTCTGCCGGTTCCTGACCGATTTTCAGGATACAGAGCGGTTCACACTGATGCTCTCCCACCGCCCGGACAGCTTTGCACTGGGTGAGGCCGCCCGCACTTGGAGCATCGACTTGGTCCTCAGCGGCCACGCCCACGGCGGACAGGTGGTGCTGCCTGTGCTGGGGGGTGTGTTCGGCGGAGATCTGGGCCTGTTTTCCCCCTACCTCCATGGGATGTGCCGCAAGGACGGCCTCACCATGGCCGTGACCAGCGGGCTGGGCAGCCAGCGGGAACGCCTGCCCCGCTTCCACAATCCCCCGGAGATCATGGTGATCGACCTAACTCCGGAATCCTGACGGAGAGGAGATGTGCCCCTTGCAGGGATATGAACGGCAATTTCTGGACGCCCTGGGTGCCTCCCTCCGGGGCCTGCCCGCCCCCTCCTGTCCCAGGACGGAGGAGGACTGGCGCGCGCTGCTGCGCCTGTCGGCGGAACAAAAGGTGCTCCCCATGATCTATGATGCTCTGGCCGCAGGGGCCAGAGCATCGGGCGGCATTGGCCCGGCCCTGGGACAGGCCAGAGTGCCGGTGCTCCGCAGCGCCGCAGAGCAAGCCCGAAAGAGCCTCGCTTTTCTGGAGCTGTGCCGGGCGCTCCGGGATGCCTCCCTTCAGGCGCTGGTGGTCAAGGGTATCCTGTGCCGGAGCCTCTATCCCAAGCCGGACCTGCGCCCCTCCGCGGACGAGGACCTGTACGTCCGCGCGAAGGAATTTGTCCCCCTCCGCGACCTTCTCCTCTCCCTGGGCTTTCAGCCGCTGGGGGATACAGCGCGGGATACGGAGGAGACGGCCTATCGGGACCCGGGGAGCGGCCTCTATGTGGAGGTCCACCGCCACCTTTTCCCCGGGGACGCGGCAGCCTACCGGCGGTTCAATGCGCCCTTCCTCACCGCCTTTGACCGCGCGGAAGAAACGACAGTGGAGGATACGCCTCTGTGGACCCTGTGCCCTCAGGACCATCTGCTCTATCTCATCCTCCATAGCTGCAAGCATTTTCTCCACTCCGGCTTTGGGGTGCGGCAGGTCTGTGACATCTGCCTGTTTGCCTCCGCCCAGAGGTACCGGCTGGACTGGGAGCAGTTGTTTTCCAGTCTGGAGGCGGTGCAGGCCGGAGTATTTGCAGCCAACATCTTTCAGATTGGCCGCGAATATCTGGGTCTGGCGCTGCCCGACGGCCTTCTGTCTCAGATGGAGCGCCGCAACGGAGCGCTGGACTGTGTCCCTCTGCTGGAGGACCTGCTCTCTGCCGGCGTCTATGGCGGCAGCAGCGAGGCGAGGCGGCACAGCAGTCTGATCACGCTCCACGCAGCCGAATCCTGCGGCCGGCCCACCGGCGGCGTGCTGCGCGCGGTCTTTCCCCGTCGGGATACCCTGAAGGGCGTCTACCCCTATCTGGAGGAACAGCCCTGGCTGCTCCCGGCCGCCTGGGTTCACCGGCTGGGGCGCTATGCGCTGGGAGGACCGGGCAGGGGGGCCTCCGCCCGGGAGAGCGTTGGAATCGGCACCCGGCGCGTGGCACTGCTGAGAAAATACCGGGTGATCCCATGACTCCTATCCTTCTCACGCCCGGGGAGGCCGTCGGACGGCTGCTCCCCTTGCTGGATGCAGGCGCCTCCGTTCCGCTGCGGGTGACGGGAAACAGCATGGTCCCCTTCCTCCGGGACCGGCGGGACCTCGTCTCTCTCCGAGCGCCCCGATTCCTTCCCTATCAGCCGGGGGACATCCTGCTTTTTCGCCGGGCGGGCGGCCAGTTGGTCCTCCACCGGCTCCGCAAGGTCCGCGGGGACGGGACTCTGCTCCTCAACGGAGATGGTCAGACCTGGCTGGAAACAGCGTCCCAGGAGCAGGTCCTGGCCGTGGTGGAGCACATCCGCCGGGACGGCGGGCCGCCATTTTCACCCCGGCGCATGGATCAGCGCCTTCTTCAGCGGCTGTGGGGCGCGCTGATCCCCTTCCGCCGCCCTCTGCTGCGCCTGTTGGGCAGGTTAAGCCGTCTCCGCTCTTAAGGCTTGTCTGACAAGAGGGCTCCCTGTGGATCAAAAACCGAGTGGCGGAACGGCTGTGCCGTTCCGCCACCCGGTTTCCTATTTCCCGCGCTCCTACAGGAAGAGATGGAAATGGGTCACGATCCCCATATAGATCGGGATGGCCGCCATGCTCAAAATCGTAGTGACCGTGATAAGCACCGCTGCAAATTCATAGTCGCTGCCGGTCTCCCGCGCCATAATTCCCATCTGCGTCATAGCCGGCATGGTGGCAAAGACGAAATAGACCTGTTTCGTCAGGCTGTCGATGGGGAGCGCCGCAACCAGTACACCTACAAACACTGGGAAGAGGAGCAGGCGGACCAGCACCACCACGGCCAGGTCCCGGGTGAGCTTCATCTGGCTGAAGTCCGTGCCCCGGATCACGCAGCCCACAAAAACCATGGCCAGCGCGGTAGTGGTCCCTTTGAGGGTGGTGACGGCGCTGAACAGAAATTGGGGCACGGGAAGCTCCAGCAGCACCACAAGGAGCCCTGCCAGCATCCCCAGGATGGACGGCGATAGGATCCCCCTCAGGGTGGTTCCCAGCGTCTGAGGCCCGCCCGCGCCCCCAAAGCGGCGCAGGAGATAGACCCCCAGCGTCCAAAAGAGCAGTGTGTTCGCCATATAATAGCGCATCGCGGCCGGGAGGCTCCCCTCCCCAAAGAGAGAGGTCACCACCGGGAACCCGATGATCACAACATTGGAGAATGTGACCGCATTGAGAAATACCCCCCTGCGCCCCCACTCCACCCGGCAGAGCCGGACCAGGGCCAGCGCCAGAAGCAGGCTGCAAAAAATAGTGAGCAGGGGCACCGGCAGACTGATGAAGAGGGAGAGCAGTTCTTCGCGGGTCCCGCAGGTCTCCAGCATGTTGTAAAACATATAGCAGGGAATGGCGATCTGGGCGGTAAATTTGGAAAACAGATCCGTACCGGCCTTTCCGCACCAGGGGCGTCCGGCTATCCACCAGCCGACCCCGATCAGCAGCACCAGGGACAGCACCGTCTCTATCACTTGAACGATCATACCCACATCTCCCACTCCGGCTTCTTGGTTCGTAATTTTTAATTATACCACAGGGGACCCGCAATGTCAGCCGCCCACCGCCCCATTTCCCTCTTCCCCGGCGCTGCGTTTCGGAGTGGTTATGACAAAGGAACCGGCCTGAGTGCCGGGGCCATTCGGCCCGGCGCTCAGGCCGCTCTTTTTCACTGGTTTGCCACGCCGGGCTCAGCCCATATAGGGCAGGCGGGTGGTCACTGTGACAATCTCGCACTTCTTGATGGTCTCGGGGGTCAGCTCCTGACCCAGGCCGGGCAGGTCGGGGACCTTGTACTTGCCGTTCACAGGCTGATAGTCGTACAGGCAGGTCTCCCGCATGGCGGGGCTCAGCGCGCGCTGGTGATGCTCATGAATGATGAAGTTGGGGATGGCTGCCTCGATCTGCAGGGCCGCCGCCTTGGAGATGGGACTGCCGCAAACGTGGATCTGCGCGGCGCAGTCGTAGGCATGGGACATGTCGCAGATCTTCTTGGCCTCCGTCAGCCCGCCGCACAGGCAGATATCGGGCTGGATGACATCGATGGCGCGCTTCTCAAAGAAATCGCGGTAGCCCCAGCGGGTGTAAATGCGCTCGCCGGTGGCGATGGGGATGTTGACGGCGTTGCGCACCTCGACCATGTTCTGCACGTTGAGGGGATGGCAGGGCTCCTCATAGTAGAAGATGCGCAGGTCCTCCAGCGCATGGCCGATCTGAATGGCGGCCGTGGTATCAGTGTTGGAGTGCATCTCAATGATGATATCCAGGTCCTCTCCACCGACCTCGCGCATAGCGGCTACGCGGTTGTACACCGTCCTGATCACACGGTTCTCCAGCGGACCGGTGATCTTCCAGGGCTTGCCCTCTTCGCCGGGGATCACGATGGGGTCCACCTTAATGGCATCATAGCCCTCCGCCATGGCCACACGGGTGACCTCCGCGTACTCTTCGGGCTCCACCAGACGCTGCTTGGTGAGGTTGGTCCCCCAGTTGTACTGGAGCTGGCTGGCATAAGTACGGAGATTATCGTTCATCTTTCCGCCCAGCAGCGTGTGGATGGGCACACCCAGCGCCTTGCCCTTGATATCCCACAGGGCAATGTCGATGCCACTGATACCTGCGTTGACCACGGTGCCTCCGCCCATGCCCCAGAAGGTCTTGCGGAAAATGGTCTCCCAAATCTGCTCATTGTTCATGGGGTCCATACCGATGATCTGCTCGGCAAAATCCTGCACCATGCCGAACCCGGCGCGCCAGCCCTTGCCGTAGGCCAGACCTACCTCCCCGAATCCGCTGATCCCCTCATCGGTATTCACCCGGACGACGACCGGACTCCAAGCGCCGCGGGAGGACCCTGCGTTTCCACTGGGGACCTGCATGACATCTACGCTGACGATTTTCATAACCTTTTCCTCCGTTTCAAATTTGATCAGCTTTTATTGGTCATATTGGTATACCGCTTTATCGTGTTAATCTCCCTCTCTGTGGCGGAGCCCCGCGGGCTCCGCCACAGCCGCCGTCTCAGTTGGATGCGGCGTCGGGCAGAGATGTCCGGGCATCCTCCCGGTCCAGATACTCCATCTCCATCCGCAGATGGTCGCGCATGAGGTCGGCGGCGCGCTGGCTGTCCTTTTCCTCTATCGCATGGAAAATCTCCGTATGGTAATAGAGCGGCTGGCTGGCGAACCGCTTTTCCATATGCGTCCGTTCTCTTGCCTCGGTCAGCAGGGTGGAGAGAAACTTGTAGAACTCCGTGATGATATCATTGTGCGCCGTCTTGATCACGCCCATGTGGAAGCGCAAGGACTCTTCGATCTGAGCCCCCTCTTCGCCGGGCATATGCTCCACAGCGGCGCGCAGCTCTTCCAGGTCCTCCTCGGTCCTCCGCTCCGCGCCGTAACGGGCCGCGTAGGTCTCCAGCAGGAGGCGGACCTCAAAGAGCTGACGAATGTTGTCGGAGCTGGTGTTCAGCCCAAAAAAGATCTTGCTGACCAGGGCCGGCACCTCCAGAGGCTGGACGTACATGCCCTTTCCAGGTACATAGCTGATCACACCCAAAAACTCCAGAATCTTCAGGGCCTCCCGTACCGGGATACGGCTGAGTTGGAACTGCTCCGCCAGCTCCCGCTCCGACGGGAGAATATCGCCCGGCTTCAATACGCCCCGCGAGATACGGTCGCTGATATCCGCGATGATGCTCTCGTAGAGCCTGGTGGGGGCCGCCATCTTGAAGCGGTCTACAGGCGGGAACAGGTTCTTTTCCTTTTCTGAATCAGCCGTAACAGCCATGATAATCCGTCCTCCTAAGGGAATTTCCAATTGATAGGTACTACTCCATACATCCCACGGTGTCTGGGATCAGTAGGGTTGCCTCAGTCTTTTCCTGGACCTCCCCCGGGGTCACGCCCGGGGCTGTCTCCATAAGCTCCAGTCCATGTTCCGTGACCTTCAGGACCGCCAGCTCTGTAACGATGTATTTGACCCGCCTGCTGGCCGTAAGGGGAAGGGTGCAGTGCTTGAGCACTTTGCTGGCCCCGGCCTTGGTGCAGTGCTCCATGGCCACGATCACCGTCTTGGCGCCGGCCACCAGGTCCATGGCGCCGCCCATGCCGGGCACCATCTTCCCCGGTACGATCCAGTTTGCCAGGTTGCCCTCCTGGTCCACTTCCAGGGCGCCCAGGACAGTGACGCCCACATGTCCGCCGCGGATAACGGCGAAGGACATCGCGCTGTCAAAGCAGGACGCGCCCACCGCCAAGGTGGCAGGCTGTGCGCCCGCGTTGGTGATATCCTGGTCCTCCTGTCCGGCCTCGGGCGCGCCGCCCAGGCCGATGAGCCCGTTTTCCGACTGGAACTCTACTTCCAGGCCCTCAGGAAGGTAGTTCGCCACCAGGGTGGGCAGTCCGATACCCAGATTTACCAGATCACCGTTCTGGAGAAATTTTGCCACACGGCGCGCGATCCGTACACGGGAGTCACTCATGTTTTTCTCCTCTCTTCGGCGCTAGGACCACCATGTCCACCAGTGCGCCCGGCGTGTCGATCTCGTCAGGGAGCAACCCGCCCACCGGGACCACCTCCTCCACCTCGGCGATGACCAGATCCGCAGCCATCGCGCACAGCGGATTATAATTATGAGAGGTATGGCGGTAGACCAGATTCCCCCGCTCATCCGCTTTCCACGCCTTGATCAGCGCCACTTCGCCGTGGAGGGCCGTCTCCAGCAAATACTCCTGTCCCTGGACCGTCACGACCTCTTTTCCCTCCGCGACCGTGGTACCCAGTCCAGTGGGCGTCAGGACCCCGCCCAGCCCGGCCCCGCCGCAGCGAATCCGCTCCGCCAGCGTCCCTTGGGGAGAAAATTCCACTTCCAGCTCGCCGGCCATCATCTGGCGTCCGGTCTCAGGGTTGGTCCCGATGTGGGAGGTGATCACTTTCTTGACCCGTTTCCCCACAATCAGCTTGCCGCAGCCTTTGTCCGGCATACCGGTGGTGCAGGAGATCATCGTAAGCGCAGAGATATCCCGCTCCATCACCCCGTCAATGAGGTATTCGGGCGTGCCTGTGGCAAGAAAATCTCCTACCATGAGGGTCTGGCCGGACTTTACCCGTTCCAGAGCCGTCTCACGGCTGACCACTTTATTCATTTTCTTTCACGCCTTTTCTTTTGGAATACGCGTGGTTTTACCACCCCCGCATGATTTGTTTTTTGCCCCATAGACCGGCTCCCAGGTGAGGTAGCCGCCGCTGAGATTATAGACATTGGTGATCCCATTCTGCACCAGAATACGGTAGCCGATATAGCCCCGCAGTCCGGCACGGCAGAAAATAACGACCCGCTTATCCTTGGGGAACTCTGCAAGGCGGTCCCGGATGGAGTCAAGGGGGATGAGCACCGCGTTGCCGATGGTCCCCGCATCGTATTCGCTCTGGGTCCGGATATCCACCAGAAGATCCTTCTCCGGGTCCAGATCCTTCAAGTCCTCAATAAATATCTGACGCAGATCGCCCTTCATTACGTTGCAGGCCGTAAATCCCGCCATATTGACGGGGTCTTTTGCCGAGGAGAAGGGAGGCGCATAGCACAGCTCCAGCTTTTCCAGGTCCTGCACCGTCATTCTGCCCCGCATGGCAGTGGCGATCACGTCGATACGCTTATCCACGCCCTCCTTGCCCGCGGCCTGAGCGCCCAAAATCACGCCGGACACAGGATCGAAGAGGAGTTTCAGTGAGAGGGTCTCCGCACCGGGATAATAGCCGGCGTGGGAGGAGGGATGCACATACACTTTGTCATAGGCCCGCCCGCTGGCCCGGAGCTGCTTCTCATTGTTACCGGTGGCGCCGGCGGAAAGGTCGAACACCTTGCAGATCATGGTGCCCTGGGTCCCCTCATAGGAGGCCTCGCGGCCGTTGATGAGGTCTGCCACCATGCGGCCCTGCCGGTTGGCGGGGCCCGCCAGAGGCAGGACCGCCTTCTCCCCGGATACAAAGTCAGATACGGCGACTGCGTCGCCCACGGCATAGATATCCGGGTCCGAAGTAGCCATATGCTCATCCACCCGAATGGATCCCTTGATGTCCAGCTCCAGGCCGGCCTGCTGTGCCAGGGCATGGTCCGCCCGAACGCCAATGGCCAGCAGGACCATATCGGCAAAGACCTTGCCCCCGCCACTGAGGGTGCATGCGAGGCCCGCACCCTCCTGCTCGATGGCCTCCAGACCGGTGGACAGTCTGAGGTCTACCCCGTGGGCCCGCATCTCCTGATGGACCATACACGCCATCTCGTAGTCCAGCGGGGCCAGCACCTGGTCCGCCAGCTCAATGGCCGTGACGTCCACTCCGGCGTGGACCAGATTCTCCACCATCTCCACGCCGATGAAGCCGCCGCCCACCACCAGGGCCCTGGCTGGCTTGGACTCGGTCAGATATCCCTTGATGGCGTCGCAGTCCGCCATGTTCCGCAGTGTGAATACATTGGGCAGCATGGAACCCGGGAAGTCCGGGCGCATGGGCGCCGCACCGGGCGAGAGCACCAGTTTGTCGTAGCGTTCCTCATAGGTCTTTCCGCTGGTGAGGTCGAGGACCGTCACAACCTTGCGGGCCCGATCGATGGCCGTCACTTCGCACTGCACGCGCACTTCTACGTTGAACCGCTCCTTCATGGATTCCGGCGTTTGCAGGAGCAGCTTATTCCGTTTCTGGATGGTGCCGCCGATGTAATAGGGCAGCCCGCAGTTTGCAAAAGAGATGTATTCTCCCCGTTCGAACAGAAGGATCTCCGCCTGTTCATCCAGGCGTCTCAGACGGGCGGCGGCGCTGGCGCCGCCCGCCACACCGCCAATGATTACGACTTTCATTATTCTTTCCCTCCCAAATTGGGGCCATAGGGCAGCGCAAACGCCTCATCCTGCGTCATCTGAAGATATTCATAGGCCAGCTTGGCGGTGGCGCCGATCATTTTGAGGCAGCCGATCCGGCGCTCCTTGCAGTGGAAGTCGCCATAAGGCGCACAGATCTCTCCGCACAGTGCGCTGCCGTTCCGTGCTATGAAGTCCTGTACCATGCGATTATAACGCCGATAGTACTTCTCCGCGATCTCAGAGCCCCGCACCTCGGCGTCTACCTTCCAGGGCTCAGGCCGACCGTAGACCGCACTGTTGGCCATGACTGCGGCGGACAGCGCCCCACAGGTATAGCCCGCCAGGCCGATCCCGCCTCCAAAGCCGGTGCACAGTCCCACAATCTCAGGTGAGTCCTTCAGCGCACCGCTGCGCACCAGGGCATCCATCACGCTCTCTGCGCAGTTGAGTCCATTCTTGAAATTTTCGATCGCGTAGTCAGAGACTACGGTGCCCATGTCTTTTTCGTTTTCCATGTCGTGTGAATCCTCTCAAAGTCAAAGTCGGTTCAGTGGGAACCAAGGGAAAGTGAAGGGGTGGTACACCTGCCGGTTGGATCCAATTCAGGTACTCTGGCTCTCTCGGGATGGCTTTAGTCTACATGAGCTGGTTGCATTTGTCAACAGTTTATTGGTATACCAAAATTCCGATCCCCCCTATTCCCCGATATTTTCCTACGGCCGCAATATTTTTCGGCCCTATTTCTTTCAAAATAATTTTCTCTTCTTCTTTTTTGCAAAAGGACATTTTACGTTTTCATCAATTCTTGGCACATTCTTAGCTTGACTTTTTAGACAACCTGTGCTATTTTATTTTTCGGGCGTGGTATACCAGTAATATCGGGATGTCATTTGTAGCACTTACTCCTGGAGATTCACAGAAAGACGAGAGGAGAATCAGTATGGACTCCAGCACCATTGCAATTGTCATCACAGTTATTACAATCGTTTCCTTCATTCTGGAAAAGATTCCTCTGGCAATGACCGCTATGATCGCCTCCCTGGCAATGGGCATCCTCGTTCCGGAGATGAAGCTGAGCGACATCTACTCCGGCTTTTCCAGCAACAACGTCATCATGGTGGCCGGCATGTGCATCGTCGGCGATGCGCTCTTCAAAACGGGCATGGCGAATAAGATCGGCAAGGCCCTCGGCAAAAGTGCCGTCGCCAAAAACGAGCGGACCTTCCTCATCGCCGTGGTGATCTGCTGCACAGTGATGTCCGCCTTCCTGTCCAATTCCGGCACCATCGCCATGTGGATGCCCCTGATTGCCGCCGTGGCCGCCAAGTCCAACGGCGTGATCCGTTCCAAGATGGTCATTCTGGCCGCCGGCATTGCCTGTGCCGTCGGCGGTGCGGGCACCCTGGTGGGTTCCACCTCCCAGCAGACCGCCAACGCCGTTCTGATGGGGGTGGCCGGCTACGAGGACGGTCTGAGCCTCTTCGATCAGACGAAAATCATGATTCCCCTGTGCCTCATCATGATCGTCTACTTTGCTACGGTCGGTTACTCCCTCACCAAGAAGGTACTGAAGCCGGAGAGCCCCGACTTTGACAAGGGCAACTACTATGCCGATCTGGCCAGCAAAACTTCTGATGAAACACAAAATGATGTCCCCGCCTGGAAGGGCTGGTTCTCCCTGATCGTCCTCCTCCTCTGCATCGTGGGCTTTGTCTTGACCGATCAGGCGGCCTTCAAGCCCTACATCAACGTGGCCGTCGTGGCTTTGATCGGCGCCACAGTCCTTATCACCAGCGGCTGCATGCCCCTGAAAAAGACGCTGGCCGAGATGGACTGGAACACGCTGGTCATTCTGGCCGCCGCCCAGGGCTTTGCCAAGGGGCTGGATGTGTCCGGCGGCGGCAAGGTCATCGCCGATGCGGTGCTGAATCTCTTCGGTGGGCAGGAGGCCTCCACTGCCGTTCTGATGGCCGTAGGCGTTATTGTCACAACAATCCTGACCAATTTTATGTCCAACACGGCGCTGGCCGCCATGATGACCCCCATCTATATCCAGATCGCCAACAGCCTTGGGGTAAGTCCTGTTCCCTTTGTCATCGCCATCGGCTGCGTGGCCACCAACCTGGCCTGCGCCACCCCGGTCGGCACTCCCGCCTGCACCCAGACTCTCCCAGCCGGCTATAAATATATGGACTACATGAAAATCGGCGGTCCGTTGGCCATCATTCTGATGATTGCCGCTGCGGCCCTCGCTCCGGTCATGTATCCCTTCTAACCCTCCGCATTCCCCTCCTATCCTTTCCAATTCCCAATAAGGAAAAGGCCGGACTGTGATCAGTCCGGCCTTTTCCTTATCTTTTTGCGCCTTTGTGTGGGCAATTGACGTCCTTCTTCTCCGCTCGATGGTGAAACCTGTAGGAAAAATCAGAAACCTGAAAAAACAGTTGACATAGAGTAACTGCCTTTTTATAATATATGACAGCTTGTCATATAGGAGTTGAGCACATGCCGACGGGAACTTTTTTCCGCCTGCCGGAGGAAAAAAGGATGCGCCTGATGGAGTCCGCTTGGGAGGAGTTTACCCACATCAGCTATGCCGACGTATCCATTAATAAAATCATTCAGGCCGCTGGAATTCCGCGGGGCAGCTTTTACCAATACTTTGACGGGAAAGAGGACCTCTTTTTCTATCTGTTGGGCGACGTACGAAACCATTTTATCCAGGCCCTAAAGTCTCTGCTGTTGGATGTGGATGGTGACCTGTTCTCCCTACCGATGCTGGCATACGATCAGTTCCTCCAGAGGCGGGAGCGCGGCGACCTGATGCCCAGGCGCTGCATCCAGATCCTGCGGATCAATCCGGGAATGGATATGTTCCAGACCTTTTCCAAGCCCCCTTTCTTTTTGCCGGATGAGCTGTTCCCGCTCATTGATACCGCGCAGTTTCGATGCAGGGACCGCAACTTTGTCGAATCCGCCTTTTTCCTGTCCATCATGTGTCTTATCTCTGTGATCATGGATACCTTTGCCCACACGGACCGCGCTGCGCTTCAGCGAACCGTGCTGCGGGAGAGGATCGAAATCGTAAAACGCGGCTGCCTCCTGCCCTGTCAAGAGGCCCCGCAGCAGCAGCAAGGAGGAAAACAAGTATGAATCGAAGAGGAATCGCTCTGTTTTTGGCTGTGGCCATGACCCTCTCTCTGTGTGTGGTATCCGTTCTCGCAGCGGGGCAGACAGAGGAGACGCCCGTTGCCTCGGAAGCACAGGGCATCGCCGAAACGGCCGCCCCCGACACGGACTCCGCGCCGGAATCGCCGGAGGCATCGGCCGAGGCGGCTGAGCCGGCCGCCTCGGGGGAAGCCCAGCCCGACCCGGCCGGCACCCTGTCCTTTGACAATCTGGAGCGCCGTCTGAGGGAGGGCAATTGCAACCTGCTGGCGTTGGACGAGACCATAGCCTCCATCGAGGCGCTGGACTATGATGAGATGTATGACGACCTGCGCGACGCATTGAATGATATCGCCGACGCGCAGTGGAGGCTGATCCAGTTCGGCATGTCGGACTCTTACACCGCCGGCACCCTCAAGCAGAGCTATCAGTCCCTGCGGGACACTTTTGACTCCCTTAAAGACGGCGAGCTGCAGCAGGACAACGCCGACATTGTGCTTCAGCTCCGCAATGCGCAGGATCAAATCGTCAAGGCGGCCGAGTCCCTTTACGTGGCTCTGCTGGAGATGGACATCAACCGCGGTACGCTGGACCGCTCCCTGACAGCGCTGGACCGCTCCATTCAGGAGATGGAGCTTCGCTATGAACTGGGCCAGATCTCCGCCCTGACGCTGGACCAGGTGAAGGCCGGCCGCCCCTCTCTGCTCAGCAGTCAGGCCACGCTGGATATGAACATTACCAATTACAATATGCAGCTTGAGCTGATGATCGGCGCCGATCTCACCGGTAAAATGGTACTCCAGCCCCTGCCCGAGGTCCCCCAGGCCCGGCTGGACGCCATGGATCTGGAGGCTGACCTGACCGCCGCACGGGAGGCCAGCTATGACCTCTATGCCGCCCAAAAGACCCTGGAGGATGCCGAAGAGGACTACAAGGATACCGCCAAGGACTACCATTATGACACCAGCAAGTACCAGCTCGTTTCCGCCCAGCATACGCTTCAAGCCGCCCAGCATACATATAACGCCACGATCCAGAACTTTGAAATGAACTTCCGGACCCTGTATATGCAGGTCAAGGACTACCAGCAGATCCTCTCCGCCTCCCGCGCCGCCCTCTCCAGCCAGGAGGCGACCTATGCCTCTCTGCAGCTCAAATATGAGCAGGGGAACCTCTCTCAGAACGCTCTGCTGGATGCGGCCGATCAGGTGAGTGCCGCTCAGGAGTCGGTGGAGAAGGCCGAGCTGGACCTGTTTTCCGCATATAACTCCTATTGCTGGGCTGTCGAGCACGGCATCTTGAACTGAATATAAGGAGGACTCCGACCCATGACTCATCAAAAACCCATAGTTTCCCTGCTGCTGGCCGGCCTGCTGACCCTGTCCCTTACCGCCTGCGGCAAGGATGACAGCCAGCCCAGCCCTGATGCCGGCGCGTCCGTCCCCGCCGGTACCGCCGTCCAGGTGGAGACCGTGGCCTCTGATACCATTTCCTCAGAGAATAAGGTCTCCGGAAAGGTGACCTCCGACCTGGATGCGTCGGTCTTTGTGGCCACATCGGCCAAGTGCACGGCGGTCTATGTCGAGGTGGGCGACACCGTCCGTGCCGGCCAAGCCCTCTGCACGCTGGACCTTGCCAGCACACTCTCCTCTTATGAGGCTGCCAATATCGGCTATACCTCCGCCGTACAGAGCTACCAGGATCAGGCCGCCCTGTTTGATAAGCAAATCGCTCTCTATGAGAAAAACGTCAACGACCTGAAAGCCCTGCAGGAGATCGGCGCGGCTTCCCAGTCGGAGATCGACGCCGCCGAGCTGACCCTGATGTCGGCCCAGGTCACACGGGACTCCACGCTCTCACAGCTTGAGGCCGGTATCCAAAGCGCCAAAGCCAGCGTGGAACAGTTGGCCACCGCTCTGGAAAATGTGGATGCCCGCGGCAACGTCATTGCCCCTATCTCCGGCGTACTGCTGTCCCTGTCCGCAGAGAAGGACGGCTTTGTCTCCAGCGCCATGCCCGTGGCCGTCATCGACGGGGTGGACCAGCTCAAGATTGCCGTCACCGTCTCCGAGGCGCTGGTGCCCAAGCTCTCCATCGGCGACAGCGTGGATGTGACCGTCAGCTCCGTCGGTGCCTCCTTCACCGGCACCATCCGCGCCGTGGACAAGACCGCCAATGCCCAGACCAAGCTGTATACTGTCACGGTCACCATCCCCTCCGAGGTGGATGGTCTGCTCTCTGGTATGTTTGCCGACGTGACGTTCCATACCGACACCTCTGCTGACACCATCGTAATCCCCGCCCAGGCTGTTCTGACCAGCGGAGGCACCCAATATGTCTATGTGGTGGAGGGCGATACTGCCCGTTATGTGGAGGTGACCACCGGCCTCACCGGAAACGGCGTAACGGAGATCACCTCCGGCCTGGAGGCCGGGCAGCAGCTTGTCACCGTAGGACAGGCCTATCTCTCCGACGGTGCCCCGGTCCGGATCGTAACCGGGGAGGACTGATGCCCACATGAGTACTGCGAAATTTTGTATCAAGCATAAGGTGACCACGCTGCTGGCCGTCATCATGATCGCCATCTTCGGCCTGGTCTTTACCACTCAGCTCCAGATGGCGCTGCTGCCCAACATGGAATACCCGGCCGCCGTGGTGATCTGCTACTATAACGGCGCCAGCCCCAGCGATATGGAGGAACTGGTGACCCGCCCCCTGGAGGCCGCCGTTATGTCGGTGCCTGGCGTGGACGAGGTGCAGTCCGTCTCCTCCGACAGCACGACCCAGATCCAGATCACCTATGTGGACGGCACCGACGTGGACATCGCCGCCACCAAACTGCGGGAGCAGTTTGATATGGTCTCCCTCCCTGACGGAGCCATCGATCCGGTCATCGTCAACATGAACATCAGCGACATGATGCCCACCGCTATGGTCGCCCTTATGGGCGATGATCTGGCGCAACTCCAGACCATGGCCGAGGATACCGTGGTCCCTGCGCTGGAGCGTGTGGCCGGCGTGGCCTCTGTGGATATTTACGGCGGCGTGGATCAGCAGATTGCCGTGGAGGTGGACCCCACCCGGGCTGCCGGCTTCGGCCTTTCCAATGCTTATATCTCACAGTTCCTGGCTGCGGAAAATCTCATCTACCCCGGCGGCGACATGAAGAATGGTTCCAAAACTCTGACGGTGAGTACCGACGCCAAGTTTCAGACGGTGGACGACGTAGCCAACATGATCCTGGCCCTGCCCACCGGCGGGACCATACGTCTCACGGAAGTGGCCACCGTAGCTCTGGAGACCACGGACCCGGATACCATTGCCACCATGGACGGCACAAACTGCGTCCTGCTCCAGGTCTCCAAGCAGTCCGGCGCCAACGAGGTGGCCGTTTCCAACGCAGTCGAGGCGCGTCTGGCGGAGCTGAAGGCGGACAACCCCTCCATGCAATACGCCACCCCTTACCTGGCCTCTGACTATATCAATCTGTCGGTGGAATCCGCCATGCAGAACATTGTGCTGGGCGTAGTCCTGGCGGCCATTGTGGTGTTCCTGTTCCTGCGCCGCTGGGGCGCCACCATGACCATCGCCGTCTCCATGCCCGTCTGCATCCTGACCGTGTTCATCCTGATGAATGTCTTTGACCTCACTCTGAACATGATGAGTCTGGGCGGCATCGCCATGGGCGTGGGCATGATCGTGGACAACTCCATCGTGGTGTTGGAGAATATCTATCGCTTTGCCGGCGAGGGCCACAGCCGTATGGAGTCCTGCGTGGAGGGCACCAAGGAGGTCACCACCTCCGTCATGGCCTCCACCCTGACCACGGTGGCCGTCTTTCTGCCCCTGGGCCTCACCGGGGGGCTGGCCGGTATGATGTTCAAAGATTTCTGCCTGACCATCGCCTTTCTGATCCTGGCCTCCCTGGTCATCGCGCTGACGCTGGTGCCCCTGCTGTGCTATTTCCTGCTGGACGAGGAGAAAATTCGCAGGCAGAACCTCCGCAGGGCCTCCCGGAAGTCCCGTGCCAATCCCCTGATGGCGCTCTACCAAAAGCTGTTGGGCTTTTTTGTGCGCCACCTGGGACTGGCGATGCTGGTTTCCGTTGCCCTGACGGTTGTCTTTGTGGCGTCCTGTCTCTCCACCAATATGGTGCTGATCCCGGATATGGACCAGGGACAGGTATCCATCAGCGTCAGTATGCCTATTGGCTCTGAGGTGGATGAGACCTCCGCCATCTCCGAGCGCATTTCCGGCATCGCCCGGGAACAGGTGCCCGAGATGGAGAGCATGTACTATATGGCGCAGCCTGAATCCTCCACCATCTCCCTCACCTTGGTGAACAAGAGCGAGCGCGACCGGAGCAGCGCCGAAGTGGCAGACGGGCTGCGGGCCGCGCTGGCGGATATCGCCGGCTGTGAGATCACGGTGTCCACCTCCGACATGACCGCCCTGATGGGAGGCGGCGACGACATCAGCGTGGAGATCACCGGCACCGACTACGGCACGCTCTCCATGATTGCCGACGACTTGGCCGCTCAGATCTCCGGCCTGGCCGACGCTGTGGACGTGACCACCTCCATGGCCGACCAGGTGCCCCAGGTGAAGGTGACCATGAACCGTGAGGCCGCCTCTCAGTACGGCCTTACCGCGGCCACCGTGGGCGCTGCCGTTCGCTCCGAGCTCACCGGCACCACCGCCACCACCGTCACCATCGACAATAAGGAGCTGGACGTGGTGGTCCGCGGCGACGGCGCCTCCTCCGCCAGTCTGGACGCCCTGCGCTCCATGCCGGTAGCCTCCTCTTACGGCGGCTATGTGCCCCTCTCCTCGGTGGCGGATGTGCGCATCGAGATGGCCCCCCAGAGCATCACCCGGGACAACCAGTCCCGCCAGGTCACCGTCACCGGCGATACACGCAGTGGGAACACCACCGCGATCACCGCGGAGATCAACGCCATTCTGGATGGATACGCCATGCCGGAGGGCTATACCGCCGAGATCACCGGCAGTTATTCTCAGATGATGGAAAGCTTCTCCGACCTGCTGCTGGCTCTGCTGGTGGCGCTGGGTCTGGTCTACTTTATTCTGGCCTCTCAGTTTGAATCCTTCCTCATGCCCGTCATCATTATGATGATCCTGCCCGTGGCTTTCGCCGGAGCGCTGTTCGCCCTACCGCTGACCGGACGGGATATGTCCATGATCTCTCTGGTGGCCATCATCATGCTGGCCGGCACGGTGGTCAACTCCTCCATCATCCTGGTGGACTATATCAAGCAGCGCCGGGAGCGCGGAGAGAGCCGCGAAGAGGCCATCCTCCATGCCTGCCCATTGCGCATCCGCCCAGTGATGATGACCACTTTGACCACGATTCTGGCGATGGTCCCCATGGCGCTGGGCATCGGGGACACCAATGAGATGATGTCCGACATGGGTGTGGTCATGATCAGCGGCATGGTGATTTCCACCATTATCACCCTGCTGTTTACTCCGGTCTATTATTCTGTGATCGATCAGCTCAGCCACATCTTTCGCCGCAGAAAGCCCCCTGCGGAGCGCCCCACCCCCGCTACCTCCGCTGCGGAGTGACGCGCCAGCCCACGCGCGAAAAAAGACCGCCGCCCTATTGCCTCATGGCATAGGGCGGCGGTCTTTTTTCCATCACGGCCTGTCTGTGCTACTCCGCCATCTCAGCGAAGCTCTGGATCTTGGTGTGGGACTGCTCGTTGTTCTGGGTGCTCTGGTCAATCTCCAGGCAGAGGCAGCGCAGGCCGGCCTCTTTGGCGCACTGTGC
>Ga0129308_1000312_pt1 | contig 80920 bp, 71 predicted proteins | sample L827metagenome_FD_94440 | JGI IMG/M metagenome (GOLD analysis project Ga0129308, IMG submission 94440) | Ring-tailed lemur group fecal microbial communities from Wisconsin, USA - L827 metagenome | ecosystem: Host-associated > Mammals > Digestive system > Large intestine > Fecal | place: USA...
CCGTTCTCTCTCGAATGCGGATGCAAAAGTAGTGCTTTACAACATACACTCCAAACTTTTTATGAACTATTTTTTAGATAACAACGTCCTCTTCACACTATAATTCTGAACGACTGAATATTACAAACGAAAATAAATTCAACATTGGACACACCAACAACGTTCCTTCAAAATTCAGTGCTTATGACCATTCTTTACCCAAAAGTCCGGCTTTACTATACATTATAATATGTGAGAAGTCGGCAGATACAACAAAGCCTCCTTCTTTTTTGTTTTACTAAAAAATAAGGAGATTATTTTATGACAATAAAAAAAGTAGAAAGTATCATAGCACCTCCGGCACCGCACATGGTCGGAGACGGATTCAGAGTACATAACTTCATACCTCACCTGGAAGAATTAAGTAGAGAACGCATGAATCCTTTTATCTTACTCGACTATAATGCAAAAATGGAATTTTCACCACGAAAAGAGCCGAGAGGAGTCGGAGTTCATCCACATCGTGGGTTTGAAACCGTCACGATCGTATATAAAGGTAAGGTTGCCCACCATGACAGCAGAGGGAACAGCGGTGTGATCGGTCCGGGCGATATCCAGTGGATGACAGCTGCATCCGGTGTTCTTCACAAAGAATACCATGAAGAACAATTCAGCCAAAAAGGAGGAGAATTCCATATCGTACAACTATGGATCAATCTCCCGGCTAAAGATAAAAAGGCTGATCCCAAATACCAGTCTATCGTCAACAGTCAGATACCGAAAGTTGAATTACCTGACAATGCCGGGCTGATCGAAGTCATTGCCGGAAGCTATCAGGAAACAAATGGAATAGCATCCACTTTTACTCCCATGCATTTACTTAATGTAAAACTGAATAAGGGTGGAAATGCCGATTTTTCGTTTCCGGCAAATTACAACACAGCAATTCTGGTCATTGAAGGCTCTGTCAAAATCAATAATAACGAACTGGTTCCAACCGATTATTTTGCTTTATTTGAAAATAAAGGAGAAAGTTTCAACCTCCAGGCTGTAAACAAAGCGACCATCCTAGTCCTTAGCGGAGAACCTATCAAAGAAGCCATTGCCGCTTACGGTCCGTTTGTCATGAATAATGTGGCAGAATTGAAACAAGCCTATATCGACCTGGCAGCCGGTAAGTTCGGTAAACTGGAAGATTAAGCCATTATAACCCAACACAAAAAGCATTGTCAGTTTTGAAACCATAAATATCATATTTATAAGTTTCAGGAACAGACAATGCTTTACTTTTGCCCCCTGTTACAGTTATAACCTAAAGAAAAACTATATAAGTATGAACAGAATCATATTAAATGAAACTTCTTACTTTGGCCCGGGGGCAAGAGCTATTATTCCCGAAGAAGTTAAAAGAAGGAATCTGAAGAAAGCATTTATCGTTACAGACAATGATCTTGTAAAATTTGGGGTTGTAAAATTAATTACCGACGTATTGGAGCAGGCAGCGATTCCCTACTCCATTTTCCCGGAAGTTAAACAAAACCCGACAGTAACTAATGTAAAGAGCGGAGTTAAAGCTTATGCCGCTTCCGGTGCCGATTTCATTATTGCCATAGGCGGAGGTTCTCCCACAGATACAGCAAAGGCAATAGGTATTATCACCAATAATCCAGAATTCGCAGACGTTGTTTCTTTGGAAGGTGTAGCCAACACAAAAAACAAATCCGTTCCTGTTATTGCATTGCCAACAACAGCCGGAACAGCAGCAGAAGTCACTATCAACTATGTCATTACAGACGAAGAGAATGTCAAAAAGATGGTCTGTGTAGATCCTAACGATATTCCTGTTCTGGCTATTGTCGATGCAGAACTAATGAGTTCCATGCCTAAATCATTAACCGCAGCAACCGGAATGGATGCCCTTACCCATGCGATCGAGGGATATATTACAAAAGGAGCCTGGGAAATGTCGGACATGTTTGAATTAAAAGCCATTGAAATGATAGCCCGTTACCTGCCAGCCGTCGTAGAAAACGGTCATGATCTGGAAGCACGGAACGGTATGGCCGTTGCCCAGTATATAGCAGGTATGGGATTCAGCAATGTCGGATTAGGCGCCGTACATGGAATGGCTCATCCGCTGGGAGCATTCTATAATATACCTCACGGGGTTGCCAACGCACTTTTGTTGCCGTACGTTATGGAATATAATATGCCGTCTTCCATAAAGAAATACAAGAAAATAGCTGAGGCAATGGGATGCAACGTACAAGGGATGAATGACGATGAGGCAGCCGTTGCAGCCGTAAAAGCAGTCAAAGAATTATCCCTCAAAATCGGTATTCCTCAAAAACTAAGCGAAATAGGCGTCAAAGAAGAAGACCTGGAGCAGTTGGCACAATCTGCTTATGCAGACGTTTGTACACCTGGTAACCCCAGAGATATCACCGTTGAAGACCTTTTGGCTCTATACCGGAAAGCTTATATCTAACAGAATAGAAAAAATAATAAATTACTGTTTCAATTTAGTTTAGTATGAACAAACGCACGGCAGCATTGTTTGAACAAGACAAACGAGCATTATACTAAACTAAATTGAAACAGTTATGGCAAAAGAAAGTGTTAAGATTCTACAGCAGAAACTAGACGTAGAAAGTTTATTATCACAGCTTAACGCTGCATTATCAGAAGAATGGTTAGCATACTATCAATATTGGGTAGGCGCTTTGGTTGCAGAAGGTGCTATGCGTGCAAACGTACAGGCTGAATTTGAAGAACATGCCAACGAAGAATTAGGACATGCCAAACTACTGGCTGACCGTATCATCGAACTGGAAGGCGTTCCTGTTCTCGATCCGAAACAATGGTTTGAACTGGCAAGATGCAAATATGACACACCTAATGATTTCGATGTTGTCAGCCTGTTGAACCAGAACGTTGCTTCAGAACGTTGCGCTATCGTCAGATACCAACAAATTGCCGAATTTACAGATGGCAAAGACTTTACTACCTGCGAAATCGCCAAACATATCCTGGGTATGGAAGAAGAACATGAACAGGATTTGCAAGACTACTTGACAGATATTGCCAGAATGAAAAGTTCTTTCTTAAAGTAATACCTGGTCCGGTATAAATTACTGAAAAATAAACCCGCTCCTTTCAATAGAAAGCTGTGGGTTTATTTTTTATTGTGCCATCTGCTTTAATGCAGGCATATTACATACTTTTACCACTTTCCTGTCTATAGAGATGATTCCCTCCTGCTCCATCTCTGCCAGTGCCCGTGCCAATGACGGTCGGGTAACACCGAACGAATCGGCTATCTCCTGCTGTGTTTCTGTTAAATGAATCACAGTCGACAATGCATCCGGTAACTTACGCAACAAATAATCCGCAATCTTATTCTTTATATTCTTTAGGGACAGGAACATGATCTTATCGCTCAGGAAATGGCTTCTTCCGGATATCAACATCAGGAAGTTCTGAAGAAGTTGCCTGTTCTGTTGCATCCAAACGGTAAAATCATCCCGATGAATAAATAAGATCTCCGACGATTCCATAGCAATGATATTTACCGGCAGATTATTTTTCGGAGCATATAAAAATGCAGGGGCTAATAATTGAGCGGTTTCCAACTCTTCAATAACAACGAGTTTACCTGCATCATTCACCATTTGCCCTTGTAAAAGTCCGTTCAAAACGATCATCAGATGATTACAGGGTGTTCCCTGCAAAGCAACGACATCTTTTGACCGGTAAGCAACAACCCGATAAGCCGTCGTTTCCAGCAATGCTGAAATCTCAGATTCCGGGATATTCCGGAATAGGATGGATTTAGAAAGAATAGCTATCATATTCAATTGTATATGTAGGCAAATATAACAAAAGAACTGGTGGAAACCTCATTTTCCTGCAAGGGAAAGTTGTTGCCGAGGACGTCAACAATATTGTCGAGGACGTCGGCAAAGCTTTCGAGGACGTCAGCAATATTGCCGAGGGCGTCGGCAACAACTTTCATCGGCAACTAAACAAAGTTACATAAGGTCCCATACTGCTTTCATTCCTATCCTACTAAAAGTTTTACCGTGTCTATCTAAAAAATATCCACGTTTGTAACATTTGGTACAATATAAGAGACCTTACCACCCTACTTTTGTTTCCAGAATAATATAAACCAATAAATTATAGAATAGTATGGATGCAAAAATGTTTTGTTTTCAGTGTCAGGAAGCCGCAAAAGGTACAGGTTGTACAATCAAAGGTGTCTGTGGAAAAGATGATGAAACAGCCAACCGGATGGACCTGCTTTTATTTGTTACTAAAGGAGTTTCCGTTGTAGCTACTCTATTACGGAACGCCGGAGTTGAAATTCCCTCACATATCGACCACTTCGTTGTCGATGCCCTTTTCTCTACAATCACGAATGCGAACTTTGACATAGAAAGTATTACTAAACGAATTGTCGAAGGTATCACTTTAAGAGATCAGTTAAAGGAAGAAGCTCGCAAACAGGCAATCGAACTTCCGATCATCGACGAACTGGTATGGATAGGCGATGAAAACAGTTTTGAAGGGAAAGCACTGACCGTCGGTGTTTTACGCGAAGCTAACCCGGACATCCGTTCGTTGAAAGAACTAACCATCTACGGATTGAAAGGCATGGCAGCTTATGTGGAACATGCCGGAAACCTGGGATTCGAGGATAAAGACCTGCACCGATTTATCCAATATGCCCTGGCGGAAACTTTAAGAAAAGACCTTTCCGCAGAGCAATTAACAGCATTGGTTCTGGAAACCGGAAGTTATGGTGTGAAGGCCATGGCTTTATTAGACAAGGCAAACACCAGCAGTTACGGTAACCCGGAAATCACACAGGTGAACATCGGTGTCCGCAGTAATCCGGCAATCCTTATCAGCGGTCATGATCTGAAGGATATGGAAGAACTGCTTGCACAGACAGAAGGAACCGGAGTCGATGTTTATACACATAGTGAAATGTTACCGGCCAATTATTATCCGGCTTTCAAGAAGTACAAACATTTTGTCGGTAACTACGGAAATGCCTGGTGGCAGCAACGGGAAGAGTTCGAGAGCTTTAACGGACCGATCTTGTTCACAACAAACTGTATCGTACCGCCGCTGGAAGGAGCTTCCTACAAAGACCGTGTCTATACAACCAACTCGACCGGTTTCCCGGGATGGAAACATATACCTTCCAGAGAAGATGGTAAAACAAAAGACTTTTCAGAGATCATAGCACATGCCAAACGTTGCGCAGCACCGAAAGAGATCGAACATGGACAGATCACCGGAGGTTTTGCCCATAACCAGGTAATGGCTTTGGCTGATAAAGTGATCGATGCCGTTAAAAGCGGTGCAATCCGTAAGTTCGTGGTGATGGCAGGATGCGATGGACGTATGAAGAGCCGCAACTATTATACGGAATTCGCCAGCGAATTACCTTCCGACTGTGTGATCCTGACTGCCGGTTGTGCCAAATACCGTTACAACAAATTGCCATTGGGAGATATAGGCGGTATTCCTCGCGTATTGGATGCCGGACAATGTAACGACAGTTATTCACTTGCTGTTATAGCCATGAAGCTACAGGAGGCTTTCGGACTGGAAGATATTAACCAACTGCCGATTGTCTATAATATCGCCTGGTACGAACAAAAGGCGGTGATCGTCCTACTCGCCCTATTGAGTCTTGGAGTCAAAAACATTCACCTGGGTCCGACACTTCCGGCTTTCCTTTCTCCCAACGTGGCAAAGGTACTGGTTGAGAACTTCGGTATCGGGACGATCAGTACTGTAGACAAGGATATTGAAAAACTGATTCTTGCCTGATATTTTAACGAAACTTTGTATATTCGCAACCAAATCCGGATAAAAATGGTTATATCATAAAAAAAGGCGAATATATATGGGAAAGTTTTTACAAGAATTTAAACAGTTCGCCATGCGCGGCAACGTCGTTGACATGGCTGTCGGTATCATCATCGGTGGTGCTTTCGGAAAGATCGTATCTTCTGTCGTTGGAGATATTATTATGCCAGCAGTAGGGTTACTGGTGGGTGGTGTGAACTTTACGGATTTGAAAATCGTATTGAAGCACGCGGTAATGGAAGGTGACAAAGTAATCACTCCTGCCGTATCCATCAATTACGGGAACTTTTTACAGGTGACATTGGACTTTATCATCATTGCGTTTGCAATCTTTCTGATGATAAAAGGGATGAATGCCCTGAACAAGAAGAAGGCAGAGGAAGCTCCCGCCGCCCCTCCCGCTCCACCGGCTGATGTTCAGTTGCTGACTGAAATACGTGACTTACTGAAAGAAAAGAAATAAGCAAAAGCCTTACGAATAAGGTTTCCACAAAGATAGGGAAGCGTGTCAAAACAGAGGTCTGCCTCTTTTGACACGCTTTTGTTTTCTATGCACCGACGGTTTCGAGAACAGGCGGGAGCTTAATGCTTGCAGCGCCCGGGCTTTATCGGCAGACTTCATAACCAGCGAGACGTTACTGCTACTTCCTCCGTAAGAGATCATCCGCACAGGGATATTTTTTAACGCATCTATGATACGGGCTTCAAAGCCGACATTCTGCCATTCAAGATCTCCGACAACACATACGATCACCATATCCCTTTCCACATAGATCGTTGCATACTTTTCCAGGTTTGTGACTATCTCCTGCAAATGTTCGGGATTATCTATGGTCACAGAGACACCGATATCCGATGTCGTCACCATGTCGACAGCCGTTTTATAAAGAGCGAACGTTTCAAAAACCACATTCAGGAACTTATGAGGTGGTAAAATATTCAACGACTTCATCTTGATGAACACGATATTATCTTTCGCTGCTACCGCCTTGATCCTTCCCTTCTCTGCCGTATTGGAGATCAGTGTTCCGGGAACCTCCGGCTGCAAAGAGCTTAGCAGGCGGACGGGGATATTGTTATCCTTTGCCGGGCGGATACAGAAAGGATGGAGTATTTTCGCGCCGAAATATGCGAGCTTCGCTGCCTCTTCAAAATTCAATTGGCGGACAGGTGCCGTGTGATCCACTACGCGGGGATCGTTGTTATGCATACCGTCAATATCCGTCCATATCTGTATTTCTTCAGCATGGATGGCAGCTCCGATCAGGGAAGCGGAATAGTCACTTCCGCCACGTTGCAGATTGTCCGTCTCTCCGTATGCATTCCGGCAAATGAAACCCTGTGTGATGAAGATTCCGGTACCGGGGAAGCGGGAAAGCTGGTTATTGAGATGCTCTGATATATATGCCATATCCGGTTCTCCATCAGCATTGATCCGCATAAAATCGAGAGCCGGAAGCAAAGCGGATTTTATTCCCTGCTCCTGCAAGTATAAGTGCATCATTCCGGTCGAGATCAATTCACCCTGTGCCAAGACCACTTTCTCATCAAATATGGTAAAAGGTGTATCAGCGAATGCCCAGATTACGTTGAAGCGCTCCATGACCAGTTCCAGCGCCTTTTCCTTATAGGTGACAGAAGAATATAAATCCTCGATATGTCCGGCATAGGTCTGTTCCAGACGGGTGATGATCTTATTTGCTTCATCAGCCTCCTTACGGTAGAAACAGCGGGTGATGTCGACCAGCGAATTGGTCGTTCCGGACATAGCTGATAAGACGACAATTTTAGGTTCTCCATTACGGATTATAGATACGACGTTCTTCATCCGTTGGGCTGAGCCAACAGATGTACCGCCAAATTTCAATACTTTCATGATTGTTTACTGTGTTATCTAAATTACTATCAGACTTCAAATTTTATAATGAACGTACTCCCTTTACCGACTTCGCTTTCCACACGGATCGTACCGCCATGCGCTTCGACAAAGTCTTTGCTGATCGCCAGTCCGAGGCCGCTACCCTGCACTTTGGTTCCGGGGACACGGAAGTAACGGTCGAAGATGCTTTGATGGTAACGGGGATCGATGCCTTTACCGAAATCGCGGACGAATATCTCCAGGGATTTGCCCTCCTGACGGGCTCCAATGATGATACGACCGTTCTCCGGCGTGTAATGGATGGCGTTCGATAACAGGTTGGTCAATACCCAGGCGATCTTTTCGCTATCGACAAACAGCTTGGAGATCTTCTCCGGATACTCGACTTCGATGTGGCAGCCGAACCGTTCCGCCTGCACACGGTTTGCCTTGATCGCGTAGTCGATCAGTTCGATCGGCTTGGTGATCTTCGGGTTCAACTGTAGTTTTCCGGTTTCCACCTGCGTCATTTTGAGCAGTTCGCCGGTTATTTCCAGGAGGCGGTCGCTGCTCTCCTTAATACTTTCAGCCAACGCCTTTTGCTCGTCGTTCATATTGCCGACACGGTTATCTTCCAGGAGCTTGAGGCTCATCATAATGGCAGAGATAGGTGTTTTCAGTTCATGGGAGATGGTCGAGATAAAGGTTGTCTTTGCTGAATCGAGCTCCTTGAACTCAGTGATATTCTTCAGAAGAATTACGTCGCCGACATACTGGCTGCCGTTTTTCTGGTCGTCCGTTACATGAATAGGGATATACTGGACTTTGAAATAACTTTCTTTATTATCGGCATAGATCTTGAGCGGTTCTTCCTTTTCGTTCGGCTGAACCAATTCACGGACGAGGCGGCGCAACAGATCGTTCTTTAAAGCGAGTTCGGCGGCGGACTTACCGATCACATTTTCACGTTTCAGATTGAGGATGGTCAACGCCACGTCGTTGGCAAAAAGGATGATACGGTTACCGTCCAGGCCGATGATCGGTTCGGTAATGCTGTTTACGATGGCTTCGATATATTTCTTACCCTGGATAATATCGGAAAGCGTACTTTTACGGTATTCGGTCAGACGTTCTGCCATCCGGTTGAACGATTGGGCGACTTCGGTAAATTCTTCATATTTTCCCAGGTCGAGACGCTTCTCATAATTATGGTTGGCAATTTCCATGATACCGTCTGTCAGCTTACGGATCGGAGTATTGATGGATCGCGGAAGACGTATCAGGAAGGCGAAGGCAATCAAAATACAGGTGATACCGATGATGTAGATCCACAACAACGCTTCATGCGCGGTATGTTCCGCCACCTGGCTTTTTCTATAGATAGAAGCCATGTTCAGGCTCATCACCTCGTTCAGGGCGATGCGGACACGTTGGATGGAAGCATCGTTCATGTCTTTCTTCATCGATTCATATTGCGTGACCAGATGAGTGGTCGCTGCATTCTCGTCCACCTCTGTTATGTTCTCCTTTTGCAGGCCCAGGTTCTTTTCAAATTCGTTCCGTGCCACCGGGTCGGTCTTGATGCGTTCGAGCGCATCCAACATGCGGCGGGAATACAGCAACGTGTTGTAATTATCCGCAAGGATATTCTGCGTATCTGCCGACATACGGTAGATATTCTTTACCGACAGACCGCCCAGCAGGACGATCATTGCAAACAGCAGACCTATTCCATAGGTGAGCTTCGTTTTAATCTTTAAACTTATGGACTGTAACATGTTATGCCAATATTATCAGGTCAATATTCATTTGTGACAAGCTATTCAGCAATTTTCGGTACTGGAAACAAGCGCGAAGGACGGAAGTGAGCGTAAAAACAGGCTTCCCGATACAGACGGTCGTGATCTGCTTTTCGCGGCATACCTCGATAATGCTGTCGGGGATACTTTTCGACTGGACCTGCATCACCTCGCCTCCCAACTCTGCCGCCAGTTTGAAATGGTTGGACAGATAACGCTGGTTTGCCAGCGGAATGCGCTCGATACTTTCGCGCGGCGTTTGCACGTAAAGGACAAAGAACTTCGTGTTGTAGCGGGTAGCCAGCCGCGCCGCCTTGCGGATCACTTTCCTCGGCGTCTTCTCGTTACTGCTGATGCAGGCCAGGAACTTCTCGTGGCGGACACCGGTATTGACCGGGACAGCGCTCTCCACCTTCTTCTCGACACGGAGGGCGACCTCCTTCAAGGCCAGTTCGCGTAGCTGGAGAATGTTTTCGGATTTAAAGAAGTTGTTCAGTGCCGTCGGAATCTTTTCCGGCTTGTATATCTTGCCCGCTTTCAGACGTTTCACCAGTTCATCGGCTGTCAGGTCGATGTTCACGACCTCGTCCGCCTGCTCCAGGACACTGTCGGGGATGCGTTCTTTGATCTCGATGCCGGTGATGTCCTGCACATCTTCGTTCAGACCTTCCAGATGCTGGATATTTACTGCCGTGATCACGCTGATACCTGCTTCTAAAATATCCGTCACATCCTGCCAACGCTTTTCGTTCTTGCTTCCATCGATATTGGTATGTGCCAGTTCGTCCACGATCACGACCTCCGGATGGATATTCAGGATCGCCTGCAAATCCATCTCCTCCACTTCTTTCCCTTTGTAAAACGACCGGCGGCGCGGTATCAAAGGTAAACCTTCTACCAACGCCTCCGTTTCAGTCCTGCCGTGGGTTTCCACATAGCCGACCTGCACGTCTATTCCGCTGCGAAGCAATTCGTGCGCCTCCTGCAGCATGCGGTATGTCTTGCCTACACCGGCGATCATGCCGATGTAGATCTTGAAATTACCGCACCGGGACTTTTTCAGCAAATTTAAAAAGTGTTGTACGCTTTGTTCTCTGTCCATGAGTTGCCTGTTTCAGATTACCACGGTCTTAATGATATTCCAAACACTAAATGAGCGTCTTCCATACGAGGATTCCAAATAGCCTGCGCAAATATAGGTAAAGAGAATGAATCGCTGAACTTTATTGCCGTACTTCCTTTGAGCGCGACGTTGGTAACAGCAAATCCGTCGTTGGTCTTCGTGCCGGTATATACGCCGTAAGAGGTATAGGGAAGGAAACCGCAGGTCAGATTCAAATCTACCATTTTTACAGAGAAAGGATAGTTCAATTCAACATAAGATGAATAATTTTGATTGCCGTCGGCATCCTTATCCTGTCCGGCGAACATAGTGTACCAGGCGATCGAGAGAGGAAGTTTCTCAACCGGAAGCGTATAGGCTACGCCCGCTTCAAAATGATGTGCCGTTTCATGGCTTTTGAAGTTGAAGTACTTGTTCGCACCCTGTCCTACCCACCAGAGGTCGGCGATGGAGAGGGTCAGACCGGAGTTTCCAAAGGTATAGGCAGCGGTGAGGTCGATCTCTTTGTTGGCGGCACCTTCCGAGGATTTGTAACCGTCGAAATCGGTCGATCCCCATGCCGTCAGAGAAAAGCCTCCGGCACTGAATGCCAGTGTCGGTTGGAAACTTGCTCCCGTTTGGTAGAAGCCTCTCCAGATATAGGAACTCACGAGGTCACCCTGGACGGTGAAGTTTACGGGGCTTTCGTTTTCCTCCGCTTTCAAGGCAGTAAAGGAAGATAAAGAGAAGATCAGAGAGGCTAATGTGATATTTTTAACGATAGATTTCATATTCTTATATATTCAAGTTGTTATTGTCATCTGTTTTATTCCGGTTATTTATTCATTGTCGTTTTCTCCAAAGCGACATTCAGTTTCAGGACATTGACCTTTTCGGGGCCAAACAAACCTAACAGCGGTCCTTCCGTATTAGCACTCACCAGGACCATCACTTTTTCAGGAGAAAGGCCGCGTGCTGCCGCTACCCGTTGTACCTGCACGTATGCGGCTTTCGGAGAGATATCGGGATCGAGTCCGGAACCGCTGGCGGTGACCATCTCGGCAGGGACTTCCCCACGTTTCAGATAAGGATGGTGCACCAGGAAAGTGTCGATGCGGGATTCTACTTCGGCAAGGTATTCTTCGTTGGAAGGGCCTTTGTTACTGCCGCCGGAAGAGGAAGCATCATAGCCGTCGCCCGCACAGGAGGGACGCCCCCAGAAATAGATGTCCTGCGTGAAGGTCTGGCCAACGTTTGCAGCACCTACGATCTTGCCGTTCAATTCGACAACATCTGCATTTCCTTTGTTCGGACCAGCGACCTGTGCAAAAATCCACAGGATGAAGATGTAGCACACACTGAATAAAATACAGAATGCTACGGTCAGTTTAAATGATTTGAAAAGAGTCGATATCATATTATTCGTTATTTTTTAATTAATACTATGTTACATAAAAAGACTGACTACCATATCGATCAGCTTGATGCCTACGAAGGGAGCGACTATGCCTCCCACCCCATATATCAACAGGTTGCGGCGAAGCAAAGCGGAAGCACCGATCGGCTTGTAAGCTACCCCGCGCAAAGCCAGCGGTATCAGGATAGGGATGATGATCGCGTTGAAAATAACCGCGCTCAGGATGGCACTCTCCGGACTATGCAGATGCATAATGTTCAGTGCAGCCAACTGCGGGATCGCCACCATGAACAAAGCCGGAACGATCGCAAAATACTTGGCGATATCGTTTGCGATACTGAATGTAGTCAACGTACCACGTGTCATCAGCAACTGCTTACCGATTTCCACGATCTCGATCAGCTTTGTCGGGTCATTATCAAGATCCACCATGTTGCCAGCCTCCTTCGCTGCCTGCGTACCACTGTTCATCGCAACGCCGACATTCGCCTGTGCCAGTGCGGGAGCGTCATTCGTACCGTCACCCATCATGGCGACCAGTTTTCCTGCTTCCTGCTCCTTCTTGATGTAGTTCATCTTATCTTCCGGCTTTGCTTCGGCAATATAATCGTCCACGCCTGCCTTTTCTGCAATATATTTAGCTGTCAAAGGGTTATCTCCCGTTACCATAACCGTTTTTACCCCCATCTTGCGCAGGCGTTCAAAACGTTCCTGGATACCCGGCTTGATGATATCCTGCAATTCGATCACACCGATAATGAAATCATCCTGCGAAACGACCAGCGGCGTACCTCCGTTACCCGATATCTTCTCCACCAGTTCGGCTACTTCCTCCGGATACTTGTTTCCTGCCGCCTCGCTCATCTTGCGGATGGCATCGAAAGCACCTTTACGGATACGCGTACCATCTTTCAGGTCGACACCCGAACATTTCGTCTCCGCCGTAAATTTGATCATGCGTGAACCCGAAGTACTCAGGTCGCGGATGCGGACACCCTTTTCGCGTCCCAACTCTACAATCGATTTCCCCTCCGGAGTTTCGTCGGACAAGGACGCCAGCAGGCAAGCCTGCACAAATGAATGTTCGTCGATCCATGTCACCGGATAAAATTGCGTAGCCTTCCGGTTACCAATCGTGATCGTTCCCGTCTTGTCGAGCAGCAAGGTATCGATATCGCCTGCCGTCTCCACGGCCTTACCCGACTTGGTGATCACATTTGCACGCAACGCCCGGTCCATACCAGCGATACCGATCGCTGAAAGCAGTCCCCCAATCGTAGTCGGTATCAGACAAACGAACAAAGAGATGAAGGCTGCGATTGTAATCTGCGTATTCGAATAATCCGCCATCGGCTTCAAGGTTCCGCAAACTACCACAAACACCAGTGTAAAACCTGCCAATAAGATCGTCAACGCAATCTCATTCGGTGTTTTCTTGCGGGATGCACCCTCGACAAGGGCAATCATCTTATCCAGGAAGCTCTCTCCCGGCTGCGTCGTCACTCTCACCCGTATCTGGTCGGACAAAACTTTCGTACCACCCGTCACCGAACTTTTATCGCCGCCCGCTTCCCGGATCACCGGAGCGGACTCACCTGTAATGGCACTCTCGTCGATAGATGCCAGCCCTTCGATGATCTCGCCGTCGGACGGAATCGTATCGCCTGCCTCGCAGATAAAGATATCGCCTTTCTTCAACTGTGAACTGCTTACCGTCGTAATGCTTTCATTGGCTCCAACCAGCTTGGCAGGTGTTTCCTCACGGGTTTTCCGTAAACTGTCTGCCTGCGCTTTGCCACGGGCTTCGGCGATGGCTTCGGCGAAGTTGGCAAAGAGCAAGGTGACAAATAGCACAATGAATACCAAGATGTTATATCCGAACGAACCTTGTGTATGATCGCCTGTCACGGCGGCCCAAAGGGTAACGAGAAGCATCACGAACGTCACGATCTCTACAATGAACATGATCGGATTCCGAAACATCGTACGCGGGTCGAGCTTCACGAACGATTGTTTAAAACTTTCTATAACAAGCTCCTTAGGAAATAAGGAAGCAGCTTTTTTATCTTTCATATTATTTATTCTTTTCGTATATCGATATGAATATTACACCTATCAATTGTTATCTGTAAATCGAGAAATACTCCGCTATCGGCCCCAGCGTCAGTGCAGGGAAGAAAGACAAAGCGGCTACGATAAAGATCACACTGAATGTCATCACGGCAAATGTCGCCGTATCCGTCTTTAATGTCCCTGCACTTTCCGGTATATATTTCTTCTGAGCCAGTAGTCCTGCAATGGCAACCTGTCCCACGATCGGAAGATAACGGCTGATGATCAGAGCCAGACCGGTCGTAAAGTTCCAGAAGTAAGTATTATCGCCCAGTCCTTCAAAACCGGAACCGTTATTCGCTGAAGACGACGTATATTCGTAAAGCATCTCACTGAAACCATGGAACCCCGGATTGTTCAGCCAACCGCCTTCCGCCTCCACAAAGGCCGGGTTATATACCCAATAGTAGCAAGCCACCGCTGTACCGATCAATATCACGAACGGATGTGCCAGCGCCACGATCGTCGCTATCTTCATTTCGCGCGCCTCTACTTTTTTACCCAGAAATTCCGGCGTACGCCCTACCATCAAACCGCTGATGAAGACGGCAATGATCAGGAATGCGTAATAATTCATGAATCCTACGCCCACGCCGCCGAACCAGGTATTGATCTGCATATTCAGCATCTCCATCATTCCCGACAGAGGCATCGTGCTATCGTGCATACCGTTCACCGACCCGTTGGAGGTCACCGTCGTCGTACAACTCCACAACGCAGTGGCTGCCGCTCCGAGCCGCGTTTCTTTTCCCTCCATCGCTCCCGCGCGCTGGTCAATTCCCATCGCCGAGATCATCAGGTTTCCCTTCGTCTCATAGTGCGTATTGATCGCAACGCTCGCCAGATAGGCAAACAGCATCACTCCGAAGATCGAATAAGCCAGTTTCTTCCGTTTCAGATAGAATCCCAATGCAAAGACCATCGCCATCGGCAAGACAAGGATTGCCCAACATTCGACCATATTGGTCAGGTATGTCGGATTTTCCAGCGGATGCGATGAATTGACTCCGAAGTAACCGCCTCCGTTCGTCCCCAACTGTTTGATCGGGATAATAGCGGCAGCCGGACCCTGCGAAACCATTTGTTCGGAACCTTCCAGTGTCGTCAACTTCATCTTTCCGTCAAATCCCATCGGCGTACCTTCCACGATCAGGATAAAACCAACGATCAGGGCAAGCGGTAACAGGATACGGGTACAGCTTTTCATCAACAAATTCCAGAAGTTACCGATCGTCTGTGTCGTTTTCGATGCCATCGCCTTGAAGACACCCGCCAGCGCAGCCATACCGGTTGCCGCCGTAATAAACTGGAACAGCATGATCACGAACAACTGTGTGAAATAGGTCAACCCGCTCTCGCCGCTGTAATGCTGCAAGTTACAGTTCACCATGAAGCTGATGCAGGTGTTGAACGACAGATGCGACGACTGCCCTGCGTTGCCGTCAGGGTTCAACGGCAGATACTGCTGGAAATATAAGAGCAGAACTCCCCAGAAAAACCAGAAGAGATTGATTGTCAGGAGTGCTTTCAGGAAACTTTTCCAACTCATCTCCACATTCGGGTCGATGCCGCACAGTCTGAAAATAAAACGTTCCACCGGAGCCATGAAGTCCAGCCAGGTCTTCTCTCCTTTATATACTTTTGCGATGTACATTCCCAGCGGATATGCCAGGACGACCATCAATACTATTTGCGTGATGCTACCTACTAATTCCGTATTCATCTTTTCATTCTCATTATTTGTTTAAAACTTTTCGGGCTTCACCAATACATACATCAGATACCCGAAGATCACGAGACAGAGTATAAACAATGCGATAAACATATCTTCTCTCCTTTCTTTAAATCTTTTCGAACCAATCTACACACTTGAAAAAGAACCAATAGCAGAGACTACCTACTCCGCATACAAAAACCAATGATACAATCTCATTTTCTAACATACCTTTGTTATTTAATCGTTAATACTAATCGTCGCCCTACTATATACCAAAGGTGTGCCAAAAAAGGAAGAGCAGCACGTGAATATTTGACACAGAAAGACTTATCCCGAAAAGGAGGATCCGGAGACGGGAATACGACCCTACCATTTTGAAAAGGTCAGCCTACCAAAACGGAAAAACAGATCAAAACGGAAAGATGAAAACAGCATCGGGGAAGTAAAAAAAGCTCTTTACAAAAAAAATGGTGTATCAGATAAGTTTGCTTAAGGATGATGAGTAGAAAATAATATGTTAAGTGCGTATAGCATATTTTCTGACTCGCAAACCATCTGATACACCTAGTCTAGTATTAATGTTCCGTGTCATCACGACAGGGAATTTCCATAAAACCTCACGGTTTCGTCCTACTTATAACTAATATATATCCCTATCTCCGACTTAACTTTAGTGCTATCATTCATATATTCAATTATCTATACAATCGGATAATACGGTTTATCTCCATTGTCAAAATCCTATCAAGCATGCTTTAACTTATCTCCGACCGGACGAACAATGAGTATAGAACCCAGATCGATCTTTGACAGATCGATCATATCGTCAATCAGTTGCAGCAAAAATGAATGGATATTTTCGTTGATACAAAGGAGACTGTAATATCTCTGAATTTATTCAAAATATAAACCTATCCAATTTAGAAACTCATTCCGTTCATACGAAATCGCTATCTTTGCAGGCTATTAATTAAACTTAGTATCGAATGGACAAGCAAACGACTTTTCCTAAAAAACGAATGGTAGATTTTGAATCGTGGGAACGGAAAGACAACTTTAACTTCTTTAGAAATTTCCTGAATCCGTGTATAACGATTACGTCAGAGGTTGAATGCTCGGGGGCAAAAGAGAAAGCGAAAAAGAATGGGGAGTCTTTTTTCTTACATTATTTATACGCGATCCTACGGGCGGCAAACGAGATAGAAGAGTTGCGGTTCAGAGTGGATAACGAGGGGCAAATCCTGTGTTTTGAGACTGTCGATGTGTTGTGTCCTATCCGGATGCAAGCAAATGGGAAGTTCTATACGGTGAGGATTCCGTGGAAAAAGGACTTTGCGACCTTCTATCGGGAAGCGCGTCATATAATCGATTCTATTCCGGAAGACGGAAACCCGTACGGAACCGAAAATGATTCCACCGAAGACCAGCGGTATAGTGTTATCCTGGTGAGTGCAACCCCCGACTTGTATTTTACATCGATGACTCACACGCAGGAGCGGCCGAGTGGAAGCAGTTACCCGTTGCTGAACGTCGGAAAGGCTGTCGTGAGAGAAGGAAAACTGGTGATGCCTGTTGCGATTAACGTGCATCATGGTTTTGTAGATGGCGCGCATCTGGCAACGTTCTATCAAAAAGTAGAAGCCTATTTACGATAAGCGAACGTTCTTCATATCTCCTTTCTTATCGTGGCGAAAAGACCTCCCTCTGCTCTTGAGAAGAGGCAAGGGAGTATGTCAGAGCCAATCATAATCCATATTCCTCAATCTTCCTGTAAAGCGTAGTCAAGCCGATACCCAGCAAGCGCGAAGTCTCTGTTTTGTTTCCTTTTGTATATTTAAGAACCTTCTGAATATGCATTTTCTCAACGCCGCTCAGGTCGAATCCGGCATAAGCATCTGTTTCTACAGCATTCGTCCGCTGTATATTCAACGGCAATGAATCCGGGGTCAGCGTATCGCCATCGGCTATGATCAGGCTGCGTTCTACCACATTGCGAAGCTCACGCACATTCCCTTTCCAGGGATTTTTTTTCAGTAAATCGATATAATCCGTAGAGATCGCCTTGATTTCTTTTCCCATCTTGGCAGACAAGGTGGAGACAAAAGCCTTTACATGCAGCGGAATATCCCCCACCCTCTCCCGTAATGCCGGCAGATGGATCTGGAAGACAGACAGGCGGTAGAATAAATCCTCCCGGAAATGTCCCTCGGCAATCTCTTTCGACAGGTCACGGTTTGTAGCCGCTATGACGCGGACATTCACCTTGACGGGACGTGTATCGCCGATCTTGATGAACTCGCCGGTTTCAAGGATACGGAGCAGCTTGGCTTGCAGGTCGAAGGCCATTTCACCGATCTCGTCGAGGAAGATCGTACCGTTGTCGGCCTCTTCAAAAAGACCTTTTGTCTCTTTCAATGCGCCTGTAAAGGCCCCGGCTTTGTGTCCGAACATCTCGCTCTCCAACAGATCGCGGCTAAAAGAAGAGCAGTTGATGGCAACAAAGGCTTTTCCGCTCCGGGTACTGTGTTGGTGGATGGATTGGGCGAAGACTTCCTTACCCGTCCCGGTTTCGCCGGTCAGGAGGACAGGCACATCGGTCTGGGCAACCTTGCGGGCCAGGGCAATCGCTTCCTGAATGGCAGGCGATTTGCCTACGATGGTATCGAACGAGTATTGTCTGCCGACCGGCGAAGTGGATAGCTTGCTCTGTTGGTAGGCGGCAGAGGCTTTTTCCATCGCCTTGGCGATCAAGGGGAGTATTTTGTTGTTATCATCGCCTTTGGTAATATAGTCGAAAGCACCGTTCTTGATAGCTTGTACACCGTCGGGGATATTACCGTGCGCTGTCAGTAAAACGACTTCGGAGAGGGGGCGCAGTTTCTTTAGTTCGCTGACAAGTTCCACACCGCTGCCGTCGGGCAGGCAGACGTCGCACAGGATAACTTCGGGCGTATGCTGCTCCAGTTGTTTCAGGCCAGCTTTGCAGGTGGCTGCCTGGAGAACATCGTATCCTTCCAGTCCGATGATCCGTGATAATAAACCTAAAATTTGTTTTTCGTCGTCAATAATCAGTACTTTTCCCATGTTGTCCGGTTTCTGATAACCGTCGCAAATGTACAATGATTATTTTTTTCTGCAAGGGGATGCAAAAGAATATATTCAAGGCTATAACAGGTTTATCAGGGCTTGCTTGTTCAGGATTTTCACTTTTCCTCTGCCCAGATTGATGAAGCCGCTGTCTACGAGCTTACCGATCTCCTTGGAAAGGGCGGGGCGCGTGACTCCGAAGTATTCAGCGAGCTGCACCTGGTTGTGTTCCATCTCTACGGTATCTTCACCTTCCTTCAGATGGTCGAGCAAATAATAGATGTAACGGCTGCGGATGCCACGAAAAGACAAAACACGCAGGCGGGTCATCGTGCATTTGTTGCAACTCGTACTGACGCAAAGGAAATTATGGAGCAAAAGGGGCATCGTATGCATGACCTTAAAGAATGATTCTTTGGGTATCTTCATCAGAACGACATCTTCTTCGACAGAGAAAGTGGCAGGGAACTGATTCTTTTCTGCAAACACATGCGGAGTGGCAAAAGTTCTGGGTGCCTTGATGACCTCCACACGTACTTCGCCTCCAGAAACGTCGACTACATCTACGTTTAGCTTACCTTCCAGCAATATATGTATGGCATGACAGGGAGAACCCTGGTGGATAATGGTTTTTCCTTTCGAATGTTCTTCAATGGTATATTCTATATTTTCCAGAAACTCGTCCTGCATCTTCTGCGTAAAATTCCGGAACAGTGGTATTTTAAAGATATCGGTTATATTCATTCGGCATCGATTTAGTGTCGGAAATGTTCCATACAAAGATAAGAACATTTCCGATACTACAAACTACCACTTGGCAGTAAATATTCTTGGATTAATGTTGATTGACAACCATCCCCAATCCTGCCAGCTGTCTTTGCTGCCTCCCTTGACAGCTTCCATCGTCGATGTTCCGAACATGGTGGAGTAGCCTGCGGAGAGCTTCACGTCTTTCATGATCTGCCAGTCGACCTGAAGATCGAGTTCGGAACCCAGGCCGCGATCGAGGTCCTTGCCGTTTACGGTGAGATCGCTGGTGATCGAGAAGTAATGGTACGTCAGGGCGAGGTTTACCTTTGACGAAGCGTTGTAAGCGACCTTTATCAGGTTGTCCCACAAGCCCGGATTTAAGTTGTTCTTAAACGGCGTGGCATAGTAATAATCCATAGCACCGTAGAACTTGTGATGTGTTCCGTATAACGGGTCGAAAGCCTTGTATTTGGCATCGGGGCCGTCCGCCGTGCCTGCACCGCTCAGGTAGTCACTGCCGATCCCCAGGCTCCACTGTGAATTGAATTTATAAGCGGCATTCAACGCCCATAGAAAAGCGGAAACGTCACGTTTGTTCTTATTCTTTCCTGACTGGTAATAGAAAGTACCGGCGAAAGTCCAGTCTCCCGGCTGATAGTACAGATTCGCACCCATCGTCTGCATGAACTTCGTGTCGGACTTTTGTTCTTCCTGCTTACCGGCTTCCAGTCCGAGATTCATAAATAAGAACGAAGCTTTAAACTCTTTGCTGGCGACGTGCTGGTACCATAGCGTCTGCATGTTTTTGTAAGGCTGCGCACCGTCGGCGTAGAAGGTGCCATCGATTTCCGTTTCTTTATTTTGATTAAAGGCAAGGATCAGATGAAGTTTATTCTTTTTGTTTTCGTAACCGAGTTTGAGAGCGTCGTGATAACGCCCGGCAATGTTCCAGTCAAGCCCGCCGAGGATACGTTCGTCGTCGTAGATCAGGGACTGGCGTCCGAGTTTGGCAAACAGGCCGTAACCGAAGTCCAGTTGTGCCCATGCCTCGTTCAGGATGAAGCGACCGTTTTTATCTATCTGCGGGTCTTGTCCCCAAACACCGACATGCTGTGCGGAAAGGCCTAGCGAGAGATTCTGTCGCTCATAATTCATAGAAAGACGGGCACGGTTGTTGATAAAGCCTGCCGGTCCCTGCCCTTCGCTACGGGGATTTAACACTCCGTTGCGGTATTCCGCCCTAGGGCGTATCTGCGCACTCATCGAGAAGGTATTCTCCTTATCTTTGGATGTTTCATTTTCATCTGCTTTCATCCACACCGAGCCTAGTAACAGAAGCCCGGAAAAAACAATCATCCGTTTTTTCATATCGTTTCTATTTAAAGTTAATATTTCTATTTGCTTTTTATTCCATGTTATATACGTGCACGCTGTTTCCCTGTGCTGAAGGCAGATAATTTACGCCGAACCAGCAAATCTGCAGCAAGACAAAAGCGAACACCAATAATCCGAGAGCAATCTTATATTGTTTGTACCTGTGAAGCCTGAAATGAATATACAGCAGGTTACCCAGCCAGGTCGCGGCCGCCCAGGTCTCCTTCGGGTCCCAGCTCCAGTAATGCCCCCAGGCCTCTTTCGCCCAAAGTGCACCGAACAGCATGCCGATCGTCAGAAAGGCAGTCCCTACATAGACCAGGTTGTCGCAGAGGCTCATCACCTTCCGGTCTATCGCCCTCTTCCGCGAGCAGATCAACAGATAGACAGCCACGATCGCCGCCGCTCCCAGCATCGCGTAAGCAAACATATAGACTATTACATGCGGTGCGAACCACGGACTCTGCAGGGCAGGCATCAGCGTTTTATTATGTATCTCCGGCTTGAACAGATTGATGCAGATAAAGACAAAAGACAGCACCGTACTGAACGATAATATCCATTTATACCGCCAGCGGATATAAGTAATGATCCCCGCAACCGGAAGGAAGAACGAGTACCACAAGCGCGTCTCGCCCATCGTCCGGAGCGGCGGACGTTCCAACGACATCCACATGCCTATAATGAAAGCCATGAATATCGCCAATCCGGCAACCGTCCACCCGATGACTTGCCCCCGCTTGTCAGTCCGGTAGGCCATCGTCGCACCTATCGTCCAGCAGATGACGGATGGCAAAGCGAAATATATAAAATGACTCCAATCCATATTATTCAGTTTTTGTGTCGTTAACAGCCGCTTCCTCCTCCTTATTTCCCGGAGCCTGAATGAACAGGCATACAGAGCCGAGTAACAGCATCAGGATGCCAGCGTATACCACCGGAAGCCACGGATCGCGAACCAATTCAAAGACGCTGACAGTGCTCCACTTCCCCTTCGTCTCGTCATAGCTCAGCTGGTAAATCTTCCATCCGGCTATGCTGAAAGGCTTATTGACTTCGATAAGCGCATCGGCCTGCTTCTTGTCCTGCGTATAGACGGAAACTTCAGAAGCAAAGCGTTTCGGCTCCCGCCCCGGCATCACCAGGCTGATTTCGTCGTTTAGCCGCAAGGAGACGTACGGGAACATGAAACTACCGCAACTCACCCAACCGCTCTTCTCCGCACCATCTTTCTTATTGCGTACCCTGACAAAGACAGCGGAAGTAGCACCTTCGGAATGAAACTCGACAAAATTTACCGTATCTTTCCCATGAACACAGGCAGCCATCGGAAGCGAGCGGATCACTTCCACCTCCCAATTCAGTAAAGAGCCTGATAAAGGCGTCTCTTCCACCAACATGTTTTCAGGATTATTTTCCGGTAACACATTTCCGGTCGTGTTATCGATAACCAGCAGTTTCGGAGGATATTCATCGATCGTAAACGACTTCAATTCGATCGCCAGAGGCAGTTCTTTCATTTCTCCGGTCTCGTCCGTCGCCCGCCATTCGGGTTGCTCCAAAGGAACTGTCATGCGCATGCGCTGCAAATCGCCGTTTCCCAAGATAGCCGCCAGCAGAGTGATGAACAATCCTGCATGATTCAGGATAAAAGGGACATCTTTTTTTCTGAAATGAGCTACTTTACGAATAGTCACTAATCCTAATACCGAAAGAAAGTAAAGGAACAGCAACATAAAAGGCCACGAGAGCGTCATCTGCATGAAACCCAACCCAGACAGTAGTCCTCCATGAGTAACCGTTACGGAGGGAGCCACCTGCCGGGTCAGTCCCATGATGATAACCAAAACCATCCATGCCGTTAAAGACGTAATACTCGCCGTGAGGCTGTAAAACCACTGCAATGCAGCAGCTTTACAGCTCGCGACATATACCATTATCAAGAAAAACAGGAACAAACCTCCCGTTATAGCGTTCAGGGGATACCGGAAAAGCGTCGGATCAACCTTTCCGGCCGTCAGTTGCAGAACTGCTCCGGTAATGAACAGGCCGATACAGATCGCCCATCCTTCCTTATATCCCCAGGGTTGTCTCCACATATCTTTAAATCTTATCAGCCAGACGTTTGTTTGCTTTCGCCTCTTTGATCCATTCCGGAACGACCGTGTTCATGAACTTTTCCTTAGCCTGACGTTCGGAAGCCATATCCAGGCCGATATATTGTTGTGCTTTGTCTTTTGTAGAGATATCCGGCATCGGCACATCATCCGTGTAGCCTAATTTCGACAACACCTTCGATACCGCCAGGCGAGCCTGCAGAGTCTTATCCAGGCCATTGCCCAAAATACGCTGTATCTCCTGCGGAGCATGAAAAGCACCGCCGTGGGAAGCAACACCGAAGTCCCAGCGCCATTGTGCCTGACGAAGCAGTTTCAATACCGGAGCCATCTGATCTTCCGTAGCGCCCTTATCCCAGGCAAATTTAGCTTCTATATGGGCCTTTGCCAGTTCCGTTTCGAGGCGGTTACGCATTTCGTTCGCCTTGTTCTGACGTTCATAAACGTTGTTGCGGAGTGTCTCTTCGCTTTCGCGGTGACAAACCTGGCAGGTACGGTCGATCATAGCCAACGGACTCATAATATGATGGTCGCTATATTTCACGCCGCCTTCGCTCTTGTAAGGCATGTGACAGTCGGCACACGAAACACCGCGCTGCGCATGGATACCCATCATGGAGAGTTCATAGTCCGGATGCTGCGCTTTCAGTATCGGTGTGCGGCTTAATTTATGCGTATAATCTGCAAAACCTTCCTCATCGTAGTAAGCCTCCATATCCTCAACCGTAAAACCTTTATCCCAGGGGAAAGTCAGGTATTTGCCGTCCCCCTTGAAATAGTATTCCACATGGCACTGTGCACAGACCAACGAACGCATCTCCTGTTGGGTCGCTTTATTGATATCGCGTCCCTGGCGCTGGAAAGCTTCTATCAAAGCCGGACGGCTGATATGAAGATTCATATTCTCCGGCTCATGGCAATCGGCACAACCGATGGGGTTCACGATCTCCGTACCCATAGAAGCCCATTTTCCTTTATAGAAATTATCGACACCGATAGCCTGCATCATACGCGGAACGTCCGGACTCTTACAAGTCCAGCAAGTAGCCGGTTGCGGGCCTTCGTCCGGTGTCATCGGGGAACCGACACGCAAGGTATGGCGCATATCCTCGATCGCATGCATGTGACCACGCGGAGTTGAATAATCTTTCGAGAAAGCATATCCCGCCCAAAGGATCACCATTTCGGGACGCGCTTCGAGTACATCGACCATCTGGTTGCCGTTGAACTGGCTCCGGAAGCTGGTATCGGCAGTTTGCGTCCATGTTTCATATTCGCGCGGATAGTTCGGGGCAAATTTTTCGTTCACCGCTTCGATCCCTTTGATTTCGACCTTCTTGTTATTCATAACGCTGGCAATTTCAGCCCGTCTCTCGTTGATAGAAGCGGCCAGTACACCCAGTACAAAAACGATGGCCATTGTTCCGATAAACAACAACCAGCCCTGCCATGATTTAAGTCTCTTTTCCATATTCGTTGATTTTTATTTTATTCGTTTTACTTAAGCATCTCTTTCAGCCAATCAGGCGTATTGGTTTTCGGGTAAGGAACGATGGCCGACGGTGTCGACGAAAGGCTGTTCGATCCTCCGTGAGGCACTTCGCGATGGCAGTCCCAGCAGGCCTTCCCCTCTCCTGCCATAGCCATTTCATGGTCGATCCGGCCCGTATTGACAAATTCCGTATTCAGTTGCGTATGGCAGCGGATACAGTTGTTCATAATGACTTCGGCACTCTCATCGATAGCCTTAATCACCTGTGGTTCTCCGCGCATCATAAATACAGCGGCATGACGCATACCGTCCATTCCTTTGAAGAACCATTTCTTCGCGGCGTTTTCGTGTGGCACATGGCAGTCGTTGCAGGTAGCATTCCTGCTGTGTGAACTATGATTCCAGGTGGCATAATAAGGCCCCATGATATGGCAGTTCACACAGGTCGACGGCTCATCCGACAAGTAACTCCAGGCCCTCGATACATAAAATGTATAAAAGCCCAGACCACAGATCGCCCCACTCGTCACAAGCGCAAATAACTTGCTGCGCCGAGTAGGCAGAATCGTGTTTATGATCTCTTTTATCTTCATACAGCCTTAATTAAAGTTTAATTGATTACAAATATCTTAATTCGGATACAAGTAAAATGTAATAAATATTACATTGCACGAAATTTATAGAAGAAATGAGAAAAGTTTTATTCATAGCAGTCTCCGCACTGCTGATGTGCACTTCATGTGTAACGAAAAAGAAATACCTGGAAGCTGAAAACGGGCGTCTCGAAGCCATCGGCCGTGGCAACGCGCTACAAGAACAACTGGTCGATTGCCGGGATACCGGTGACAAGCTGAACGAGCGCCTCGCCGCCCTCCAGCGCGACACGGCACGTTTGGGCAGCAATATCCGCAATTACCAGACGATGCTCAGTTCGAACATGACGCAGCAAGAGAAACTGAACAGCCTCCTCAGCCAGAAGATGGAAGAGCTGAACGAACGTGAACGGACGATCAACGAACTGCAAGACATGATCAACGCCCAGAACGAAAAAGTCCGCAACCTGCTTAACAGCGTGAAGGATGCCCTGCTGGGCTTCAGCAGCGACGAACTGACGGTGACGGAAAAAGACGGCAAGGTGTACGTCGCCATGTCCGACAAGCTGTTATTCGAATCGGGCAGCGCGCGCGTGGACAAACGAGGAAAAGAGGCGTTGGCTAAGCTGGCGGAAGTCCTCAACAAACAGTCGGATATAGACGTATATATCGAAGGGCACACCGACAGCAAACCGATCAATACGGTACAGTTCAAGGATAATTGGGATTTGAGCGTGATACGTGCCACATCGGTAGTCCGCATCCTGACCAAAGACTATGGCGTAAACCCGTTGCAGATCCAGCCCAGCGGACGCGGCGAATATATGCCGGTAGCCGACAACGAATCGGCCGAGGGACGCAGCAAGAACCGCCGTACGGAGATCATCATGGCTCCGAAGCTGGACAAGCTGTACCAGATGTTACAATAATATATATAAATATAAAAAAATAAGGCAGCCGCGAAAGCCTGCCAAAAAGAACGCAGACGACGCAAAATACGCAGGGAAATCCAGACCATATTACTCATTAAAAGAATAAATCTGTAAGCCCCTGCGTACTTTGCGCCGTCTGCGTTTCCTGCTACGGAAGCCTGCGACGGCTTTATTGTCATGGAAGAGACAGTCGTTTACATAAATCTGAAATCTTTCAGAACTTTCTGTAGCTCCTGGCGGGCAAAAAAGATACGGCTCTTGATGGTGCCCAACGGGAGATTCAGCTTTTCTGCTATTTCGTGGTATTTGTAGCCAGTAACAAACATGGAGAACGGGACTCTCAAATCATCGTTCAACTGTTCGATCGCATTGGATATTTCCTGTATCTGATAGGAAGAATCGGGAGAGTTGAAACCCGAATCATTCGTAACATCGAGGTTATACAGATCGGCACTCGAATCGACGATTGTCTGCGTACGTACAACTTTGTGGTAATTATTGATGAAAATATTGCGCATTACAGTTAAAACCCACCCCTTGAAGTTGACGTTATCAATGAACTTTTCCTGATTATTCAACACTTTCAGTGTTGTATCCTGCAACAAATCCTGGGCGTCGTCCCGGTCGGCAGTAAGCATAAGTGCAAAGTTCAACATGTTTTCTTGCAAACCTACTAATTTTTGTTGGAATTGGAGTGTATTCATATCATTATTTTTTTTGTAATTAAAACGATTATACGCTATTAATCAGCGTTAAATATGATACAAATATAAGAAACTTAACAATACGATTTTCCTTCGTTGGCATACATTAATAAATAAGGCACCATCTTAATATTTTTATACTTAAATATACTGATAATGAGCAATATTTACAACTAATGGATCAGTTTATTCAAGAACGTTCAGACCAGCTATGGAACAAGGCTTGCAGAAACTATAAAAGGGTGCACCGTGCCCGCTAAGATGAAACGAGCTTGCGGTACACCCCCTACCCTAACACCTTAATGTAAATATTTACTTAATACACCGGACAATGCCTTAATATCGATCGGTTTAGCCAGATGCGCATTCATCCCCGACTGAACCGCATTTATTATATCTTCCGTAAAAGCATTCGCCGTCATGGCGATGATCGGCATCCATACCACATCCGAACGGTGAAGCAGCCGTATCTTTCGCGTCGCGTCATACCCGTTCATGACAGGCATCTGTACGTCCATCAGGATCATGTCATAATAACCTTCCTCCGACTGCGACACGATATTTACGGCATCCAACCCATCGACAGCCGTTTCGACAGTTGCTCCGCTCATACCGAGTATATTCTCGGCAATCTCCCGGTTCAGATCGTTGTCTTCGACCACCAGAATGCGCTTGCCGGAATAATCGGCATCGAACATTTTCGGGCGGACAGGCTTTTTGGGCACTGCCTTTTCCTTTTCTGTAAACGATTTCAGCACTCGCACCAGTTTCGACCTGTAGACTGGCTTGGAAATGCAGGCGTCAACCTTTGCCTTGCGAGCCTCTTCGCTATATTCTTCGATGTCGTAGGCCGACAGAATGATGATCGGGATATCTTCACCCATGATTTTCCTGATCTCGCAAGTCGTTTCTATGCCGTTCATCCCCGGCATTTTCAAATCCATGATGACGGCAAAATAATCTTTCCCCTCTTGTTTGTATTTCTGTATGTTCCTGATGGCTTCGGAGCCGGACGCGACAAAATTGTTGGGAACACCTATTTCCGCCAGATGATGGCAGACACTCATGCTGGAGATCTCATCATTGTCGACCACCAGTACGCTCCGACCACCGGTATCGACCGTCTCGTCAGGTGCTTGCTCGCGGTAATGCAGGGGCAGTTCGATCGTGAAGCGCGACCCTCGACCGTATTCACTTTCCACCCGGATATTTCCACCCATCATACGGACTAATTTATAACTGATGGACATACCCAACCCGGTACCTTGTATCATGGATATTTCAGTTTCGTCGGCGCGTTCGAAAGGGAGGAATATTTTTTCAAGAAATTCGGGTTTCATGCCCCGCCCGTTATCTTCAAATATAAACGTATAGATTCCGGTGCTGTCGCTAAGATCTTTTTCTGTGATCGTAATGCTTATCAGTCCTCCCTCCGGGGTGTATTTGATGGCATTCGAAAGGATATTCATCATTATTTGTTTAATGCGCTGGCTGTCTCCCACGACGTTTTCATGCTCCATCCTGGTTATATGCGCGTGCAGGGCATGGCGTTTCTTTTTCATGTCGGCCTGCATCATAACAACAAGTTCTTCCATCAGCGTTCCGATATTCATATCATCTTCGGAAAGGACGATCTTGCCGCTTTCGATCTTCGACATGTCGAGCACTTCGTTGATTAGGCTCAACAGCAGTTTGGAAGATGTTTCGATCTTATGGATGCAATCGAGTACCTTCGCCGAATCGCCTATATTCTCCTTGGCGATGAAACTCATACCCACGATTGCATTCATCGGCGTACGGATGTCATGGCTCATATTGGCAAGGAAGTCCGACTTGGCGTTGTTAGCCTTTTCAGCTTCCTGCAAGGCTTTCTGTAGTTTCATGGACTGCAGCAGCAGCTTTTCCTGCAAATCATGCTGCTCGGTAATGTCAATATAGACGAAAATATAGATCGGTTCGTCGCCCTCCCATTTGATGCAGGAACCGTTTACTTTGAGATAGGCCCTGTCACCGTTCTTGTCGATGGCTGAAAAAATGAAATTGACCGATTCCCCCTTCCGCATGAGGGGGATAGTATGTTTCAACACCTCCATGCTTTCCTTGTCTAGCGAAGAAAAAGGTTTGAAAGACGAAAGCTGCTCATCCTCAACGCCGATAAAATCCTTGAATTTCTTATTCGCCTCCATTAGCACGAAATTTCCGTCATGCGAAAGCCGCTGTTTGGAGAAGAAGCCGGGGATATTTTCGTAAGTAATCTTTTTCTCCAATTTTCCCTGCATGCTATCGTCGACGTTAGTCATGACAGTATAAGCGATATTGACTCCATCTACCAGTTGGTCGGTAAACGTAGTCGCTATTTTAACCCATTTCAAACCACTTTTCACAGGCATCAGAACAACTGCTTCATAGCCATTCTGATGATTTGCTATCGCTTCATATAGTTTATTTTCAATAATCCGTGCAGTTTCAGGATAAGAAGCCATATATAAATCCGGTCGGTTATGAAAAAGAGCCTCGTATTCTTCTTTTTCGTATTCGATCAGTTTATAATAGGCATCATTTGCCCAAAGAACCGTTAAATGTTCATCCAGCAGATGCTTACTGATACTGACTCCCATAAGTCTTATGAGCAAGTTGTATTCAAGCTCTACCTTGGGTTTTAAAAATTCATCCTCCATAAAATTGTATTTGTTTATAATTATACCCTCAATTTTTGCGTTCGGTTATTCGATTTCCGGTCGGTCACCACCGCCACCGCTATCAGGAAAGGGCGTGTTGCTAGCACCACTATCCAACTTTCCGCCGATCTTACTGCCGTAACGATCGGAAATCTTGGAGCGATATTCATCAATCATAGCGTTCCACCAGATGAATAGTTCAAAAAATTTGTCGTTTCCGTTGTGACGGGTGTAAGCGTTCAGTTCGTCCACCAGTTCGTCGTACGATTTGTTTACCCATATACGTGCATTTTCCGTATTTATCGGGCGTTTACGGCTGGCATAGACTGATAGTTTTTTATTGATCAATTCTATACATTCGTTATTGATCGTTTTAAGGGAAGCGACCTGTTCTGTGAGTCCGAGTGTTGTTATTTTATCTTTGTAAAGATCGGATTCCAGTAATTTGATAAATAAAAATGTATCTTGTATCAAGTTTTCTAGTGACAGGTTACGGACTTTCCTGAATCCGCTGATAGCGGCTACCAAAGAAATCGCTGCCACTCTTTTTTCATCGATCCGTGATTTCTTATATCCATCGACAATTTTGATAATCGTACTCCGGTTATTAAGGTTCTCGGTTTTAGCCTGATTCACTTCATGGACAAATTCGTTTTTAGAATGTTTTACAATACTGTATTCATATTTTTCGACATTCTCCGAGAAAATATCATAATAAGACTTGACAGGTGTGATGACACCGTCAAGGGTTTTCATTTTTTGGACGATTGCTTTTGCGGCATCTAATAATTCGCCATTTCTTAATCGCGATTTTGGGAAAGTTTGAATCTTTGCCATAATGGTATTTTGTTTAAGTTTAATAAAAATAGATCGTTTTGTTTTTCCGTAATACTACGGAACGACGAAAACAATAGGAAAACATCTACCGACCATGTACGGAATGGTAAAAAATGTTTCTCAACATGTTTCATATACCATTTGAAGTCCAATACATTCTTAGCGATAGTATTAATGTGCGTAGGAACGAATAAAAGTGCGAGTTTTATTCCTCCGTACACGGTCGGAGATTGTTTTCTTATCGTTTTTGTCGTTTCGTACATGGTCGGTAAAATTTTCCAATTCAATTGTTTTTCGTCGTAATGCCGCGGCGGAAAATTTCTTTGTATTGCGATAGAATCGGCAAGTGCAAGGAATATTGGTTGTTGTGTTTTTCTTAATTCGACCATGTAAATTCCTTTTCAAGAGTGAATTGTTAAAATATAAATACTGTCTTATTTGTATAATGACTAGCAAAAACGGTCGTTTTTTCTAGTCACTGTTTTCAACATATCTAAATTTTAAACTAACACGAAAAATCAACATATAAAAATCTGACATTCAATGATATTTTTTTCAGAAAAGGCTTTGTTTTTTAAAGAGAATGACTAGCTTTGTAGTGACTAGCAAAAACGACCGATTATTTTCGTCATTGCCATTAACATTTTATCTCCTTGTTTTTCATACTTCAAAATACCATTAATACACCTTTCATTAACACATCTTTCTTCTTCTTTGGAAAAATAGTTTTTTATCTTTCCATGAGCTGTTGCCAACATCAAAATCTAATCATAAAAAATTCATACACAAAAAGTTAACAAGAAAAGTATAAAAAGAACAATTAGAAAAAGTCTTTTGAATGACATAGAGCAGATCAGCAGCAAAAGTTATAATAATGTATTATCCTGTTGGTAGAATTCATTGATTTCAATTATTTTTATTATTGGCTAATTCCCTCTGGAGTCGAGTCATTGCGACCGCTAGGAGTAAGTTTAATCCTACCTTTACAGAAATATATAAAACAAGAAAGGGCTGGTTTAGAACCTGCCCCTACGGATGAAATTGTCTGTTTATTTTTATTTCCTGCATTTAATGGCAAAATAGAATATGTACAGGAATGCTACCAGCGGCACGACAAACCCGATCGCCATATTGTTTTCGCCGATATATCCCATTAGCATCGGACTGAAAGCACCTCCGGCAACGCCCATCACGATATAGGAAGAGGCCTTTTTGGTATAAGACCCCATCCCTTCCAGTCCCAGTGCAAAGATTGTCGGGAACATGATCGACATGAAGAAGAAAGAAATATATAACGCATACAACGATACCGCTCCGGCCGAAACGATCACCAACGCCATACAAACCGCATCCGCCAGTGCAAACCATGTCAACAGTTTTCCGGGCGACATCCATTTCATTGTGAAACTGCCGGAAAGACGGCCGATCATAAACAAAGCCATCCCACCGAACGCCAGTATCCGCGAAGCCTCGATGTTTGTCATTTGCGGATCAGCCTCGGTCACGTAATTTATGAAGAAGCTGAAAATTCCCGTCTGCGCCGCGCAATAACAGAACTGCGCCAGCACTGCCCGCACAAACTGACCGTGCCGCCACATGGAAGTGGCAGGAAGGGCGGCAGACACGGTTGTTTCTTCCTGATCCTCTACCTTCACCTCCGGCAGACGGGTGAAAAAGAACAGGACAGCCACCAGCAACACGACTCCGCCGACCAAGATATAAGGCTTGGTCAACGTGAACGGGTCATCCTGTGCACCGCCGAATATCAGGGCGCCACCTACCAGTGGGCCTAATATCCATCCCAACCCGTTGAATGACTGCGAGAGGTTCAACCGCTGTGCACCCGACTCCGCAGGGCCGAGGATGGTCGAATAAGGATTTGCCGCCGTCTCGAGAATGCATAACCCGCAGGCGATGACGAACAATGCCACCAGGAAAGGGGTTGCCGAATGCAGGAAAGCGGCAGGTATAAAAGCAAATGCGCCCGCTGCAAAAAGTAGCAGGCCGAGGATGATTCCTTTTTTGTAGCCGTAACGCTTCATGAACATGCCTGCAGGCAGTGCCATGAGGAAATAGGCGATATAGGTGGAGAATTGCACCAGGCCGCTTTCGGCTTTCGTCATGGTGAAAGCACTCTGGAAATGTTTGTTGAGGACGTCCAGCAGTCCGTGAGCGAATCCCCATAAAAGGAAGAGGCTCGTAATAAGGATGAAGGGGACAAGATATGACTTGCCGTTCGGGGCGGCGAACAGGCTTTGTTTATTTTTCTTTTCCATTGGATTATTTTGATATTGTTTTTTCCACCTTTTTATTTTAATGGTTGCAAAGGTAAGTTTTTCATTTAACAAATGAAGGGATTGGGAAGAAGGATGATTGTAATATCCGGTTGCAGTGCTATCGAATTAAAATAAACCGGTGTGGAAATTATCAGATTTGAATGTTTCAAAGATTCTCAGTTTGAGCTATCCCCTTATCAAAGAGACTTCGCCATTACAGGTTCATTTGCCGTCTGCTTCAGCTGACGGTTTGGTAAATAATCTACTTCTTTGGACTTTAGTCCCATTTTAAACGCACTCTTTATGCTAAGAGAAATGTGGCTAAAGCCAAAAAAAGAAACAACTTGTAATCCGTCAGCTGAAGCAGACGGCAAATAAACCTGCAACTAAGCATGTCTTATTTATGATTGATGGCTTATGTTCGAATAGGCTTAAATCTTTTTAAATTGATACATTGGCAGATCGCCTTGCAGACTCAATTGCATTATTATCAAACATTCATTATATATATTTGAAAGAATTATATTTATTTCTTCTTTTCCAGATAGAACGCCGGTATCATATAAGAAACGGTATAGACCGAATCGGCAGAAGGGCGATACAGATGGATACTCTGGAAGACCAGCTTTGCCGAATCCATATCCAGCACGAGCAGGTCGGAATAGGCGGCTTCGGGGATCGTATCCGACGGATTCACTCCTGCATTCTTCAATTGCCCCTCCCAGAAGGATGGAATATCTTTAGTATATAAAATTTCGTCGTTTTTACCGAACAGCCGCAACGTGTCATTGCTATTGACCGCATACATACAATCGTCATTCTTATATCCCGTCACAGGTACCAACGTCTGGTAGCCGGACAGATCGAGCGGATATTTGTTATCTATCTGCATATACGAATTTCGGTCGTATCCTCTTTCGTTCCCCGGCTCATTCCCTCTTCCTTCCTGCGAGATCCTTTCGATATCTTTCGCCGTGATACCCGGAATATAAGTAACCGCCGACAGCAGGACGACCGCCAGGCAGGCCGCATACAAATACTTTCCCCACCGCTTCGTCAGGAACAGCACGACCAGTCCCGTCAATATCCCGCCCACGGCTACCAAATAAACACGCGGTTCCGTAAACCCGTACTGGTTGATGCGGTAATAAGTCCCGATCCAATACATCGCCAGCGCAGGCAATACCACCCAGCTCGCCTGTTTATAAAACCAGTCGTAATACCTTTTGGAAAGGAACACCTGGCACCCTTTCAACACGAACGTGGCGGATATAAAGCTGACCACGATATAAGCTACCGCCCCTTTCGGCAGCGACCATAGTACGGCCACTTTTATAAAATAAAGGTACAATATCACCGCATAGATCAGCAGCACCGGCGAAAGCACGTAGTTCAGCAAGACTTCAAACAGCCGGTTGCTCTCTTCGTCCCTCTCCTCTTTCTCCTGGTTGAACATCAGGAACAGCAAAGACATCCCGCATATAAATATCAGATAGGCAGCCTCCGTATAGAACCATCTGTAGCTGTCTTCCCATATCTCAAAGATATACCGTACGGATGCGTTGACGGATATCGCCAGCAGATAGGCGATCCCGGCAAGCAGCCCCGCCGACAACACTGCTTTGAGATAGCGCAAGGCAACACGGACAAAATCGTCATTGTCGCGTTTCCATCCGCTTATCAGGTAGACGAGCTGCACTACGACCAGCGAAACGAGATAGGTAGGTGTCCAGATAGCCTTGTCGTCCATCCAAAGGAACGGTATGAAGAAGAATGCGGAAAGATAATACAGTACCCGCAACCCGACAGCTCCCTTCGTTTCCTTCTGCCGCATCAACTCGTTCAGCGTATAGGTCGCCAGGAACAGCACTGGAAAATAGACCAGCGGGCCTACGAGGAAACTATATTCATACCCGCTCTCGTAGTGGATGCATCCCGCCAGACTGAAAACGACGGACATCACGACCTCTACCGGATGTTGCCTAACAGCCGAACGCAGGCGGTTCACGAGGGCTTTTATTTTCTTTTTCATATGAAGCTTCTATTTATTAGCGTGAAACGAAGATAAGAACTTCTTATTTTTGGAACAAATCAGATAGCTGTTTGTTTTATTAATAAACATAACATAAAATACAGCTATGACACTAAGTAGAAAATTATCCGATGCTCTCAACGAGCAGATATTGGCAGAGATGTGGTCTTCCAATCTCTATTTATCAATGTATATCCACTTTTCGCAGATCGGCCTCGACGGCTGTGCGCACTGGATGAAAAAGCAATCGCAGGAAGAACTGGAACATGCATATAAAATGATCGACTATTCCGTTCAGCGCGGCGGACAGGTGAAGCTGGAGCAGATCAATGTGGTGCCGACAGCTTTCGGTACGCCGCTGGAGGTGTTCGAGCATGTCTACCAGCATGAAGTGCATGTGTCGGAACTGATCGACAAACTAGTCGACATCGCCCATGCCGAAAACGACAAGGCTACACAGGATTTCCTTTGGGGATTCGTCCGCGAACAGGTGGAAGAAGAAGCGACAGCCAAGAATATTGTCGAAAAACTGAAATTATACGGCGAACATCATGTGGCCATCATGGACCACCATCTCGCCAAAAGATAAAAGAATGTCCTATTACTTACAACAGACTTTTACATTGAATGACCGGATGCGGCTTTTCTGCCATTAAGCTGCATTCGGGAAAAATAAGAAACCCTTCCGGACGTGAAAGATGATTTCAGCCGGGAGGGTTTTTATTTTGTTATCAGTAAGTATCCGGTTTATTCGACAGCCTTCAGTATGGCTTTCCCCCAGAACTCGCCCAGCACTGCCGCGCCTTTCTCGTTGGGATGGAGATAGAAGGTTCCGGCATTCCCGTCTTCGGGGAAAAGGTCGGTCAGGTAGTTTGCCTTGAAATAATCGAATGCTTCCGTATCGCCCATGAACACTTGTCCGGGGAAACGTTTGGCATATTCTTCCACGAGCGATTGCAGTACCGGGTAGTAACTCTGCAAACGGTTCAGCCCTTCCTTCAGATACATCGCCCCGTTATACGTGTTCGGACTGTACCATACCGGACGGTTCAGGACAATCTTGCAAGTCGGGTACAAGGCGAGCAACTGGTTGATGATGGCTTTCATGTTTTCCTCGTATTTCTCCGGCGAAGCGGGTGCACCGTTCGGACCGGTGATGGCACTGTCGTTCGTCCCCAGCATAATGGAGAAGATCAGGGTAGCCCAGGTTTCATCGGCAAACTTGTCGGCGGCGGCTCTCGCTTTCGGGAACAGGGTTTCCGTAGCCGGAAGATAATCCGTGGTCGTGCAGCCGCTTACTCCCTGGTTGGAGTATTTGACCGAGGTGACGGAGGGTTGTTTGGTCAGGTACAAGGCAGCTTTCACCGGAGGGGCATCGTGCGCAGGGTCTGCGATCAATGCACCGGCAGTAATGCTGTTTCCTATAAATACGATGTTCATACTCTTTTTATTTTCCGCCTTCATAAAAGGGTTACTGATGGCCAGTCCCAGCAGCAGGCAGGCTATTTTCGCGATCTGTTTCATATCCGTTCAGTTGAGTTAGATTATTTGCCTGCGAAGATAAAAATAAATCCACTATTTCGGGATGCTTTTTCAACCAAACTTTTGCACCTTCCAGTTCGCGTAACGGGTAGTCTTCCATGATGTCCATCAGTTCACTTAACTGTTCGTTGGTGAATCTGAAGTTTTTGAAGAAGGCAGCCACGAATGGATGCATCTCGGAGAAGCCTTTGGTAGCAACGGCTGCGATATGTTCGGTATCGCCATAAACACCTTTGTCGTCGTCGAGGAACTTGAGATCATAACGGGCAAACATCCAATGGGGTGTCCAGCCTGTGACGACGATCCAGTCGTTATGCTCCACTGACTTCTGTAGGAAGGCGGTCATGGTCGGGCCGCTGGAGGGCATTAATTTGAGTTGCAAGCCGTAATCGTTTATGGCATCTTCCGTCAGGTTCATCAGGCTGGCACCGATATCGATACCGATAATTTCGCCATTGAAGCGTTCCTTGTTGGCATTCAGTTCTTCGATCGTATTGATCGTCACATAGGACGGGACGGCCAGACCTAAACGGGCGTTCTCAAAAGGGATGCCGATCGTTTCCAGGCGGTCGCCGTATTTCTTCATGTAGTCGACATGGGTATCCGGAAGCCAGGCATCCAGAAAGAGGTCGACTTTTCCGGCAGCCACTGAGGTGAAGATCGGGGCGATGTCGGCATTCTTCAATGTTACCTTGTAGCCCTGCTCCTCCAGCATCGCCTTGGCTAGATAACTCATGGCGATGCCTTCCGACCAGTTCACGTAGCCGATCGAAATCTCTTTCGGGTCTTTGGCACGGTTGCAGCTGACCAGAAACATCAGGACAGCCAGCAGCAGGATCAGGTTGATAAGTATAAATAATCTTTTCATGTAAATTCTTTTATGGAGTGAATAACTGAGTTCCGCTTATTTCTTGCGGACAAATCCCTGGGTGATACGGTCGAGGATGATTGCAAGGATCACGACGGCAATACCGCCTTCAAAACCGAGGCCGATCTTCATCTGGGTGATTCCTTTGAGGACTATCTCGCCCAAACCGCCTGCCGAGATCATCGCGGCGATGACTACCATCGAGAGCGCCATCATGATTGTCTGGTTCACGCCGGTCATGATCGTCGGCAATGCCAGAGGAAGCTGTACTTTGAATAGCAGTTGTCCGGAGGTGGCGCCAAAAGAACGGGTCGCCTCGACGATATCTTCCGGTACCTGCCGGATACCGAGGTCCGTCAGACGAACGACGGGCGGCATGGCGAAAATAACGGTCGCGAATGCGCCCGGGACGGGTCCCAGTCCGAAGAACAAGACTGCGGGGATCAGGTAAACGAAGGCGGGCATGGTCTGCATCAAGTCCATGACAGGGCGGATTATCTTGGCAGCAACACGGTTACGCGCCGTCCATATTCCCAGCGGTACGCCGAGGATCAGGGCAATCACGGTAGAAGACAGGACCAATGCGACGGTCTGCATAGTCTGTTCCCAGAAGCCCATTCCATAGATAAGGAACAAACCCAGCAGTGTCAGGGCAGCTGTTCCTTTTCCGGCCTTATACCAGGCCAATACGGTCAGGGCCGCGATCATTATATAAAAAGGTATCCATAGCAGGCCGTTCTGGAAAGCATCGATAAAGCCTCCGATTATATTGTTGACGGCATCAAAAAAATGTACCCAGTGTTCCGTCATCCAGTTGATGGCGATTTCTATATATTTTCCGATATTGATCATAAATCTATTGCGTTTTGAATTATTTCTTCTATTTCTTTTTCATCCTTTCCTGTCATTTCAATGATGATGGCGGACGGGGGGATAACGCCCAGCAAGCGGTTGTTCTCATCGACTACCGGCAATGCCTGCCGTACTTTAGACAGCAGAGGGAGCATATCTTCCACAATGGTGTTTTCGAGGACGGACGGGACTTCCTTTTTGACAATGGGGCTGATATCCTTTCCACCTTCTTTCCGCAGGTTCAGTACATCTTTATAGTGTATCTCTCCGATGAATTGGTCGTCATTACCGATGACGGGCAGTGCGTAGAGGCGTCTTTCGCGCATCTTCCGGAGGATGGTTTCCGGACCGTCTCTCTTGATCCTGACAACGATGGGTTGCCTGAGCATGATCGACGAGGCTGTTACGATTCGGCCGCGGTCCACACTTTCCGTAAAACGGGTGACGTAATCGTTGGCGGGGTCGGTCAGTATCTCTTCCGGCGTTCCCACCTGCACGATGACACCGTCTTTCATAATGGCGATACGGTCACCCAGCTTGATCGCCTCGTCCAAGTCGTGGGTGATAAAAACGATCGTCCTTTTCATCTTCTCCTGCAGAAGCAGCAACTCGTCCTGCATCTGTTCGCGGATCAACGGGTCGAGTGCAGAGAAGGCTTCATCCATCAAAAGGACCTCGGGATTGTTTGCCAGGGCACGTGCCAGTCCGACGCGCTGCTGCATTCCGCCTGATAACTCATCGACCCGCTGGTTTTCGTACCCTTTCAGGCCGACCTGAAGGATGCTCTCCAAGGCTTTCTTTTCGCGTTCCTGTTTAGGGACACCTTGTAGTTCGAGACCGAAGGATACGTTATTCAGAACGGTACGGTGAGGTAACAACCCGAAGTGCTGGAAAACCATTGCCAACTCTTTTCGCCGGATCTGCAACAGTTCCTTGTCCGACGAACGGGTTATATCTATCCCATTCACCCGAATCTCTCCCATCGTCGGCTCGTTCAGCCGGTTGATACAGCGTAATAAGGTCGATTTTCCGCTGCCGGAGAGACCCATAATGACGAACATCTCGCCTTCTTCTATTTCCAGGTTCGCGTTACGAACGGCAACGGTACAGCCTGTTTCTTTTAGTATTTCCTGTTTGCTTTTTCCTTTCAGAATCATCTTTTTCGCCCGGCTCTTCTCAGGACCGAAAAGGATGGATAAGTTTTTTATTTCTATTTTTGCCATATCTTGATTATTATTTAGGTTTATGATACAAGGGGTCGTGCTCCGGTTCATACTGGCCGGATAAGCAAAGTTCCTCTTCCGGACGCACGCAGTGAATCCGAAATGACTTTTTAATCGTAAATTTATCTGCTAATTTTTATACCTTAATGGTAGACGAAAATTTTACTCTTTCGTTTATATAACAAGTAAGCCTTGAATTTGTTCATTTATATCAGGAAGTTTATGCTGATGGAGGCATCCGATAGGCTTAGTTTCAGGAAATAAAGAATTATCTTATTTTTGAATGAAATTACGTGAAGAAAATCATACCTGACGAAAGGTGATAACCAATCATATTCAGGAAACCTATCGGTTGCCTGTTAAACAAAAGAAGCGTGGAAACTGTTGATATATAGACATTGAGGCTCTCGACAGGCCCCCCAACAATATATATAACAGTACCACGCTCTTATCCATATACACGAATCAATTTCTACAATTCTCTCGGTGTGTATAAATAGAAAAGAACATTTGCATTTACAGTACTATTATTTGTTGGGATGAAATTGTCGAGATTTCAATGTCAAATAATATTTAAAAACGCTTATGTCTAACTAACAAATCGCCCATGTTGCAACACCTTGCATTTCATGTGCGGAACAAAGATACACAGAAGATTCAAATAATCAATTTTTCGCTAAAAAATATATACATATCTTCCATCCTGCACCAGGCTTCCTGCCTACACCTCATTTAGTTATCTCAAACGGAATCTGTCTGCCGGAACGTTGATTTTTTTTAAGCCTCCCTCGTTTCTGTTTTTCAGGATGCTGAAAACTGATTTAGCACGAACTAATTTCGTTTATCTATTCGGTAATTCGGAGATAAACATGTACATTTGCATTTTAAAGTATTCAATTAAATCTGTATCACAATGAAGACGCAATTATGCCAAAAGCTTGTAGCTCTTTTTCTCATAAGTATAATTGTCAGCGGTTGTAACACCGGGACAAAAAAAACGGCGGATAATGATATTACATTTGATTCGATCAGTGTGGACAAGACCTATCATCTTCTGGAAAACCCGGAGAATCCGAATTGTAACCTTCAGATAAACTTTACCTATCCGGCCAAATACGACAACAAAGAGATCCTGAAAAAGATACAGCAGCAATTTGTGTCTGCATACTTCGGGGACAGTTACGAAAAGCTATCTCCGGAAGAAGCGGTAGCCAAGTACACGGAGGATTATCTGAATAATTATAAGGACCTGGAGGGCGAATATAAAGAAGAAGTGGCAAAAGCCGATGAAACGCCGGTCGGAGCCTGGTTCTCTTATTACGAAATGTCTACCAACGATATCGCCTATAACCAGAACGATATCCTCAGTTACTCGGTCTACGTTGAAAATTACACCGGAGGGGCGCATGGCTCGCATGCGACCGCCAACCATGTCATCAACATGAAAACCGGTGCTCCGGTTACAGAATCCGATATTTTCATCGAAGATTTCCAGGACGACCTGGCGCAGATCCTTGTAGACCGGATCGCCAAACAGAACAGCGTGGAGAATGCCAAGGATCTGGAAAACATCGGTTTCTTCAGCATCGACGAGATTTTCCCGAACAACAACTTCCTGATCGACGAAAATGGAATCACCTATACATTTAATGAATATGAGATAGCAGCCTATGTGGTCGGTGCAACGAGTGTACATCTCCCCTATGAAGAGATACAGTACCTGCTCAAGAAAGAGAGTCCGATCGCACATCTGGCATTTTAAATACAATTTATGGAACTGATAAAAACTTATTTTCCGGAGCTAAACGAAACGCAACTTGCACAATACGAAGCTCTGTACGACTTATATACAGACTGGAATGCAAAGATTAACGTCATATCGCGCAAGGATATCGAGAATCTTTATCCGCATCATGTGCTCCATTCGTTGGGGCTAACCAAAATGATGAAATTCAAAAACGGTTCTACCGTAATGGATATCGGTACGGGAGGCGGATTCCCGGGTATTCCGCTGGCTATCTTCTTTCCTGAAGTACAATTCCATCTGGTAGACAGTATCGGAAAAAAGATCAAGGTCGGGCAAGCCGTTGCCGAAGCGATCGGTTTGAAAAATGTCACTTTCCGTCATTGCCGCGCCGAAGAAGAAAAGCAACTGTTCGACTTTGTTGTCAGCCGGGCTGTTATGCCGCTGGGCGATCTGGTTAAAATTTCCCGTAAAAACATACGGAAGGAACAACAGAACGCACTGCCAAACGGTTTAATATGTTTGAAAGGCGGTGAGTTGGAACACGAAATACAGGCTTTTCGGAAACAAGCGATTGTTGTCGAGTTAGGCGACCATTTCAAAGAAGAATTTTTTAGTACTAAAAAAGTAGTTTACGTACCATTATGATCACAATAAAAGCGTTTGAGTTCAATTACTTCCAGGAAAACACATTCGTGTTGTATGATGATACCAAAGAGGCGGTTATTATCGATTGCGGATGCCTTCGTCCGTCGGAAGAAAAAGAATTAAGTGATTTCATTGCAGAGAACAAACTGACGGTAAAGCATCTGTTATGTACTCACTTGCACCTAGATCATATCTTTGGTAATCCGTTCGTATTCAAGACATACGGGCTATCACCGCAGGCACACAGGCTCGATGTGGAACAGCTTCCGTCACCTGATAAGCAGGCGCAGGCTTTCGGATTGCCGGGACATTATCAACATATTCCGGTCCAGAAATTGTTGGTCGGCAATGAAGTGATCAAGTTCGGCCATTCGGAGCTGCTGGTACTGACTGTTCCCGGTCATTCTCCCGGAAGCGTTGCCTTCTATAATAAGAAGAACGGTTTCGCCATCGTGGGAGATGCCTTGTTTGCCGGAAGCATCGGGCGTACGGACTTGTGGGGCGGCAATCAGGAAGTATTGATCGCTGCCATCAACGACAAGTTGTTGTCACTGCCGGACGAAACGGTCATTTACCCCGGACATGGCCCGGAGACGAGAGTTATCGACGAAAAATTAAACAATCCTTATTTATAAAACACATTAAATACTATGGACACAAATAAATTTGTAAACCGCCACGTCGGCATTGCAAAGGAAGATATTCCGGCTATGCTTGAAGCTATCGGTGTTAAATCGGTTGACGAACTGATTGACCAGACAATCCCGGCCAATATTCGTCTGAAAGAACCTCTGAACCTTCCGGAGCCAATGACTGAAAGGGAGTTTGCAGAACATATCGCAGAACTTGCCTCCAAAAACGAAGTCTTCACTTCTTACATCGGAATGGGATGGTATGACACAGTCTGTCCTGCTCCTATCCAGCGCAATGTTTTTGAAAATCCGGTATGGTACACTTCATATACCCCGTATCAGGCGGAAGTTTCTCAGGGACGCCTCGAAGCGTTGCTGAACTTCCAGACTGTCATCAGTGAACTGACAGCTCTGCCCCTGACCAACTGTTCTCTGCTGGACGAAGCTACCGCAGCAGCAGAGGCAGCCACGATGTTTTACGGAACTCGCAGCCGCGCACAGGTAAAGGCAGGAGCTAACACTTTATTTGTAGATGAAAATGTTTTTGAATCTACATTGGCCGTGATCCATACACGTATGGTTCCGCAGGGAATCAATGTTGTGGTCGGCAATTACAAGACATTTACATTCACTCCTGAAGTATTCGGTGCGATCGTGCAGTTCCCGAATGCAGACGGTTCGGTTGAAGATTATAAAGAATTCATCGCGAAAGCCAATGCGAACGAAACCCGTGTTGCCGTGGCTGCCGACCTGATGAGCCTGGTCTTGCTGACTCCTCCGGGAGAATGGGGTGCCGATGTCGTATTCGGTAGCAGCCAGCGTTTCGGTATACCGATGTTCTACGGCGGTCCTTCTGCCGCATTCTTCGCTACAAAAGATGAATACAAACGTGCTATCCCAGGACGTATCATCGGTATCTCGAAAGATGCCTACGGACACCCGGCTTACCGCCTGGCTTTACAGACACGCGAACAGCATATCAAACGTGAAAAGGCGACTTCAAACATCTGTACCGCACAGGCTTTACTGGCAACAATGGCCGGATTCTACGCTGTATATCACGGAGCAGATGGTTTGCGCAACATCGCCGGACGTATCCATGCTTCTGCCGGATTCCTGGCTGCCGAATTGGAAAAGTTAGGCTACAAACAGCTGAATAAAGATTACTTCGATACCTTGAAGATCGAATTACCTGCCAACGTATCCGTCAACGCGCTCCGCGAGATCGCATTGGAATGCAAGGTGAACCTTCGCTACTTCGAAGGCGGTCAGGTAGGCATCAGTATCGACGAAACAACACAGCCTACCGATATAGGCGTATTGTTGTATATCTTCGCCGGTGCTGCCGGAAAAGATTATATGCTGGAAGAAGCGATCCCGGAAAAGACTTATTTCGATCCGAAATTCGCCCGTACTTCGGACTTCCTGCAAGAAGATGTATTCAAGAAATATCATACGGAAACCGAGTTGATGCGTTACATCACCCGCCTGGGACGCAAAGACGTGTCGCTGGCTCAGTCAATGATCTCTCTGGGATCATGTACGATGAAGCTGAATGCTGCTTCTGAAATGCTTCCGTTAAGCCGTGCTGAGTTTATGAATATTCACCCGTATGCCCCGGAAGAACAGGTAGAAGGTTATAAAGAGCTGATCGAAAACCTGTGCTGCTACCTGGCTGAGATCACCGGATTCAAAGGTGTTACTTTACAACCGAACTCAGGTGCTGCCGGCGAATATACAGGTCTCCGCGTTATCCGCGCTTACCTGGAAAGCATCGGACAGGGACATCGCAATATCGTATTGCTGCCTGCTTCGGCTCACGGTACAAACCCGGCAAGCGCCATCCAGTGCGGTTATACGACTGTTACCGTTAAATGCGACGAGAACGGCAATATCGACCTGGAAGATTTCCGTGCCAAAGCGGAAGCCAACAAAGAGAATCTGGCTGCCAGCATGATCACTTATCCGTCTACACACGGTATTTTTGAAGCCGACATCAAAGAGATGTGCGACATCGTTCACGCTTGCGGCGGTCAGTTATATATGGACGGTGCCAACATGAACGCCCAGGTAGGATTGACAAATCCGGGAACCATCGGCGCAGATGTTTGCCACCTGAACCTGCACAAGACATTTGCATCGCCTCACGGTGGTGGTGGCCCGGGTGTCGGTCCGATCTGCGTAGCCGAACATCTGGTTCCGTTCCTGCCTTCTCACCCAGTGGCCTGGGGCAGCGATCAGAATACGGTTTCTGCCGCTCCTTACGGAAGTGCCGGTATCCTGCCGATCACATACGCTTATATCCGCATGCTGGGTACAGAAGGATTGGAAACCGTTACAAAAACAGCCATACTGAATGCGAACTATCTGGCTTCTAAATTCAAAGATACTTACGGTATCGTTTATACAGGTGCCACAGGACGTGTCGGCCATGAGTTGATCCTCGAATGTCGCGGCGTAAAAGAAGCATCCGGTATCGACGAAGGCGATATCGCCAAACGTCTGATGGACTTCGGCTACCATGCTCCTACGCTCTCATTCCCGGTACACGGTACCCTGATGGTCGAACCGACCGAAAGCGAAAGCAAAGCCGAACTCGACCGCTTCGCCGAAGTAATGGACTGCATCTGGAAAGAGATCAAAGAAGTAGAAGAAGGTAAGGCATCCAAAGAAGATAATGTGCTCAAAAATGCTCCGCATCCTGAATACGAAGTAACAGCCGATGAATGGAAGCATGAATACCCTCGTAGTAAAGCGGCTTTCCCGCTGGAATGGTTGCATGACAGTAAATTCTGGATCAATGTGGCACGCGTAGACAATGCATACGGCGACCGTAACCTGATCCCGACTCTCTGTGCTTGTGAAATTTAATAACAAACAAATCTGAATGAAAAAAGTATTTATCGCTTTAGCAGCCGTTGCCCTTCTGGCAACGGCCTGCACGAAAGCACCGGAATCAAAAATCAAAGTGTATGGCTGGCAAGGCGAAGGTGGTAACACGACCGAAGAGACCTTACAAGCCGATTTTAGTAAATGGAAATCTCATGGCCTGGACGGTATGTGCTACAATGCCGGACACGACTTACAGAAAATCCAGCGTGCAGCGAAAGTCGCTCATGCAAACGGCATGGAGTATCATGCCTGGATCCCTGCTATGTTGCAAGGCGGTATGGATTCAACCCTTTATGCTGTAAACCGTAAAGGTGAACCTGCTTACGAAGTACAGGCATATGTACCTTATTACAAATGTCTTTGTCCGAACCATGAAGGTACAGCAGAATTCCTGACTGACCTGTATGGCAAAGTGGCTGATATCCCGGAAGTGGATTATGTCCACCTGGACTACATCCGCTATGTAGACGTGATCCTGGCAAAAGGTCTTTGGGAAAAATACGGCTTAGTGATGGATGAAGAATATCCGACTGCCGACTATTGCTATTGCGATAAATGTGTAGCCGACTTCAAAGCTGCTACCGGCATCGATATCAAATCGGTTGAAGATCCTTCCAAATGCAAAGAATGGGCACAATTCCGTTGCGACCTGATCACGAAACTGGTCGACCGCATTGCCGATACTGTTCACGCAAAAGGTAAGAAGGTAAGTGCTGCCGTATTCCCCGGTCCTGATTCCCATGCCAAATGGATGGTTCGCCAGGAATGGAACAAATGGAATATCGATGCATTCTTCCCGATGAACTACAACGATTTCTATCTGGAAGATGCTGCCTGGGTAGGCGAAGTGACCAAAGAAGAAGTGAACTCCGTTAAGGGGGAAAAACCTGTTTACAGCGGTCTGTTCATCTGTCGCGACTGGCAAAACAAAGCCAACATCAAAGATCCGGAAGGACACGGATTGATCCCGTCGGAGATCGAAGAAGCCGTTCGCGGATCGATGGAAGCCGGTGCAGCCGGTGTAGCCCTGTTCACACCAGGTAGCATGACTGACGAACACTGGAAGGCTTTCGACAAGGCTATTCATCAAACTTACACTGTAAAGAAATAAAAAAAGACTTACACGAAATGTAAATACACGCAGGTATACGCAGCTCTAATTTTCTCATCTGCTTATACCTGCGTTTTACGTTTTATATTCTATATTCTAAAAACAAATAACTATCGCATGAACACAACGACAAAGAAAGAGAAAATCAAATTCAGTAAAGCGTTTTGGGTAGCCAATACCGTCGAACTATTTGAGCGTGCAGCCTACTACGGCGTATTTATCGTAATAACCCTTTATCTCAGCCGCATCCTCGGGTTCAACGACATACAGGCGGCAACTATCGCCGGAACATTCTCTGCATTTCTTTATTTTCTTCCAACTTTTGCCGGTGCATTGGCCGATAAAATCGGATTCCGCAATTCCATGCTGCTGGCTTTTTCTTTACTGACTATCGGTTATGCCGGTCTAGGACTTTATCCTACCTGGCTTCAGTCTGCCGGACTGGTAGAATACGGGACTACGACTACATTTACCGGATTGCTTGAAAGTAATCTTCGTTATGGGATTATCCCGATCATGATACTGATCGTTATCGGCGGCTCATTCATCAAGAGTGTGATCTCCGGAACGGTAGCCAAAGAAACGACTCCCGAAACCCGTGCCAAAGGTTTCTCCATATTCTATGCAATGGTAAATATCGGAGCTTTCTCCGGCAAAACGATTGTAAAACCATTGCGCGAAGCATTAGGGAACGAAGGATTGATCACCCTCAACTATTTCTCCGCTTCGATGACTTTTCTTGCCTTACTTGCGATCTGGTTCTTCTATAAAAGCAGCCAGCACTCGGGAGAAGGAAAGACATTCGGACAGATATGGAAAGCATTGATCAAAGTATGTACAAACGGACGCTTGATCACGCTAATCATCATCATCTCCGGATTCTGGATGGTTCAGCACCAGTTGTATGCAACCATGCCTAAGTATGTTTTACGTCTGGCAGGCGAAGGGGCTTCTCCCTCCTGGTATGCCAACGTAAACCCATTGGTGGTTGTGCTGACCGTTAATCTGGTTACCCAGTTAATGCGTAAAAAGACAGCACTGACCTCTATGACATTCGGCATGTTCATTATGCCGATATCCGCACTTTGTATGGCTTCGGGAAATATGCTCGATGGAAATACAACAATTCTGGGTATGCATCCGGTTGCCTTTATGATGGTAGTCGGTATCGTTTTCCAGGGATTGGCTGAGACATTTATATCTCCCCGTTTCCTTGAATATTTCTCATTGCAGGCCCCCAAAGGAGAAGAAGGGTTATATCTAGGCTTCAGTCATCTCCACTCGTTCCTGTCGTCCATTCTCGGATTCGGATTATCCGGTTTCTTACTAAGCAAATATTGCCCGGAGCCGACTCTGTTCGCTACGCACGAGGAATGGGTGGCAGCCAGTGCCAATGCCCATTATATCTGGTATTATTTCGGAGCAATCGCCCTCGTTTCGGCATTCGCCCTGATCATTTACGGGCAAGTGGTGAAACGATTGGATACTGCAAAAACTAATTGATATATATAAAAACCGCTTCCCCTATCATTAAAAAAATCATAGGGGAAGCGGATACTTATCTAAAACAACCGAAACGGCCGTTTACAGGTTCTTCAACCATTTCTTGCCGGATTTGGTGAAAGATGTCCATAATAACAGAGCACCAACAATAACCGACACAACAATAAAGATTGCAGTCAATGGATTAATATATTCTCCCATTTTATTTTAATATTTTATTTGCCAAACACGCTATCAAACAAGTGCAAAGTACACCCCAAATGATCATTATCCAAAGATTCCGATCGTAAAGATTTCCATACAACTGAATACCCCCGCCGACCACGAGACCCGCAAAAACCAACTTTGCCAAATCATAATAAAACTTGCTGAGATGCTCCCGTCGGGATTTATCCAGTTTTTGCTTTTCCTGCTTCAATTCCTGTTGAAAACTCCATTTTCCCATACGCTAAGATTTTAATTGCCTCAAAGATAAAAGTAATCTTCACAACTACAAAAAAACACACGAGAAAAGATTATCAGAGTGCTCAAAAAACCCTAAAGTGTGCACATTTCAAGTTAAAGTTGTTTGATATAAAGAATGTTTGACTACTTTTGCAATCGGTAATTTTTTTACTAATTACCGAATAATTTTCAGACAATAGAAATCTAATATTCCTATTTAATATGAGTTTAAGAATTATTGTTTTAGCGAAGCAGGTTCCGGACACACGCAACGTGGGAAAGGATGCGATGAAAGAAGACGGAACGGTAAACCGTGCCGCACTTCCCGCCATCTTTAACCCGGAAGACCTGAACGCATTGGAACAGGCTCTGCGCCTGAAAGATGCCTACCCCGGATCAACTGTTACATTGCTGACTATGGGCCCGGGACGTGCCGCCGAAATTATCCGTGAAGGTTTATACCGCGGAGCAGACGGCGGCTTTTTGTTAACCGACCGCGCCTTTGCCGGAGCCGACACACTGGCTACTTCATACGCTTTGGCTACGGCTATCAAAAAAATTAATGATTATGACATCATCATCGGTGGCCGTCAAGCTATTGACGGAGATACGGCACAGGTTGGTCCTCAGGTAGCAGAAAAGCTGGGATTGACACAGATCACTTACGCTGAGGAAATCCTGAATGTGGATGAAACAGCACGCCGTATCACCGTTAAACGTCATATCGACGGAGGTGTGGAAACCGTTGAAGGTCCGCTGCCTATCGTCATCACAGTAAACGGCTCGGCAGCTCCCTGCCGTCCGCGTAACGCCAAACTGGTACAGAAATATAAGCGTGCCATGGGTGCACAGGAAAAAGCAGCTCACCCGACAGCCTGCCATCCTGATGTTCCGAGCGAACTGCCGTACGCAGACCTTTACGAAAAACGCCCGTACCTGAATATCCAGGAATGGAGCGTGAACGATGTAAACGGAGACTTGGCACAGTGCGGTCTGTCCGGTTCACCTACAAAAGTAAAGACTATACAGAATATCGTGTTCCAGGCAAAGGAAAGCAAAACGCTGACCAGCGCGGATAAGGATATAGAAGAGATGATTGTTGAACTGTTAGCTAACCATACCATCGGATAAGATTATGAATAACGTATTTGTATATTGTGAGATTGAAGGCACAACCATTGCCGATGTAAGTCTCGAACTTCTGACCAAAGGTCGTAAGTTAGCGAATCAGTTAGGTTGCCAACTGGAAGCAGTTGTTGCCGGTAGCGGCCTCGAAGGTGTAGAAAGCCAGGTACTGCCTTACGGTGTCGACAAAGTACACGTGTTCGATGCTCCGGGCCTGTTTCCTTACACTTCACTACCCCATTCTTCAGTCCTGATCAACCTGTTCAAGGAAGAAAAACCCCAGATCTGCCTGATGGGTGCTACCGTTATCGGTCGCGACCTGGGTCCTCGTGTATCTTCTGCACTGACCAGCGGTCTGACTGCCGACTGTACTTCACTGGAGATCGGTCCTCACGAAGATAAACGGGCAGGTATCACATATGAAAACCTGTTGTATCAGATCCGTCCAGCTTTCGGTGGTAACATCGTTGCCACCATCATCAACCCGGAACACCGTCCTCAGATGGCTACCGTTCGCGAAGGTGTGATGAAGAAAGAGATCCTGGATGCCAATTATAAAGGCGAAGTGGTAAAACACGACGTAGCAAAATATGTATCCGATGCTGATTATGTAGTAAAAGTAATCGACCGTCACGTTGAAAAAGCAAAACACAACCTGAAAGGTGCTCCTATCGTAGTTGCCGGAGGTTATGGCGTAGGGTCGAAAGAAAACTTCAACCTGCTGTTCGAATTAGCTAAAGAACTTCATGCAGAAGTAGGTGCCAGCCGTGCTGCTGTCGACGCCGGTTTCTGTGACCACGACCGCCAGATCGGACAGACCGGTCTGACCGTTCGCCCGAAACTCTATATCGCTTGCGGTATTTCCGGACAGATCCAGCACATTGCCGGTATGCAGGACGCAGGTATTATCATCTCCATCAACAACGACGAGAACGCTCCGATCAACACCATCGCTGACTATGTGATCAACGGTTCGGTTGAAGAAGTGATCCCGAAGATGATCAAGTATTACAAACAGAACAGTAAATAAGATATGGCTAACTTTTATTTAGATAATCCCAGCATGAAACATCACCTGCATCACCCGTTGATGCAGCGGATCGTAGAGCTGAAAGAACGCGGCTATGCCGACAAGGATAAATTTGACTATGCTCCTCAGGATTTCGAAGATGCAATGGACAGCTACGAAAAGGTACTGGAAATTGTAGGTGAAATCTGTGGTGAGATCATTGCTCCCAACGCAGAGGGCGTAGACCATGAAGGCCCGTCTGTTGCCAACGGACGTGTAACGTATGCCAAAGGTACTCAGGAAAATCTGGATGCCGTACGCAAAGCCGGCCTGATGGGTATCGCAATGCCACGCCGTTACGACGGTCTGAACTTCCCGATCGTTCCTTACATCATGGCAGCCGATATGGTATCGCGTGCCGATGCAGGCTTCGAAAACCTTTGGGGATTGCAGGACTGTGCGGAAACATTATATGAATTCGGTGACGAAGACCAGCGTCAGCGTTATATCCCGCGTGTTTGTGCCGGAGAAACGATGTCGATGGACCTGACAGAACCGGATGCCGGTTCAGACCTGCAGTCTGTTATGCTGAAAGCTACTTACTGCGAAAAGGACGATTGCTGGTATCTGAACGGCGTAAAACGTTTCATTACCAACGGTGATGCCGATATTCACCTGGTACTGGCACGTTCCGAAGAAGGCACACGCGACGGTCGTGGTTTGTCAATGTTCATCTACGACAAACGTAACGGTGGTGTAAATGTTCGCCGTATCGAGAACAAGATGGGTATCAAAGGATCCCCTACTTGCGAATTGGTATTCAAGAATGCTAAAGCGGAACTTTGCGGTGACCGCAAACTAGGTTTGATCAAATATGTAATGGCATTGATGAACGGTGCCCGTCTGGGTATCATGGCACAGGCCGTAGGTTTGAGCGAAGCGGCTTACCGCGAAGGTTATACCTATGCAACGGAACGTAAACAGTTCGGCAAAGCGATCATCGAATTCCCGGCTGTATATGAAATGGTAGCCCTGATGCGCGCCAAAGCGGATGCTTCCCGTTCCATGCTTTACGAAACTGCTCGTTTCGTAGACGTTTATAAGGCGTTGGACGATATATCCAAAGAACGTAAGCTGACTCCGGAAGAACGTCAGGAAATGAAGAAATACAGCAAACTGGCTGATGCTTATACCCCGATGGGTAAAGGTATGACCACCGAATATGCTAACCAGAATGCATATGACGCGATCCAGATCCACGGTGGTTCAGGTTTTATGAAAGACTATGCCTGCGAACGTATCTACCGTGACGCCCGTATCACAAACATCTACGAAGGTACGACCCAGTTGCAGGTGGTTGCAGCGATCCGCCACGTCACCACCGGTACTTACCTGGCTCAGATCCGTGAATACGAAGCTATCGAATACAAACCGGAACTGGAAGGTCTGAAGAACAAGCTGAAAGCAATGACTGACAAGTACGAAAAAGTAGTTGCCGCGGTTACAGAAACCAAAGACAACGAATACATCGACTTCCAGGCACGCCGCATGGTAGAAGCTGCCGCTCATTGTGTCTTCGGTTACCTGTTATTGCAGGATGCCAACAAAGACGACAGTTACCGCCGTTCAGCCGAAGTATATATCAACTACGGCCAGGCAGAAGTGGACAAGATCGAATCTTTCATCAACAACTTCAACCGCGAAGATCTGGCGTATTACAGACAAGCATAATACAACATCTCATAAAAAAGAAAATCCGGGTATCGTTTGATATCCGGATTTTTTATTTCTACATTTGTCCCAACAACCAAACAGTATTAGCTATGAACAATTACAATCCTTTATTACACCACCGTCATAGTATCCGGCTACAAGGATACGATTACTCCCAAGAAGGTTTATATTTTGTAACGATATGCACACATAATATGCAATGCTTGTTCGGCAACATCACCAACAGCCAAATGATATTAAACCAATTTGGCCAAATCATCGAATCCGCCTGCCAACAAATCGAACAACAATCCCCCCACATCCGCTTCAACATCTATTGCATCATGCCCAACCACTTCCACGCCATCATCGAAATCACCTCCCCCTGTACGGGCGGTTCGCGAACCGCCCTTTCCCACCCCACCAAACCCCTCGGCCGCATCATCGGCGCATTCAAAACAATCACAACCAAAAACATCAATCTTATCAATAACACACCAGGCCAACAATTGTGGCATCGCAATTATTATGAACATATTATCCGCAATGATTACTCGTATCAGAATATATATAATTATATATTGGAGAATCCGGAGAGGTGGGATAGGGATAAATATAGGAGATGAGAGGGGGGCATGGGGGCGACGGTAGGGGCGGTTCGCGAACCGCCCGTACAGGGCCTGCCCTATTCAAATAAGCCTGCCTTATAGCATATTCAGATAGAGGCAAAAGAGCGGCGATGCCACAATATCCATTGCATAATCCCGCGCAATGACAAATATATCAAAAACGCCATCCATAATGCATGGTTTCCCATTATTCCATAAAACAGATAATAGACAACGAAGAATGTTCCAGAAGCGACCAGCATCGAATAAAGCATCAGGCGGGTAGCCGTAGCCCCGATCAGGATGCCGTCCCAGAGGAAAGCGGCAAAACCGGCCAACGGGATAGCCAGCACCCAGTAATAATAAGTTCCGGCAGCCTCTATGACTGTCGTATCATTGGTCAATAAGCCCAGAAAGCCTTGACCGCCTATCATATACAAAATTGTAAAGGATAATGACAATCCCCATCCCCAACGGAATAATAACCGGATCATCCTTTGTAATCCATTCCGGTTCTGTGCACCGACATAACGCCCCGTCATCGCTTCGCCGGCATAGGCAAAGCCATCCATGATATAAGAAAACAAGGTGAACAACTGCATTAATAAGGTATTGACAGCCAATACGACATCTCCCTGTCGTGCCCCTGTCGACGTGAAAAAGGTTGTGACAGCCACCAGGCACAACGTACGGAAAAAGATATCGCTATTTACCTGGAAAAAACGATGCATAGCCGTCCAGCCCAGGATCTCCCGCCAGCGAAAAGGGATTTTCAATCTTCCGTAATAACGTAGCCAAAGCAGTAAAGCCATAAAAAGTCCGGCGTATTGGGCAATCAACGTACCCAATGCCACGCCCTCGATCTTCATATCCAACAGATAGACAAAAGCCAGGCTCGCGACGATATTCACTATATTTTGTGTAATCGCTATAAACATCGGGAAACGGGAATTCTGCATGCCGATAAACCACCCGGCAAAACCATACAACCCCAGTACAGCGGGTGCTCCCCATACACAGATACTAAAATAAACCGTAGCCAACTCGCGAACCTCGGCAGTAGCATCTATCAAAAGAAAAGCGACTTTCCGAATCGGATACTGAAGCAGCAACAGGCATAAAGCGATAAAAAGTCCTACTCCCATCGCCCTCAACAAAACACGGGTCACCTCTTTCAAGTCACGTTTACCAAAAGCCTGCGAAGTCATGCCACTCGTCCCCATCCGCAGGAAACCGAACAACCAATAGATTATATTAAACAGCATCCCCCCCACTGCGATCGCTCCGATATAGGAAGCCGATCCCAGATGCCCCACAATGGCGACATCGATCAGTCCCAAGAGAGGAACGGTTATATTTGAGACAATAGAGGGGATTGCCAGTTGAAGTATCTTTTTGTTCATATTATATCCTTATATCGACATGCAAAGATACAGATTTGTTTGCATTTTATCAGATTTGTATCATCTGCAACAACAATGCCGAACAGCTTTCATACAAATGTTTCACTTATTTCATCTGTCATCTGCAACAAATACGCATAACACGTTATTGAACAGCGAATTTACGGTTGCAGATTCAACTATTTATCTGCAACCGCATCTGCCACCTGTCACCTCTTTACTTTATTTTTACAACAGAATAGCAAGTACCGCGTCGGGTACGCCGGGAAGGATACTTGTTTTTCTGCAACAGGCGACCGAAATAAGATAACCGTTTATTTCCCAACTTCACACCACTCATCTTTTGCAGATAGAGGATTATTTCAATCGGAGAAAGACATTCACAATCTTCATCCGGCAAAGCAGGACGGAAATATTGTAAAAGCAATTGTTCTTCAACAGGCATTTGCTGAAAAGCCTCATTATTCTTTGTCGTCGAGAACTCTTCTTCGGAAGTAAACCAGTAACGCTCGCCAGAAGCCAAAGCGGCTGATGCCTGTGCATACAATTGCCCGTAATTTACCGTAAACGAATGGTCGATCGTACCTGTTATTTCAATACAAATAAAACGGCGGCTTCCGGTCGGATCGGACAATAAGTCGTAATTATTGCAGGTCGCGATGAAAGAAGCATAGCGATGCAGCGCATCGATACTCCGCTTATAAGGCTGCCGGGCATTGACTACCGGCTTTTGAAGGACATGCTTCAAAAAACTCTGATAAGCGGAACTGACCGAGTCGAACTCGTCGATATTGATCAAGGCAAAACGACTTAACATCAACTCCGCATTTCGCTTGTTCCCGAAATCAATACTATCGGTATAATATAGACGCAAAGAAGGAGGCAACAAATTCCGGCACCAGGTAGACTTGCCGCATCCCTGCGGACCTACCAGCAATGGCAACGAACTGTTCGCATGCAGATGTTCGCGCCTGCGCCAATGCATGACCATACTCAGAAACCAAATATAAAACAGATCGCGCCAATCCGGATTCGCAGTCGGCAATGTATCTGCCAAAGCACGAATATGATCCTTTCCGTCCCAGGCAGGCAAATGATCCAGAAAATCATCCAATGGGTGAAAGACCGGTGCGCGATCCGAATAAACATACCGTTTCACATCCCTGTCCCACAAGGCCACCCCCTCCGCCTGAGCATTCAGCCCGATACTGTTCAATACGGTATCTGTTATCGGAGCAAACTGAATATAATAAGATCCGCGAGTACGAAACTCGACCTCCCCGGTCAGCATATTACGCCGGAATTCATAACGCCGCTTCATAAACTCATCCGTTTTAACAGCCATCAATTGTTCCTGGGGTACAGTAAACTTCTTCCCGAAATTCCTGGATAATTGATAAGCCGTATGTATCGTTTCCCTTATTTCCTCTTCAAAAAACTTCAGATCCTGGTATATCATCGTCCAGCGAACGGCATCTTCTTCCGGGATACCCGAATGGAAACAGTTTTCAGCCAACCGGATCAGAAAAGGCCTGACCTCTCTCCCTTCATCCAGCCCTCCGGTCTTGTCCAACGCATCCTGTACACAGGCATTATACAAACGGGAAATAATATGGCTACGCTCATAACCCGGCATTAATCGCAGTAACGGGTCTTCATTTTTCTCAACCGCCTCCCTGTAGGTAATTTCAGAAGACAGCTGCATCGGTTGCTCCAATGTCAATGGGATAGCCGAAGGATTATAATAAAGTTCCGGATCATACGAGAACCTGCATCCTTGCTCCAAAGACGGGTTTTCAAACGGGATATCACGTTGCAGCTGGCCACGGTAATAATTCACCGCACGCCGACAGGCTGTTGCATGAAACAATTCTGCCAACTCTTTCGTTTGCGGCAAAGAACCATCCGGCAGGGTAAACGGAACCAGTATTTTCACACTTTTCCCACTCGATCCGGCAAAAGCCGCCAGTGTCTGCGGAGCTTCCGAGGCTAATTTCTTTATCTTTTCCACTTCCCGGCGATCTGCCAGGTTATTGACCTGCACTAACACGATGCCATTGTACAAACTGAAATACAGCTCATTCTCTTTTTTCCTGAACTTAGCTGCAAACAGTAAAACAGGGATCTTATCGGCATGGACATTTTTGCGACCAGGCATTATGCATTTCAGTGACTCTCTCAACAATGCTATTTCTCTGCTATACTCTTCATTGGCCATCGTTGCCATTACAGCACCCAACTCTATATTTTTCAGCGACTTCCCATCACCTTTCATTTGTGTTACTTTCATAAATACCCTTTATTTTATTTGAGGTGTGTGACAGATAACAGATGCTGTTGCAGATAACACCTCATCATCTGCCACACCTAACAAAATATCTTTCAGCCATCTACCAACAACAGTGGCAGATGACAGATAAACTCCCAAAACTTTATGTACAAACGATTATTTCAGCTTCGTAAACTCTATATCACTCAGCTTTTCCTTCAGTTTCGGACTGGGTTTAAAGCTGATACTTTTCAATTTGATGGATTCGGCACGTATCTTGGAAGGAACTTCCACCTCCCGGTTCGGTTGGGCGGTGATACTGAACGTACCCAAACCGTCTATCGTAACGGTATAGCCATCTTTCAGATGAAATGCGACCATACGGGTCAGGTTTTCGATCATCCCTTTTACCTCCCCGTAGTTGAAGGTGCTGGCATCGGCCATCTGTTCTGCCAGGGCGTCGAGATTAACATTACCGTTGCTTACGGTGGTTACTGAGTACTTCACCTGCTCTTTATTGGTAATATTGTCATTGATTTTCGTGAGTTTGTACTTTACAGCCATGCGGTTCCCTTTCTTTTAGATTTAATATTACTACTAGTTATGTTATAGATTACCACCTTCTATATCAAAGGTTATTATCCGGTAATATCAGCCTGTACAGGATGGTCGATTATGGTGTACAGGATAATCGGACAAGATGTACATCATGGTCTGCCAGGGTGTAGAGGGTGGTTATACCAAGTCAGGACTAAAGGTATAAAATATCGGGAGAAAAGCAATAGTTTCCGGTAGTATTCTTTCTAAAAAACAGTGAGGAAGAGTTTTTCAGCCATACTGCCAAAGAAATGACAGCGGTAAAAACTCTTCCTCCGCTATATATAAAGGCGTACCAAAGTACTAAATGGCACGCAGGTCACACGGATCAGTAGCCCGGATTCTGTTCCAGTTTCGGATTCTTATCTATGCTACCCTGGGGGATCGGCAAGTAACGGTTCTTTGCAGCGAACTGGCGGTTTTCGATGAACTCCGAGCCTTTTACGACGGCCCGTTTGTAAGGATCCGTTTCTTTGTAGTCGATAGTACCGGAGATACGGTTCAATGTACCGTTCAATACTGTCTCAGCCAGCATTTTATTATTGGCATCTTTCCAACGCAGAATATCCGCACGACGCAAACCTTCACCGGCAAACTCGACAGCCCGTTCGCGGCGGATCAGTTCGCGCAATTGCTCTTTCGAAGCATACTTCGCCCTGTCTACTACCGGCATACCCGCACGGGTACGGATCTGATCCAGATAGTCGTACACCTGAGCCGAAGGACCGTTCAACTCGTTTTCCGCTTCGGCATAAGAAAGCAGCACCTCCGCATAACGGAATACGATCACACAAGCTCCGGTATTCCATACATTGGGATACTGTTCAAATGGGTCCAGGTATTTCGCCCAGGTAAGAGCCGTCTTGGAAGCATTGTCCGTATAGGTCGGATAGTTGATGTTCTTCCCGCCTTCCGGTGTCAGTTCGTCCAGTGTATTTAATACCTCACCTCTCCAGTCCTGTCCCGGGAACAGGATGGTCATTTCCATACGGGGATCGCGGTTGGCGAACGGATGAGCCGCATCGTACAGGCTCGACTCTTCCTTCGTTTTACCATCCGTCATTTCATACATATCCACCAGGTTCTGAGTCGGAACGATAGACGACCAGCCGGCATCCTTGTTGTTATACATCTGGCCGATCGTACCCAGACCGAAGGTATTGGGAATACGCTGGTCGGCAATGATAATTTCTTTCGAGTCGACACCGGTCAGCTTGAACAGGTTGGAGAAATCAGGATCGAGCTCATACTGTTTCAGGTCGATGATAGCCTGAGCAGCCTCTTTGGCTTTCTGCCATTCTCCATAATACAAGGCTTCACGCATTTTAATAGCTAAAACGCCACCTTTGGCAATACGTCCGCGTTCGGAAGGAACCGTATTGATACCGGCCAGGGCATCATCCAGGTCCTGAGCGATCTGTTTACGCACTTCTTCTTCCGTATTACGGGGCACCTGGGCCTCCTCAGCCGTCAGGTAAGAGTCGATGATAGGCACACCGCCATACCACCAGTTCATCAGGAAGTATTTGTAAGCACGGATCGCCTTGGCTTGTGCTATCAGGTCTTTTTTCTTTTCTTCCGATTTGAACTCTACGTTATCGATATTATCGAGTACCGTATTACAACGGCGGATAATGGTAAAACTATAGAACGAAGCACCAGTATTGGAGCTTGACAAAGAGCCGTCTCCCCATGGACGCCACCCTTCCCAGGAGAAGTTGTTATACCCCAGATCGGAACCGCAATCCAGATACAGGATCGAACCCGGGTCCCACAAGCCGTTATAACATCCTACCACAAAGCTTTCGGCATCGGCCTCTGTCTTCCAGGTGGTGGAAGGCGACAGGGCATCATGTGGAGCTGTATCTAAAAAGTCAGAGCAGGAGGCAGACAAAAGGGCTACTCCGGCCAATAAATATATAGATAATCGTTTCATAAAATTCAACTTATATTAGATAATCATTAATCGTTTAGAAGGTAACATTAACACCGAATGAATGGGTTGTCGACAAAGGATAGCTCGACAAGCGCGTACTAACAGTTTCCGGGTCTACATTCAACGGCATAGAGTCGAATGTCAACAGGTTTTCTGCCGAATAATACACTCTCAGGTTCTGAATACCTGCTTTTTCCAGGAGTCCTTTCGGGAAAGTATATCCCAACTGGGCGGTTTTCAGACGCAGATAGCTTGTATTCATTACCCAGAAATCGGAGAAAACGACGGATGCTTCGCTCGGTGACATGCGGGCTTCCGCAACACGAGGCATACTTGCATTCTTATTTTCGGGTGTCCATGAGTCCAACCAGGCTGTCGACGGGTGGCCGGCACTGCCGGAGAATTCACCGAAGGCTTCTTTTGTATAAGCAAAACCGACGTTCGCCGCACCTGTAAAGTTCAGGGTAAGGTCGAAGTTCTTATAACCGGCATTCAGGTTCAGACCGAAAGTCATCACCGGGTCTTTTGTCTTATATAGTTCGCGGTCTTCGGCCGTGATCTTGCCGTCGCCGTTCGTATCCACATACTTCAGGTCGCCGCCTTTGAACTTAAGACCGAACGGATAGCCGTCCTGTCCGGCATATTTATCCATCCAGGCCTGTGCTTCGTCATCCGACTGGAAGAAACCGTCGGTTCTGTACACATACCATGAATTGATCGGCGAACCGACCTGGCGCATGAAGTCACCGTCTGCCATACGGTTTACACCGCCCAGGTTTTCGATCTTGTTCTTGTTGTAGGCAAAGTTGCCGACAACGCCCAGTTTCCAGTCGCCCCAGGTATTGTTGTAACCCAACTGGATTTCAACACCGCGGTTACGCATGGCACCTACATTGTCTTTGTAAGCTCCCAATGCAAATTCGGTCGGTACAGGCACTTCCATGATAATATCCGTCGTCTTACGATCGTAATAATCGAAAGTGAAACTGATCTTATCATTGATTATAGCATCCAGTCCCAGCCCCCAGGTGGTCGACTTTTCCCATGAAAGGTCTTCGATCTTATAGCTTCCCTGATAATAACCGGTTGTCAGCGAACCGCCCATCGGATAATTTGCCCCCAGATTATAGGTATTCAGCCAGGGATAGAAGTCACCGCCGGTAGGTGTTCCGTCGCTCAATGCATCCTGATTACCGAGCATACCCCACGATCCGCGGATCTTCAGGCTGTTCAACCAGTCTCTCGTATTCTCCATGAAACTCTCTTCGCTGATACGCCATGCGGCAGAGAAAGAGGGGAAATAGCCCCAACGGTGTCCGGGAGCGAAGCGGGAAGAAGCATCCGAACGGAAATTGGCTTCCAGCAAATACTTACCGGCATAGTCGTAGTTCACACGACCGAAGTAGGAAAGCATGGCCAGTTCGCGGGTGAAACCGGAGTTGGTCTGTGTTGCGGTAGCACCGGCATTCATATCGTCCAGTTCATTGTTCGGGAAGTTTTCGCGATACATATCATTATAACGTACATCGTATTGTTCGGTATGATATCCCAACATTACTTTCAGTCCGTGTTTACCGAATGTCTTGTCGTAATTCAACAAAGCATCGAAGTTATAACGTGTCCAGTTCGTAAAACGCTCTTCGAGACTGTTCGGACGGTTTGCCTGCGCCGGATCATCGGCCAGTTTCATAACAAATGCCTTGAAATGCTGGTCATCATTCACATACGAACCGGATAAGGTCGCTTTCAAACCATCTATGATCTGATAGTCGACAGCCAGTGAACCTGTGAAGTTCTGGTTGTATTTATCGACCGTCTGCCCCGAGTTCAGCCAGGCAATAGGGTTTCCGTCATTCGTAGAACCGTAAGTTCCGTCTTCATTATAGATAGGGATCATCGGACTCAGAATATTCAACTGGCGAATGATCTGGTCGGACCAACCGCCGCCGTAGTTGGAGTTCGGGTCTTTATAGTCATTCTTGATATAAGCCATATTCAGGCGGACGGTCAGTTTCTTGGTGATATTCATGTCCAGGTTCGTACGACCGTTAAACTGCTTACGTTCCGAATTGGGAAGAATACCGGTCTGTCCCAGATAGCCGACAGAAGCCATATATTTCGTGTTCTCATTACCACCACTCACATTCACATTGTGTTTATGCAATACCCCCGTACGGTAAGCGGCATCATTCCAGTCGGTGTTCGGATGTCCGTATGGGTCGGAACCATCCTGGAACAGACGGATATCTTCGTCGCTGTACCGGTGCGGTTGCCCGTTGTTATCGTCGATCCGGTTATACAGCATGGCATATTCGGCCGAACTTACACGGTCGATAACGGCAGTGGGACTCGATACACCGACATAGCCATTGTAAGAGATGCGCGGAGCACCCGACTTGCCTCGTTTGGTGGTTATCAGGATTACACCGTTAGAAGCTTTCGAACCATAGATGGCTGCGGAGGATGCATCTTTCAGGACAGAGATACTTTCGATATCGTTAGGGTCGACACTGTCCATCGAACCGCTTTCGATGCCATCGATCAGGATATAAGGGGAAGCGTTGTTCAGGGTTCCGACACCACGGATACGGATATTACTGCCATCCTGTCCCGGACGACCCTCACCGGCTGTGATCGTTACACCCGGCATCAATCCCTGCAATCCGGATGAGACATTAGAGATAGGACGATTGGTCAACTCGTCACTGGCCACGGATGCCACAGCTCCCGAAAGGTTAGCTTTCTGCTGCGTTCCGTACCCCACCACTACAACTTCATCCAGTTTTTGCGTATCCTCGACCAAACTGACTTTCAGAGAAGATTGCCCCGTATACTTAATCTCCTGGGTCAGATAACCGATGAAAGAAATCTGGATCACATCTCCGTTTCTGACGTCCAGAACAAAATTACCGTCCATATCGGTAACTGTTCCGTTCGTCGTACCTTTTACGACAACAGAAGCTCCGGCAACAGGGCCGAAATCGTCATTCACTGTCCCTTTCAAACTTTTTTGTTGCTGAGAAATGTCAACTTTGGGAATTGCTGTATGACCGGATGCATAAGCTCCCCCGGAGCATAATGCAACAGACAATAGCATAAGGCTGACTGGTCTTGCGATTTTCAACATAACAATTGTTTTTTGTTTAATAATAATACTAGTAACTATATGAATTAGATCCAAGGAGGTGAAACTCACCACTACTTATAGATTACATATTTTCTATGGCATTCAGATTTTCACGTCTCTAAGGATTTAAACCACCAAACATAGTTCTGATAGAACTAGTGCAAGCAACAAAACATCAAAGCCCACAAATACAATAAGATACACAAACAAGAAGGAGTAAACATAAGATTTCCTGATTAACTTATATTTTAAATAAATAATTAACACAAAAGGATTAACAGCTTATATATTATTAAACATATTGCATAAATAAACCATTTATAATAAAAAATACATTATATTTGCTGCATCAATAGAATTTAGTTCTATCAGAACTATGTCAGAAAATGGCGTATATCAAGCCAATAACTCGTATATAAAAAGACACAATTAGACAATAAGTATCTCATTTTACAAGACTTTATCAGATAGAATAATACTACAATAAGAAATTCTTAGTAACTTTAGCCCTTGATCTATGATAAAACTCTAAAAAAGAGAGCAATAATTTATCTCTTATAACCTTAGGTAACATGATGAATAAAATTCTATTGAGTACCGTGGCTCTAGCCTCTTTGGCACAAGTCACGATGGCCGGTAATTCCGGCAAACAGACGCATCCAAACATTATTCTGATCCTGTGCGATGATATGGGATTTTCAGATTTGGGATGCTACGGAGGGGAAGTTCAGACCCCTAACATTGATTACCTGGCTGAGAACGGCGTACGCTTCAGCCAGTTTAAGAACACCGGGCGTAGTTGCCCCAGCCGTGCCGCCCTCATGACAGGACGCTATCAACATGAAGCAGGAATGGGATGGATGACGGCTGTCGACGAGCATCGACCCGGATACAGGGGGCAGATATCGGCCGACTTCCCCACTATCGCCGAAATACTGAAAACGAACGGATATGCCACTTACATGAGTGGTAAATGGCATCTGACAGTGGAGGGCGCTTTCGAAAAACCCAACGGCAGCTATCCTACGCAGCGGGGATTCGATAAATATTACGGCTGCCTGAGTGGCGGCGGAAGTTATTATACTCCTACTCCTGTCTATTCCGGCACGAAACGTATTACGGAATTTCCTGACAATTATTACTACACAACAGCCATTACAGACTCTGCCGTCAGCTTCATCAGCAACCATCCGGCGGATGTTCCGATGTTTATGTATCTGGCGCATTACGCCCCTCACAGACCTTTGCAGGCCCCTGAAGACCGGGTGAAAGCATGTCGTGAACGATATAAGGTGGGATATGATATCTTGCGGCAACAACGTTTCGACCGCCAGAAAGAGATAGGACTGGTCAATGCCGGAAATACGTTGCCCATCCACCAGAAAGAATTTGAAGGAAAACGCCCGGCCTGGACCAGTCTCACCCCGGAGCAACAGGAAGCATGGATAACGGACATGGCAACCTATGCCGCCATGATCGAAATAATGGACGACGGCATCGGAAAGGTTATTGCCGCTACCAAAGAAAAGGGTATCTACGAAAATACCATCTTCTTATTTATGAGTGACAACGGTGCTACCAGGGAAGGCGGATTTATAGCGCAGTTGCAGGCCGATTTAAGCAATACTCCTTACAGAGATTATAAAGCATTGTGCTTTCAGGGAGGAACAAGCGCGCCTTTTATCGTGATGTACGGCGATCCGCAAAAGAATGTTCTCAAAGGCAAGTTCAGCCGGGAATTCAGCCATATCATCGATGTGATGCCAACCTGTCTGGAGATGGCTTCGGCCGGGTATCCCCCACAATTCAACAACAAAGAGCTGCATGCCACTGAAGGGGAAAGCCTATTGCCTGCCATTCAAAATAAAGAGATCGCTTCACGGGATTTATTCTTTGAACATAACACCTCCTGTGCCATCATTTCGGACGGTTGGAAACTGGTACGTGACAATGCCAGACATCCCTGGGAGTTGATCAACCTGACGACCGATCCGTTTGAAGAGAATGACCAGGCGGCCGTGTATCCTGAGAAGGTTAAAGCATTGGAGAAGAAATGGAACCGATGGGCCGAAGAAAAACATGTATTTCCGTTTGAATACCGCCCCTGGGGAGAACGTGTGAAGTATTACAAAACGCTCTACCCGGATCAGAGCGGAAAAGATTAAAGAAAAGACTATTCCAGAAGCCTGTTTTGTCAAGGCGGACTCGATCCGCCAACTCATACTATACCGATACAATGTCAAGTATGCGATCCCGGGTTACACCCGGGATGACAAAACGGCGATGACAAGACTATTTATCAAACCCTTTCTTCAACTCTTTTATGGCTGGCGTAGCAAACGAGAACAGTCCGATCAGCCCCACCAGTCCTCCGCCGATAATAAACGTATTTCCAATCCCGATCGTATCTGCCAGGAAACCGGTGCTCAGCAACCCAACCATCGAAGGGAGCAAGCTGACACTCATATAAAAAGAGAATACGCGTCCCATCACCACCGGATTGATACGGGTCTGCACCACCGTAGTAAAGGAGGCCATATAAAGAGAACCGGATATGCCGCCAATGGCAGTCAGTCCGACAAACACAGGATAACCCGAAACCGGCAGGACACCCGACAAACCAAAAGTCAGCCCCAGCAGGATATACATCCAGTTTATCAACGAAATCTCATTCAGTTTAAACTTCTTCATCCCCAGAAAAGCACCGCCCAGCAAAGCCCCTATTCCCCAGGCAGCCTCAACCAGGCTGATCTGAAAAGCATTGCCGGAATAATGGTCGAGCGTCATCAACGGGAATAAAACACTGACCGGCATAATAAAAAAAGTAGCGATGATAGAAAAGACAAACAGCCACGACAACCCATGCTGTGCATGAACTTCCGCAAAGGCCTCCTTTGCTTCTTTCAGCAGATGCACCTTTTGCGTCTTTTCCGTATTATCGGGATCGGGGATCTTTACAAATAAAAGAGAGGTACAGGCCAGTGCCGCCCCGATCACATCCAATAGCAGGATATTCGTCATCTCCATAAAAGAGATAAAAAGGGCAGCCAGGGCAGGCCCGGCAATGTTACAGGCCGATTGGATGATCTGATTGATCCCGGCTATACGGATCAGCTCCGACTTGGGAGCCAGTAAAGGCACAGATGCTTGCATCGCCGGCATATGAAAAGCCGATCCTACCGAACGCAAAGCCAGCAAGATATACACATGTCCGAGCTTCGCTACATCCAGATAGAACAGGACGGCAAGGATCAGTGTACAGAATGCAATGAAGCTATCCGCCATAATCATAACCCGCTTCCTCTTCCAGCGGTCTATAAATATTCCGGTAAACAATCCGAGTACCGACTGCGGAAGCATGGCGGCTATGGCTGCAAAAGCCAATACCTCAGCCGATTTCGTTTCAAAACTAAGCCATAAGATGATTGCGAAATTAACGATCGAGCTGGTCAGGATAGAGAAGAACTGACCGGTCCATATAATAGCGAATACTTTTTTCCAGTTATTCATAACTTCTTTTTAATTAAAATAAAATATGTAGAAAAGAAGAGAAGTTATTGAACACATAAGATGATTTAATTTGATGCAATGATACGAATAAATTCCGAGATACCCAACTCTAAAAAACGAAGGCTGCGGGATTCACATCCGACAGCCTTCTACACTAACCCTTAACTTTAACCAATGAAAAACAATAATCTACTTAATTAGTTTTTTAGCGAAGCGATTGCGGCTTCGTAATTCGGTTCGTTGGTAATTTCGGAAACAAGTTCCTCATAAACCACTTTACCTGCTTCGTTGACAACTATCACGCCACGGGCCAATAGACCTTTCAGCGGACCGTCAACCATCAGCATCCCGTACTTATCTTCGAAACATGAACACCGGAATGCAGAAAGTGTGATCACTTTATCGATGCCTTCCGTCGTACAGAAGCGTCCATGTGCAAAAGGTAAATCTTTTGATACGGCAAGTACCACAGTGTTGGGGAGAGAAGCGGCTTCTTTGTTGAAACGTCTCACCGAAGCGGCGCACACAGCAGTGTCCAGACTGGGAAATACGTTAATTACAACATTCTTACCTTTCAAGTCTTTGAGAGATAATTCCGATAGATCACTTTTTACTCCTTTGAAATCCGGAGCCTCTGCTCCAACTGCCGGTAATATACCGTTGGTATTTACTTCATTACCTTTAAATGTTATCTTTGCCATCTTTGTAGTATTTTATGTTTTACGTTAAAAGCGGCTTACAAATATAAGCGGCTTTGTATGACTAAAACAAAAGTTAAAGAACAATGTTTTTCCTTTTAACTCTTTTTAATTACTTGTTCAGAGAACAGTTTTTCTATCTTTGACGCAAAATTGAATGACATGGATTGGTTGATTATTTGTACATTACTTATCATCATTATTTTACAGATCTTATTCCGTCCTAAAAAGGACAATACCGATACACAAAACGAGTTAAAACGCCTGCTGGACGAAATGCAGCGTTCCTTCGAACGCATTGAAAAAAACTTCCGGGAGGACTTCCGCCTGAACCGCGAAGAAGGCCGCATCGTTGCCCGCGATAACCGGGAAGAGCTGACCCGTTCCATGAACGAATTCCGGGAAGCTTTCGACCGGGGAATCGCTTCCTTTAACAACCTGCAACGGGAAAAGTTCGCCAACCTGGACGAACAGCAGCGCATGTTGGTTGCAAACACCGAAAAACGTTTGGAGGAGATCCGCGTTACGGTAGACGAGAAATTACAAAAAACATTGAACGACCGGATCGGTCAGTCGTTCCGCCTGGTCACCGAACAACTGGAGAGTGTACAGAAAGGACTCGGGGAAATGCAGACACTGGCACAGGATGTAGGCGGCCTGAAACGGGTATTGAGCAATGTCAAGACACGGGGGAATATCGGAGAGATACAACTGAGCATGTTGCTGGAACAGATACTGGCTCCGGAACAATATGAGGCCAATGTTCATACCCGTAAAGGTTCGGATGCTGTCGTCGAATTTGCCGTCAAGCTGCCGGGACGGGATGATATACGCGAATACGTTTATCTTCCGATAGATGCCAAATTCCCGAAAGATATCTACGAACAGTTGCTGGATGCCTACGATAATGCCGATCCGCAGGCGATCGAGGCTGCCGGGAAGTTACTGGAAACGACGATCAAGAAGATGGCAAAAGATATTTCCGACAAATACCTGGCTCCGCCTGCGACAACCGATTTCGGTATCATGTTCCTGCCTTTCGAAGGTATTTATGCCGAAGTGGTACGCCGTTCTGCTTTGATGGAAGAGTTACAGCGTACTTATAAAGTGGTTGTAACGGGGCCTACTACGCTTGCCGCTATCTTAAACAGTTTGCAAATGGGCTTCCGCACACTGGCAATCCAGAAACATTCGGGAGAAGTATGGACCATTCTCGGCGCCGTAAAGAAGGAATTCGAAAAGGTGGGCGGCATGCTGGAGAAAGCACAAAAGAACCTGCAAACAGCCAGCGGCCAGATAGAAGAAGTACTAGGTACCCGTACCCGCGCTATCCAGCGAAAGCTGAAAGATGTCGATACCCTGAGCGACCGCGAAGCTCGTGCGATCATTCCGGAATTGGGACCGTTGACGGAGGAAGAGGATAATATAGAGGCTTAATTTTAGATCATACTAATTTGCAGAGATAAAGAATTATTATTTCCTTTGTATCAGTAAACATGTTCGTATGAAAAGGGATATAGTACTAAAAAAGCTCGCATTCTTAAAAGAGACGCTCTCGTCCCAATACGGGGTAAGCAAGATCGGCCTTTTTGGTTCCACTATACGCGGTGAGAACAAAAAGAATAGCGATATTGATATTTTGATAGATTTCCAGGAAGGAAAAGAAACCTATCAAAACTATATTTCAGTATGTGATATCCTGGAAAATTTCTTTCATAAACATAAACTGGATATAGTCACATTAAAAGGTCTCAGCCCTTTCATTGGCAAACAAATCCTCAATGAAGTAGAATATGTCTAAATCACATATCGTTTATTTACAGCATATACTTCAAGAATGTTACTACGTCACATCTGTTGTAACGGATAGTTTGCCTATGTACCAGTTCTTATCGGATGAAACATTAAAAAGAGCTGTTACCCGTAGCCTGGAAATCATAGGTGAAGCGACTAAGAAAATTCCGGCTGATGTAAAATATGAATGGAATGACATTTCATGGAAACAAATGGCAGGTATGAGAGATAAGTTAATTCATGATTATATGGGCGTTAATTATCTCATTGTGTGGGATGTTGCTAAAAATATTATACCGGTTCTTATTCCTCAGATTGAAGCCATTATTGATAATGAAAAAGAGAACAGGATAAACAGATGAAAAACGACGGTTTTACTTTCCGCAAACGGCTACGGAGTTTCCGGTATGCTTTCAATGGGATACGTTTATTGATTACCCGTGAACATAATGCCTGGATACATTGTTTTGCTGCTGTTTGTGTGGTTGTCGCCGGTATTTTGCTGGAACTGTCAGAGACGGAATGGATCGCTGTCGTGATCGTGATCGGAGCCGTACTGGCTGCCGAGGCGGTCAACTCGGCGCTGGAAGCGATAGCGGACTTCGTTTCGCCGGAATACAACGAAGCCATTAAACGAACCAAAGACCTGGCGGCGGGAGCCGTATTGATCATGGCTATTGCCGCCGCAATCGTAGGCGGAATCATCTTTTTCCCTAAACTGACCGCTTTATGCTGAAACCACACGTTTTAAACAAAATAGAATCAATAACAGTTATTTAATTTATATGATGAGAACAATGAAACTTCCCGAAGATCCGACGATGCTTTTTAGCGTAGTCAACATGAAACTGCGCGACCGATATGCATCACTCGATGAATTATGTAGTAAAATGGATGTAGACAAGGATATGCTTGTCCATAAACTGGCAATTGCAGGCTTTGAGTACAGTGCCGAGAACAATAAGTTCTGGTAACCTCCGTTTCTATATTTACACTAACAATAAATATATGAAACGTACAACCTGTCTCTTTGTCTTCCTCCTGGCCTTTATCGCCTGTTTCAACGGTCATGCACAAGAAGTCAAGTTAAGCGGTAGCCGGAAAGCCGTCCGTACCTCGGGCGACGTACTTGCCTGCCTGACACCGGCTGCCAGCCTGGCGACGGTATTGATCTTACAGGACTGGCAGGGATTGAAGCAAGGAGCACTGGCTGGTGTAAGTACCGTCGGAATGACGTATGCCCTGAAGTATCTGATCAAGAAAGAGCGTCCGGACGGCAGCGACAATCACTCCTTCCCTTCCATGCACACCTCGGTATCTTTTACCGGAGCTGCTTTTATCCAACGCAGATATGGTTGGAAATGGGGTATTCCGGCATATGCCGTAGCTACCTATGTAGGTTGGAGCCGTACGTATGCCCAAAAACATGACTGGTGGGACGTGGCAGCCGGAGCCGCCATGGGTATCGGCAGTGCCTATATCTTTACCCGTCCGTTCGCCCAAAAGCATAACCTGACACTCAGCCCGCTTGCCGGTGACAAGCATTTCGGTATTTATGCCTCGATGACTTTCTGACGCCATACGGCACAGACAAAAAAGCAGCCCGGACATGTATTCGCTACAGATCCGGGCTTTATTAGCTCTATGTGGCTAATTTAATTCATATGAGAAATAATCACTCATAATGTAAAGCCTCCGCCGGTTGCAGGCGTGCCGCCTCATTGGCCGGATACCAGATTCCGGCAATGATCATCAACGCAATCAACAGATAGGTGATGAATAAGCCCCCGGCAAAACGCAATAGACTACTATCGACCACCGCTGTATCAATCAAATTGATATAGGTTATATTCAGACAGATAAGAATAGCAGGGATAAAAGCCAATGTCAGTAAAGCAATACCTTCCCACAGCACCGTCATTCTCAACTGTCTGCGGGTAGAGCCCAAAGCCATCCGAAGCCCCATCTCTCCCTGACGCTGGCGGGTACGGAACCAAAATGTTCCGACTATCCCCAGAAAGATATTCATCAATAAGAAAAACAGGATAGACAAACGAGTCTTCATCTCCCCTTTCCCGTCACGCAAAGCATCTTCCCTTATACTCGATAGCGGAGTAATATTCTGAAGATACAAATTCCCGATTTCCATCTGACTGCTCATTTTCGACATAAAGGTATCGGCAAAATCCCTGTCGGCTTCCGGTTTTACCCGTACCGACACCTCCAGCCACGGCAGGAAATCGGCCCCGGCACTTTTGATAGTAGCTTCGCTCAAATCCAAATACACCCGCGAACCTGTTCTCTGAAACTCCGAACCACGGACAGACCGAGTCACACCACCTATTGTTACCTGCTCGGCGTTACTGTTAGTGTATACTTTCCGGTCCGTCTCCTCTTCTTCCCTGAATAATTTATCCGCAGCATCTTCTGTAATGGCAACAGTCATTCCTCTCAGATTTTTCAAGTCTCCGCTATTTCCTGACGCCGGACGGATACGATAGACATCGAAATACTCCGGTGTTACAAATTGGATACGGCACGAAACACTCTCCGAAGTCGTATCACGGCGAAGAGGTAAAAAATTACTCATCTCATTGTAAGGCAGGCCGAAACGCGAAATGGAAACCACTTCCACACCGGGCTGTCGGCGTATCCTTTCGACAGCTTCCCACAGGTTTTCCCCCGCCTTAGCCGGATGTTCCTCCGGACTCAGATACCCTTCTGAACCATTTTCACGAGCATTGAACTCAAACTTATACGTATGATCCAGTTCGAAACCAACCGGCATATTGAACGTATAGGCCACCACCAGCAAATAATCCACGATATACCACAGGCAGACCGCCACCAGCAGTAATTCACCCAACAACCAACTATTGCTTTTCCGCTGGTTCCATATCAACTTAATTATATGATTGATCATCTTTCATTCAATTTAAAAGGTTAATACTCGTTCAAGGCTTCCACCACCTCTTTACGTGATATCCTGTATGCGGGTATTCCGGCAGACAGCAGGTTCAGCACCAGGCAGAACAGGAAGGCATAGAAGAATATTACCGGATTCAGCAATTCGGAAACAGAGAGCATAGGTACCCCTCCGAACACGGAAGAGATAGCGCCGAAACTACTACTCAGCAACCAGGTACGCAACAGATAGATAGCTATATAAGAAATAACCAATCCGACCATACCACCCAACAGGGTTAGAAACATATTCTCCGACAATATCTGTACAAGCAACCGCCCTTTGGTGGCCCCGAATGCCTTGCGAATGCCTATCTCCGGCAAACGGCTGCGCATCCGCGACAAGGTCATGCCCGATAGGTTTATGGCCGGAACCAGCAATAGGATTACAATCGTCAGAACATATTGCAGGATTGTCCGCACCTTATCAGGGCCGACTGCTCCTACCCCTTTTATTTCCAACTCCAGCTGCGTATCCGGCTGGTCATACAATACGAGTTTATAATCTTTCAGTGAACTGTTATACTGAGCCTGCAAGTTGTTGATTTCCTTTCTGATCGCATCAAAATCGGACGACGAACGGGCCAGTATAATCACCTGGAACCAGCCTGTTATATTCTCCGCCCAGGTCTCGTCCGCCAGGTTAACACCCGAAGCCGAATAAGGTAGCCACGCTTCTGCGTAAGCAAATTTGGCTATGGTCGATACATCCTTGACCACCCCGCCTACTGTATAAGGCTTGTAACCGATCATGACTGTTTTGCCGACAGCATCCGTCGTACCATACAACCGACGTGCCAGCGATTCGGTAATGACGGCCTTCTTTATACCCGAAGCCACTTCCTCCTTTGTATAGGGACTGCCGGACAGAAAATCGAAATTGTAAACTTTCCAGAACATGTCGTCAGTAAACAACATCAGACAGTTTTTTTTCTCCTTTCCTCCCGGCAACGAGGCCAGCAAACTGCGGCAAGGGGAAATGAAAGAGATAACCTCGGGGGTTTTCAACGGCAGGAAACACTCTTTGACCGTACGCAGTGAGAGGTAGCCGTTGCCGCGTTGTTCTCCTTTATAGGTACGTCCTCCCCAGCGGACATACATAGTACGGTCACGGTTATCCTCCGGAGAATAGTTATTCACACGAATCTGCCAAGTGATTACAATCACCATGATCATACAGATAGCCAATGCCGTACCCAGGATAGAGATCACGCTCAGAAGTTTGTTTTCCTTCAGCATGGCCAGAGCTTGTTTGAAATAGAGTTTATACATAGTCTTTATTGTTGTTTATGCAGGGGCGGTTCGCGAACCGCCCGTACGAGATAGTTTATTCGTAATGCAGGGCTTCTGCCGGTTCCATCTTCATGGCACGCCAGGCGGGATATAAAATGCCTGATATGATCATCAGCGACATAAGCAGGCAGGTCAACGCTGTACCTATCAGGAAACGGGAAACGGTAAAGTCCGCCCAGTAGATGTTGACCAGTTCGGCTACTCCCAGGTTAAAGCAGATGATGACGGCAGGCAGCATGGCCAGAAACAGCATCACCAATCCTTCGCTTATCAACAAAGTCCGCAAACCTTGTGAAGTAGAACCCAGGGCGACACGCAGTCCCATCTCCCCCCGGCGATGCTGCGTACGAAACCAGAACGTTCCGGAGATACCCAGGAAGATATTCACAACCAGAAAAAACAGAAGGAACAGGCGCATCCTTATATCGCTCAGTACCGGGCTTACGACTGCCCTCTTTATTAATGAAGAGGGACGGACATCTATCAGATATAGATTACCTACCGACAACTGCGTCGCCATATCCCGGCGGAACTCATCACTGAAACGGAGAGCGGCATCCGGACGGATACGGACGCAAAGTTCCATATTCGCCAGCTCGTCCGAACTCATATCACGGGCTATTTCGTCTTCTGGCAGCAAAGCATAGAAACAAGGCCTGCTCTTTTCGTACTCCGTCCAGCGGATAGGGGTACAAAGGGCTTTTACCTCTTTAAAGTAGCCGTCTTTACCGATCTGCAGGCTTTTACCAACGGCATTCTCGCCCGGCAGCAGTTCCGCGGCAGCATTGGCCGATAAGACGATAGAGCGGACATCGAGCGCATCGGACAAGGTCGGCCCGTTCCCGCCTTCGCGATCTATACGGAAGACACGGAAGAAGGAAGGCGTCACTTTGTAGCGCTGCATGGTCACCCCGACCGTATCTTTATAGAACAGGCGGCTGTAATAAACCTGGTTGGTATAATGTGTTGCGACATACGGCTGAGAGGCGATCGAGAGGGATACATTCTCTACTGCCGGATATTGTCGGATACGCTCCATAATGGTCAGCAGATCCTGGCCCGTAGTCGTTTCTTTGGCAGCAGGGTCGATGTAGTTGTCGCTATCGGGAGTACGTTCGTTGATATCGACACGGTAGGTATCCGCTATATCGAATCCCAAAGGAGTACGGACGATCGTGGACAGTACGCTCATATAATCGATAATGTACCACAGGCAGACAGAGACCAACATCAGTTCCGTCAGTATCCAGATGTTACTTTTACGCTGGTTCCATATTATTTTAAACAGGTGCTTGATCATTATATGTTCCTCCTTATTCCCCTTTTAATGATTCAACAATAGGTATCGACGACACACGCCATGCCGGAACACTAGCACTCAGTAGATTCAACAGCGAACAGAACAAGAAAGCGAACAGGAACACCTCCGGACGGAACAGGATCGATACCGGCACCTCGGCCGTCACATCCATGCCGAAGTAGGTGGAAGAGGTGAACACCCAGTCCTTCAACAGGTAAAGGAACCAATAAGAGAACAGCAGCCCCAACGCTCCGCTGATTACCGACAGCACGATATTCTCATAAACGATCTGTCCGAGCAATCCGGCCCGGGTACTTCCGAAGGCTTTGCGCACCCCCAGTTCGCTCACCCGTTCCTGCATCCTCGACAAGGTCAGACCCGACAGATTGATGGCCGGTACCAGCAAAGCGATCAGGATAGGGATAATGGAGTTGAGATAGACTCCCGTCATATCCGGCATACCCGGACCGAAACGCATCTCCTCCACATATTTGGTATCCGGCTGTTGATAATAATAGACCTTATGATCGACCAGTGTCTGATTATATTGTTCCGTCCGCTGGGCGATCTCCTCGCGTATTTCATCAAAATCGGACGACGAACGCGCCATGATCATACATTTGTAATGCCCCATAATATTCTCCGAACCTTTTATCTCCGGAATATTGGCAGAGGTGAAAGGTACCCAGGCATGGGCATAGGAGAAAGTCGTGCGGGGCGTAACGTCGGCCACCACGGCACAGACCGTATAGGGGACGAAACTGAGCTGTATGCTCTTCCCCACCGCCTCGTCGACCGAGCCGAACATCCGGCGTGCCAGCTTTTCGCTGATCACCACTTTCCGGATACCGGCGTCGAACTCGGCTTTAGTATAGAGATTTCCTTTCAATACGTTGAAGGAACAGACTTTCCAGAACACATCGTCGGTGAAAAGGACAAAGCAACGTTCGCCCGGATCGCCGGGTATAGTCGCCAGGCGTGACTGCGCCGGAGAAGTGATACTCACCGCTTCCGGTATCTCCAGCGACTGGAAACATTTGCGGATCGTCTTCAGCGACAGGTAACCGTTCGCCTGGGTACTTTCGGTCAGCTTATCCTGCACACCGACCCATTTGACATAGAGCGTCCGTTCGCGGGCCGTCTCTGGAGCCATGTTCCTGTACATTGCCTGATGGCTGATGATGATCGTCATGATAAGCGATATCGCCAGGGCCGTACCGAATATGGAGATGAAAGTGAGCCAGGGACTTTCTTTCATCATGTGTATGGTTTGTTTGAAATATTGTTTATACATAGTTTTTGTTGTTTATAGTGTTTACACAGATCAGCAAAGCAGGTACGGCAGTAATAGTCAGTATCATCAATCCCTCGCCGATCAGCAACTGCTGCAGGCGGAGACGGGTAGAGCCGACGGCCATACGAATCCCCAGTTCGTTACGGCGGCGGTTCACACGGAACCAGAATGTCCCGATCACAGCCAAAAAGACATTGATCAGCAGGAAGAGGTTAATGGCAACGTCCAGCTTCTGCCCGCTCGTATTCATCGAGGTTGCCAGATAGTTCGTACGTACATCGGGATAATATAGAACATTCGCCAGCCAGAAGTTTCCAGCCGCCAGCCGGTGTTTCATCTATGCCGATCTCCATTGCCCCCTGCCCCTTCTCGAGAGGGGAATGGTTACTATTGAACCTGTCGTCCGTCGAAGAAACGTACCGTGCGGCTGGTCTGTTGTGCCTGCGCTTCGTTGTGGGTTACCATCACGATGGTGCGTCCGTCTTCCTTGTTCAGTTTATGAAGTATCTCCATGACCTCGATACCCATCTTAGAGTCCAGGTTACCGGTCGGCTCATCCGCCAGGATGATCTCAGGGTTACCGACGATCGCACGGGCAATGGCTACACGCTGGCACTGACCACCGGACAACTGGGTCGGGAAGTGACGCATACGATGGCTCAGACCGACCTTTTCGAGAACGGCCTCGGCTGCCTTGCGGCGTTCGGAGGAAGAGACGTTGCGGTAAAGTAACGGCAACTCCACATTATCCAGTACATTCAGGGAATTGATCAGGTGGAACGACTGGAAGACAAAGCCTAGCGTCTTATTACGGAAAGCAGCCAGTTGCTTGTCGTTCATATGGCTCGTATTCGTTCCGGCAATCTCCACCGTCCCCCCTGTCGGAGCGTCCAGCAGGCCGATAATGTTCAACAAGGTCGACTTTCCACAACCGGACGGTCCCATGATGCTCAGGAATTCACCTTTCCGGATATCCAGATTTACATTTTCCAGAGCAACTGTTTCGATCTCCTTCGTGCGGTAGATCTTTTCGAGGTTTGTTAACTTGATCATGATGTTTGATATTTAATTGTTATTATTTTTGATTCGAAATTTATTAGATTATTCATAATGTAGTGCCTCCGCCGGTTTCATCTTCATCGTTTTACGGATAGGGAACCAGATACCCAGGGTGATCATTCCCGCCATCAGCAGATAAGCCCCTCCAAAGGTCGCTGCGAACCGCCACCAGGTATACGGAAGACGATAGGTGTCAGGCATATCGAAGTAAAGCATATTCACGATGAATACCAGCAGAAAGGGAATAGTGAGAGCCAACAGGATAAGCCCTTCGAGGTTCATCAGGCGGCTGAGCTGACGGCGATTCGAGCCGAGAGCGACACGCAATCCCATCTCCCCCTGCCGTGCCTGCGTACGCAACCAAAAAGTTCCGATGATCCCGAAGAAGACGTTGATCAGCATGAAACCCACCAGGGCGGTCTTCTTCATATTGTCTTCGCGGCTCTTCAGAATATGGCTTCTCATTTCACTGAGCGGGACGACGCTCGAAACGTAGACGTTGTTCACCGTCAGCCGGTCGCCCATCCCTTGCAGGAGTGCTTCCATGTCTTCCGCCCGGAAACCGGGTTTCATTCGCACCAGGCAGTCGACAGCCTGCGGTTGATTCTCTTCAATTTCGCCGAGCAGCTGCTCCCGGGTGGGTATCTGGTAAAAGAAAGGCATGCTCTCCTTATATTCCGACTCGCGGACAGAACCGGAAACCGCCAGGACGAGCATCTCATCCGAACTCTCGGGATGATACTTGACAAACTGCCCACGGGCCGAACCTTTCTCCCCGTAGAAAGCACGCTCCATATCGGCGGAAATAACGATCCCGGTCCGTTGTCCGACAAGCGTTGAAAGCTCCTTGCCCTCTTTTTCTTTTATCCGCAGTACGGTAAAATACTCAGGAGTGACGGTCGACTGTCGGAAACCTGCCTTGATAAACGTATCCGCATCTGCCCGGAAGAGTGTCGACCAGGCACGGTTCTCCGTATAGACACAACCGACATGGGATAATGAAACTTCTTCCACCTTGTCTTCCTGACGGATATTGTCGACCAGACGCAATACGTCCTCACCTGGCCGGGTGGTGAGTAACGAGTCTTCCACATGCCCCGGAGTACCCGGCATAATAACACCCAACTGTACTTTATAAACATTATCGATATTGAAACCCAACGGCTGGTAGTAGGTGTACTTATCCACCAGCAATGAATCCATCATGCCCCATAGAATGCCGACTACAACCAGAAGTTCGGCAAAGATCCAGCCATTGCTGCGCCGTTGGTTCCAGATTATCTTTAGTATATGCTTTATCATCTTCGTTTCGTCTTTTATCTTGTTATTTATCTATCGAGTCTTCTCCTTTCAACGAGCCGACTATCTGTTCATTGGCAATGCGCAGGGCGGGTATCCCGGCTGAGAGCAAGTTAAGCAACAAGCAGAATAACAGGGCAATGAAGAAGATACCGGGCTTAAACAGCATATCGCCTTGCAACGTCGTATCGGCATTGGGCAGCAAGAAGTCGCGACAGGCAGTCAGAAGCAGGAACGAGAGGATCAGGCCGATCACACCACCCAACAGGGTCGTCACACTGTTCTCATAAAGAACCTGGCGTACAAGTACAGCGGAGGTTGCCCCGAATGCCTTACGAACGCCCATCTCCCCGCGGCGTTTCTGTACGGCCGACTGCGTCACCCCCATCAGGTTCAGCGCCGGAACGAGCAGTAGGAAAAGCAGCAGGCCACCCATCTCCGCGAGGAAATCTTTCAGTTCGACTTTGACCTGCCCGATTGTACCGATCGCCTTGTCGAAACGGGTAATCGGGTTGTGGAAAAAATGAATCTCTGCTTCCTGCTTCGTTGAGTTATAACGAGCGATCTGCCCCTTCAGTTCTTGGCGGATGGTATCGAAGTCGGATGCGTCGCGAGCCAACAGGCAGGTATTGAAAGCCCCCGACATATTCTCGAGGTATGCCATATTGAGTACCATCGGATTGGTCGTGTAAGGTGTCCAGACTTGTCCGTAGGAAGAGTCCGAAGCACGGCTGACATCTTTCACCACCCCACAAATCATAAAAGGCTGACGGTCGATGATGACCGGCTTTCCTACTACCTGAGTCGTGCCATACAGCCCCCTCGCAACACTCTCGCAGACAACAGCCTGGTGAATGCCGGATGTGAAGTCTGCCTCCGTGAACGGCTTGCCTTCCAGAAAAGAGAAGGCATAGACCTTCCAGAAACCCGGATCCGTATAAAAGATCTTATATGTCTTAAACATTTGCCTACCGGGCAACGACAAAGGGTATGACATCGTGAACCAGGCAGACACGGCTTCGGGTGTTTTCAACGAATAGAAGCATTCGCGGACAGCTTCGACAGACATGTTTCCTCTGCTCCAGCTGTTCTTAGTCTTTACCTCGGTTCCTTGTTCCACATAGAGCATCCGGTCGCGGTTCACCTCCGGTACAAAATTGGTCAGCTGTACCTGAAAGACCAGGATAACGATCATGATCATTGCGATGGACAGTGCCGTTCCGAGTATGGATATCACACTGATGAGAGGATTCTCACGCAGCATGCTCAGGGCTTGTTTTATATATTGTTTGATCATATTATAGTTGGGTAGGGACGGTTATTTTATTTTGAGTTTGTTCTTGTCCTTATAGCTGCTCATGTCGGAGATGATGACTTCGTCGCCGGGTTGCAGGCCGCTGATCACTTCCACGTATTCGTAATTGCTATCGCCCAGCTGGACTTTGCGTTTCAGCAGTTGGTCGCCGTTGATGACGAACAGTTCGTATTCGCCTTTGCCGACGTAATAAGAGGCATTAGCTATACGCAAAACGTCGTCTTTTATTGCGTTCATGACATATACGTCTGTCTTCAGACCGGAGCGGAGGCGGCGATGGTTGTCTTCCTCCAGTTGCACGGTAAAAGAGATGACGCCGTTCTTTGAAAGCGGTGTGACGTCGCTGACGGTACCTTCCAGCTTGTCGCTGCCGATCTTAACGACCGCCTTGCTGCCTGCGGCGATACGGTCGCCATACGTGTCGGCTATCTCTCCTTCGATCTTAAAGTGGGACAGGTCGGAAACGATGGCGACTTTCGTTCCTTGTGGCACCTGGGCACCGATCTCGTTGTTCACATACGTCAGGATAGCCTTACGCGGCGAACGGATCTGGGCATCGTCGAGGGTACGTTTCGTTTCGGAAAGACCTTTGCGGAAGATATTTATGTCGAGCTCTTTTACCTTCAGGTCAGCCTCGGAAAGGGCTTGTTCGTTGATGTATTTCTGTTCGTCTTCCTTCAGTTTAAGCTGGCTGACGTTGAAGTCGAGTTCTACCTGGCGCACTTTGTCGGTCGTTCCGGCACCGAGGCTGTCGAGATAGCGTTCGTTACGGAGCTCCACGGCTTTCCGGTCGAGTTCCATGCGGGACACTTTCAGTTTCATTTCCATTTCAGACAGCTTGCTCTGGTTGGTGACTTTCAGCTTTTCGAGTTCCAGGCGTTTCATCTGTTCTTCATCCAGCAGTTTGTTGTACTCGGTTTCTGCACTTTGCAGGTCCAGTTTCAGGATGGGGGTACCGACATCCACGGAGTCGCCGCCTTTTTTATAGATCTCGACGATGCGGGAATTGATCGGTGAGTTGATTATTTCTTCAAAGGCGGGAATCACTTTCCCGGATGCGCTGACCGAGACTTCGATCACCCCTTTATCCACTTTCGAAATAGTGATGTCTTTACGATTCAGGCTGGTTTGCAGAAAAGAAATGACTACGGCAACGACGAGAACGATACTCCCTACCCCTGCCCCGATCTTGATGATCTGTTTGCGTTGTTCTTTTCTCCGAACCTCTTTCGATATCTCTCTGTCCATATTTAGTATTGTTTTTATTTTCTGTCCTCCTAGGGGCAAACTCCGTGCCAAAAAGCTAAACGGCTGATTATGTGTAAAAAGGGAGAATGAATGGGTGTTCAATATCGGACAGTGTGTTCGATTTTACGGAAAACATTCCAGGCATGACAGTTGTTCTTATTACCACTAAAACAGTAAACGTATGAATGCTAAAACAACACTTTTCACACTCTTCGCGGGCTTAGCCATCCTGCTGGCTGGTTGCGATAATAACGACGACGATCACAAAGATGCCATCGAACCGACCGAACCGGTCATGCAGGCTTTCAACAAGAAATATCCGAATGCCTCCGACCCGATCTTTACGATAGAGGGTAATTACTACGTGGCGGAATTCACGAACAACGGTGTCTCTACCGAAGCGTGGCTAACCGAACAAGGCAAATGGATGATGGACAAAGTGGATACGCCTTTCAACCAGCTTCCCGAAGCGGTGACCGCCGCATTCGATAACGGACTTTATGCCGGTTGGAAAGTAGATGATTCCTATACGATCAACCGGGATAGCATGGCGGTCGTTTATAAGATCGATGCTGAGAAAGGGAACAGTGATATGGAGCTGTATTACTCCCTGTACGGAAATCTTATCAAGGCTGTAAATGATGAAGGGAATGAGGATGCCCCGATCGTGATACCGGCAGAGGTACATACATTGATGGCGTTCACTTTTGCGACCTGCGATTTGCTGGATATACAGAGTAATGCCGACGGGTATATCCTGAATATGCTGGATGGAAAGGTATACAAGATAGCTCAGTTGAATAAGAATTATTTATGGCAAAGCACTTCCTACCAGATCGCGGAACAGGAGGTTCCGGAGATCATCATGGATAGTTTCCAGTCTACAGGCTATGCCGGAGACACGATCGAATCGATCCTGGTAAAGATCGATGCAAACGGTACATTCTATGCCTTCACCGTCGATCATAACGGGCAAAGCACGAATGTAACGTTCGACGCGATCGGAAATATCGTACAATGAGTAAGGTTCGTATTTAGAAATAATTGAACCTATCTGAGCATAAGCCTCAGTCATCAATAAGACATACTTAGTTACAGGTTCATTTGCCGTCAGTTTTAACTGACGGATTAGTAATAATTTATCTCATTGGACTTTAG